>Ga0209254_10002103_pt1 | contig 18070 bp, 18 predicted proteins | sample FrelakmetDIP11DI_FD_187148 | JGI IMG/M metagenome (GOLD analysis project Ga0209254, IMG submission 187148) | Freshwater lake sediment microbial communities from the University of Notre Dame, USA, for methane emissions studies - DIP11 DI (SPAdes)... | ecosystem: Environmental > Aquatic >...
CGCGGCCGGAAGGTTTCAGGTGCAACCTTGTCGCATGGGCCGCTAGCGGCCCATGCGCGCGCGGTAGCGACCGGCCCACTCGGCCGTGCGGTCGAGGTAGGCGCGCTGCGCCGCGCGCCCCACGCGGCCGTATGCGCCGTCGTAGGAGGCATAGGGGCCTCCGACCGCCCTTGCCGGCTCGATCTGCGTTCCCTCGTGCCACTCGTTGTAGCTCGTGATCGTGACGATGTCGGCTGTGGCGCGCACCGCTCCTCGCCACATGTGGTCGTATCTCGAGCCCGCCGCCCTGGCGCGCACGCGCGTGTCCCCGGTTGCCCGCACGGCGTCGTAGCCCGGCCCTACCGAGGGAGCACAGACGAGGCCGAGCCTCCGTGCCGAGGCACAGACACGGGGGAACGAGCTGCCGTCGTGGATGTAGACGTCGTAGGTGTAGAAGCCCGCAAAGCGCCCCGCCAGGGCCTTGCCAGGCAGGTACGTGTTGGCGAACAGCCGCACGCCCGACAGGCGAGCAGCGAGGGCGCGCCAGTCGGCGTCCGGCGTCAGAACGGAGTCGTAGACGTAGTAGTCGGTGATACCCGCTCGCGCGAGCGTCCGGATCTCCGCTTCGAGACCCAGTGGCGTCCGGCCGGCGAAAGGCTCGATGTGTAGGGCAACCCGGAGGCCGGCGCCCCTCGCGATCCGGGCCACATCTCCCAGCCGGGCGGCTTCGACGGACTCTGGCCCCCACCACGACACGATCACCGTGTCGATACCGACCGACGCGATCTCTCGCATCTGTGCGCCGATCACGGCCGGATCCGAGGACGAGTACGGTCCACGCGCCGGGTACCAACCCGACGCGATCTGCGACGGAGGCGTGTTGCCGTGCTGCTGCCAGTGCTGCCAGGCCCCGTCGCGGGCCTCGGTGCCGTACCACGGGTAGTAGAAGATCGCCACCTCTCCCCGGGCTCGGTCGGCCGCCCGGCCCGGCGCGGACATGCCGGGGGCCGCGCCGCCCGCAACGAGCGCCGCTGCCACCATCACCGCCGCCACTGTCCCCAGGGTTCGCCGCACGACCGGCGAGGACTCTACCCACCTCCGGCGACAAAGGGAAGCCGGGTGGTCGGGCGATGGTTGTGCGATGATCCTGCTCGATGGACGAGGCTGACCGCGACGACAAGGCCGCGCTCGATGCCGCTGACGTCGCGCGGGTCGCCGGCGGCGACGCAGTCGCGCTGCGGGATCTCTACGACCGTTACGGCCGGGTGGTCTACTCGTTCGCGTTCCGCCTGACCGGCGATGCGACGCTGTCGGAGGAGTGCGTGCAGGACGTGTTCGTGGCCCTCTGGCGGCGCGCGGCGGACTTCGATCCGACCCGTGCAAAGCTGACGACATGGCTCTTCGTGGTCGCCCGCAATCGTGCGATCGAGCTCGGCCGGCAGAAGAACCGTCGACCCGAGCTGCGCGACGATCTCGAGCCCGCGGGCTCGGCGCCCGATGCTGCGGATCTCGTGGCCGTCGCCGACGAGTCGCAGCGGTTGGCCGAGGCGATGGCCGAGCTCCCCGAGGAGCAACTCGCGGTGCTCCGGCTCGCCTACTTCGACGGGCTCTCCCACGCCGAGATCGCAGAAGTGATCGGAATTCCGCTGGGGACCGTAAAAGGAAGAGTAAGGCTTGGACTCGAGCGGCTACGGAGCCTCTCCGAGACCCACGACCTGCGACCGGACTGATGAGCGACGACACCGACTTCCCCACCGAGATCGAGCGCGAGGCTCTCGCAGCCCTCGAGGCTGCGTTGCCCCGAGTGACGCCGCCGGGCGACCTCTTCGACCGGATCCTGGCGGAGGTCAGGCCCGAAGCGACCGTGATCCCGCTGCACCGGAAGTCGCAGCGGCGGTTCGTCGTACCCGCCGCCTCGGCACTCGCTGCCGTGGCCGCTGTCGCACTGATTGCGGTTGTCGCCTTCGGCGGTGATGGACCAGGCCCCGCGGACGCCCGGGCCGCGATCGCAGGCAAGAGCGACCCCGCCGTGAAAGGCGAGGCAGTGCTCTACGGATCGACCGCAGACGGCGGCACCGTGCGCGTCTCGCTCCGCGACGTTCCCGCCGCCCCGAGCGGCCACCACTACGAGGTCTGGGTCCTGCGTCGCGACGCCGGCGGCGAGATGGAGGCGGTCGGCTCCTTCACGCCCACCTCGACCGACGTCGAGCTCGATCTCCCACTGCCCGGCCCCGGCGACTACGCAGCGGTCGACGTCTCGGTGGAGGAAAACGGCGGCCCTCCCGCCCACAGCGACACGAGCCTCGCCGGCGGCACGTTCAGCTAGCCTCTGGCGCGCAACGACGTCAGCCGTCGTCTTCGTTGTACTCGCGCTGCTTCTTCTTGTCGTGGCGATAGGCAATCGCCATCAGGATCCCGAAGCTGACGAGGAACGCCCCGACGATGCCGAAGCGATAGGCCAGCCGGTCGAAGATCGCGAACCCCAGCAGCCCGAGCACGCCGAGGCCGACCACGATCGCAACCATCTTCAACCAGAAACTCTTGCCGATCCCGCCGTCGTCCATGAGGGCTCCTTTCGTTTCGGCGCAGTCTGACCGCTCGGCCGCGGCCGTGCGCGGAGTACCGTCAGCCGGTACCGCGGATGAAGCGGGCCCGGCCGACCGCAACGAGCCGGTCGGGATCGTCCCACTGGGTGATCTCCACATCGGCGGTTCCCAGAGTCCGCCCCGCTACGAGGCAACGGGCGACGACGCGATGGGGCACGGGCGCTGCGAGCCGGAGAAAGTCGCAGCGAAGGTCGACGGCTATCCACGCCCCGGGGCTCGCGTGCTCGAGTGCGTACCAGCCTGCCGTATCGACGCACGTCGCCAGCGTTCCTCCGTGGAGGAAGGGCCGCGGCTGGTCCCCGCCGAGCGCGGCGTCGGGTGGATCGAGGCGCAGGACGACGCTGTCCTCCAGGAGCTCGACGGCGACGAGGCCGATGACGGCATCGAGCGGCGACGGCGGATCGGTGAGAAGGTCGCTCATCGTGGCGGATGGTAGTGAATGCGGCAGCCCGCGACCGGCTAGTGGGCGATCTCGATCGAGCGGCTCTCGCGGATCACGATCACTTTGACCTGCCCTGGATACTCGAGCTGGTCTTCGATCTCCCGGGCGATCTCGTGTGACAGTAGCGCCGCCGCATCGTCGTCGACCTCCGTCGGCTCGACAATGACACGGATCTCGCGTCCCGCCTGGAGCGCATAGGCCTTGGCGACTCCGGGCTTGGCGGCAGCCAACTCCTCCAGCGACGAGAGCCGCTTGATGTAATGCTCGAGGCTCTCGCCCCGAGCGCCGGGGCGCGAGGCTGAGATCGCGTCCGCTGCGATCAGGAGCACGGCCTCCACCGTCTGTGGCTGCACCTCGTAGTGGTGCGCCTCGATCGCGTGGACGACGCCCTCCGGCTCACCGTACCGGCGGGCGAGCTGCGCCGACACCGCGGCGTGCGTGCCCTCGACCTCGTGTGTCATCGCCTTGCCGATGTCGTGGAGCAGTGCCGCGCGGCGGGCCGTCTTCACCGATGCACCGAGCTCTGCCGCCATGATCCCGGCGAGGTGGACGACCTCGAGCGTGTGCTTGAGGACGTTCTGGCCGTAGCTCGTGCGGTAGCGCAGCCGACCCAGGATCTTCACGAGCTCCTCGTGGAACTCACCGCAGTTCGCCTCGAAGACCGCCTGCTCCCCCGCCAGACGGACGTGATCCTCGAGCTCGGCCTTCGAGATGTAGTACATCTCCTCGATCCGCGCCGGATGGATGCGTCCGTCTTCGATCAGCTTCTCGAGCGTGAGGCGCGCAACCTCGCGGCGGAGGCCGTCGAACGACGAGAGAACGACCGCGTGCGGCGTGTCGTCGATGATGAAGTCCACTCCCGTGAGGTGCTCCAGGGAGCGGATGTTGCGGCCCTCTCGGCCGATGATGCGACCCTTCATGTCGTCCGAGGCCAGCTCGACGACGCTGACGGTCGTCTCGGCCGTGTGGCTGGCGGCGACGCGCTGCAGCGCATCGGAGACAAGGGCCCTGGCACGGCGCTTCGCGTCAGTCCGGGCCTCCTCCTCGAGCTGGCGCACCGTCCGGGCGAGCTCGTGCCGGATCAGGTCCTCCGAGCGCTCGAGTAGCTGCCTGCGTGCCTCTCCGAGCGTCAAGCCGCCGACCCGCTCGAGCTCGCGCAGCACCTCGTCGTTCGCCGTCTTGAGCTCTTCCTGGAGTTGCTTCGTGTGCGTCTCCCGATCGGCTATTCCCTGTTCCCGCCGTGTCAGTTCCTCCACCTTCGCCTCGAGCTCGATATCGCGTTGCTGCACGCGCTCCTCGATCTTGGCCATTCGCTGGCGGCTGTCCTGGATCTCGCCTTCGATCTCGGCGCGCAGGGCCACCGCCTGCTCCCGCGCCTCGATCTGCGCCTCGCGCCGCGTCGTGTCGGCGTCACGGTCAGCGTCGGCGAGGATCGCGCGCCGCTGATCCTCGGCCAGGCGCAATCGCGAGGCGCTGGCCGTCCGGAGCCAGATCCACAGGACGGCGGCGCCGATGACGATTCCGATCACTCCTGCGACGGCCGTGAGCACGGACGATCCCTTCTGCGGGTTGTCCCGCGGCGGTCAGCCGCGGTTGCTCACATCCGGACACCGCCTGCACGGCGGCACCCCGGTAAACCGGTCGTGCTTTGCTCCCTATCTCGGTCGGTATGCCCTCCGGAGAGCAACGGCCATGCCGTGGCAGGGCGGGGTCGAGTTGGAATGGGTCGTCATGATCAGTAGCCGGTTTTCGGGAATACGCGCTGTGCAGGAGAATTGTTCGAATGAAGCATTCCTATCCTAACCCCTCGGTGACCAGATCTGCAATGAGCGGTTCCAGCGTCGCCTCGGAGAACCCCTTGCCGGCCAGATAGCGGACCGTTCGCGGGCTTGGGCCACGAGCCTCGACGATCGCGGCCGCGCGGATCGACTCCGGCTCCAGGCCGTCGATTGCAGCGCGGATCGTGTCGGCAGGAACGCGGTGACGCTCGAGGTCGTCGCCGATGAGCAGGTCGCCCGCGCCTCTTGACGCGAGGAGCGCCGCGCGGCCGGCGGCGAACCGCTGGTCGTCGACGAGCCCGGCCCGCTGGGCGGCCGCGACGGTCTCACGGCGCACGGCGGGCGTGGTGCCTCGGTCGGCCAGCCGCTGCTCCAGCGACGCCGTCGTGTGATCCCGGGCACGAAGCGCGCGCACCGCGACGTCGCGCGCATCGAGCCGCCGCAACTCCCGCCGTAGAGCACGGGCCGAGATCCGGTCGAGCCCGGCGCCGACGGCGAGGCTTCCGGCGTAGACCGCTTCCAATGGGAGGACGCGCCAGGGACGACCGTCGAGTTCGACGGCGACGCGTCCTGGCCCACGAGCACGGAGGGCGGTGACGACGGGTGTGGTCATCGGAGCCGGCACCGTGCCCGCGGGCGGAGACGCACGCCTCGAGCCTCGGGAGCCCTAGGCCTCGACCGGAACCCCTTCCTCGACCGGTGCCTCGTCCTCGATCGGGGTGACCTCGATATCGCCGATACCTTCGGCCTGCGGGAGCAGGCGGGCCGAGACGATCTGCTCGGGCGGTGCTTCCGCCTGGATCCGGGCCAGGATCTGCTGGACGAGATCGGGATGCTCGATGAGGAAGTTCGTGGCGTTCTGGCGCCCCTGGCCGAGCCGCTCGTCGCCGAAGCTGAAGTACGAGCCAGCCTTCTGGACGACCTTCCGCTCGATGCCCACGTCGAGCACGGTTCCTTCCCAGGAGATGCCGGTGCCGTAGATGATGTCGAACTCCGCCTGCTTGAACGGCGGCGCCACCTTGTTCTTGACCACCTTCACGCGGACGCGGTTGCCGTACGCCTCGGCACCGTCCTTGAGCGTCTCGATGCGCCGGATGTCGAGTCTCACGGAGGCGTAGAACTTCATCGCGCGGCCGCCGGGCGTCGTTTCAGGGGAGCCAAACATGACCCCAATCTTCTCGCGCAACTGGTTCGTGAACAGGCAGATCGTGTCGGTGCGGTTGAGCGTGCCGGCGAGCTTGCGCAGCGCCTGGCTCATCAGGCGCGCCTGGAGGCCGACGTGGGTGTCGCCCATCTCGCCCTCGATCTCGGCCTTGGGCACGAGCGCTGCGACGGAGTCGACCGCGACGACGTCGACCGCACCGGAGCGGACGAGGAGCTCGCAGATCTCGAGCGCCTGCTCACCCGTGTCGGGCTGGGAGACGAGGAGGTCGTCGATGTTGACGCCGATCCGCCGCGCGTACTGGGGATCCATCGAGTGCTCGGCGTCGATGAACGCGCAGATGCCGCCACGGCGTTGCGCTTCGGCGATCACGTGGTAGACGAGCGTCGTCTTGCCCGACGACTCGGGGCCGAACACCTCCACCACGCGGCCGCGTGGCAGGCCGCCGATGCCGAGCGCCATGTCGAGCGAGAGCGACCCGGTCGACACCGCCCCGATCGAGACCTGGGCCTGGTCGGTCATCCGCATGACCGACCCCTTGCCGAACTGCCGCTCGATCTGGCCGAGCGCGACGTCGAGCGCTTCCTCACGATTCATCTCGTCACTCCTCCTCGTCATTCCTGTGGTCTTCGTCCGCGTAGATAAGCAGGTCCGTCGGACGTAATGCAAACATATGTTCGTGCCGGGTGGGGGACTTCCTCCAAGGCCGACGCTATCGCGACAGGTGTGCCGTGTCCGTGCCAGCTTCGTGCCGGGTGTGTGCCGTCCGGGTCACCGGCGGAGGCCTCAGGTCTCGAGCAGGCGGCGCACGAGGTGCAGGGCGGCGACCGTACAGCGGGAGCGAATCACCTCGCGGTCGCCGGGCAACTCGAGCCGGAGCGACTTCTCGCCCGTCGGACCGGCGACGTGGAAGAAGACGAGGCCGACCGGCTTCTCGGGCGTGCCACCCCCCGGTCCGGCGATCCCGGTCACCGCGACGGCGACGTCGACCCCGAGCCGTTCACGGGCACCCTGCGCCATGGCAGCGGCAACTTCGGCCGAGACGGCGCCGTGCGCTCCGATCAGGTTCGCCGGGACGCCGAGCACCGCCTCCTTGACGTCGTTGTCGTAGGCGACGAGGCCCCCGCGAAAGACGTCGCTGGAGCCGGCAATCGACGTGAGCCGGCCCGCGACGAGGCCACCCGTGCAGGACTCCGCCGTGCCGAGCGTAAGGCCGCAGGACCGGCATAGTTCGAGTACGAGCTCCTGCACCGATCGCTCGTCACGGCCGAAGAGGTAGTCGGCCACGGGCGCCACGAACGCCACCTCGAGGGACGCCGCACGCGCTTCCGCGCCCGGCTCCACGATCAGGTCGACATGGATCTCGAAGTCGCGGGCGCAGATCGTCACCTCGACGCCGTCGCCGTCGCCCCCCGCATCGGCGAGGGCCTTTGCCACGACCGACTCGCTCGCGCCGTAGAACCGGAGCACGCGCCGGTCGGGTGTCGTCGTGTCCGCCAGGACGCGCTGCAGCGGCTCGGAGGCCACGGCGCGCGGCCACAGTCGCTGCAACTCCCCGGGCGGCCCCGGCAGCACCACGACCACGCACGAGCCCGCATCGAGCACGACGCCCGGCGCGGTACCCGCGATCCCGAGCGAGATCGCACCTTCGGGCAGGGTTGCCTGCTTGCGCACGCCCGAGGAGAAATCGGCGTACGGGCGCCGCATCCGCTCGGCGAACCGCCGGGAGGTCTGCTCGATCTCGCTCTCGAGCGCGGTGTCGACGTGCAGGTCCCGCCCGGCAACCCGGGCGACGAGCTCGATCGTGCGGTCGTCGTGCGTCGGGCCGAGGCCGCCGGAAACGAGGCAGACGTCCGCCTCGAAGCCCTCGCGCAGTGCCGCCTCGAGCTCGTCAGGGTCGTCGCCGACGATCGCAATCCGGACGGGCTGCAGCCCGAGCAGGAGCGCCTCCCGGGCGTAGAAGGGGCCGTTGAGGTCGGTTCGCTCCCCCCGTACGAGCTCGCTGCCCGTGACGACGATCGCGGCCCTGGGACGCCTCAAGAGCCCGGTGAGATTCTCAGGCGCCCGCTCGCCGGCACCTTCACGCGGGCGCCTGCGACGCGCACGACCACGTTCCGCGGCGACGCCAGCGTGAGCGAGAGCCTGCGCTCCGCGAACCTCTTCGTCTGGCCGCGCTCCAGCGTGCCGCGATAGAGCGGCTTGCCCGCCGCGGAGCCGGCCCGCACCTCCATGAACGACGCGCCCTTCGTCGCCGTGACCGAGACGCCACGGGCGACCGCGGCGGGCGTCGCAGCGGCAGGAACGTTCACGCCCTGCACCCTGGGCTCCGCCGGGCCACCGAACTTCCAGGCGGCGATCACGAGCGCCGTGAGCAGCACGATCGCGGTCACCGCGATCGCCACGAGCCGTGACTCGCGGTGCTGACGCTGGCGACGGTTCTGTGTCGGTACCCGGCGGGTTCGGAGCGGCTGCTCCTCCTCACCCGCGACGTAGCGGGAGTTGTACTCGTCGACGTAGAGCTGGCCGTCCATCCCGAGCGAGTCGGCGTACGTGCGCAGGAAGCCCTTGATGTAGGTGTGGCCGGGGAGCTGGTCGAACTGCTCGGCCTCGAGCGCGCGGAGATACTTGGCCCGCACCTTCGTGCGGAACTCCATCTCGTTGAAGTCGAGGCCCTGGCGTGTACGGGCCTCGCGCAGGCTTGAGCCGATGTCGAACACGGGACGTGGAGTGTAGACGACTCTCCGGTCCGCCTTCCGGCCTGTGGCTGCTGCCGGCTACTCGACCGCGACGAGAACCTCGTAGACGGCGACGGCGATCGTCGCCGACGCGGCCATGCACATCCCCACGATGCCGAGGAGCCGCCCTACCCGAGCTGCTCTCGCCCCGCCCGCCCGCCCGAGCGTCGCTCGGTCGAGCGTCCGGACTCGACGGCCGACAACAACCGCAGCAATGCCAAACGCCGCCGCAACCGGAATCGCGAAGCCGGCGTGGAGTAGGTCGTACGAGTCGGAGTAGCGGGTCGCTGCGATCGCGACGGGCAGGGTCAGCGTCGCGAGCGCGCCGAGGGCTGCGGAACACACCGCGCGCGCTACCACTCACTGCTTCTCGTTCGGACGGCCGACTCTGCTCCCCGCGGGATCGAGCGGCCGATCATGACGGGCATACGCACAGGGGCGAGGGCATCGGCACGAGTCTACGCGGCGCGGTGGCCACCACGGAGACCGAGCCTCGCCGGGGCGTGCCCCGCGGCCACTGACGTCATGCCAGAGCGAGCTCGACTCCCTCCAGGCCCCAGATCACGAATGCCGGCTTCCTCGCCGGCTCGGCGGTGAGCTCCAGGCGAGGGCACCGGCTGACGAGTGCCCGCAGGCTCTGCTCGAGCTCGATGCGGGCCAGGGGGGCGCCGATGCAGACGTGGATGCCGCCACCGAAGCCGACATGGCCACCCGCATCCTCGCGGCCGACGTCGAAGCGGTCGGGGTCGACGAACGCTCGCGGGTCCCGGTTCGCAGCGCCGAAGAGCAGCGCGACCTGCTCGCCGCGGGGGATCCGGACGCCTCCCACCTCGAAGCCCTCTTCGAGCACCCACCGCTCGAAGAGCTGGAGCGGCGGGTCGAAGCGGATCAGCTCCTCCACCGCCGCCGCAAACGGCACCTCGCCGGTGACGAGGCGGCGCCATTGGTCGGGATGGTGCATGAGCGCGCGCAAGCCGTTGCCCAACGTATTCACCGTCGCCTCGTGGCCGGCGTTCAGGAGCAGGACGACCGTGGACACGATCTCCTCCGGGCTCAGCCGGGTTCCGTCGTCGCGCGCTCCGACCAGTGCCGACACGATGTCGTCGCGCGGGGCGCGGCGGCGTTCGTCGATCAACTCCAGCACGTAGGTGCGAAAGGCGGCCGCCGCGTCGTTCGCAGCGGCCGCCTGTTCCTCCGAGGTGTCGAGCTCGTACATCTTCACGATCGCGTGCGACCAGTCGAGCAGGTCCTGCTGCCGGCTGACGGGAACCCCGAGCAGCCGGCAGATCAGGCCCACCGAGTAGGGCTGCGCGAAGTCGGTGAGCAGCTCCATCCGCCCCCTCTCGAGCAACGGCTCGAGCAGCTCCTCGGCGAGCTGTGCCGCGGGCTCGCGCATGGCGGCCATGCTCCGCGGCGTGAACGCCTTCGCAAGGAGCGAGCGGATGCGCGTGTGGTCGGGTGGCTCGAGCCAGAGCAGGCTGAAGCGCTCGACGTCCCAGAAGGCGTCGTGGCGCGGGTCGGGACGCTCGGCCTTGAACTCCTCGTGCGTTCCGACGTGCGAGAAGTTCCGGCCGAGCCGCCTGTCACGCAGGCATGCGCGGACGTCCGCGTGGCTGCTCACGAACCAGCGGTCGAGGATCTCGTCGTACACCACGGGGGTGGCTTCCCGCAGCGCCCCCAGGGTCGGGTACGGGTCCGCGAGAAACGCAGGGTCGCTCGGATCGAGGTTGCGCGGGCTCACAGCCCTGCGAGCGGTCACACGTCCTCCGTCAGCTCTCGCCCTTGCGATAGCGCTGGCCGTCGGCCGCGGGCATCCTGAGCCGCTGGGAGAAGAACGCGAGAACGACCAGCACGACGACGTACGGCAGGATGTTGACCCACCAGTCGGGCACCGTGTCGGAGGTGAGGTACCAGATCGTCGTGAGCACGCACAACATGCCTGCGAGACCGGCGTTGTTCCGATTCCCGCGCGAGTACGCCCAGACGGCGATCCCGAGCAGGGCGATCGCGTTGACGAGCAGGAGGGAATGCGACGCGGTGCCGCCGAGATCGCGCAGGCCGAGGCCGAACACGTACCCGAACAGCAGCGCGCCGCGGAGCACCCCGAGCGGCCGCCAGTTCCCGAAGATCAGCGCCGCGAGGCCGATGAACCCCCGCCCTGTCGTCTGCCCTTCGTTGTAGATGCCGGACAGCTCCGGGCTCACGATGAACGCGCCTGCCAGGCCCGCGAGCGCGCCGCTGATCAGCACGCCGATGTACTTGTAGAGGTAGACGTTGACCCCCTGGGCCTCGCCCGCCTCGGGCCGCTCGCCGCAGATCCGCAACCGCAGGCCGAATCTCGTGCGCCACAGCAGCCAGGTCGAGAACGGCACGAGGGCGAGCGCGATCAGCGTCACGAACGAGACCTCGGTGACGAGGCCCTTGGACACGTTCGCGACGTCCGAGACGAAGAACCATCCCCTGTCGCCGAACCAGCCGAGCACGTCGGGCGAGCTCCAGCCGCCGATGTCGCCGCCCGCGAGCACCGGGAACGTGAATTGGCCGACGCCCGGGACTCGCGGAGACTGGGTGATCGAGCCGCCCGCATAGCCGGTGAACACCTCGGAGGAGAGGAAGCGGGCAACCCCGAGCGCTCCGACATTGATGACGACGCCGGAGATGATGTGGTCGACGCCGAACTGCACCGTGGCGACGGCGTGCACCAGCCCACCCAGGCCGCCACCGATCAGGCCCGCGGCAAGGCCCCACCACGCGCCGTAGTTGATCGCCCCCCACGCCCCGAACCACGTGCCGAGGATCATCATCCCCTCGAGCCCGATGTTGACCACCCCCGCGCGTTCCGAGAAGAGGCCTCCGAGGCCCGCGAGGAGGATGGGGACACCCCAGCGCAGCATCGACTGCGACGAGCTCACGGCGGTGAGGCGATCCGTGTCGTCGAACCCCTGCACCAGCGTGAGCACGAACACGCCGATCGCTGCATACGCGGCCCAGCGCGCCCACGCGGGGAGCTCCGCGATCCAGGTCAGCCGCGCGCTCATGCCGGCACCTCCGCCGGCGCCGCGGAGGCGTGGCGCGCTTCGTCGCGCTCGCGCACCCTTCGCATTATCTCGTAGGCGATCACCGCGGCCAGGATGATCACGCCCTGCATGATCACGACGATCTCCCGCGGGGCCGCCCCGGTGAACTGGAGGACGCCCGACGAGACGTCGAGGAAGGCGAAGATCAGAGCCGCGACGGCGATCCCGAAGGGGTTGTTGCGGCCGAGCAGCGCGGCCGCGATCCCGGCGAACCCGAGGCTCTGAATCGGGTTGGCGGGGTAGAAGCCGGTCTGCATCAGCTCGGTCATGCCGATGAGGCCGGCGACCGCGCCCGAGAGGACCATGGCGAGGACGATCATCCGCCCGGGCGGGACGCCCCCGACGCGCGCTGCGAAGGGGTTGATGCCCGTCGCCCGCAGATCGAAGCCGAGCACCGTCCGGTTGATGAACACGTGGTACCAGACCCCGACGACGACTGCGATCACGAACACGCCGGTGAGCTCCTTGCCCTGTCCGATCTCGCGCGTGAAGACCTCGACGACGCCGTTGAGCCCGGGCAGGAGGCCCGAGTCGTCGATCGGCGTCGTGCCGGTTCTCGTGGTGGTGCCCGCTCTGACGCCCCCTTCGGCCTGCCACTCCTTGATCAGCCACGCGCTGATCCCGGTGATCGCGATCGCGTTGAGCATGATCGTGGAGATCACCTCGTTCACGCCGCGGGTGACCTTCAGGACACCGGCGACGCCCGCGTAGGCGCCGCCGACGCTCATGGCCACGATCAAGATGAGGCTGATGTGCAGTACGGCAGGAAGGCTGACCAGGCTCCCGACGTGCGCCGCAACGAGGAACGCCAGGAGGTACTGCCCCTCGACGCCGATGTTGAACAGGTTCATCCGGAATCCGATCGCGACGGCGACACCCGCGAGGTAGAGGGGCGTGGCGCGATTGAGCAGGTCGACCAGGGTCTCGAGCTTCGCCGCGTGCGAGAACATGTCGCCGTACGCGGCGAGCGGGTCGCTGCCCGAGATCAGCAGGACGATCGACGACGTGACCACGGCGAACACGAGCGCGGCGACCGGCGCAGCCAGCCCCAGGATGACCCGGCGACCCGTGCTCACGTTACCCGGATGCCTCCTGCGAGGCGGCCCCGGTCATGTACGACCCGAGGTCTCGCGGCGTCAGCGTGGCGGGATCCAGGGTCGCCACGATGCGACCGCGCATGATCACGAGGACCGTGTCGGAGAGGCCGATCAGCTCGTCGAGGTCGGCGGAGATCAGCAGGGTCGCGAGGCCGGCCGCGCGTGCTTCCCTGATGTCGTCCCAGATCGCGGCCTGGGCGCCGACGTCGATGCCTCTCGTCGGGTGGGCCGCCAGGAGGGCTACGGGGTCGGCCGACATCTCGCGGCCCACGATCAGCTTCTGCTGATTGCCGCCGGACAGTGCGTGGGTGGGCACGTCGACGTTGGGAGTGCGGACGTCGAACTCCTCCCGGATCAGCTCGGTGCGCGCACGGGCGCCGGCCCGGTCGACCCACGGGCCCTTCGCGAACGGCTCGCGGGTCTGATGTCCGAGGGAGGCGGTCTCCCACAGGGGCGCGGAGAGCAGGAGCCCTTCGCGATGACGGTCCATCGGTATGTAGCCGATCCCGTGCTCCCGGCGGTGCCGCACCGAGCGGGCCGTGATGTCGTCGCCGAGCAGCGAGATCGTCCCGGCCGAGGCGTTCGCGGTGCCGACGATCGCCTCCACGAGCTCGGCCTGGCCGTTGCCCTCGACACCGGCGATCCCGACGACTTCACCCCTGTGGACCCTCAGCGAGACGTCGTCGAGCAGAACACGCTCGTCCTCGTCGAGCACTGTCAGGCCCTCCACCTCGAGCACCACCTCGTCGGTCACGGTCGAACCGGTCGTGGCAGGTGTCGGCAGCTCGGAGCCGACCATCAGCTCAGCGAGGTCTCGGTCGGTGACGTCGCTCGGCTTCACGGTCGCCACCGAGCGCCCCTGCCGCAGGACCGTGATCGTGTCGGCTATCTCGAGCACCTCGTCGAGCTTGTGGTCGATGAACAGGATCGTCGTGCCGGCAGCCTTGAGCTCGCGCATGTTGCGGAAGAGCTCCTCGACCTCCTGCGGGACGAGCACGGCCGTCGGCTCGTCGAGGATCAGGATCTTCGCTCCCCGGAAGAGCACCTTGATGATCTCGACGCGCTGGCGCTCCCCCACCTCGAGCGTCTCGGCGAGATCGTCGCCCGAGACCGTGAGGCCGTAGGCCTCCCCCACTTCGCGGAGATGCTCGCCGGCCGTCTCGAAGTCGATCCGACCACCGCGCAGGACCGGCTCTGCGCCGAGGATCACGTTCTCGAGCACCGTCAGCTGGTCCGCCAGCATGAAGTGCTGGTGCACCATCCCGATTCCCACCGCGAGGGCGTCGTTCGGCGAGCTGAAGTGCACGTCCTGGCCCATCACGCGGATGGTCCCCTCGTCGGCCGGCTGCATGCCGTAGAGGATCTTCATCAGTGTGGACTTGCCTGCCCCGTTCTCGCCGCAGATGGCGTGGATCTCGCCGCGCTCGACCGTCAGGCTGACGTTCTCGTTGGCGATCACCCCCGGGAACCGCTTGGTGATCCCGGTCAGCTCTATCGCAGGCTCCACGGTGTTCCTCTCTCGAAACGCGTGAGGAGGGACCGGGTCGAGACCCGGTCCCGCCTCACGACGGTCAGAAGCGCGATGCGCCCCGACGGATCATGCCTTCGTCGGGTCCGTCGGTACCTCGATCTCGCCGTCGACGATCTTCTGCTTGAACTCGTCGAGCTGGTCGACGATGTCGTCGACGAAGCCGCCCGAGGTCGAGTAGCCGACGCCGTCGACCGACAGGTCGTAGCGCGTTTCGCCCGGGACGACCTCGTCGTCGATCTTGGCCTTGATCGCCTCGAACACAGCCACGTCGACCCGCTTCAGCATCGAGGTCAGCACGTACTCCTGCACCCCCGGATCGACGGTGTTGTACTGGTCGGAGTCGACGCCGATGCCCCACACCTTCGTACCCGTCGACGTGCTCACGTCCTTCGCGGCCTCGAAGAGCCCCGCGCCGGAGCCGCCGGCTGCGTGGTAGACGATGTCGGCGCCATCCTCGTACATGGCGCTTGCGATGTCCTTGGCCCGGGCAGGGTCGTTGAAGCCGTCGAAGTTCGGAGCCTCGGTGATGTACTCGGACACGATCTCGATGTCGGGCTTGACCGCCTTGGCGCCCGCCATGTACCCGGCCTCGAACTTCTCGATCAGGCCGCCGACGCCCCTGACACCGCCGATGAACCCGATCTTGCCGGTCGTGGACTTCAGCGCGGCGGCCGCTCCGACGAGGAACGAGCCCTGCTGCTCGGCGAAGACGAGACCACTGATGTTGTCGCCGACCGGGACCGGCGGATCCTTGGAGAAGTCGACCATGGAGGAGTCGATGACACCGAAGGTCGTGTCGGGATTCTCCGGGCCGACCTTGGCAACATCCGCTTCGAACAGGAAGCCGACGGCGATCACCTGGTCGTTCGAGTCGGCGGCCAGCTGAAGCAGCTCCGCCCTGTTCGAGCCGTCGTCGTTCGGCGACGCCTCGGTGAACGTGATCCCGAGCTCTTCCTTGGCCCGCTCGACACCGGCGAAGGCCGCATCATTGAAGGATTGGTCACCGCGTCCACCGACGTCGTAGACCAGCCCGACCTTCAGCCCGCTCGAGCTGCTGTCGTCGCCCCCGCATCCTGCGGCCAGGAGCGCGAGGACTGCTACCGCGCTACACAGAACAAGCCAGTGTTTCCGCATGATCCCTCCGATTCTCATTCTCACCAAGCGGGTTCGCGAGGTGCTTCGGTAGGGATACTAAACAGGGAAAGCGGGTGGCGTCGTCCCCACCATCCGCGGCAGCTTCGCGCAGCGCCGTCGGGCGCGAGGTTCGCCTACGGGCCGGGGGTGAGCTGGTGCTCCTCGACCAGCACGCGCCGCGGCTTCGAGCCCTCGTAGCCCGAGATGATCCCACGCCGCTCGAGCATGTCGATCAACCGGCCCGCCCGCGTGTAGCCGACGCGGAGCCGCCGCTGGATCAGCGAGACGGAGGCAGTCTGCGTCTGCACGACGATCTCGATCGCCTTGTCGAGCAGCGGATCCTCGTCCGGGTCGAACTCGCCGTCGTGACCGTCTGACATCTCGTCCGCGTAGCTCTCCGGCGCCTCGAGCAGGCTCTCGTCGAGCACCTGGCCGCGCTGCCGGCGGCACTGCTCGACGACCATCGCGATCTCCTCCTCGGTCACGTAGGCGCCCTGGACGCGCTGCATGCGCGAGGTGCCGAGCGGCTTGAAGAGCATGTCGCCCTGACCGAGCAGGCTCTCGGCGCCGGAGGTGTCGAGGATCACGCGGGAGTCCGTCTGGCTCGAGACGGCGAACGCGATCCGGGACGGCACGTTCGCCTTGATCATCCCGGTGATCACGTCGACCGACGGGCGCTGCGTGGCGAGCACGAGGTGAATGCCGACGGCGCGTGACTTCTGCGCCAGGCGGATGATCGCGTCCTCGACGGCCTGCGGGGAGACCATCATCAGGTCGGCGAGCTCGTCGATCACGACGAGCAGGTACGGGAGCGGATCCTCGCCACGCGCCTTGAACGTCCGGTTCGCCTCGGGCAGGTTGCGGGCGCGAATGATCGAGAGGCGCTCGTAGCGGCGCTCCATCTCGGCGACGACGTTCTGGAGCACCGCCGACGCCTCCTTCGGATTCGAGACGACCGGTGTCAGGAGGTGCGGGATCGACTCGTAGTAGTTGAGCTCGATCCGCTTCGGGTCGATCAGGATCATCCGCACCTCGTCAGGGGTCGAGCGCAGGAGGATCGAGGTGAGCATCGTGTTGACGCAGCCGGACTTGCCCGAGCCCGTCGTGCCCGCGATCAGCAGGTGTGGCATGCGGGCGAGGTCGGTCCAGACGGAGTTGCCGGAGATGTCCTTGCCGAGCCACACCGAGAGCGGGCTCGCCTGCCCGGGCATGTCGCCGAAGATGTCGCCGAGCGTGACGAGCTTCGGCGAGAGGTTCGGGACCTCCACCCCCACCGCCTGCTTACCGGGGATCGGGGCCAGGATTCGGATCTCGGTCGTCGCGAGCGCGTACGAGAGGTCGTCCTTGAGCCCCGCGACCTTCGAGACCTTCGTCCCGGGCGCGAGCTGGAGCTCGTAGCGCACGACCCGCGGGCCGGCGATCTGGCCGACGATGGTGGCGTCGACGCCGAAGTGCGAGAGCGTCTTGACGAGCTGCTCCGCGATGCGGGCGCTCGCCACGCCGTTGTCACCGGCCACCGCCGCCGATGCCTTGAGCAGCGAGCGGTCGGGCAGGCGGTACTCGCCGGCCGGCATCTGGTCGAAGTCGATCACCTCGCCGTCGTCGGCGGTGACCGCGTCGGGAACGTGCTCGTCGACCTGCAGCACGAGCGGCGGCGGCTCGGCGGACGTGGCCACCGCGGTGATCACGTCGGGGTAGCTCTCGGCCGCGTCGACGGGCCGGCGGCGGGACGACGGGACCTGCTCGTCCTCGAATCCCGGGAACGGGCCCTGCTCGTCGACGTCCCTCGCGTCGAACGACCGCCTGGCTGCGCTGCCCGCCCGCCGCACGGCAGTGCCGGAACGCCGGAGTAGGGCGCCGGCCGAGGCCCCGGTGAACAGGAGCACGCCTGCGACGAATAGAGCCACGCCGACAATCAGCGCACCGGTCTCGCCGAGGAAGCTCGCGAGGCCGCCCCCGAGGGCGCCACCGATCGCGCCACCCTGGTCACGGCCGAGGGCGATCATGAGGCCGAATGCTCCCACCACGAGCCCGGTACGGAACGGCTTCAGATCGACGATCTCGCTCCGTACGAGCATCAGGGCGCCGACGGAGACGAGAACGAGCGGAATCAGGTAGGCGGCACCACCGAAGGCGCCGTGCAGGCCGTCGACGACCGTTGCTCCCACCGCGCCACCGTCCCAGCCGAGCCAGAGCACGGTCGCGAGGAAGAGACCGACCGCGACCATCCCGAGCCCCCACAACTCGGGATGGTGGTGCGATCGGGCCTTCGTCCGGCGCTTCCTGACGCGAGCGGGAGTGCGCGGCTTGGGCGCTCGCTTGACGGGCTTCTTCCGGGTTGCGGCCATAGGGCTTGCAGCTTCTGCGGCGGCGTCCCGTATCCTCCGCCGATGCCCATGGTGATCGGGATCGCGGTTGCAGGTGCCCTCGGCGCCCTGGCCCGCTACGGGCTGGACGAGCTGATCGGCCGGCGAACGGGAGCGTTCCCGTGGGGCATCTTCGTCGTCAACGTGACCGGCGCGTTCCTGA
>Ga0209254_10002104_pt1 | contig 18067 bp, 17 predicted proteins | sample FrelakmetDIP11DI_FD_187148 | JGI IMG/M metagenome (GOLD analysis project Ga0209254, IMG submission 187148) | Freshwater lake sediment microbial communities from the University of Notre Dame, USA, for methane emissions studies - DIP11 DI (SPAdes)... | ecosystem: Environmental > Aquatic >...
CGCTGTGCAGGCCGTGTCCGCCGGAGGTGGCGAATGACGACGAAGGGATCACGCAAGCTCGAACACTGGAGCCGGCGTCGCGTCCTGCGCGGCATGCTGGACGGCGGCGCGGTGACCCTCGGCCTGCCCCTGCTCAACTGCTTCCTGAACGAGAGCGGCACGGCCTACGCCTCCGGCAACGACCTGCCATTGCGGTTCGGGACCTGGTTCTGGGGTCTCGGCATGGCCTCGCAGGTCTTCGTGCCGAAGCAAGTCGGCGCCGGGTATGACCTCCCGGAGGAGATCGCTGCGCTGGAGGGGGTGCGTGACGACATCAACGTCTTCACGAACTTCAACACCTTCAGGGACTCCTCGCCGAACCTCTGTCACTACTCCGGCTGGGTGATCATGCGAACCGGCCAGGCACCCGCGAACGGCGACGACCGGCCCGGCGAGACGATCGACGTCACGATTGCGCGCACGCTCAGCCGCACGTCGCGCTTCCGGGCCCTGACCGCCACCGCGACCGGCGACGTGCGCACGAGCTACAGCTACGAGAACGCAAACTCACCGAACGTCGCGGAGCCGTCGCCGATCAATTTCTACCAGCGCGTGTTCGGCCCGGATTACCAGGACCCGAACGCGCCGACCTTCACGCCCAACCCGAGCATCATGGTCCGCAAGAGCGTGCTGTCCGGCGTGCTGGACCAGACGCGCGAGCTCATAAGCACGGTCGGCGCCGAGGATCGCGCGCGCCTCGACCAGTACTTCACCGGGCTGCGCGACCTCGAGCGGCAGTTCGAGATGCAGTTGACCAAGCCGGAGCCGATCGCGGCCTGTCACCCGGTCACGCCGCCGACCGAGGACCCCAGGAGCGGGATCGACTCCGATACGGTGGCGCAGCGCCATCGCATGCTCACCGACCTCATGGTGATGGCCTTGGCCTGCGACCAGACGCGGGTATTCAACATGGCGTATTCGGCCGCCTTCGCCTCGACCATCAAGGCGGGCTACGAGAAGCCGCACCACACGACGACGCACGAGGAGGCGGTCGACGAAAGCCTTGGCTACCAGCCGACCGCGTCCTGGTTCACGCGCCAGGCGATGGAAGGCTGGGCGTACTTCGTCGATGCCTTCCGCAAGGTCAAGGAAGGCGACGGCACGCTGCTGGACAACACGCTGATCCTCGCCACCACGGACTGCTCCTGGGCAAGGGTTCATTCCCTGGACGGCGTCCCTTTCTTCACGGCGGGCCGGGCCGGCGGGCGCGTCAAGACCGGCCTGCACGTGGACGGCAGCGCAACCACCGCCGCGCGGGCAGGCTATACCGCACTCAAGGTATGTGGCGTCGACGTCAGTGCCTGGGGCACGAAGAGCAACGGGACTTCGCGCGAGATCGGCGAGATGCTCGCGTAATCAGGAGGTGATTTTTGGAAAACATCGTGGTCGAACTTCTGGATGACTTCGAGCGCGGCCGCATCACGCGGCGGCAGCTCGTGCAGAGCCTCGCGCTCGGCATGATGGCGCCGGCGGCGTTCGCCGAGCGTGCAGGCTTCAAGGCCGTTTCGGTCAACCATATCTCACTGCAGGTCGCCGACTACCGGCGCACCCGCGACTTCTACGCCGACCTCCTCGGCATGAGAGTCAGCAACGACACGGGCGAGCAGGCCGACCTCACGTTCGGCGACACGGTGCTGATCGCGCGCAACGCGAAGGATGCCGGTGCGGCACCCCTCGTCGACCACATCGCGTACAGCATTGCGGACTGGGACCGCGAGCGCGTCGAAGCCGAGCTCACGCGCCGGGGGCTCGATCCGCAGCCCGATTTCCAGGGGAGCTTTCACGTGCGCGACCCGGATGGCTACCTGCTGCAGATCGCGGCTCCTGAATTCATGACGATGACCGAGTAGCGCGACCAGGAAACTCGATACGATGCCACGTCTTTTCGCGGCGACATTCGCCGCCGCTTTCCTCGGCCTGGGCGCGTGTGGCGCCGCGTCCGCAAGCGACGAGGACGCGATCGCCTACCGGCAGCACATCATGCATTCGCTCCAGGAGCAGACCGCGGCGCTCGGCAAGATCATGTCCGGCGCCGTGCCCGACGACAACGCCGTCGCGCACATGCAGGCGCTCGCGCTGATCGCATCCACCGCGCTGAAGTCGTTCGAGCCGAAAGTGCCGGGCGGCGACTCGAAGCCGGAGGTGTGGAGCGACTGGGCCGACTTCTCGCGACGCATGGAAGAGTTCGCGCGGCTGACCGCAAAGATGTCGCAGGCCGCGCAGGATGGCGGCAAGGACGCCGGGCTCGCCCACGCGATCGAGGCGCTGAACTGCAAGAGCTGTCACGACGACTACCGTAAGCTTCGGCCGCGCTGACTGCGCCCGCCGCATGCGACGACCGGCACTCCTCACGCTGATCTTGCTGCTTGCGAGCGCGCCGGGGGCGGCTCTGCCGGTCAGCGCCGAACGCGGCAGGTACCTCGCGGCCGCGGGCAACTGCGGTGCCTGTCACACGCGCAGGGGCGGCGCGCCGTTCGCGGGCGGCCTGGCTTTCGAAACGCCGTTCGGGACCATCTACTCGAGCAACATCACGCCGGACCTCAAGACCGGCATCGGGCGCTGGAGCGCGGCCGACCTGCGCCGGGCGATGCACGAAGGAATCTCCGCCGACGGCTCGCGACTCTTTCCTGCCTTCCCCTACGCCTCGTACACCAAAGTCACCGATGCCGACGTCAATGACATCCACGCCTACCTCAAGACGCTGAAGCCAGTGCGCTATGTCCCGCCTGACAACAGCATCCTGTTTTCGATGCGGTTTGCGCTCGCCGCCTGGAACATGCTGTACCTGAAACCGGGCCGATTCTTGCCGGATCCGCAGAAGTCCGCGGAGTGGAACCGCGGCGCTTACCTGGTCGAGGGGCTCGGGCATTGCGGCGCCTGCCACACTCCGCGCAACGCGCAAATGGCCGAGCTGCCGGAGAAAGCACTCCAGGGCGGCACCATCACTGGCGAAGTGGCGCCGGGGAAGCCACGCGACTGGTACGCGGTCAACCTGACGAACGCCAGGCATGGGCTTGCCGCCTGGACCGAGGCAGACCTGGTCCGCTATTTCCAGACGGGAGTCAGCCCCCGTGGCAGCACGCTTGGCCCGATGAACGAGGTCGTCGTCCACAGCCTGAAGCACCTGACTGAAGAAGACCTCCGCAGCATGGCCGTTTACCTGAAGAGCGTCGAAGGCCCGCCCTATGCCGGCTCGACGGTTGCTGAAAACGAAGCGCGTCCCGGGGAGCCGATCTACACGGGGCGCTGCGAGGAATGCCACGGTCCGTCGGGCCGCGGCGGATTCTTCACCGGCCCCCCGGTCGCCGCCAGCGCCATCGTGCAGGGCGAGAATCCCGCCACGCTGATCAACGTGATCCTCTACGGATCGACTGTCGCCCGGGAGGCTGCACACAGCGCCTGGGAGAAGATGCCGGCCTACAGCGAAACGCTCGACGACTCGGAGGTCGCGGCCATCAGCAATTTCCTGCGGGGCAGCTGGGGAAACCGCGCGGCTCCGGTCACGGCGGAGGACGTTCGGCGACAGCGTTAACCGCCACTACTTCGCGGGTGCGCGGTAGACTTCGTGGCAACCCTTGCAGTCGAGCGTGGCCGGCAGTTTCGCCGCGGCCGCAGCCGCGTCGCCGGCCTCGGCGGCCTGGGCCAGTTCCTGGGCACCCGCGACGAACCGGTCGAGCCGCTGGCTGAAATCGTCCCAGTCCGCCCACACCTCCGGCTTCGACCGGCCGCCGGCCACTTCGGCCGTGAAGGCGCTCTTCGCCTGCGGCGCCGTGGCGGCGATGACCTTCAGGTGCGCGGCCAGGTTGTCCGAGGCCACGCGATTCTCGAGGATCAACTGAATCGCGCCAACCTGCTCGCCGATCGTCTTCATGACGTGGCTGCGGTAGTCGATCACGTCCTGGTCATCCGCCAGCGCGCTGCCCGATGCCGCAAGCAATGCAGCGACGACCGTCACCCATCGCAGGATCATCATTCATCCACCCCGCGTCGCCCAGGAATCGCAGTAACCTGTCTCGTCGACCTGCCCACTCATGATCACGCAGTTGCCACAGCCCTGCTTCGCCTCATCGCGCGTATAAAAGCCGCAGCCGGCGCAGGACTTGGAAGGATCGGCAGACACACCGGAATAATTGAGCGAAGTACGCAGCGATTCCGAGGCCGTATCGACGCAGGACTCCCCCGCGAGGACGGTGCACGCACTGGCGGGCGCGATGACCAGGACTGCGATCGATTGCAGCAGCTGTCGGATGGCCGTGCGGCGCGGCAGGTCAGTCACGCAGTGGATTTCCGTGGACGACGCCATGGCTTGCAGACTAGCGATGCGCTCACGGCGCCGCAAGGCTCGCGGCCGGGATCATGGCAATGGAGGTGCTCGCTGGTCTGAACAGACCACTGAACCAGCGCTCGGTCTTGGCTGTTGAAGACAGGCCTGTACCCGGAGGGCAAGGCGAATGAAATCGCGGGCACGATCGGGTTCGACAATTCCCTCTACAAGGACCCGAGGCCCGAAATGAGCAGGCCAACGTACCGCACGTCGACAAATTGCACGGGCGGCGCATCAACGCCGCATCCGCGGGGAACCTGACGGGTCCACTGAAGAAAGCAAAGTCGCCCCTGGCGCCATCGTTGACGACCTCAAGAGTCCGCACGGCGTCTGGACTCGAGAAATCGAGTAACTGCGGACCGGCGGTCGCAAGTGGCACAGGTGTCAGGGTAGTGACCAGCATGGAGGCTTTGATCGGATCGAGGAACTGGCCGCCGAGCGTTTGCAAACTGTTGTTATAACCTGATATAACACAGGCCATGAAGCTTACAGTCCGGCGGATCGGCAATTCCCTCGGTGTCATCATCCCCAAAACTGCGCTTGATGCCTGGGGAATTGGTGAGGGTGATGCGCTCGCGCTGACCCGGCACGGAATTCGCCCCGCGGCGCGTGGTGCCGGCCTCTCCCACCGCACGCTCGATGAGCTCAAGCGATCGATCGCCCTTGCGGTGCTACGGCGCTTCACTCCCCGGGAAATCCGCGCGCAGACAATGGCAAATCTGCGTCGCTGGAAGAGCCAGGGCTCGTGGGTCCCGGCCTACGACGAGTGGCAGGAACTCGCGCGTCAAGAGGACGACGCGGCATTGTATGCCGCCATGTTGGGGCGCGACGAGCACGCCGTAACACTGCGCCAGTCCATGCCGTTCATCGGTCTGCTGTCGCAGGAAGAAGTGAGAGAATTGCATGAAGAAGCAGCAGCTTGACCACGTTTTGCGCGCTGCCGGCCGCATCACCGGTGAGAAGCAATTCGTCATCATTGGCAGCCAGTCGCTGCATGGAACGTTTCCGGATCTCCCTGATGACATCGTGCGATCGGCCGAAGTCGACCTGATCGCATCCAGGAATCCCGGCCATACCGAGTGGCTCAACGCGATCGGGGTACACTCGCCTTTCCACGAGAGTTTCGGTTACTACGCAGACCCCGTCGATGAGGCGACCGCGACGCTACCCAAGGGCTGGAAGGCGCGACTGGTCAAACTTCCTCCCGGCGATACGGAGGGCGTACAGGGGCTTTGCCTGGATCCGCATGATTTGGCAATCGCAAAGTACGTTGCTCGTCGCGAAAAGGACCTGGCCTTTACCCGCGAGCTTGCCCGCCGCGGGATCCTCCTCCGCGATCAGTTGCTGGCCCTCGTCGACAAGACGCCGGTCAGCGATGAAGTGCGAGAACGAGTCCGCCAGGATATTGCGCGAGACTTCGAGTAGTCAGTGAAAGCACACGCCGATGGGACCTCCAAAATGACGCCGCACCCATCGTGTCGAATCCCTGAGCCTGATACCCCGGTCTGCGACGGTCCAAAATGCCAGAGTGAGCCTGGCGTGCGACGAAATGCAGGAATCGGAGGGTGGAGTGATGTCCAATAGGCACGGTCGGCACGAGCGTGTTTCCTTCCGGCGAGGGAAGAGATGAAGAAACGAACAATGGCAGTGGCTGCGGCCGTCGCGGTCGCCGGGATCGCAGTTGCAGTATTCGCATTGCGAGGCCGCGGCGAAAAGCCGCTCGAAATTCAGACGGCCGAGGCAGACCACCAGAAGGTCGTGCAGAAGGCCAATGCAACCGGCAAGGTGCAGCCAAAGACACAGGTAAAGATCAGCGCGGATGTCAGCGCCCGGATCATGCGCCTTGGCGTCAAGGAGGGCGACCGGGTCGAGCAGGGTCAGTTCCTGGTCGAACTCGATCGGCAGGCTTACCTCGCGGCGGTCGAAAGGGCGCAGGCGAACGTGCGTTCGGCGGAGGCCAATGCAAGGCTGGTGCGGGAAAGCATGATGCAGGCGGAAAGGGAATTCATTCGCGCCAAGGAGATCGTCAAGCTCAAGCTCGATTCCCAGTCGCGCCTCGATGCCACCGAGGCGGCGTTCAAGGTCGAGACAGCCCGTTACGAGTCCGCGGCCGGCGGCGTTACCGAGGCGCGGGCGGCCCTGAAGCAGTCCCAGGACTCACTTTCGAAGACGGCCATCTACGCGCCGATGGCCGGCGTGATCACCGAACTGCGACGCGAGCAGGGCGAGATCGCGATCGGATCCCAGTTCCAGGAAGACGTGATCATGGTCGTCTCGGAGCTGTCCGAGATGGAAGTCCAGCTTGACGTCGACGAGAACGACATCGTCGCGGTGGCGCTCGGGGACGTTGCCGAAATCGAAGTGGATGCCCTCCCCGGCCGCGCGCTGGTTGGCACCGTCTACGAGATAGGCAACAGCGCCAAGACGCAGGGCGTGGAGGGCCAGGCCGAGGCCCAGAACCAGAAGATCGAATTCCTCGTGAAGGTGGCCATCACCGACCCGCCCGCCGAGCTCAGGCCCGGCATGACGGCCAGCGCCGACATCGTCACGGATACGAAAGAGTCCACGCTGAGCGTGCCAATCCAGAGCGTAACGGTCCGCACCCTCGAGCAGTTGAAGGCCGGCAAGAAGGGCAAGGAAGCCGATGATGCGGTGGCGGCTTTCAAGGCCGACGACGACGGCTTCGTGCAGATCGTGTTCACGCTCGAGGATGAAACGGCGGTCGCAAGGCAGGTCGAGACCGGCATCCAGGGCGAGAACCTGATCGAGATCACGGCTGGGCTCGAGCGGGGCACGACAGTGATTTCCGGCAGTTACCGCGCGATTTCGCGCGACCTGGTTACGGGAGCGAAGGTCAAGGTCAACAACGAACCCGAGAAGGGGGACGAGACCTGAGATGAACGCGGCCCGGGAAAGCGTGGCGACCGGGGATCGGCCGCCGACCCTCGTGATCCAGGACATCGTCAAGACCTACGTCATGGGCGAATCCGAGGTGCGCGCGTTGCGTGGCGTGTCCCTGACCATCGACCGCAACGACTACGTCGCCATCATGGGGCCCTCCGGGTCAGGCAAGTCCACGCTGATGAACATGATCGGCTGTCTCGACACCCCCACTTCCGGGACTTACCTGCTCGAAGGGCAGTCGGTCAGCGAGATGAGCGACGACGAACTGGCCGAAATCCGCAACCGGCAGATCGGGTTCGTGTTCCAGACGTTCAATCTGCTGCCCCGCGCCAACGTGCTGCACAACGTCGAGTTGCCGCTGATCTACGCCGGCGTCCCGCGCGCTGAGCGACGCAAGCGGGCCGAAGCCGCGATTGCGCGGGTCGGACTGGCCGACCGCGCACATCACAAGCCGAACGAACTCTCGGGCGGACAACGCCAGCGTGTAGCCGTCGCCCGGGCGCTGGTCGGCAACCCGTCGATCATTCTCGCCGACGAACCCACAGGCAACCTCGACAGCAAGACCGGCGCGGAGATCATGCGGATGCTGGACGAGCTGCACGCTGCCGGTCAGACGATCATCCTGATCACCCACGAGGACGAGATCGCCGCGCATGCGGGGCGGATCATCCGACTCCGGGACGGCGTGATCGAGAGCGACGTGACCAACGGCTCCCCGCCGTGACCGGACTCGCATGACACTCGGGCTCGACATCGCGGAATCCGCGCGGATCGCCTGGTCCGCAATCATCGCGAACAAGGGCCGCGGCGCGTTGACCACGCTCGGGATCATCATCGGCATCGTCGCGGTCATCACCACGATGACTGCTGCCAACGGGCTCGCAAACAGCTTTCGCCAGTCGTTTTCGGCCGTCGGCTCCGACGTCGTCTACGTGTCGCGTATGCCGTGGGTCATCGTCGGCGACTTCTTCCTGTACCGCAACCGCCCGGCAGTCAGCCTGCAGGAAGCAGACGAGCTTGCCGAGAATCTCCGCGGCCGTGCGGTCGTCAATCCGAGCATCGACACCAACCGACCGGTGAGGTACCGCGAGACGACGGTCGAATCCGCAAACATCATCGGCACCACGGAGAAGCAGATCGTCGTGTCGAGCGCGGTCCCGGAGACCGGACGCTTCCTCATGTCCTTCGACCTGCAGTACCGGCGCCCGGTCTGCGTGATCGGCCACGAGATATGGGAAAGGCTGTTCGGCGAGGCCGACCCGCTGAACGAGGAGATCCGCGTCGGCCGTCATTCCTGCCGCGTGATCGGCGTGATGGAAAAGCAGGGCAGCAGTTTTTTTGGCGGGCCCAATTTCGACCTGCAGATCTTCATCCCGGTCTCCACGTTCGAGAAGAATTTCGGCGGCCGGACCTCGGGCCGCGACGTCAACATCGCGGTCAAGGCACCAAGCCAGGAAGCGATCGCGGAACTCGAATACGAGATCATCGGTGAGATGCGCAAGGTGCGCGGACTGCGGCCCGGCGAGGAAGACAACTTCTCGATCAACAAGCTCGACACGCTGGTGGACGCCTACAACAACGTGATGGGAGTGGTGCTGCTGGTCGGGCTGCTGGTGACCGGCATCTCGCTCTTCGTCGGCGGTGTCGGCGTCATGAACATCATGTTCGTTTCGGTCACCGAGCGGACCCGCGAGATCGGGATCCGCAAGGCGATCGGTGCAAAGCGTCGCAGCATCCTCATGCAGTTCATCTTCGAGGCCGGGGCGATCTGCCTGTTCGGCGGCCTGGCGGGCATCCTTCTCGCCTGGCTGGTGACCCTGCTGATAGACGCGACGCTGATGCCGGCCAGCATGTCTCTGCCCATCGTCTTCATGGCGCTGCTTATATCCCTGATCGTGGGCGTGCTGGCCGGCATCGTGCCGGCGTTCAAGGGCGCCCGGCAGGACCCGATCGAGGCGCTCAGGTATGAATGACCCGGTGCGGAGGGCCTGATCATGGAGTGGCTCGACACGCTCATGATGTCGCTCGGGTCGATCCGCGCCAACAAGCTGCGGTCGTTTCTCACGCTGGTCGGCATCGTCGCCGGGGTTGCCTCGATCATCGGCGTCATGACCGGCATTTCGGTCATCCAGTCGACGCTGGAAGAGGAAATGAGCGTGCTGGGCGCCCAGACCTTCCAGGTGCAGAAATGGCCCGCCGGCGGTTTCACCAGCGACGACGAGCGCCGCAAGGCGATGCGCCGCCCGCCCGTGACCATCGAAGACGCCGAGGCGATTCGCCGGCATACGACCCTCGTGGACTCGGTCGGCTCCGAATTGTGGGAGTTCGCGAGGACAGTCCGTTATCGCGGCGAGTCGACCGAGCCCAACGTCGTCATCTGCGGCGGGGATCCGCAGTACTCCGAAAACAACACGCACTACATCGAGCTCGGCCGCAACCTGTCGGAGATCGACCTGCGCGCCGCGCGTAAAGTAGTGGTGATCGGCTCGGCGCTGGCGGACCGTTTCTTCCCGTTCGAAGACCCGATCGGTCGCAGGATCCAGGTGGATGGGCGGGAGTTCCAGGTCATCGGTGTATTCGCGCCGAAGAAGTCCGCCTTCGGCGCCGGATACGACAACTACGTGCTCATGCCCCACTCCGCCTTCATGAAGGTCTACGGCCTGACCGACCAGGAGGGGCACAGGCGTTCAGTCAATGTCACGGTGCGGGCCATCACGCCGGCACTCGTCAACGACGCCATCGAGGAGACTCGCCAGGTTCTGCGCCGGGTGCGCAACGTGAGGCCGGGCGAGGAGGACAACTTCGAGTTCTTCAGCAGCCAGAGCCTGATCGACAACTTCAACCAGGTGACCGCGGGCGTCAAGGTCGGCGCCTTCGTGCTCGGAATCATCGCGCTGGTCGTCGCGGGCATCGGCATCATGAACATCATGCTGGTATCGGTCACCGAGCGGACCAAGGAAATCGGCATCCGCAAGTCGATTGGGGCGAGGCGCAGCACCATCCTCAGGCAGTTCCTGCTGGAAGCCGTGATCCTCTGCAACGTCGGCGGGCTGATCGGCGTGGCCGTGGGCTTCGGCCTCGGCAACATCGTCGCCCTGTTTGCCGGCTTCGAAGTGTCAGTGCCGATGGAGTGGGCGGTTATCGGCCTGGTGTTCTGCTCCATGGTGGGCATCTGCTTTGGCCTGCTCCCGGCAATCAAGGCGTCGCGGCTCGATCCCATCGAGGCGCTGCGCTACGAGTAGCCCTGGCGGTCAGTCGGCGGCGGGCCGGTCCGGCGCCGAGTCGTACGCGATCGTCGCCAGGTACGCCGGCAACCTGCGCGCGGCATGGGCTTTTTCGAAGGCGTGCGCGATTTTGAGCAACTCCGCGTCCTGCCACGCCCCGGCAAAGAACGAGACTCCGACGGGGAGACCGTGCACGAATCCTCCGGGCACGCTGACACTCGGATAGCCGGCGACCGCTGCTGGTGAGGTGCTGCAGGAAATGCTGCCGTTGTCGCCCAGCACGAGGTCGATGGACCAGGCCGGGCTGCAGGTAACGGCCACGAGCGCGTCGACCCGGTGAGTGCCGAGCGCGGCGTCGATGCCGTCCGCTCCTGCCAGTCGTCGGCCGCGTGCAAGCTTGTCCCGATACTCGGCAGAGTCCAGGCCATTCTTGCGCTCGGCTTCGAGGAACAGCTCCTGCCCAAACCAGCGCATCTCGGCGGCGGCCTCGCGCTCGTTGAAAGCGATGACGTCTGCAAGTGTCTTCACCGGGTGCGTGCCGCGCCCGGCCAGGTAGGCGGCGAGATCGGCCTTCAGCTCGAACAGGAGCACGGCCAGCTCGTCCTCGGAATATTCCGCGGCGGGACGCAGGACGACGGGATCGACAATCTCCGCGCCCTGCGCCTTGAGCGTCGCGATGGCCAGTTCAAGAACCGGTTCCGCGGCGGGACCGCCGCCATGATTGCGCACGATGCCGAAGCGGCGGCCCTCGAGGCTCGCGCCTTCGAGCGACGCCTGGAATCCTCCGACCCGAGCTTCGGCCGCGGCAGTGGCGGCATCGGCGGGGTCGACGCCTGCCAGTGCGTCCAGCAGGATCGCAGCGTCTGCAACCGTGCGGGTCATCGGCCCGGCTGTATCCTGGCTGTGCGAAATCGGCACGATGCCCTGGCGGCTGACCAGGCCAACCGTCGGCTTGAATCCGACGATGCCGTTGACCGAGGCCGGGCACACGATCGAGCCGTCGGTCTCCGTCCCGATCGCCGCGACGACGAAACCAGCGGCGACCGCGGCGCCGGAACCGGAACTCGAACCGCAGGGCGAGCGGTCCAGCACGTGCGGATTGCGCGTCTGGCCGCCGACCGCGCTCCATCCGCTGCTCGACCTCGTGCTGCGGATATTCGCCCACTCGCTGAGGTTGGTCTTGCCCAGAATGATCGCCCCGGCCTCGCGCAGACGCCGCACAACTTCGGCATCGCGTGCTGCAGGAGCGCCGGCGAGCGCGAGCGAGCCCGCCGTCGTCGGCATCCGGTCGCCGGTATCAATGTTGTCCTTGACCAGGACCGGAATGCCGTGCAGCGGCCCGCGAACCCGGCCGGCGCTGCGTTCGGCGTCGCGCTCGTCTGCGATCGCCAGCGCATCGGGATTGATGGCAATGACGGCGTTCAGTGCCGGCCCGGCGTCGTCCACCGCCGCGATGCGGTCGAGCGACCACTGCGTGATCGCGCGCGAATCGAGCGTGCCTTCGGCCATCGCCCTCTGCAGTCCTGCGATGTCGATGTCGGTGAGGTCGGGCGTAGCGACGGGTTCGGGGGTGCGGGCACAGCCGGACATGGCCAGCAGCATCAGCACGATGGCGGCGGAATGCGGAAAATTCATGTGAATCCACCTAGAATATGGCGCCGAGGGGCGGAATCGTACCACCGGCGCGCGGGACTCCCAGCACAAGTTCGAGGTGCAACATGAACAGGACCGGGCAGACATACCTGAAATTCATGGCGTCTTTGGCGCTGCTGGCCTTCGTTGGCCAGTCATCCGCGCAGTTGTCAACGCCGCACTACGTCATGAGGGATGAAGCGCCGCCAACCGGCTCCATTCTGCCGCGCCCGGAAGGCGCGGGATTTCCCATCCCGGTCGACCGGCGTTACGACCAGCTGACGCCCGAACAGAAAGCGATCGTGCACTCATGGTACGAGCACGTGGAACCAGGCGACGAGCCTCCGTTTCCAGCCGACGGTCTCGCACCGCTGTACGACACCATCCGGCTCGGGCAGCAGAAACTGAAAGTCCGCGGTGACCTGGAAGTGGCCGTCACCGTCGGTTCGGGCGGCGATGCAATCGATGTTCAGGTCCTGAAGTCTCCCAGCACGGAGATGACCGAGTTTGCTGCTTCGATCCTGCTGATGACGAAATACAAGCCAGCGGTCTGCAAGGGACAGCCCTGCAGGATGCAGTTTCCGGTTTCGATACGATTCGACGCCGGCAATGAGGAAGACCGCATTCGCACTTATGCCCCGGACGATCGAGAACTATAGGCTGCGTCATGAGACTCGGCGGAATGCCGAGGCTTGAACCAACCAGGCGGCAACAACTCGACTCGGCCCGATGGGTGAAACCCTCAGGCCGCCTGCATTTCCTATCCTTGACCATTTCCATCTACGATTGCCCCTACGGACCGTCAACCCGGACGCAGGACCGGTCTGGATGCCGTGCCGGGAGGATGATAAGGAGGCAACCGATGAGCCGACTGACGGGCTTGTTCGCCGCACCTCTGCTGCTGGCACTGGCCGCCACGGCAGCAGCACAAGACGCAAACATCACTCAGCCAGTCGCCGACCTCGAGCGGCTGTTCGCCGCCGAGCCGCTGGTGATCACGCACGCACAGATCAGCAGACCGCTTGCCACGGGCGACATCACCTTGCGGGCCGACGTCTCCTTTGGTGAGGCACCGCCACTGCGGGTAAAGCTGCGCAGGGCCGAACCTGGGGCGGACACCTTCAACAACGTCCCGCGCTACGACCTCGCGGCGTACGAGTTGCAGAAACTGTTCCTCGACCCCGCCGAATACGTGGTGCCACCCACGGCTCTGCGCATGGTGCCGCTGGCGGACTTCGCCAGGTATGCACCCGGCGTCGCGCGCACGTTTCTAGCCGCCGACCAGGTGCTGGCCGTGGTGCAGTATTGGCTGAGCGACGTAAAGGCCGTTGCGGACGTCTACGACCCGGAGCGTTTCGCCGCTGACCCGGTTTATGCGCGGCACATCGGCCAGCTGAACATCCTCACGCATCTGATCAGGCATCGTGACTCGAATCTCGGCAATTTCCTGCTGGGCAAGGCGGAGGTTGGCGCGCGCGTGTTTTCGATCGATCACGGTGTCGCTTTCGCGTCGGACGAGAGTGATCGCGGCGATCTGTGGAAGGATATACGCGTAAGCCGGCTTCCGGCAGACGCCGTCGAACGGCTGCGTCTGGTCACGCCGCAACTGCTTGCAGATCGACTGGGCGTGCTTGCGCAATGGGATCTCGAGGGCCGCAGCTATGTTCCTGCGGCGAACGGCAAGAACCTGTCGGAAAGCCGCGGCGTGCGCCGCGAAGGCAAACAGTTGCAGATGGGCCTTACCAAGTCTGAGATCAACGCGATACACCGTTTGCTGAGGAAGCTGCTCGAAAGTATCGACCTCGGCGAAATTGCCGTGGAGCCCGCGGCAGGCGACTGAGAGTTCATCAATGGCCAACCCACGCCGACCGAGACCTGGAATCCTGCTTGCCGTACTGGTCGCTGCCATCGCCGTCAGCAGCCCGCAGGGGGCGCGAGCGCAATCCACGCCGCTGCAGTGGAGTGGAATCGATCGCGTAGTCGCATTCGCCGACGTGCACGGCGCTCATGACGAATTGCTTGGGTTGCTGCGCGAGACCGGCATCCTCGACGCGCGGGACCAGTGGGCGGCCGGGAACGCGCATCTCGTGGGCCTGGGCGACCTGCTCGATCGCGGCGCCGATTCGCGCAAGGTCATGGATCTGCTGATGCGACTGCAGGCTGAAGCGCAAGCAGCGGGCGGGCGGGTGCACGTCCTGCTTGGCAACCATGAAGCGATGAATATCCTCGGCGACCTGCGCTACGTCGAGGCTGGCGAATTTTCCTCCTACATGGACATGGAAGCCCCTGCCGAGCGCGCAGCACTTCGCCAGGCGTGGGAGACGGCGCACGGCGCGGGATCCGGCACCGCCTTCGACCAGAAATTCCCGCCTGGATACTTTGGGCACCGCGCCGCATTCTCGCCGGAAGGCAAGTACGGCCGATGGCTGCTGGCGCTGCCCGTTGCGATCGTGCTCAACGACACGCTGTTCATGCACGCCGGGCCGTCAGACGCCCTGCGCGGCATGAGTCTGCAGGAACTGGACCTGCGCTACCGCACGGCGCTCATCGACTATCTCGGGCTTGCCGGGCAGCTCGAGAAGGCGCAACTACTGCAGGCGGGTGACGAGTTCCACGCGCGGCCACAACTCGCCAGGGATCGCCTCGCGGCCACCGCGACTGCGGACGGCAGCACCGCGGATGCGGCATTGACCGTCGCGATCCGGCGCTTCGACGAAGTTGCCAACAGCGCCCTGCTCTCGCAGGACGGTCCCAACTGGTACCGGGGAGCGGCATTGTGCAACGAGGCCGCTGAAGCAGACGTGCTGTTGCCGCTGCTGCAGCAATTCGGCGCGGCGAGGCTGGTTGTCGGCCATACGCCGACCCGGAATTCCCGCGCGGCCACCCGCTTCGATGGCCGCGTCGTCAAACTCGATGCCGGCATGAACCGGGCGGTGTACAAGGGCCGGGCTGCCGCTTTGATCCTCGAACGCTCCGGTCTCGGTGTCCGCTACGCCGGACAGCCCGAGGCCACGCCGCTGAGTCCCGAAGGACTGTTCGTCGCGCCCAACGAACTTGATGACGCGGAAGTACTCGCGGCGCTGCGCGACGGCCAGGTGACCGTGACGGGCCCGCGCGGCCCGAACCAACTGAATGTCTCGGTGAGCCACGGCGGCAATCGCGTTCCGGCCGTGTTTCAGGCTCGTGGCGAACGCTCGACCCGCAATGAAGTGGCGGCCTACCAGCTCGACCGCCATCTGCGACTCGGGCTGGTGCCGGTCACGGTCGAGCGCGAGGTGCAGGGCCAGCGCGGCGTGCTGCAGGGACGTCCGCTCAAGTGGGTTACGCAGGCCGAAGTGCAGCAGCAATCGCTGCGCGGCGGTGGCTGGTGCAACGCGGCACCGCAGTTCCAGCTGGTCTATGCGTTCGACGCACTGATCGGCAACGAAGGCCGCACGGGCGAATCGTTGCTCTTTGATTCAGACGACTGGTTCGTCTACGTCACGATGCATGAGCGCGCATTCGGCACGACCAGCAACCTGCCTGCATACCTCAAGGCGCGGCCGCCGACGCCGGGTGCGGAAGTCCGGCGTCGCCTGGCGGCGCTCGACGAATCGGGCTTGCAGGCAGCACTGGGAGACCTGGTCAGCGAGCGCGGTCGCCAGGCGATCCTGGAACGCCGGGACGCGTTGCTGGCTCTGCCCGCGGCGGCGGCGCAGACCTCACCTCGTTAGGCGTTTGACCATGAACGTGCTGCGCGCTTCGAGGCCGTCCAGGTTGCTGGCGATGACGGTAATGCGCAGTTCCGTGATCTCGATGTGCGCCGGCGGCTTGCCGACGAAGGACTGGTGGTGGGCGTTGAAATGCAACCAGTGCGGCAATCGATGGCCATCGTCGCAGCAGGCCCGCAGCTTCAGCACGTCACCAGGTTCCGCGTCATAGAACGCTGTCGGCGGAACCGGATGCGTGAATGATTCGCCCGGAGAATAGAGCAGGTCCGGAATCGGATCGACCACCTCGGGCGCAATGTTCACCATGTTCTCGTGCGACTTGCGGCTGTAATCACGCCCCATCCTGGCCGCGAGCGCAATCCACACGAGCGACAGCGCCAGGTTCAGCACCGCGAATTCGTGCATTCTCCAGTCAAGCAGATTGAGCCCGACATAAATCCCGACCGCCTGGATCAGGTCGCCGAAGCGCCAGAAGAACGTATCGATGGCCGTCTTGCCATCGTACTTCGAGTCGCGGTCGACCGGCAGGAACAGTGCCTGCCGCGTGGTGTTCATCAGCGAATAGTCGAGGCCGTTCTCGGCAAACTTGATCCGGCGAATGAGCGAGAAGATCGGAATGAAACCACCGATCAACGGCGCGATCACCAGTGCTGCGTACCCCAGCGCAACGATGATCGGATGGACCAGAAGGGCGCCGCGCACGCCCACGAGCTGGTAGATGCGTGAAACCAGGAACAGCTGGATGGCAAGGCTGATCAGCGTCACCCAGAAGTTGAAATTTCCGTAGAACTCGGTGATGAGCGTGCCCAGGTCGAGTGCACCGCCGCTTTCCGCAACGCGCGCCACGGCATCGGCTTTCGCGAAATCGGCAAGGATGAATTCACCCGTGGTATTGATCCAGTTGAGCAGCACCACGAACAGTGCAATCGTCAACAGGTAACGGTCGCGCAGCACCAGGCCGATGCCGCCGAGGATCCGCGGTATGGGCCGGGAGCGATCGATCTCGATCACGCGCGAACCCTCGGGAATAGCGGCACGAGCGGGGGTGGAGAGAAACAGGGTGGCGCCGAGAGTGCAGGTCGCGAGGATCATCAACCCCATGGGCGACAGCGCTGACACCGCCAGCTGCGTGACTTTGGAACCAGCGAGCGCGCCGAGGTTCGAGCCCAGCATGATCACCACGAACAGTCGCTGGCCGCTCCTGACGTTGAACGAGTCTGCCGCAAAGGCCCACATCTGCGACACGACCATGACGCCGTAGATGCCGACCCAGATGAAGAACGCGAACGCGATGGAAACTTCATGATGGGCGAGCACGGCGAACAGCGGCAGCGTCAGCACGAAGAACAACGTGACGGCGCGCAGCAGATGCGCGCCGTCGAGGTGGTGTCGCAACCGGCCATACAGCGGCACGACCAGCATCAGCACCAGCGCCATGGCTGCCACCGCATACGCGCGCGTCTCGGCCGAGAACTTGGCGAGCATGAAGGCTTCGCGCAGCGCCTTCACGACCTGGTACGACGCGAGCAGCAGGAACCCGTGGAGGAAGAACAGGAATGCGGTGCGGCCCTCGCCGGGCGCCACGCGCGTGACATACGACAATAGCTGCTCGAATCGCGTCAGGCTGGCGTGGTCGGGGTTCAATCAGTCAGCGCCTTGGCAACGATTGGCACGGGCAAGCAGAAATACATGCTCGAAATGATAAACACGATTCTGAGCGGAAGCCAGCGAGGCAAGTCAACATCCTCAGGAGCGCAGCAGCCGCCAGAGGCCAATCGTGAGCACCGGAATAATCAGCAGCGCGATGAACGCGTACGTGAGGTATCCGTAGCCATTGGCGATCAGGTCGACGAGCCCGACGGCGGAGGCCGCGTAAACGGATACCACCATGATCCCCACGGCGAGCGCCGGGCGGAGCGCCCTCGGCATCGGTCGTGACTTCTCTTCGTAGACCTTCGCCACTCTCTCGTTGATCGAGTGCAGCAGCGCGACGCCGGTATCGACGAGCGTCAGCAGCACGGCGATCTGGAAAGCCAGCTCGAACCAGGGAGCGTTGAGCTTCCCGAGGAGGAAAGCCGAAGGCAACGCCACGTCGGCGAGTTCACGATGGTAGCCGATCATCGCGATATAGAAGAGGATGCCAGGCAGCATGCCGAGTGGCCCCGCAAGGAATCCGGCGATAAGTGTCTCGCGTGGCCGCGTGAGGTGACGGATGCAGAACAGCACCGCCGGCA
>Ga0209254_10002105_pt1 | contig 18065 bp, 20 predicted proteins | sample FrelakmetDIP11DI_FD_187148 | JGI IMG/M metagenome (GOLD analysis project Ga0209254, IMG submission 187148) | Freshwater lake sediment microbial communities from the University of Notre Dame, USA, for methane emissions studies - DIP11 DI (SPAdes)... | ecosystem: Environmental > Aquatic >...
TCCACAATGATCCCGTAGGTGTTATAAATGTACTCCGAGTTCACCGCTTCCCCATCTGATACGGCATCCGGCGCAGGTTCCTCCTCTGCAATTTCTGCAGGCGGCTCCGCCGGCGCTTCCCCCAGCGCGGACGCAAATTCCTGGGCGCTGTAGGTCACGGAAAGAATACCAGCACCTATTTCTGAGCCGCCACTATCCCCGGAAATGGTTCCTGATCCGGTCCCGTTGGCATAGAAGGTGGCAGACCAGTTACCGGACAATTCTGCCGACAAGCAACCCTCACTGAGCAACTTTTCCGTGAACGTTCCGCTGGCAGTACCGCCGTCCCCTCCCGCAAATGTGCCGGTCAGCTCAAGATCCACTGTCCCAGGACAGGTTTCAACACTTTCTCCTCCTGTTATGACTCTTGCGAGGTACTGTTCCCCATGATAGCTTCCAAACACCGGACCACCAGCCGGTGGAAAAGTGATATCAAATGCCAAATTATCCCCTATACGCATGATCCCAGTGATTGTTTTGGACCCCTGGGCCTGCCCAGAAGCCTCCCTGTACAAGGCCAGGTTGAAAATAAATAAAATCAAAAGCAAGAGGGGAGAGAATTTTCTGCTCAACATGCTGGACTCCATCTTTTGACCGGATGAGGGACTCTACAATCTGAACGAAATTGCGAGGTAATCCTTACCAAAATTTATTTGGGTTGGACCGGCGGCGGGAAATTGGGTGGATAATTCCCCGCTGGAATGGCACCGCTCATAACTATTATATAGTACCAGCCCCCTGAATTGCAACTTGCAAATTCCCTTTTTATCCATTCATTACATGTAAAATACCTGTAAATATATTCTTATCTAACGAGTTAAAGGGGTATTCCGCCACGTGTAACAAAGACCACTTCAACTGGGAAGATCTCAACCAGCAAATCATCAGCTGCCGCAGGTGCCTGCGCCTTGTTCAGCACCGTGAAGCCATCGCCAGAGGGCGCAAAAAAGCCTTCCTGGATTGGGAGTACTGGGGCAAACCCGTTCCAGGTTTCGGGGATGTGCACGCCAGGCTGCTACTGGTTGGGCTGGCACCCGGTGCGCACGGTTCCAACCGGACCGGGCGTATGTTCACCGGTGATTCCTCGGGGATTTTCCTTTACAAGGCTTTGTTTAAGGCTGGTTTTGCTAACCAGCCAAATGCCACGGACAATGATGATGGACTTATTTTAATGGATGCCTTCATCAGCGCCGTATGCCGCTGTGCCCCGCCCGGAAACCGGCCAACTCCCCAGGAGATGGCCAACTGCCAGACCTACCTGCTGGAAGAAATCAGGCTGCTGCATCACCTGCAGGGCATCGTTGCCCTCGGGCAGATTGCCTACGACCGCCTGCTGCAGATTTACCAGATTGAATCTCGTTCAGCCCCAAAATTCTCCCACGGAGCCTATATCCCTGCCGGGGATAACCACCCCTGGATGCTGGCCTCCTATCATCCCAGCCGCCAGAATACCCAGACTGGCAGGTTAACCGAGGAGATGTTCGATGCCATCTGGAAAAAGGCATTAGAAATTCTCCGGTGATCAAAGTCCTTGATAGTTTGAGTGAGGATCTTTGTATAATTAGTTTGTATAACCTCTTCGGAGCAATTTTCCTTATTGAAGAATAGGCTGAATCGTATAATAATAAGCAATAGGAAATTACATGAAAAAATTCTTGCTGATTGGCATTCCTGTATTATTATTAATATTGCTTGGGGGTTTCATCCTGTGGGCATTAACCCCGGCAGGCCCGTCTGAAGAAGCCCTCCAGGCACTGGTTTCCGACCAGGAAATTCTGGTTACCTCTTTTCCAAAATGGCTGGCATTCGAAACCGTGCAGGGTGATCCCGAAAGCGTCATCGTCATCTACCCGGGAGGAAGGGTGGATTACCGTTCCTATGCCCCGGTTGCCCGCCAGCTTGCCGGCGAGGGCAGCCTGGTGATCCTGGTGCGCATGCCGCTTAACCTGGCTGTTTTTGGAGCAAACCGGGTTGAAGAAGTGTTCAATGCCTATCCTGCACAGGAAACCTGGTTCCTGGGTGGTCACTCGCTGGGCGGCTCCATGGCAGCCAGCTATGCGTATGACAATCCCGGGAGGATTGAAGGGTTATTCCTTTGGGCAAGCTACCCATCCACCAGCCAGTCCCTGGCAGAAAGCGATCTGCCGGTGATATCCATATATGGCTCGTTGGATGGCGTGGCTACTCCGGCGGACATCATGGAAAGCAAACCCTATTTACCGGCAAACACACTCTTTACGGAAATTATCGGGGGTAACCATGCCCAGTTTGGAAGCTACGGGGAACAGAAAGGGGATAACCCTGCAGCCATCAGCCCCCAGGAACAGCAGGATCAAATATCCGGACAAATGAGCAGCTTTATCTTTTCCGTCCTTCAAAACCTAAAATAATTCGTCTTTCTAAGGAGCAATGAAAATGATAAAAAAATTAAGCAAAGGCATTCCTGCAGTGGATTTTGAACTAATGGACACCCGGGACCGCCTGGTTTGTATTACAAATTTTATGGGCAGGAAGAATATCGTGCTTGTCCTCAACCGCGGATTTGTCTGACCGTACTGCCGCGCGCACATGGCGCAGTTGCGCCAGGATTACGATAAATTTGTAGCGCTGGATGCCGAAATTATCGCCATCGGACCGGATGGACCGAACGCATTCAAGCGCTTCTGGCAGGAAAATGATATCCCCTATATCGGCCTGGCCGATATCAAATCGAGGGTGGCGGATAAGTATTATCAGGAAGTGAATTTATTAAGAATGGGAAGGATGCCAGCAATATTTGTCATCGATAAAAATGGGGTGATCCAATATGCGCATTACGGGAGTTCGATGAGTGATATTCCACCCAATGAGGAAATACTTGAAGTTATAACAACGCTCAATCAGCCGCAGTTTGCATAATATATTACCCATAAATAATGTTACCTTCCCCCTCTAACATAAGGGAGTAAACGTTACTTTAATTATGATGGCTCATTAAATCAATAAGAAAAAACCGCCCAATAACTGGACGGTTTTTTCTTCGTAAAGAAATGTTATTATGCTTTATGTAATGCGTTCCACCCGGCGTACTCCGCAGAATCCGCCAGCTCAGCCTCGATGCGCAGGAGCTGGTTGTATTTGGCCACCCGGTCCGAGCGTGCCGGAGCCCCTGTTTTAATTTGACCCATGTTGAGGGCTACAGCAAGATCAGCAATTGTGGCATCCTCTGTTTCCCCGGATCTGTGGGAAGTAACTGCCCGCCAGCCTGCCCTCTGGCATAATTCTACAGCCTGGATTGTTTCAGTCAGGCTGCCAATCTGGTTCACTTTCACAAGCAGGGCGTTGCAGTTTTTCCCGTCGATGGCTCGCCTTACGCGCTCCGGGTTTGTCACAAGCAAATCATCCCCGACGATCTGTATTTTATTGCCAACTTCAGCGGTGAAGTTCCTCCAGCCATCCCAGTCATCCTCTGCAAGGCCATCTTCTATAGAAACGATTGGATACTGGTCTACCCAGGATTTCCAGAAAGCTATCATCGCATCACTGGATAATTCCTTCCCTTCCTTGCGTAAAATGTATTTTCTTTTATCACTGTCAAAGAACTCCGACGCTGCTGGATCCAGGGCAATACAGACCTGTTCCCCGGCTTTATAACCAGCTTTCTCAATCGCCTCAAGAATCACCTCTACCGCTTCGACATTGGCCTTCAAGGCAGGTGCATATCCACCTTCATCACCAACCAGGGTGGTGTATCCCCGTGATTTAAGAACACCCTTAAGGGCATGGTAAATTTCAGTTCCCCAACGCAGTCCTTCTGCAAAGGTTGGCGCCCCAAGCGGCATTACCATGAACTCCTGGGCGTCGGTGGATTGCCAGCCAGTGTGTGCCCCGCCATTGAGGATATTCATCATCGGCACCGGCAGCAAATGGGCATGTACTCCCCCAATATAACGGTACAACGGCAACCTCAGGCAGTTTGCAGCAGCTTTTGCAACAGCCAGGCTGGTTCCGAGGATAGCATTTGCACCAAGCTTGGATTTGTTGGGAGTTCCATCCAGATCGAGCATGGTAAAATCTATATCACGCTGTTCCAGTGCATCAAATCCCACCAGGGCTTCTGCAATCACCGTGTTTACATTTTCTACAGCCTGTAATACCCCTTTGCCAAGATAGCGTTTCTTATCTCCATCGCGCATTTCAAGGGCCTCATGGGTACCCGTTGATGCTCCGGACGGAACGGCGGCTCTACCCCAGCTGCCATCCGCCAGGATGACCTCCACCTCAACTGTTGGATTCCCGCGCGAATCCAGAATTTCACAACCATTTATTGATTCAATCATTGTATCCATACCTTCACCTCTTTCCATCAGATTATTCAAAATAATTGCATCCTTGATTTTGCTTGATTTTTTCCACTTCATTAATCATATTATCTCAATTTTGTGTAATTTACGACCTGCCAGCCACCAATGTATCTGCGTACTATCCGGTTGAGTCCACCTTACATAATCTCGGCAATCCTGCTTATTAACCATCCCCTTCTGATAATTGTAAGCCGGCTTTGATACAGGCTGCTTTCATAAAAGCAGTAAAAAGCGGGTGCGGGCGGTTTGGTCTTGATAGGAACTCCGGATGGAATTGGGTGCCCAGCATGAAAGGATGATCTTTAAGTTCTACAATCTCCACCAGGCGTCCATCCGGTGAAAGGCCGGAGAACTGCATGCCTTGCTCGCCAAGGACTGTGCGGTATTTATTATTAAATTCAAAACGGTGCCGGTGACGTTCTTCAACCATTTCCTGTTGGTAGGCACGGGCAGCTATCGTACCCGGCTGCAAATTGCATGGGTATAACCCCAGCCGCATCGTTCCGCCAAGATCTGAGATATTCCTTTGGTCAGGCATCAGATCAATCACCGGATAAGGATTATTAAGGTCAAATTCTGTCGAATGCACCAGATCACTGCCAAGCACTTGACGGGCAAACTCAACCACCATCAATTGCATTCCAAGACACAAACCGAAACAAGGTATCTTATGCGTCCGGGCATAATTAATAGCCTGAATTTTTCCATTGATCCCCCGGCTTCCAAAGCCTCCTGGAATGATGATCCCATCCGCCGTTTTCACGAAATCCCATGCATTTCCTTTTTCCAAATCGCCGGATTGGACCCATTCAAGCTGCAAACCCACCCCTAGATTCATGGCTGCATGGTTCAGGGCTTCCCGGACACTGAAATAAGCATCGTGCAGTTCAACATACTTCCCCACCAGAGCAATCTTGATCTTCGGCTCAGTAATATGGTTTGCCTGGGCAAGACGCTTCCATGCACTCCAATCAGGCGGGGCTTTTGCCTCAATTTTTAACCTTTCCAGCAAAAATTCAGCTACCCCTGCTTCTTCCAGAAGGATTGGGATTTGATAGAGATTATCGGTAGTTACCATCGGGACTACTGCACGCTTATCAACATCACAGAATAAGGCGATTTTCTCGGTCAGGCTGCTGTCCACCGGAAAGTCAGACCTGGCTACAATCATATCCGGAGAGATACCAATCGAACGCAGTTCGGCTACGGAATGCTGGGTGGGTTTGGTTTTAATTTCTCCTGTTGCTCCAATATGGGGAAGAAAAGTAACATGGACATAGATTGTATTTTCCCTTCCCAAATCACTGCGCAGTTGTCGCAATGCTTCAAGGAACGGCAGCCCTTCAATATCTCCCACCGTTCCGCCAACCTCCACAAGTACAATTTCCGCTCCTGTGGTTTTGGCTACCAGTCCAATTCGCCGCTTTATTTCATTGGTAATATGGGGAATAACCTGGATTGTACCTCCCAGGAAATCTCCTCTCCGTTCTTTAGCGATCACTTCGGCGTAGACCTGCCCGGCCGTAAATGAACAAACCCGATTGAGATGAATATCTATAAACCGCTCATAATGCCCCAGGTCAAGGTCAGTTTCAGCACCATCATCAAGTACGAACACTTCTCCATGCTGGTATGGGCTCATAGTTCCTGGATCAACATTAATATAGGGGTCAAGTTTTTGGACAGCAACTTTAAATCCGCGTTCTTTGAGCAGCCTGCCCATTGAGGCTGCGGTTACACCCTTACCAACCGAGCTTACCACGCCCCCTGTCAGGAAGATATACTTGGTGTCCATTTTGACCTCCATGATGCATAAATCCTATCAAAGTAAAAAAACAATTAAAAAGATCACGAGTAAAAATACAATTCAGTGGGGAAATATCCAATCCGGGTTTCTTCCCGACGCTGGTCCTTAAAAAGTTTACCACACTCAAAAAATGGTGGTATGACTTTATGTAAAAAATTCGTTAAGATAAAACCGCTTCGAAATGAAGCGGTTTATACCCAAATTTCACGGAATACTGTTGAGTTTTATGAAGTAATCGAATCGCCCTTATGTTTAAGTGTACGATCTAATATGTCTTCCTGTTCCTGGTCGATGCGTTTGGCTTTTTTGATTTTTTCCTTGTGTTTGCGGATATTGGCTTTATCCATTGCATCTCTTAATGCCAATTCCATTGCCGTGGGGTCTGGAACCGTCACTTCAGTTTGCGCAGCTTCCCCGGATGAATATTTTTCCTCCGCTTTTTTGTTGGTTCTCCGGCGCTCTGGTTTGGGCGTTTCGACAACTGGCTGTTGTTTTATTTCTTCCAAAATTTCTTCAGGTTTGGATTGAAGGGCTTTCATGCTCAGTTTAATCTGCTTTTTGCGCCGGATAACTTCAAGGACCTGGGCTTCCACCTCATCCCCTTCTTTCAGGATATCAGATGGTGTACGCACATACCCGTGGGCCAGTTCGCTGATATGGATCAACCCCGGTCTCTCGGCGCCTATCTCAACAAAGACCCCGAATTTTTCTAATCGGGTTACCTTGCCATTTACTGACATACCCGGCTTGATATCCCGCCATTCCAGTTCAAGAGGTTTGACCATGGATAATTCAATATGGTCATCCATGACTTTCTTTACCCACACGTCAACTACCTGCCCCAGGGTTAGTACATCCTCTACCCGTTTTACCGGATTATCCTCATCCTGCGGCAACTGGGAAATATGCAGCACCGCAGGCTGGTTGATTCCGATATCAATTACTGCCCCAGCCAGGGATATTTTTTTCACCGTACCGGAGAATTGCATTTTCCTTTTAATTTCCGTATCGTTGGCGACCTGTGTATCCATTAACAACTCTCCTAAAGTGGAATATAGCAAGGTGTGATTATACCTTTCGAAAAGGTATCTGTCAAACCTATCTGACACCATTAATGCTGTAGATCCGCTTGAACGCTCCAATCCCAAAGATCGAAGGATATCCGAAAGAAGGTCCGGGATGGGCACTTTACTGCAAAAACAGATCCGCCAATTAAAAACCCAGTCATTGAAAGAATACTTGCCGTAGGAATCGATGAATGCATTGTACCGGGATTTTTTACTCTTTCACTTTCAGGGATTGAGAAGCAGTTCAATGGCTTTTTCCAACTGTGGATCCTTATCTGCTTCAATATCCTCATCAGTAATTTCGACCAGCACGTCCGGCGTCAGTCCTTGCTTGTGTATCTGACGCTCTTTCGGAGTCAGCCAGTGTGCTGTGGTTATACTAACTGCTCCATTATCATTTCTCAAAGGAATCCAGTTTTGAACCAGTCCTTTTCCAAATGTGGTTGTGCCAACCAACTTACCGCGTTCATAATCTTGAATTGCGCCGGCAGTAATTTCGGATGCAGAAGCAGTTCCCTCATTTACCAGAACAACCACGGGAATTTCCAGGGCTTTGCCTCCTCGATTCGTCTCCCAGGTCTGCCGGGAACCATCGCCATATTCTTGATATAAAACAATTTTTCCTGCTTCAATAAATTCCGATACCACATCAACTGCTGTGGTAAGGTAACCACCGCTGTTATTTCGCAGATCCAAGACCAATCCCTCCGGGTTGGATTCCATAAGCCTGGAAAGTTCTTTGCTTAAATCTTTTCCCGTATCCTCGCCAAAGGTGTACAGGCGTATATATCCAATATTTTCATCCAACATTTTCGCCTCGAGGCTTGGAATGACAATGTTTTCCCGGATGATTTTGAATTCCAATGGTTCAGTTGAATCTTCCCGCTGAATAGATAAGACAACTTCGGTACCAGATGGACCTAAGATCCGCCTGAGGACAAGGTCCCCTGGAATGCCGGTCATGTCTTCCCCATCAATTGCAATGACGATATCTCCAGCCTTAAGCCCTGCCTTTTCTGCCGGAGAACCTGGCATTGGACTGATAATGGCCAGATATTCCCCCGTAATATCCACCCAGGCGCCAATCCCTTCATAATCACCTTCCAGTGAGGCGGTATTCTGCTGGTATTGGAACGGGTCCATATAGGATGTATACGGGTCATCCAGCGATTGGAGCATCCCTCGTATGGCTCCCTGCATTAATTTCTCTTCATCCACTGGTTGGGTGACGTACTGCTCATTAACAATCTGCCACGATTCCCAGAAAGGCTTAAATAGCTTATTCATATCCTGGTCTTCAGATTCGCCAGGAGGGACAGTAACCTCTTCCAGTTCTGGTGGAAGCAAGGTTTTCAAAAAACCCAACGAATCCGGGATATTTTGAATAATGAAGCGATCTGAAGTTAATCCTAATACCATCCCCCCCAAAAAAACATTAAGCAATAAAAATACGATGAACAAGCCTATCAGTAAAATTTTCCATATTTTTGAGTTCATAACATTAAAATCCTGTCAGGATTAGAAATCCTTCAATTAATGATAAAAGGTTGTAAGAATGCGGGATTATTCTCCTTTATGGAGATGCTCCCGCTCATTTGACTGCAAACGGTCAACCATTTTCGATAGAGCATCAAGCTGGTCATCTTCCGGTTTCCAGGGCTGCTTCAATCTATTGCCTGCATTTCGAATGATATCGATTTCAGAAGAAGCATTTTTGCCGCGCAGCGCTTGCAATAAGTAAAAATTGATTCCCAGGACAAACAAAATAATCAATACAAGGGCAAAATAGCCTGCAGGGCCGATCGGTTCAGCCATGATATTTCCCTGTTAAGTTGTATGGCAATACTTGCGGTAGTTCATCCAGCTTTTTTATGCGCAAATGTGTATTTTGTCCACTATCACGGTCTCCTACCATAACGGTTGAAAAATTTACCTGACGAGCAGTTTCCAGATTAATAATGCGGTCATCAATCATCACACATTCTTCAGGGAAAGTTACTCCGGCAATATCCATTGCAATGTGGTATGCCTGGATTTGCGGTTTGCAAAAGGGAGTAATATCGAAGATGTCAATGATTCCATCGAAACAATCAAGGATATCCAATTTTTCCATCACACGAATGGCATGATTTCTATCTGCGTTGGTAAAGATAAATTTTTTTAGCCGATAACGGGCAAGCATTTCCTTCAAATCCGGCGAGGGCTGAAGAAACCGGTCCAGGGGGATATCATGGACAAAATTTAAATAATCTTCCTGATCAATTTCATACAAAGCCATCAAACCTCGCAATGTTGTTCCATACTCGCGATATAAACGGGTGCGGATATCAGGAATTTCGTCTGGCTGAAAGTGCATTTTTTCCAATAGGTACAGATTGATGCGGTTACCAATCTCTTCCCAGAGCCCGTTCGAGGTTGGATAAACAGTTTCATCCAGGTCAACCAACATCCATTGATAATTCATGTCCTGAGTATACCCGATGCCTTAATGATTTGAACATCCTGGAATTTAGAAATCCATGAGAAGATTCTTAAGTTGGAATTTGCCAGTTCCAACCCCGTTCAATGCGAGAAAACCAACCGGATGAGGGATAATGGAAATGCCAGAATCAGGTGTAATCCCAGACTGATAGCCATAACCACTAGTAAGGAATCTAATAGGATTGTTAGCCATGGGAAGAGGATGTTAAAAACCACCTCCCCCACTCCGGCAAGGATAAAAAAAATGGCTAAAACTCCAATAAATAACGATATTGGCAGCCATGAACGGCGGTCTGAGGATGAAGGGAGCATGGTGCTGCTGATGGTAAAAGCCAGGTAAAACCACAACCAGAAATCAGGTATTACAGGCATCTGCTTGATGGAATGCCATATGGCAGGAAAATCCCCATTAAACAATTGGACGACCATGGGGGAAAATCCCAACCGATAAATACCAAGATATGCAACGACAATACACCCTGAAATAAGTGGAGCAATTCCAATTATGGTATCCCGAAACAGGTCGGTGTGTGCAGTTTCCACAAATCCCATCCGAAGTTTTCCCCCCGGAACAATACTTGGAATAATAGAAAAACGTCCGGTTTTTACACCCAACAGCCGGGCAGTTAAATAATGACTGCCCTCATGCAGGACAACGCCTGGAAAGAGGAGCAGTGAAAATATTCCTATGGAAAGCTGGTTGCTGCGAGTCAGGATAAGGAGAACTGCCTGAAGTTCCGCATGCAGCCAGCGCTGGACAAAGATGAAAACAAGGAAGAATACCAGCAGCAGCCCTGGGCTGCCCATCGATTCCAGCATTACTTCGCCGCTGATCTGGCAATATTAACAAATTCCTCTGCCTTCAAACTTGCTCCGCCAATTAATGCGCCATCAATATCTGACTGGCTAAAGAACTCTCCCGCATTCTTAGAACTTACAGATCCTCCATATAAAACACGCATTTCTTGAGCAGCAATTTCACCGTATAATTCCGCCAGGGTCGGGCGGATAATGACATTTACCACTGCGTTTGCTTCCTCCCCGCTGGCTGCCCGACCGGTTCCAATTGCCCATACAGGTTCGTACGCAATCACAACTTTATCCAGGCTGTCTCTACTGATTTCATATAAACCGCCGTGGACCTGGGTGATCAGCACCTCGGCTGTTTTATTGGCTTCTTTCTCCGCAAGGGTTTCCCCAATGCACAGGATAGGGAGAAGACCATGGGACAATGCCGCCTTCATTTTCTTATTTACCGATTCATTTGTTTCACCGAAATATGTACGCCTTTCGGAATGACCAATAATCACATAATCGCAAAATTCTTTGACCATCAATGGGGATACCTCGCCTGTATAAGCACCCGCATCCTCCCAAAACAGGTTTTGTGCACCTAATTTAACATCCGTACCTGCCAATAAAGCAGCTGCAGGTGCCAGGCTCATAAACGGGGGACAAATCACCCTGTCAATTGTGTTTAATTCAACCAGACCGGGTAACATTTGGGTTATCAGCTCATGCGCAGAAGCCCGTGTTTGATTCATTTTCCAATTGCCGGCAATAAATGGTTTCCTCATTTTCTAAACTCCTTTTCTTTTTTCATCAATTTTTTTCTGTTAGTAAGAAACGATTATTCAATTAGTTGGTCAGCCTGTATTTTACAAAAAGCCGGAATCTACGCAATTAATGGATCAATCTATTTTAAATCGAATGGAATTAAATTCCCAAGAATAACAATTTATCTTACCACTTTCGCAATTATTATTCCTGGCAGAATAGCAGCTACTGGAACATAATTATCCTAACAAAAAGGATATTCGTTTGAATTAAAGGGGGGTGAATCCGGCATCCACCTTGAAATTCCGGTAAATTGTAATATTTCCAGGCTGAGAATATTAATTTTGTCAATGACCAATGTCACGCCTTTCAGGATTTATGCCACTTCACAACTTTATGCCCATCTCTTAATATAAAAAATAATGTTTTCAATGGATTATGCCCAATTCCCAATATTCAAAGATTTGAGTGTGTTCGATTTAAACCTGCTCGATTCGATGATGGATCTGAAGTCTTACGATACAAATGAGATCATCTTCGAGCAAGGCTCTCCGGTGACTTTTCTATATGTATTGCTCAAAGGTGAAGTAACCATCCATTTCAAACCTTATGATGGACCTTATATCGTTGTTGCCACCATCCATCCAGGCGGAGTCTTTGGTTGGTCTGCGATTGTCGGTCGTGAAGAGTACACATCGAAAGCAAACGCAGTTGTATCCAGTTTAACCTACCGCATAACCGCACAAAATGTTAGACTATTATGCAACAAGTATCCTGAGACAGGAGAAAAGTTTATCAACAGGTTGATATGCGGGATGACAGATAGAATAAACCACTCTGACAACCATGTGAAAGACTCGCTCCGCCAGGATATTAAAATGATCGATATGTACGGTGGGAGTAAGATAAATAATGGCTGAACATAATCACAAAAATTTTCCATTGGAAGCACAAGTTAAGGGATTGGTTGAACAGTTGGATGCTTATATCAGCCAGTACCACGGCGGAACGGTAGAACTTATTTCTTTTGATGGGAATGTATTAACCGTTCATCTGGGGGGAGCCTGTGAAGCATGTGACCTTCAGGAAACAACCTTGAAAGGCTGGGTTGAAGGCACGGTAAAACAATTTTTTCCGGAAATTGAAAAGGTTGAACGGGTATAAAATTAATAATTCTTCCGACCTCCATAACCAGAAAATTTATTCACATAATCCAGGAAATTGGCATATCTTGCAATAAGTAAGGAATGGAAGAGGAATTCTCTTCTACCAGATACTTGTTTAATAAATATATTTTTATCGCTGGATAATAATATTTTGTTAGGGAAAAATCCATACCACACTGGATTAATGGTTCTTGGACAAGTGAAACGGGAACCGTATTTTTCCCTCTGTATGATGAAACCATTATTCACCCTTCGCCTTAAAATAGTTGAAAAATCAGGAACAATTATCAATAAGGACCAGGTTGATGGTAAATAGGGTGCTACCCATTTCGGATTCCAAAATGGTTCGAAGAATAACAAGAATTGTCAAAGCGGATTTTACCATTCTTGGTTGAAACGAATAAAAACAAAAAAATTAAGGAATAATATCCGGTTAAATACCTATCGGTTGTTTTATCAGAAGTATCCGGCAAAATGCTTACAGCAAAAAAACTGGTAGTAATTCGATCATGTTAAAAAGGAATATGTGGCTGGCATTTCCAATCATGTTTTTTTTGCTCTGCCTGACAGCAGGGGTTGTAATATGTCAACTATCCCCATACCAAAATTTATTAAATCAAACCAATGAAGCCAGCCTGGATTCCAATCTGCAAAGTCCCCCACCATACATCTCTCAATATGAGATCAGCAAAATAAGCCAACCATCGTCCCTGCCAAGTACACGAACTCCTGCTCCGTCCACCCCAATTCCCTTGACGCCCACCCCTGTACCAACTGCTACGCCTGCAATTTTAGTAGGAGCTGGAGATATCGCCATCTGCGGACAGGATGGGGATGACCAGACCGCAGATCTATTGGATGACATCCCCGGCGTAGTTTTCACTGCCGGGGATAATTCAAATGAAAAGGGAACGATGGAGCAATACCAGGAGTGTTTTGGACCTTCCTGGGGCAGGCATTTGGGGAGGATTCGTCCATCGGCCGGCAACCATGATTATCAAACCGTGGATGCTGAGGATTATTTTTCATATTTCGGTGACGCCGCCGGAAAATCCGGTGAGGGGTATTACAGTTACGAAATGGGTGACTGGCATATCATTGTCCTCAACAGCAACTGCCTGTCAATTGATGGCTGCGGTCCATCCTCACCTCAAATTGCATGGTTGAAGGAGGACCTGGAAATCCATCCAAACCTGTGCACACTGGCATACTGGCATCACCCGCGTTGGTCTTCAAATTTTTATGGTGATTCAGAATGGCTGGATACTTTCTGGCAGGTTCTATACGAACATAGGGTTGAACTCATCATTAACGGTCACGACCATTATTATGAACGGTTAACACCCCAAAACCCGGATGGCGACATAGACTTGGAGGAGGGAATCAGGCAGATTATTTTGGGAACCGGCGGGGTAGAACATGCGGAATATTATGAATTAACCAAGAATAGTGAAGTGCGTAACAACGAAGATTTTGGTGTATTGAAGTTGGATCTATTTCCCGGGCATTATGAGTGGGAGTTTATCCCTGTGGCGGAAGATGGATTTACGGATTCCGGGTCTGACATATGCCATTGAGATGCGTCCAATTTTTCTGTTGACCCGTTAGAACAAATAAGGATTTCATATCACAGGATAAAAATATATTAATATTCTTACAAATCAATCCTTGAGGCGCAAGGCAATTTTATTGCGGACCAGAAATCCAAATCGGGTAGATTGTTATGGTTGTCGGCGGATAAGGTGACAAATCCGACCAATAGATAGCAGAACTGGATCATTATTTTCAGTATGCCTGGCATTTTTTATCCAGCATACCAACTTCTGGAGAAGGTTTTAAGAAGTAAATTCGAAATCCATGATGGCATTTCATATACTTGTTTTTGTCTGGCAATAAATGCGTTTAGCTGATATCCTTTGTAAAATATAACCAATTATTGGAGAGGACCTCTAATTTTCGGGAAATCCAGGTATTTCTTAATTGCTCTGCCATTGCTCCTTATGATCCTGTGCTTATCAGCAATAATCACAATAAGCCAGGTCTATCCCCATTATTTGCGGATTCTTAAAACTGGAGGAGGAAATACAACGGAACCAGGCCAGGAATTGACCTATTCAAACGACCCTTTGACATCACTAAAAAACTATATTTTGCCCGATACAAGCACACCAATCACTCACCCATCTCCTGAACCCTATGCAACCCCGGCTATGATGGTAGGTGCCGGGGATATTTCCATCTGCGGAGAGGATGGGGACGACCTGACTGCGGATCTACTGGATGACATTCCCGGAGTAATATTTACCCTCGGTGATAATTCAAACGAGCAGGGAACAATGGAGCAATACCAGGATTGTTTTGATCCCACCTGGGGTAGAAATTTTCAGCGGATTCGACCGGCACCCGGAAATCATGATTATGTCACCGATGATGCTGAAGATTACTACGAATATTTTGGCGATGCCGCCGGAGAACCAGGAGAAGGTTATTACAGCTACGATGTTGGAGATTGGCATATCATTTCCCTGAACAGCAATTGTGCTCAGATTGAGGATTGTGAGGAGTCGTCGCGTCAGATTGAGTGGTTAGTGGAGGATTTAGAGAGTCACCCCAACCTGTGCACTCTTGCCTACTGGCACCATCCACGCTGGGAATCAGATGATGAGGGGGATAAAGACTTTCTGGATACCTTCTGGCGAGTCCTCTATGATCATGACGTTGAGCTTGTCGTGAATGGTCACGAACATTATTATGAACGATTGGCACCACAAAATCCAGACGGGGCTTTTGATATGGATAAGGGAATCAGGCAAATCACGGTAGGAACCGGAGGGGCAGGATTAAGGGATTATGATGAGAACTCGGACTCCAGCCTGGTTCAAGTACGATCCAACGAGAATTTTGGAGTTTTGAAATTTTGCTTATATTCTGATCATTATGAATGGGACTTTGTCCCGGTTTATACAGACAGTTTTACAGATTCCGGATTTGACGTCTGTCATTGAGAGGGGTTAATCTCCTGGTTCTGGCTGGCAGTTCGGACAAAAATGGGTTCCCCGCTGCCCAAGCCTAATTCGCTGGATCGTTTCCTCGCACACCTGGCATTTCTCCCCGGTTTTTTGATAAACCCGGAAAGTATTTTGAAAGTCACCCCCCCGGTAAACCCAGTCGATGCTTGCCCCATTTCTCAGAATTCCTTCGGTTAATACGTCACGGATAGACTGCAGGAGCAGCGCTGCTTTTTTTAAATCTATTTGGTTCGATATCTTCCTTGGATGGATACCCGCCCTGAACAGCGCTTCATCGGTATAAATATTTCCCAACCCTGCCAGAAACTTTTGATCCAAAAGCAGTGCTTTTATCCGGCGATGATGGGTTACCAACGCCTTGTGAAACGTTTCGGATGACAAATCACTGCCTAATGGCTCCGGACCAAGATTCTTATAAACGGTCTGTGGATTTTCCACCAGCCAGATGCGTCCAAATTTACGCGGATCGTTGAAAACAAGCCGGAAATTATCCTGAAATATGGCCAAAAACCGGTCGTGGTTTTGGTTGAGTGAGAAATCACCAATTGCTGGTATTCCACTTTCGACGCGTAAATCTCCGCTCATTCGCAAATGGAATATCAGGTGATCCTCCGAAAGGCGGATGACAAGGAATTTTCCACGTCTTCCAACTTGTATAATGGTTTGGCCTAGAATCTTAGATAGAAAGATCTCTGGAGGAACCTCTTCCAGAGATCTTTCCCAATTCAATTGAACTGTTCTGATTTGCTTTCCAACGATCGAATCACTGCCTCGGCCGCCGTATTGTAATGCTCTGGCAATTGTTTCTACTTCCGGTAACTCAGGCATTATTTTCGCGCTTATCCGTTCATTCAGCCGGCAGGAATATTTCTAACCTCACTGGTTTATTCGTTGAACATCTCGCCAACACTGCGCCCTTCATTTGCCCGAATGATTACTTCTCCGAGCAGTCCAGCCACAGAAATAATTTTAATCCGGTCTCCAAAATGTGCCAATTTCTTAGGCGGGATTGGAATTGTATCCGTAGTGATGAACTGCTTAACCGGTAGTGCAGCCATTCGCTGAGCCGCATCAAGCGATAACACCGGGTGTACGAATATCACGTAGACATCCCTTGCACCACATTCTTTGATAATATTTACTGCCTGTTCAATGGATCCACCGGTGCTTATCTCATCATCTACCAGAATGACATCCCGGTTGTTTGTATCTCCAATTAAGGAGAGGGTTTGGGATTCACCGGAATTACTTGTGACGCGCCGTTTTTCAACAAACGCCAAAGGCACATTCAGTTCTTCGGCAAAATTTCGGGCTTTCTTTGCAAATCCAAGGTCAGCTGATGCGACGACAGGATCAACCAGGTTGTTGATGAAGGTTTTTGCATAATCAATTAAGAGATGGAACGTTGTAAGAACGTCACCAGGGATTGAGAAAAAGCCTTGAATTTGTCCGGCATGCAAATCAAGGGTCATGTAGCGATCCGCGCCGGCAACTTCAATCATATCTGCCACAAGCCGGGCTGTGATGGGAACACGTGGCTGGTCTTTTTTATCAGAGCGCGAATAACAAAGATAGGGTACCACTGCTGTGATTCTGGCAGCCGAATCTAAACGCAGAGTCTGGATCATGATTAATAATTCCATCAGGTTGGTATGGACAGGCAGTGTTGATGTTTGAATGACATAACAATCCTGTCCGCGCACACTGCTATTTAGCTTGACAAATATATTATCGTTAGGAAATGTAAACACTTCCCTTCCTTGCAATGGGATTTCCAGGTATTTTGCAATCTTTTGAGCAAGATCAGGACACGACCTCCCAGCGTATAGTTTAATACCCCCGTACTTCATTGTTTCATGTCTCTGAGGTTTATGAACCATTTCGAAGTACTCCCATAAATAAATAGTTAAATACTATTATACCCAAACAATCTCCGCCGTTCTTAAATCAATAACCAGAACGACAAAATTTACCAATATATTCTAATCCATTCAGTCAGGATCTAAAAAGGTTTAAGGATTTAACCGGTTTGGTCCTCTGAAAAGGTAGACCGCTTCACGCACATTCCCCAACCCCAAGAGGACCATCAAAGATCTTGACAACCCAAAACCAAATCCGCCATGGGGGGGACAACCATAGCGGAAAAAATCCAGATAGAATTTTATGGGATCCAAACCTAAACCTTTCTCTTTTGCCTGACTCACAAGAACATCGTAGCGGTGTTCACGCTGGGCGCCCGTTGTGATCTCTAAGCCTTTCGCAATTAAGTCAAAACTACGCGTCAGTTGAGGGTCATCAGGATGACGCATATGGTAGAAAGGCCGGACTGAAAATGGCCAATCGATCAGAAACACAAAATCATGACCGAATTTTTCCTTGACATAATTTGCGATCACCCTCTCACCGCCCGGATCGATATCACCCTTCTTTTCAGGAGGCAGTTCATAATGGGCATCACTTAATATTTTGCGCGCCTCAGCCATGGTGATCCGAGGGAAAGGGATTGTGGGCACTTCCACATCTGTCCCCAATAACTCTTTAATCTCATCCCCATAGCTGCGGCGCGCAAAATATTA
>Ga0209254_10002106_pt1 | contig 18057 bp, 17 predicted proteins | sample FrelakmetDIP11DI_FD_187148 | JGI IMG/M metagenome (GOLD analysis project Ga0209254, IMG submission 187148) | Freshwater lake sediment microbial communities from the University of Notre Dame, USA, for methane emissions studies - DIP11 DI (SPAdes)... | ecosystem: Environmental > Aquatic >...
CTGGTTGATCGGTGCGTCGACCTGCAGGTAGTCGTCGTAGGGACCCGACTGGATGTCGCGTCCGCGCGCCGAGATGATGCCGGCCGTGGCGGTGCCGCCGAGGCCGAAGGGGTTGCCGATGGCGATGACCCAGTCGCCGACGCGGGCCCTGTCGGAGTCGCCCAGCGCAACGGCGGTCAGCGCCTTCCTGGGCTCGACCTTGAGCAGCGCGAGGTCGGTCTTGGGATCGCGGCCGGCGAGCTTGGCTTCCAGGCGGGTGCCGTCATGGAACGTGACCATGATCTCGTCGGCCTCGTCGATCACGTGGTTGTTGGTGACGATGTAGCCCTCGGTATCGACCACGAAGCCCGAACCGGCCGCGTGCACCTCGCGCGCCGGACCCTCGCCGCCGCCGGGCATCTGCCCGCCGAAGAAGCGCTCGAGGAACTCGCGCATCTGCGGATCGTTCGGATTGGCCGGTCGGCCATTCATGCCCGTGCCGGCCGGGCCGGCCTTGGCCTTGCGCGTGGTTGCGATGTTGACCACTGCCGGCTGCACCTGTTCGATCAGGTCGGCGAAGTGCGGCGTGCCGGTGCGCGTGACGGCGGCCACCGGCGCAGCGGGCGTTGCCGGCTGGCTCGCGGCCTGGGTGTCGCGGGTGGCGAACTGGGCAGCGCCCAGCACGAGGGCGATGGCGCCCGCGAGGGCCGCCATGCGCAGGGCCGGACGGAAGTGGCGGGAGGACAGGTTCGAGCTCATGGATCGAAAGTTCCGTAGTCAGGCGGACCATGCCGCAGTGCCACGCAGCATGGCGGGCGGCGCCTCGGCCGCGCCTTGCCGGCGCATTACCGATCCGTAATGCGAGGCTGCAGGCATTGCCACGGCGCGCCGGCGCCGCTATCAAGGCGCACGGAGGTACACGATCCATGCGCATCCTGGTCATCGAGGACGACGCCAACGTGGCCGGCTTCGTCGCCAAGGGGCTGCGCGAGGCCGGCCACGTGGTCGATGTCGCGGACAACGGCAAGGACGGGCTGTTCCTCGCCACCACCGAGGCCTACGACGCGCTGGTGCTCGACCGCATGCTGCCGCAGGTCGACGGGCTGACCGTGCTGCGCACGCTGCGCGCTTCGGGCAGCGCGGTGCCGGTGCTGCTGCTGTCGGCGCTGGGCGAGGTCGATGATCGCGTGCAGGGCCTGCGCGCCGGCGGCGACGATTACCTGACCAAGCCCTTCGCCTTCGTCGAGCTGCTGGCGCGGATCGAGGTGCTGGCGCGGCGCCCGCGCGCCGGCGCCGCGGCGGAAACCGTGTTGCGCGTCGCCGACCTTGAACTGGACCTGCTCGCGCGCTCGGTCCGGCGCGCTGGACACGCCATCGAGCTGCAGCCGCGCGAATTCCGCCTGCTCGAGTACCTGATGCGCCACGCCGGCCAGGTCGTGACCCGCACCATGCTGCTCGAGGCCGTTTGGGACTACCACTTCGACCCCCAGACCAACGTCATCGACGTGCACGTGAGCCGCCTGCGCGGCAAGCTCGACAAGAGCCATCCGCGACCGCTCATCCATACCGTGCGCGGCGCGGGCTACCGGCTGGCCGACGATGGCGCTTGAGGCCCGGCGCGGTCTTGGTGGCCTGTTGCGCAGCACCGTGCTGCGCTTCACGCTGGGCTATCTCCTGCTGTTCGCCCTCTCCGCCGCTTTGTTGCTGGCGTGGCTCTACTGGTCGGTCACCGATTACCTCGAGCAGCAGTCCGAGGATGTGATCGCGGCCGAAGTGCAGGGCCTGGCCGAGCAGTACCGCGCGCGCGGCCTCAACGGACTGGTCGGCGTGCTGCGCGAGCGCTCGGGCGAGGGCGGCGATCCCGAAGCGGTCTACCTGCTGACCGATCCGCGGCTGCTGCCGATCGCGGGCAACCTGTCGCAGTGGCCGGTCGGGGCCGAGGTGCGCGACGACTGGATCGACTTCGCGCGCGTGCGCGAGCCGCTCGGCGCCGTGCCGGTGCGCGCACGCGTGTTTGCGCTGGGTGGCGGCTTCCGCCTGCTGGTTGGGCGCGAGTTCCTCCAGCTCGCGCGCACCGAGCGCCTGATCCGGCGCGCCTTCTTCTGGGCACTGCTGGGCGCCGTCGTCCTGGGCGGCATCGGCGGCATGCTGTTCGCGCGCGCGGTCGCGCGCCGCATCGAGCGGGTCAACCAGACCGCGCGCCGCATCCGCGAGGGCGACCTCAGCCAGCGTGTGCCGCGCGACGGTTCGGGCGACGAGTTCGACCGGCTGGCGCAGGAACTCAACGCCATGCTGGCGCGGATCCAGGCCCTGATGGACGGTGTCCGCCACGTCGGCGACAGCCTCGCGCATGACATGCGCATGCCCCTGACCCGGGTGCGCAATCGCCTCGAGGCCCTGCGCGAAGCGCTGCCGCGTGACGCCCCCGCGCAGGTCGAGGTGCAGGCCTGCCTCGCGGACGCCGACCAGATGCTGGCGACCTTCGCCGCGCTGCTGCGCATCGCGCGACTCGAAGCAGGTGGCGCGGGCACGCCCACCGCCACGGTCGATCTCGCGGGCGTGGTGGAGGACGCGCTGGACCTCTATCGCGTGCCTGGCGAGGAAGCCGGCATCGCGTTCGAGGCCGCGCTCTCGCCGGCCAGCGTGGCGGGCGATCGCGACCTGCTGTTCCAGATGGTGGCGAACCTGCTCGATAACGCGCTCAAGTTCGCGCCATCGGGCAGCAGCGTGCAGGTGCAGGCGCAGTCCGAGGCCGGCAAGGTGCGACTGGTGGTTTCGGATCGCGGCGCGGGCGTGCCCGCGGCCGAACGCGAGCGCGTGTTCGACCGCTTCTACCGGGTCGAGCGCAGCCGCCACGCGCCCGGCAGCGGGCTCGGCCTTGCGCTGGTCAAGGCCGTGGTCGAGCACCATCGCGGAACGGTCTGGCTGGAAGATGCCGCACCGGGCCTGCGCATCGTGGCGGAGTTTCCAGCGTCCGGCGATTGAGCGTGTGCTGCGCTAGGCTTGGCCCTCGAATCCGTTGCGAGTGGTTGCGCCCATGCGAATTTGCGTCTACGCCGCCTCCAGCGCGCACTGCGACCCGCTCTACCAGGCCGCCGCGCAGCGCCTGGGTTTCCTCCTCGCCGAGGCCGGCGCCACCGTCGTTTACGGCGGCGGTGGCGTGGGCCTGATGGGCGCGGTCGCCGATGGCGCCCTGGCCGCGGGCGGCCATGTCATCGGGATCATTCCGCGCTTCATGACCGAGGTCGAGTGGCAGCATCCGGGCATCGCCAACCTCGAGGTGGTCGAGGACATGCGCGAGCGCAAGCACCGGCTGCTGACCGGCTCCGATGCGGTGGTCGCGCTGCCCGGCGGCTGCGGCACGCTGGAGGAACTGTTCGAGGCGATCACGCTCAAGCGGCTGGCGCTGTATTTCAATCCGATCGTGCTGCTCAACACCCGGAACTTCTATGCGCCGCTGCAGGGCTTCATGCAGCAGGTGATCGCCGAGCGCTTCATGAACGACGAGCACGCCGACATGTGGTCGCTGGTCGACACGCCCGAGGAAGTCCTGCCGCGCGTCCGGGCGACGCCGCGCTGGCACGACGATGCGCGCCGCTTCGCGGCGGTGCGCTGAGGCTGCGGCGTGGCGCTGGTGCGCCGCAGCGGGGATCTGGGCGATGGCTCGCCGGGTCTGGCGATGCTGGACTCGGCTGTCGCTAGCCGAGCGCGAGCAGGCAGGCGGCGATGCCGGCGACGCCGAGCAGGTGCTCGCGGTCGGCGCGGCGCAGCGCGTCGGTGTCGTCGAGGCTGTCGAGGTAGAGCACGCCGACGGTCTCGCCGTTGCGCCGCATCGGTAGCACCGCGACCACGCCGCGCGGTGGCGCGACCGCGATCCGCGCCGCCACCGCGTCGCGCTCGGCGTCGGTCGTGAACAGCAGTCCGGCGGCATGCGAAAGTCCCTCGTGCGCGACGCCGGCCAGAGACATCGCATCGAAGGAACCGCCGTCGCGCCGCCGCGCCGCCTGCACGGCGAGTCCCGGGTCGCCCGCCACCACGCCATAGAGCACCGCGCGATCCACGTGCGGATGGGCCTGCAGCACCACATCCAGCACTTCGAGCGCGCGTGCCGCCACGTCGAGCCGCGACCCGGCCAGCGCCCCGAGCTGGCAGAACAGCTTCTGCCGCGACAACAGGTCCTGGAACACGCGCGCTCCCGGGCCCTCGGCGGGCAGGGGAGTCGCCGCCGCCAGCGCCGCGCCGCCGCTCGGCCCGAAACGGAACGTGACCTGGCCCAGTTGCACGCGGTCGCCTTCGCGCAGGTGCGCATTCGCGGACAGGCGTCCGTCGTTGAGCAGGGTGCCATTGGCACTGCCGAGGTCGACGATTTCCCATTCGCCCTCGGCGCCCGGGCGGATTTCGGCGTGTTCGCGCGAGATGGTCACGTCGTCGATGCGTACCGCCACGTGCTCGCCACGGCCGATCACCACCGGGCCTTCGACGGCGAAGGCCCGGCCGGCGTAGGGACCGGATTCGACCATGAGCTCGGGCATGACGCGCTGCCGATGGATGCGCTGGCGAGTTTCGCACAGAATCGGCGGCGGCCGACCCGACCCGGTGCGGCATCGACCTGGAGCCTCGAGATGACGATCGCCAACTGGTGCGTGCTGCTCGCTGCGCTGATGCCGTTCCTGTGGACCGGCGTGGCGAAGTTCAGCGGGCCGGGCTTCAACAACCGCCGGCCGCGCAGCTTCCAGGACCAGCTCGGCGGCTGGCGCCAGCGCGCGCATTGGGCGCACCAGAATGCCTTCGAGGCCTTCCCGGTGTTCGCGGCAGGCGTATTGATCGCGCAGCAGGCGGGCGCGGCGCAGGGCCGCATCGACCAGCTGGCGCTGGCCTTCATCGGCCTGCGCGTGGTCTATGGCGTGTGCTACATCGGCGACTGGCACATGGCGCGCAGCCTGGTGTGGGCGCTGGCGCTGGCTTGCCCGGTGGCGATGTTCTTCAGCGCGGCCTGAGCGCTTCGCGCACGCATGCCGGATCCGCAAAAAATAAAGGCCGACCCGGAATTCCGGGTCGGCCCATAAGACGCGTCGGTGCCGCCAGGGGAGGGAACAACGGGCCCCGGCGCGGTCGATCGTGTCGCTTACTTGGACGCCTTGCGGGCCGACTTCACGACGTTGTCGTTGGCCGACTCGAGCTGGCCCTTGACCAGCGTGCCGATCGCCTCGACGGTCTTGACCGACAGGCCAACCAGCTCCTGCGAGGTGGCATAGGCCTTCTCGGCGCCGTCCTTGACCAGCGCGACGCTCTTGGGGAACAGGGCGCGGGCGGTGTCCATGTCACGGACGTCAGCGGCTTCGGCGAAGAACTCGACGGTCGCGTTGACGCGGTTCTCGAACGCCTTGAGCTGCAGCTCGACCGCACGCTCGAAGCTGCCGACGGCCAGGCCGTGGGCCTTGAACGCGGTATCGGAGAAACGCTTGGTCATCGAGACGACCTGCTTGGAATCGAACTGTTCGAACATGGGATTGGCCTTCTGCTGGTGGATGTTGCACCGCACCATACGCGCATTTTTGGTGCGGTGCAACATCCACGCGGGGGCGTCGCCTGGCCCGGCCCCGCGCTTCATCCAAAGCATTGATCTGCAACGATTGAATCAGGGACCGGGGTCCAGCCCAGCCAACAGCGGCGCACGTACATCGGACCGCACTTCGGCTCCGATCCAGAGGCCCAGGACCAGCCGGGCTAGTTCCAGGCCGGCAAAGGCCTGCGGCGCCTGGCCGGTTCGGCCAATGCGCAAGCCGCGTTCGGGGTGGTAGTCCACCACCAGCTCATCGCCTCGCTCGCCGCCGCTCAACGCGGCCGCGAGCTTGGCCATCGGCGCGTCGAGCCGCGCGCGATCGGGCTCGGCGGGGACCTGCGCCTGCAGCCGTTCCAGCCAGAAGGCCTGTCCATTCGTGGCATCCATGCGCGCGGCCTGCCAATGCACCACGAAGCGGCACGGCACCAGTCCGCGACCGAGCATGCCGGCGTCGACGCGCGCGCGCCCGACATAGAGCGCGACGACGTAGATCGGCACGTAGTTGTGCGCGACCCGCGCGCCACCCGAGAGGCGCAACGGCATCTGCCAGTCCGCGACCTCGACGTACTCGGGGAAGGCGATGCCCTCGATCTTGCGCACCTGCGCTGGTGCCGGCGCGGCCACGAACAGGAAGGCGATTGCGGTCAGGGCGAGGATTCGAGCGTTCATCGGCGACCTGCGGGCGACGATCGCCCGCGACCATCGTGCGGCGACGCGCGCGCCGGCGCAAGCGCCAGGCGACGCTCAGCCCGGACCGCGATAGTCCGCGCCGCTGGTGCAGGTCTCGTGCACCACCACGCGCGAGAGCAGCGGCAGGCGCGGCTTGAGGCGTTGCCAGATCCATTGCGCGAGGTGTTCGCTGGTCGGATTCTCGAGGCCCTCGACCTCGTTGAGGTAGCGGTGGTCTAGCTGCTCGTAGCAGGGCGCGAACGCCGCCTTGAGTTCGGCGAAATCCATCACCCAGCCCAGCACCGGGTCGAGCGGCCCGGCGACATGGATCTCGATCCGGAACGAATGCCCGTGCACGCGCGCGCACTTGTGCCCGGCAGGCACGTGGGGCAGCCGGTGCGCGGACTCGAGGGTGAAGACCTTGAAGATGTCCATGGGGACGGCAAGCTAGGGAAGTGGTCGGCAACTAGCAAGTCGTCGCGCTGGGGCGACGCCCGACTGGCGCGGGCGCGTTCCTGTGTGGTCGCGCCACTGGGTCCCGGCGTGCGCCGGGATGACGCCATTGGTAGTGCGCGCGGCCTTCGATCGCGACCTCAGGGCGACGGCTCCACGGGAACGAGCCCGCCCCCCCGAATGCCCCGCCTTTGGAGCACCCCTTGAGTAAAGGGGGGCGGCGAGCCCGAAGGGCGACGCCAGGGGTTGTGGGGGCAAACACCTGGACGCTCGAAGCCCGGGCAATGCCGGGTCGCCGCGACCTGCGTGGTGGCTACGGGTGGGCTCGAACCACCGACCTCAGCATTATGAGTGCCGCGCTCTAACCAGCTGAGCTACGTAGCCACGCGAGGGGGCGGGATTGTTCCGGGGGTGCGGCGCCTTGTCAAGCAAACACCGGCGTGGGCACGGGTATTCCTTGCCGCTCGTGCGAGCGCTGTGGCAGGATCGATGAAGTTCGATTTTTCAGGCCCGCGATCGTGATCGATCCCGACGGCTACCGGCCGAATGTGGGCATCATATTGATGCGCGACAACGGCGAGGTGTTCTGGGCCCGCCGCGTCAATCGCGACGGGTGGCAGTTTCCCCAGGGCGGCATGCGCAGCGACGAAACGCCGGTCGAGGCCATGTTTCGCGAGTTGCAGGAGGAAACCGGCCTCGACCCGCGGCACGTCGAAGTCCTGGGCTCAACGCCCGGCTGGCTGCGCTACCGATTGCCCTCGCGCTTCGTGCGCCACAGCGAGCGCCCGACCTGCATCGGCCAGAAGCAGGTGTGGTTCCTGCTGCGCATGGTCGGCAGCGAGGACGACTTCCGCCTCGACGTCAGCGAGCATCCCGAGTTCGATCGCTGGCGCTGGGTCGATTTCTGGTATCCGGCGATCCACGTGGTGGCCTTCAAGCGCCAGGTCTACGCGCGGGCGCTGCGCCACCTGGCACCGATTGCCGAGACCCGCTTCGGGGTCAACCTGGCCGAGATCGTGGCCGCTGCATCTACTTGACAATCATTCTCATTTGCATTGGAATGCGGGCAGCCCAGACTTGCTGCCCGCCCCATGTACGTCTGCATCTGCCACGGAATCACCGATCGCGCCATCCGCGAAGCCGCCGACCGCGGCGTCGATTCGCTCGATCAGCTCGCCTGCGAGACCGGCATCGGCACCTGCTGCGGCAGCTGCCGGGAACTCGCGGTGCGCATCCTCGACCAGGCCACGGTCGCAAGCCCGCTGCTGCATCTCGTCGCCGCTTGAGCGACTCCCCCGCGGCATTCCTTCGCGCGCCGCCAATGCGTGCGATTTTCGTTCCGCCATGCAATCACCCGCGCGCCTATAGTCGCGGTTGAACTGCGGACGAGGAGACGGGCATGCGCGGCGACCCCAAGGTGATCGAGCACCTCAACCAGGTGCTCTGCAACGAACTCACCGCGATCAACCAGTATTTCCTCCACTCGCGCATGTATCGCAACTGGGGCTTCAAGGAACTGGCCGAGCACGAGCACAAGGAATCGATCGACGAGATGAAGCATGCGGACAAGCTGATCGAGCGCATCCTGTTCCTCGACGGCCTGCCCAACCTGCAGAAGCTCGGCAAACTCCTGATCGGCGAGACGCCGAAAGAGATCATGGAGTGCGACCTCAAGCTCGAACAGGCCGCGCATCCCGACCTCAAGCAGGCGATTGCGCACTGCGAAGGCGTCGGCGACTACGTCAGCCGCGAACTGTTCGAGGCCATCCTCGAGTCGGAGGAAGAGCATATCGACTGGCTCGAAACCCAGCTCGGGCTCATTGCGCGCCTGGGCGAGACGCCGTACCTGCAGACCAAGATCGAGTCCTGAGCGCGGCCACGGGGCGCCGGCACGACGCGGCCGGCCCGGAAGCTCCCACAGACAGCGGTTCTCAGGCCGCGCCGCCGAGCAGGCGGCGGAACTCGGCGGCGACGCGCTGGTATTCGTTGCCCAGTTCGGCGACCAGCATCACGGCTTCGCCGGGCAGGCCGCCGCTGCGCGCGCCATGTTCGATGCGCTTGGCCATGTCCGAAAGGCCCAGCGCGCCGAGGTTGGCGCTGGTCGACTTGAGCGAGTGGGCCGGGGCGACCAGGCCGTCGAGGCTGCCGGCCATGGCGGCGCGCTCAAGCTGCGACACGCTCTTGGGCGCGTCCTCGAGGTAGACCCGCACGAGGTCGGTGAACTCGTCGCCCATCACCTCGAGCAGGTCCTGGATCACGCCGGCGTCGATCGGCTCGCCGAGGTTGCCGCTGAGCCCGAATGCCGCCGGGGCGCGCTGGTCCAGCGCGGCCGGGGCGGGCTGTGCGACCTGGGCGCCAATGCGAGGCGTGGCGATGGGCGTCGCTGCGATCGCTGCGGTTGCGGGCGTCCGGTTGCCCGGCATGGGCGTTGGCGCAGCCGCAGGCGCGGTTGCCGGATGGGGTGCGGGTGTCGCGGCCGCCGGCGCGACCGTGGTCGCCCCGGCCCGCGTGGGTGCGCCCGGTGCGATCCACTTGCGCAGGGTCTGTTCGAGCAGCGCGCGATTGAGCGGCTTGGACATGTAGTCGTCCATGCCGGCACCCAGGCACTTCTCGCGATCGCCCGCCATCGCATTGGCGGTCATGGCGATGATCGGCAGGTGGCCCTTGCGCTGGCCATCCGCCTCGAGCCGGCGCATCGTGCGCGTGGCGGTGTAGCCGTCCATGATCGGCATCTGGCAATCCATGAGCACGGCGTCGTAACGCGATTGGGCCAGGCAATCGAGCGCCTGCTTGCCGTTCTCGGCCACGTCGTGGCTCACGCCGACCAGCGCCAGCAGGCGCTGCGCGACCTGGCGGTTGACCGGGTTGTCCTCGACCAGCAGGACATGCCCGCCGACCGCGCCCGCAACCACCGGGACGCCGGCCGCGGCGGGCGGCACAATGGCTGCCGGCATTGCGCCGGCGGTAGCGTGGCGATGCTCGGTCGGCAGTGGCGGCGGCAGCAGGGAATCGACTGCGGCCGGCGCCGCCTCGCCTGCGCTGCCATCGCGGTCGAGCAGGCGCTGCAGGGCGCTGCGCAATTCGACGTCGCCGACCTGGCGTCCGAGCGCCAGCATGCGCGGCGCGCCCCGCACCTCGCTGGGCAGGTCCTCGTCGCCGCCGATCGCCAGGATGCGCACGCCTTCGAGCGTGCCCTCGCGCATGACGTTGCGGGCCAGCGAGAGCGCGGAGTTCTTCATCGCGCCCCAGTCCAGCACCAGGAAATCGTACGACCAAGCCTCGCCCATCCCGGCCGAGGCGCGCAGCTTGGCCAGGGCCTCGGCCGAGACGCTGGTCTGCGCGAACTGCACGCCCCAGGTGGTGAGCCAGCCGCTGATCCGCCGCAGCAGCGCCTGGTCGGTGGTGACGATCAGCGCGCGCGAGCCATGCAGGTCGCTGCGCGCCGGCTGCATGTCGCCCATCGCCTTGAGCAGGGGCACGCTGAACCAGAAGGTCGAACCCTTGCCGGCTTCCGACTTGACCCCGATCTGGCCACCCATCAGGTCGACGATGCGCTTGCAGATCACCAGCCCGAGGCCGGTGCCGCCGTGGATGCGCGTGGTCGAGGCGTCGGCCTGGGCGAAGGGCTTGAACAGCCGCGCCTGGGCCTCGCTGCTGATGCCGACCCCGGTATCGCGCACCGAGAACAGCAACTCGCTGTGGCTGCGCGAATCGCCGCGCTTGCGCACCTCGATCGCGACCTGGCCGCGCTCGGTGAACTTGATCGCGTTCGACACCAGGTTGGTCAGCACCTGGCGCAGGCGCACCGGGTCGCCGCGCATCGCCAGCCGCACGTTGGGCTCGATCCCGAAAGTGAAGCGCAAGCCCTTGGACTCGGCGTTCTTGGCCAGCAATCGCGTCACCGAGTCGACGATCTCCTTGATGTTGATCCCGACCGACTCGAGCTCGAGCTTGTTGGCCTCGATCTTGGAGTAGTCGAGGATGTCGTCGACGATCGACAGCAACTGCCGCGCCGACTGGTACGCAGTCTGGACATAGTCCTTCTGGTCCGGCGCGAGCTGGCCGCTGAGCACGATGTCGAGCAGCGGGATGATGCCGTTGAGCGGGGTCCGGATCTCGTGGCTCATGGTGGCGAGGAACTCGCCCTTGGCCATGGTCGCGGCCTCGGCCTCGTGCTTGGCCTGGGTGAGCTGGCGTTCCATCGCCTTGAGCCGCTCGAGTTCGCGCCTGAGCTCGACATGCGCGCCGGTGGCCTCGATCGCGGCCGCGGCGCTCGGCGTCGCGGCGCGCACCGGCTCGGAGGCCGGCGCGCCGCCATGCCGACGCGCTGTTGCGGGGTCCGCCTCGCGCGCCGACCACAGTTCACGCAGCACGTAACCGCCCAGGCCCGCGCCGATCAGCAGGCAGGCCAGCAGCCACGGGCCGTCGTGCGCGCTGCGCAGTGCAGCAGCAAGCAGGGCCAGCGCCAGCACCAGCAGTGCGGCCAGCAGCAGCAGCGGCAGCGGATCGTCGCCGCCCGCGCGCCGCGGCGGCGAGGCGGGTGCTGGGGCGCTGCCTTTCGTTGCCCGGTTCACTGGTAGCTCGGTCGTGGTGGCATGCGGCTCAGGTCGACGCGGTGCGGAATTCGAAGTCAAGGTCCTGCCCGGCCTGCTGGACGAAGTTGCCCTGGATATAGTCGATCCCGGCGCTCCACAGCCCGGCTGCGGTCTTGGCATCTTCCACCAGCGGCGCGATCACGCGCACCTTGTGCTCGTGCGCGTGGGCCACGATCTGGCGCAACTCGGCCCGCACCTCGCGTTGCTCGGCCTGCGGTCCGACGTACTTCGCGCCGACCTTGAGATAGTCGGCCGGCAGGTGCTGCAGGACCTGATACGCCGCCATCGAGGCCTCGAAGCCGGCCAGGCAGATGTGCAGCCCGGACTGGCGCGCCTCCTGGCAGAAGCCGATCGCCTGGCGCAACCGCGGCACCACGTCGGCGAAGCGGAACTCGAGCACGACCTGGTCGGCGCCGACGTGGCGGGCCTCCAGTTGCTGGCGCAGCCAGCCCAGGCGCTGGGGGTCGTCGAAGGATGACACCGACTGGCTGGCGAACAGGCGCACCGGCCGGTCCAGGCGATCGCGCTCCTGCACCACCATCGCGCAGCGCGCCAGCACCCAGCGGTCGATGTCGCCGATCAGTCCATGCTTCTCCGCGATCGGCACCAGTTCGGCCGCATTGAGCACGCGGCCGCCGCCGTCGCGCATACGCAGCAGGACATGGAACTGCTCCTCGCTCGCGCCACGCAGCGAGGCGATCGGCTGGAACAGGAGCTGGAAACGGTCGTGGCGCACGGCGTCGCGGATCGAGCCCAGCAGGGTGTCGGCTTCGTTCTGCACCGCCGCGGTCTCGACCTCGGCGTGGACCCGCACCTTGCGCTCGGAGCTGCCGCGCGCCTGCGCCGCGGCGCGCTCGGCCGCGTTGAGCATGGCGCCGGCGTCGGGCCAGCCGTGGGCGTAGGTGGCGATGCCGATGCTCACCCCCAGCGCCAGCGACTTGTCCCCGACCTCGAACAACTGCTGGTCGAAGCGCGCGCGGATCTCCTCGCCGAAACGCGCCAGTTCCTGCTCGGCCCGGCCCGGGCACAGGGCGAGGAAGCTGCTGTCGCCATAGCGCGCGGCGAAATCGGTGCCGCCGATCAGTCCTGCCAGCAGGGCGCCGCCCTGGCCGATCAGGGCATCGAAAGCCGACAGGCCGATGCGCTCGCGGATCGCCTGTGCGCCGTCGATGATCAGGAACAGCGCGCCGCCGAGGTTGGTGCCGTTGTCGTCGCCGGCCAGGGTTTCGGCGATGCGGTCGATGACGTAGTTGCGCTCGTAGAGCCCGGTGGCGGCATCGCGCGGACTGTGCGACTGCACGCGCCGGTTGACCGCGCGCGCGCGCCGCACCCGGTTGGTGACCGCCGAGATCAGGTACTTGGGCCGGATCGGCTTCTCGAGGTAGTCGTCGCCGCCGGCCGAAAGCGCATCGAAGCGCTTGTCGGTGTCGTGCTCGCCGGACAGGAACACGATCGGCGTGTTGACGAAGCGCTCGCGCTCGCGGATCAGCGTGGTCAGCTCCATGCCGTCGCAGTTGGGCATGTAGAGGTCCATCAGGATCAGCTCGGGCTCGAACTGCTCGAGCGTGTCGAGCGCCGACAGCGGGTCCATCACCGCGACGGTCTGCATGCCGGCCTTGCGCAGGATCGATTCGGCGAACAGCGCCTGCGCGCGGTCGTCCTCGATGATCATCACGCGGTAGGGCTCGGCGGTCTCGGCCTCGACCAGTTCCTGGATGCGGGTGCGCAGGTCGCTGGCGGCGGCCGGCAGCGGGATGAAGGAATCGGCGCCGGCGCGCATCGCGCGCAGGCGCACGGCGACGTCGGTGCTGGCCGACATCACCATCAGCGCGATGCGCTGGTTGGTGCGCGTGCGCGCGGTGCGCACGGCCTGGCCGATCGACTCGATGTCGTCGAGGAAGGCGGCGTCGAGGATCACCAGGTTGGCGGCCAGCGCGCGCAGCATCTCCTTGAGTTCGTCGGCGCGCTCGACGATCTCGAGCTGGTAGCCCTCGGCCTCGAGGCGCTGGTCGAGTTCGGTCGCGAGCGGGTTGCCGTCGCTCAGGTGGAACACGTGGCGGCCGACCCCGGTCGTGGGCGGCGCGACCGCGGCGACGATCCGCGCCGGCGGCAGCGCAATCGGATCGGTCGGCAGCCCCGCGGTCACCGCCAGCGCCGGCGTGGGTTCGAGCGCTTCGAACGGCATCGCCGTGTCCGCGCCGGGGTTGGCGTCGAGCAGCGTGGGTTCGGCCGGCAGGTCGTTGACCGGACGCGCGTGGCGCGCGATGAATTCCGGTGGTGGCGTGACTTGCAGCGGGATGCCGTCGAGGGTGACGCGCTCGTCGGCGCTCGCGCCCAGGTTGGCGCCCAGGCCCGAGCCCGTGGGCGCGTGGGCGGCAGGTCCCAGTGAATCCAGGGTCTGCAGGATCTGCCGCGTCGCATCCGGGTCGGGCAGCGCGACCGGCTCCATGTGCGGCGTCAGCGCGCGTTCGACCGCGTAGAGCTTTTCCGACAGGTCGATCAGGCCATGGCTGCCGCAGCTGCCGGCGAGCAACTGCAACTCGTCGTAGAGCAGGGCCAGCGCGTTGATGTCCCAGCCGACGTTGCACAGCCGGCGCCCGCGCCGGCGCACGCCATCGAGGCGTTTGGGCAGGTGGCGCAGGAACGCCTGGCGGAGCTCGGCGCTCTGTTGGATTTCGTCCATACCGGGCATGGCGTAGACGCGCGTCGGCTCGTCGGGACTATAGCAAGGGGGCGGCGGGGGCAACCATGCGCGGTCGCGGGCCTAGAACGGCTTGACCACCACCAGCACCACGATCCCGATCAGGACCAGGGCTGGCAGCTCGTTGTAGATCCGCAGCCAGCGCGAACTGCGCCGGTTGCGGCCGTCGCGGAAGTCCGCCGCCAGGCGCATGCAGGCGACGTGGTAGGCGATCAACAGCGCCACCAGCGCGAACTTCGCATGCAGCCAGCCCTGGCGCAGGTAGCCCTCCGCACGATCGCTCCACCACAACAGCAAGGCGATGCCGAAGGCCGCCGCCAGCGCGGCGCCGATGTGCGTGATCAGCAGCAGGCGCCGCTCCATGAGCACGAAGCGTTCGTGCGCCGCCGGTTCGCGGGCATCGAGGTGGTAGATGAAAAGGCGCGGCAGGTAGAACAGCCCCGCGAACCAGGTCACCATGAAGACGATGTGGAACGCCTTGAGCCACAACATGGAACTTCTCCGTCCGTTCCCCATGCGCATGATAGGCCGTGCGCGCGTTCCACGCGATGGCGGGCGCGCGCAGGCCGCGCCACTGCTGCGCCTGCGCAGGGTGCGTCGCGTGGAACGCCCGCCACGCAAGGCGTGCAGCCTGCCGCTTCCGGTGCGGCGCGCGCGGCGTTAAGATGCGCGCCCCATCGCTCGCGCCGCCCCGGGCACGAGACGATCACCGAAGACACCACAAGAAATCGCCCCGCTGTGAATGCCGTCACTCCGCTGCGCGTCGAAGCGCCCCCGTCCGAAAGCGCGACTGCCGCGCCCGCCCTGCGCGAATGCGTGGCGCGCGCGATCCGTCGCTACCTGGTCGACCTGGGCTCGCACCCGGCGGTCGACCTCTACCATCTGGTGATGACCGAGGTCGAAGCGCCGCTGCTGGCCGAGGTGCTGCGCCACTGTCGCGGCAACCAGACCCGCGCCGCCGCCATGCTCGGCATCACGCGCGCGACCCTGCGCCGCAAGCTCTGCTCGCTCGGCAAGGACTGACGCCCCACCACCGCGCCGCGCGCCGTCCTATACTGCGCGCCCCTGGCTACACCGTTCGGCCCATGACCACCGAAGCGCGGGTGGCGATCCGCCGTGCCCTGCTCAGCGTGTCGGACAAGTCCGGCCTGCTCGATCTGGCGCGTGCGCTGGCAGCGCACGGTGTCGAGCTGGTTTCCACCGGTGGCACCGCGCGCAGCCTGCGCGAGGCTGGCCTCGCGGTGCGCGAGGTCAGCGAACTGACCGGGTTCCCCGAGATCATGGATGGCCGGGTCAAGACCCTGCATCCGTTGGTGCACGGCGCGCTGCTGGGCCGCAGCGGCATCGACGATGCGGTGATGTCGGCGCACGGCATCGAGCCGATCGACCTGCTGGTGCTCAACCTCTACCCCTTCGAGCAGGTCGCGTCCGATCCCGCCAGCACGCTGGCCGAGCTGATCGAGAACATCGACATCGGCGGCCCGGCGATGCTGCGTTCGGCGGCCAAGAACCACGCGCGCGTCGCGGTCGCGACCGATCCCGCGCAGTACGCCGGGCTGGTGGCCGAACTGGACGCGTGCGCCGGCACGCTCTCGGCCGCGACCCGCTTCGCGCTGGCGGTGGCGGCCTTCAACCGCGTCGCGCAGTACGACGCCCGCATCAGCGACACGCTGTCCGGGCTCGACGCCGACGGCCGCCGCGTGCTGTTCCCGGCGCAGCAGAACGGCAGCTTCGTCAAGCTGATGGACCTGCGCTACGGCGAGAATCCGCACCAGCAGGCCGCGTTCTACCGCGACCTGTACCCGGTGGCGGGCACCCTGGCGACCTTCAGCACGCTGCAGGGCAAGGAGCTCAGTTTCAACAACCTCAACGATGCCGACACCGCGTGGGAATGCGTGCGCCAGTTCCAGCGCCCGGCCTGCGTGATCGTCAAGCACGCCAACCCCTGCGGGGTGGCCGAGGCCGCGGACCCGGGCACGGCCTATTCCCGTGCCTACGCTACCGATCCGACTTCGGCCTTCGGCGGCATCATCGCCTTCAACGCGGCGCCCGACGCGGCCACCATCGCCGCGATCCTCGAGCGCCAGTTCGTCGAGGTGCTGGTCGCGCCCGACTATGACGCGGCGGCGCTGGCCGCCTGCGCGCGCAAGCCCAACGTGCGCGTGCTGCGCATCGCGCCGGGCCTTGGACGCAACGCGATCGACGTCAAGCGCGTGGGCTCGGGCCTGCTCATGCAGACCGCCGACCTGCGCGACGTGGGCCCCGCCGACCTGCGCGGCGTCAGCCGGCGCGCCGCCACGCCCGCGGAGATCGAGGACCTGCTGTTCGCGTGGCGGGTGGCCAAGTTCGTCAAGTCCAACGCCATCGTCTACGCGCGCGGGCTGGGCACCGTCGGCATCGGCGCCGGCCAGATGAGCCGCGTGGTTTCGGCCCGCATCGCCGCGCTCAAGGCCGAGGAGGCCGGGCTCGCGGTGGCGGGCTGCGTGATGGCCTCCGACGCCTTCTTCCCCTTCCGCGACGGCATCGATGCCGCCGCCGCCGCCGGTATCCGCGCGGTGATCCAGCCCGGCGGCTCGATGCGCGACGCCGAGGTGATCGCCGCCGCCGACGAACACGACATGGCCATGCTGTTCACCGGCGTGCGGCATTTCCGCCATTGAACGCGCCCGCCGGCAACGGGTTTCCCCACTCGCCACGAATCGAGGCGCAACCATGAAAGTCCTGGTGATCGGTGGGGGCGGCCGCGAGCATGCGCTGGCCTGGAAGCTGGCGCAGTCCCCGCGCGTGCACGAAGTGGTGGTCGCGCCGGGCAACGCGGGCACCGCGCGCGAGCCGAAGCTGCGCAACGTCGCGGTCGACGTGGCCGACGTCGAGGCGCTGCTGGATCTCGCGCGCGCCGAGGAACCTGAACTGACCGTGGTCGGCCCCGAGGTGCCGCTGGTGGCCGGCGTGGTCGACGCGTACGAGGACGCCGGCTATGCCGTGTTCGGCCCCGATCGCGCCGCCGCGCGCCTCGAAGGCTCGAAGGCCTACGCCAAGGATTTCCTCGCCCGCCATCGCATCCCCACCGCGAAGTACGAGGTCCACACCGAACTCGCGGCGGCGCTGGCCTACGTGCGCGCGCAGGGCGCGCCGATCGTGGTCAAGGCCGATGGGCTGGCTGCCGGCAAGGGCGTGGTGGTGGCGATGGAACTGGCCGAAGCCGAGCAGGCCCTGCGCGACATGCTGGGAGACGCGCGCCTGGGCCGCGCCGGCGCACGCGTCGTGATCGAGGAATTCCTGGTCGGCGAGGAAGCCAGCTACATCGTGATGTGCGATGGCGAGCACGCGCTGCCGCTCGCCACCAGCCAGGACCACAAGCGCCGCGACGACGGCGACCTCGGCCCCAACACCGGCGGCATGGGCGCGTATTCGCCCGCGCCGGTGGTCACGCCCGCGGTCGAGCAGCGCATCCTGCGCGAGATCATCGAACCCACGCTCGCCGGCATGGCGGCGGACGGTTGCCGCTTCAGCGGGTTCCTGTATGCCGGCGTGATGATCGCGGCGGACGGCACGCCCAAGGTGCTGGAGTTCAACGTGCGCTTCGGCGATCCGGAGACGCAGCCGATCATGATGCGACTGCGCTCGGACCTGGTCTTGCTGGTCGAGGCGGCGCTGGCCGGCCGGCTGGACGCGACCACCGCCGAGTGGGATCCGCGCCCGGCGATCGGGGTGGTGATGGCCGCGGGCGGCTATCCCGGCGAGGTGCGCAAGGGCGACGCGATCGGTGGCCTGGATCCGGTGCCCACCGGCGACACCAAGGTCTTCCATGCCGCCACGCGCGAAGAGGGCGGCCGGGTGCTGACCAACGGCGGGCGCGTGCTCACCGTATGCGCGCTGGGCGACACCGTGGCCGCCGCGCAGGCGGCCGCATACCGTGGCGTCGATGCCATCCGCTGGACCGGCGCCTTCTGCCGCCGCGACATCGGCTGGCGTGCGATCGAGCGCGAACCCGGTTGATAAACCTGTAGAAGCGCATCCCATGCGCGACCGCGACCTGACATTCCGCGGTCGCGCATGAGATGCGCTCCTACAGGGGCAGCGTACCGGGCGACGGT
>Ga0209254_10002108_pt1 | contig 18056 bp, 17 predicted proteins | sample FrelakmetDIP11DI_FD_187148 | JGI IMG/M metagenome (GOLD analysis project Ga0209254, IMG submission 187148) | Freshwater lake sediment microbial communities from the University of Notre Dame, USA, for methane emissions studies - DIP11 DI (SPAdes)... | ecosystem: Environmental > Aquatic >...
GGGCAGGTCCTTCATGTGCTTGGCCTCGATGGCCATGGTGACCACTGGCTCGGAGTAGTGGGTGATCTTCTCGAAGGGCTCCATGTCCTTCAGGGTGGTCACGGTGGCACCGGCCACGGCGTCCTTCAGGCCGCCGACGGCGCAGATGTTGCCCGCGTCCATCTCCTCCACGGTGATGCGGTCGGCGCCCACGCTCAGGGCCACGGTCTGCACGCGGTTGGGGTTCCCGGCGCCGGAGATGTACATCTCCATGCCCTTGACGACCTTGCCCGAGAACAGGCGGCCGACGGCGACCTCGCCCGCGTGCGGGTCCATGATGATCTTGGTGACCATCAGGGTCGTCGGTCCATTGGGGTCGCAGTTCATCATGGCCTTGCCGACCACAGACTCCTGGTCTCCCTTCCAGATGATCGGGATACGGATCTTCTGCGCCTCCAGGGGATTGGGGATGTGCTTGATGACCATGTCCAGCAGCACCTCGTGCACCGGGCTCTTCTTGGCCAATGCCTTCTGTTCGCCGTTGTGGCAGTGGTTGTAGACGTCCTTCATGCTGATGCCGGACTTCTTCATGTACTGGGCGGAGACGGCCCAGTTGTTGTAGGCGGAGCCGAGCGCCACGGTGCCGTCCTGCACGGACACCTGCCACTCCTTGTTGAGCGGGGCGGGCAGCTGGGTGGAGATGCGGCGGTTGACCTCGGTCACGATCTGCACGAACCTCTGCTGCATTTGTTCCGGAGTAACTTTGAGCTCGTTGATCAGCCTGTCCACCTTATTGATGAAGAGGACGGGCCTGACGCGCTCCTTGAGCGCCTGCCTGATGACCGTCTCGGTCTGGGGCATGATGCCCTCGACCGCACAGACCAGGATGATTACGCCGTCCAGGGCGCGCATGGCCCTGGTCACGTCGCCGCCGAAGTCCACGTGCCCCGGCGTGTCGATGAGGTTTATGAGGTACTCCTGACCCTCGAACTTGTGCACCATGGAGGCGTTGGCGGCGTTGATGGTGATGCCGCGCGCCTGCTCCTGCTCGTCGAAGTCGAGCATGAGCTGCTTGCCTGCCAGGTCCTCGGACATCATGCCCGCCCCGGCGATGAGGTTGTCAGATAGAGTGGTCTTACCGTGGTCGATGTGCGCGGCAGTCCCGATGTTGCGGATCTGCGTGGGAATGCGCATGATGGCCTGAGCCTTCTTGATGTTGTCCTCCTTACGTCCCATAATACCACCTTCAGATATGTGCTGGATCAGCGCGCAGAGGACGCGACCCTCTCTACCTCTTCTTTCTTGGAGACGGAGAAGGAGTTCATGTCGTTCTTGGAGGCGAGGATGAGCTCGTCCGCCAGGCACTCATGTATGGCCTTGGTGTTCTTGAAGCTGGATTGGATGGCACCCTTGGTGATGTTCCTAAGGGCGATGTCCAGCCTGCGGGAGGGCGCGACGTCCACTGCCTTGGGCACGGAGATGCCGCCGAACTGCAGCCGGGTGATCTCCTCGCGGGGAGCGGCGTTCTCCAGCGCCTCCACCAGGACCTGTACCGGGTTCTTGTTGGTCTTCTTGGCGATGACCTCGAAGGCGTTCTGCGTGGTGCGGTAGGCCTTCATCTTCTTGCCGGTGAAGACCTCGGTGCGCATCATGTTGTTGATCAGGCGCTCGACGATGTTGAGGCGGGCCTTGCCGAACCAGCGGCCGGAGTGCCTGCCGTCAGAGTGCGGCACGACGACCGGGTCCAAGTTGATGTACTTAGCCAGGCCGCCGTCCCTCACGACGACCTCGGACATACCATACTTCCCAAAGAGCAGAAGCTCCTGCTCGGGTGCGGCGGGAGCGGACGTTGACGCTTGCGGGTTGACTTCCATCTTCTCACCTCACCGGCTTTTCCTTGCGGCCCCTGACGAGCTCGTTCAGGGAAACGCTGTTGACCTGTATGACCTTGTAACGGACGCCTGGAATGTCCCCGTAGGAACGCCCCATCCTGCCGCCGATGCCCTCGACCAGGACCTCGTCGTGCTCATCGATGAAGTTGATGGCACCGTCGCCCACCGCGAAAGCGGTGATCTGCCGCCCGTTCTTGATGAGCTGGACTTTGACGCATTTCCGGATGGCGGAGTTGGGCTGCTTGGCCTCGATCCCCACCTTCTCCAAAACGATGCCTCTGCCCTGGGAAGCGCCCTCCAAGGGGTCGGACTTCTCCTTGAGCTTGAGGATCCTCTTCTTGTAAGAACTGTCGCTCCACCGGAACTTCTGCCGGTCCTTCTTGAGCTTTCTGGCCGTGTATAGACCTCGTGCCATTACATTCACCTTTCTATGGGAAGCGCACGCCCTATTACGCTAGTCATATATAAGCGTTAAGGGTTTGCAGGGGTGCTTCAGCAGGCTTGCTATGCCCATCTGATATTAGAATCTTCCGGGCGTTCCAGGCTCGCTCGGATCGATTGTGCTCGGACCTATGTCGCCGAGACCCCCTTCCTTGTCAGATTTATCTAGGTGCATAAACGTCCCGAGGGGCATGCTCCGGGGACGAAGGGAGGCCGCGGTCTCATTTGCCGTGATCCTCCTCCTGGTGGTCTCCACGGGCATCGAGCTCCTCCGGGGGGACGTGCTCTGGGCCTCGATGGAGCTATGGGGCATAATGGTTTCGTTGGCCCCGGTGACGCCACGATGCGCTTGACGACGGTGCCAAGGCCCCTCTTCTTATTCTTAGTAAACCTTCCCGTTTTCACAGCTGCCTCCCAGGTCCTGCTCCGCATCCCTGAGGACGACGCCCTGATGGCGGCCTTGACCATCCTGGGGGTGCTGGCCCCCTTCAGCCTTTACTATTACGAGACCGATTGGTGGGACAAGCTCATGCACGTGCTGACGACGGTGATCATCGCGGCCATCGTGGTCATGGCCCTGATGGTGGTGGAGACGTACTCCAAGAGCATCCGCGTGCCGAGTCGTTGGACGCCGTTCTTCGTCTTCATCTTGGTCATGATGGTCGGTGTGACCTGGGAGGTCTTCGAGTTCCTCATCGACAAGACCTTCGGCACCAACATGCAACATTCCCTCCAGGATACGACCGTGGACCTCGCCACCGACCTGGTCGGAGCGCTCATCGGGGCATTGACGGGTGCCATCTACCTCATGCGCCATACATACCAGGAGTTCGTGGACAGATTGGGCATCGAGATGACGGCGAAGCGGGTGGACGAATTCCTCCTCCGCTGAGCCATCGCTGACGTTTTTACCACTTTTGTCAGACAAAGGGCAGACATTTTTATACCGGGAGGGACACTATGTCCTTGGGATGGGAACATGGGCGTAGAGCAGACCCTGAAGAATGCCAATCTGGGCATCAAGGAGTGCAAGACGAGCACGGTCCAACAGGTGATGAGCACGGACATGGTCAGGCTCGAGCGCACCGAGGATCTCGTCCAGATCATATTGGCAGCGGTGGTGCCTAGCATCCTGGCCATGATGCTGTTCTCGTATTTCCTACTTCCAGAGTTGTTACCGGCGTTCTTCGTCGCGGCGGTGGCCGTTTCCGCCCTCACTCTCCTCCCGGCAGTGAGGATGCACCGCCTGCACTTCCGCACCTGGAGCAAGGACTCCCTGGTGCCCAAGCTCATGACCTCGGTGGTCGGGATGATCTACATCTCGGTCATCAGCGTCTTCGCCGTCTCCATGCTCTCATTGTACGAGGGCCTGGACCCGCAGCAGCCCACCACCTTCGCCGCCGTCGGCGGAATGCTCATGATGCTCCTGGTGGTCATGGGATACAACTCCCAGACCAAGCAGCGCTTCCTGAGCACGGAGAAGCGCTTCTTCCCCCACCCGGTGGAGGCCATCGAGGAGCGCATCGCCATGAGGTTGGAGAGGCAGGGCCACAAGCACAAGAGGAACAACGGGCCGACCGGGACCGAGTTCGAGATCGAGGGCACGGACCTCCGCGTCCACGTCCGCAGGCTGCGCAAGACCCACTCTGAGGTACTGGTCCGCAACATCAACGACTCCAACCGCCACCTGCTCCCCAAGCTCAAGGCCTGCGTCGAGGGCGTCTAGGCCTTTCCCTTGGACTCGCCCCTCGTCATGCCGCTGGCGATGATGTGGGCCATGCGCAGGGGCTCCGGTATGGCGCCCCTGACCCTGCTCTTCTCGATCAGCTCCTCGGCGCTCTCCTGGTCCATCCCGGCCACGGAGACGAAGATGGGCTTGTGGCCCGTGTCCACCTTCCATAGCGCCTTCCTCCGCAGCACCTCGAGCCTCCTCTCCCAATCGGGGAAATGCCTCCTCAGCGCCGTCTCCATCCTGTCCAGGTCGGGAAGGTCCCGCGTCACGGTGATGACCGGGAGACCGGTGCTGGCGCTGAGCAGGTCGATGTCCACCAGGTTGAACCCCCCCAGCGCCACCCCGTCCAGCAGGACGGCCTTGAGCTGGCGCTTGAATCGGGACGTGGAGATCATCCCCTCCAGGACCTGGTTGGCGTCCTCCCCGTCCACCTGGCACCTTGAGCTCAGCACCCCTTCCAGATAGTTGGGGAGGCGGACCACCACTCCCACCACCATCGTCGTCCCGCTGTCGAACTTGAAGGGCGCGTCGTCCACGGCCAGAACGCGCACCTGTCCCTTCACCTACATCAGCCCCAGGTGGCCGGTCACCTTGTCAATGACGCTCTCCGGGGCGGGGCCGATGCCCAGGCAGGTCGTGGTGTTGGGGGGAAGCTCGGTCATGCCCGCGTCGGTGATTAGGGAGGTCACCAGGCCGGCGTCCTCTGCCTGGACCTTCAGTCGTAGCAGCTCGTCGAGCGAGGATACCTTGACCACGACCTTCTTCTGCCCCTCGTCGTACCAGGTGTTGAACCAGTCGGCCTTCTTCTTCTTCGAGGCGAAGGCGCAGTTCACGGCCGCGTGCGCCACCTGCGCCGCCGTCTTCCCGGTGGAGAGCTTCAGGTCCTTGCGCACGGCGATGACCATCTTGTACTCGAACTTCATGTCATGTCCACAACTGCATGGCCGCCCGCACTTATCTTTTCTCTGCCGCGCGGAATCAAAGCATTAATATGCGCTCCTTCCTTCCTTCGGACGATGCTCGAGGTACTGAAACGCGACGGCCTGGCCAGGATCTGCCGCTTCGACACCCCCCACGGCATGCTGGAGACCCCCTGCCTGCTGCCGGTCATCAACCCGCGCCTGACCACCATCCCTCCGAGGACCTTGAAGGAGAGGCTGGGCTTCCAGGCGCTCATCACCAACTCCTACATCATCCGCAACGACCCCCGGCTCAAGGAGAGGGCCCTGTCCGAGGGATTGCACAGGCTGCTGGACTTCGACGGCGTCATCATGACCGACTCCGGAACGTTCCAGAGCCACATGTACGGGGAAGTGGAGGTGCGGAACTCGGACATCGTGGCCTTCCAGAGGGACGTGGGCGCAGACATCGGCACCGTCCTGGACATCTTCACCGAGCCGGACTGGGGCAGGGAGAGGACGGCGGAGGCCGTCAGGGTGACGCTGCAGCGCACCGAGGAGGCCGTATATCTAAAGGGCGGCATGATGCTGGCCGGGGTGGTCCAGGGCTCGGTGTTCCCTGATCTACGCACCGAGTGCGCCCGCTCTTTGTCGGCGCTGCCGGTGGACGTCTTCCCCATCGGGGGCGTGGTGCCTCTCATGGAAAACTACCGCTTCGCCGACCTGGTCGAGGTGATCATCGCCTCGAAGATGGGGCTGGCACCCGACCGGCCGGTGCACCTGTTCGGCGCCGGGCACCCCATGTTGTTCTCCCTGGCGGTGCTGCTGGGCTGCGACATGTTCGACTCGGCCTCCTACGCCAAATTCGCCCGGGACGGCCGCATGATGTTCCCCGAGGGGACCTACCACCTGAAGGAGATGAGGGGGCTCGACTGCGAATGCCCCGCCTGTCGGGAGCACAGCATCGAGTCCCTCCAGGCTTTGCCCGAGGAGGAGAAGGCCAAGGCCCTGGCGCTGCACAACCTCTACGTCTCCCAGAAGGAGATCGAGAGGGCCAAGCGCGCTTTGCTCGAGGGGACGCTGTGGGAGCTGGTGGAGCAGAGGTGCCGGGCCCATCCGGCGCTCTTGGACGCTCTCAGGGCCGTGGGCCGGCACAAGGACTACCTGGAGAGATTCGAACCGCTGAGCCGGGAGGGCGCGTTCTTCTACACTGGCCCGGAGTCCCTGGACCGCCCGTCCGCCTACCGCTACGAGAGGCGCTATTTCGAGCGCTACCGCAAGCCGGCGCAGCAGATGTCGGTGGTCTTCGAGGACGCGGACAAGCCTTACTCCCGTGCGCTCTCCAAGGAGATCGGCGCGATCTCTCAGGTGGCGGACGCCCACTTCGTCGTCATGTCCCCCTTCGGCCCGGTGCCCATCGATCTGGACGAGGTGTATCCCATCGCCCAGTCCGTCTTCCCCCGGAGGGCCGACCGCGACACCAGGGAGAGGGTGCGTGAGCTCATGGAGCGCTTCTCCCACGCGCAGGAGTACGGTGTCTCCATGCTGTACGAGGGCGAGGCGACCATGGACATGCTCTCCACCCTGGGAGAGGGGGAAAGCACCTTCGACCTGGACCTGGCGCGGATCAAAGCGGTGGCGGACTACCAGTTCGGGAAGGGCGCCTCCGACCCCCTGTTCGAGGGGAGGGTCGAGCTCACCAAGTCCAAGAACACGGACAAGATCCGCAACGTGGCGGTGGACGGCGAGCACGTCGTCTCCATGAGAGCCCCGGACGGATTCTTCACCCTGCGGCCGGCGGGCGCTAGGCGGCTGATGTCTGGCCTATCCTTCCCGAGGATGAGGGTGGTGGTGGACCAGGACAGCGCGGCCTTCAACCGGGAGGGCAAGAACGTCTTCTGCCAGTTCGTGAAGGACTGCGACCCGGGGCTGGTGCCGATGGACGAGGCCATGGTAGTAAGCGAGAAGGACGAGCTCCTGGCCATCGGGCGGGTTCTGTTAGTTAGAGAGGAGATGCTGGCGATAAGGAAGGGGCTAGCCGTCAAGGTCCGAGAGGGGATCAAGCTCTGAGCCGTCGCCCTTGACCACCAGGTCCGCCACCTTCAGGCAAGCCATGAGGTCCTCCAGGGTGTGCAGCATGGACGGAGCGGAGGGGGCGGTGGCCACCACGACCAGCTTCCTGCCCTCGACCCGCGTCCGCGCATAGCTGCCATCGTCCAAGGAGATGGAGCTGGCTACGTTGCGCGCCTGCTCCTCCGAATCGTACTCGACCTCGATGCGGCATTCGACCTGCACGGGGCGGGCTAATCCCTCCTCGATTAATAAAATGTGTTTCGGGCAGGAACGATGAAATCGAACAAGTATTATCTATCGCCCTCGGGGTAGATTCCAACACGCGAGGAAGGTGACAGGAGCATGGAGCTGGTCGAGGCGATAGAGAAGAGGGCGAGCGTACGAGGGTTCACGGAGGAGGAGGTCCCGGAGCAGCTGGTGAGCGAGATGCTGCGGTTAGGGATGCTGGCGCCCTCCGCAGGCAACCTCCAGGCCCGGGACTTCATCGTGGTCCGGGAGCGCGACGTCAAGTCCAAACTGTCCAAGGCCGCCTTCGGGCAGGAGTTCGTGGAGTCCGCGCCTGTGGTGGTCGTGTGCTGCGCTAACCTGGCCCGCATCCGCAACTACGGGGTTAGGGGTACGGACCTCTACTGTCTCCAGGACGTGGCGGCGAGCGCGGAGAACATGCTGCTTTACGTCGCCTCTCAGGGCTATGGCTCATGCTGGGTCGGAGCCTTCGACGAGACGCAGGTGGTCAAGGCGCTGGGCTTGCCGGAGAACGTGCGACCGGTGATCATACTGCCCGTAGGCAGGCCCAAGGAGGTCCCGAGGAAGGCCCCCCACCTGAAGATGGAGGCAGTGGTGCACAGGGAGAAGTGGTGAGGAGTAGCCCCGGGCAGATTCGAACTGCCGTCGCCGGCTCCAAAGGCCAGCATGATTGACCACTACACCACGGGGCTCTGTCCCCCTCGATTGGAATACCTATATTAAAGATTAGGTGCCCTAGTGCTCGGCCTCGCGCAGCATGGTTAATTAGTGCCCTGCGCCCTCCAGGGAAGGATGGCGGACCTGAGGAAAGTCCTGGTGTACTCCTGCGCCTTCGTGGGCACCCTGGCGTCCAACGCCATCCTGGCCCTGATCCCCGAGCTCCGGGGCTTCTTCGACGCCTCCACCGCCGAGGTCCTTCTCTCCATCTCTTTCTACATGGTCTTCTTCGCCCTCTTCTCGCTCTTCACCGGTTCGGTCTCCGACCTCATCGGGCGCAAGAAGGTGCTGATCATCGGACTGGTCGTCTACTCGGCCGGCTGCGCTCTGACGGTATTCGCCGATGCGCTTCCCCTGTTCTACGCCAGCCGAGCGGTGCAGGGATTGGGGTTTGCTTTCGTACAGCCAGTACTGGTAGCGGTGCTGGGGGACGTGGTCGGCCCGGGCGACGAGGGGAGGACCATGGGCTGGATGACCGCCGCGACCGCGGGAGGCATAACCCTCGGCCCATTATTGGCCGGCTATGCAGCGGCTGTCGACTGGCGCCTGGCCTTTGCGGCCATCGCCCTGGTCACCGTCATCCTCGCCCTTCTGATATTCGCCTTGGTGAGGCTGCCTGCGGCGAGGACGAGGGCTCTTAGCGCACGATCCCTCCAGCGTAATATGGCATTGGCGGGGCGGCGGCGCGGGGTGATCATGCTCTCATTTACTGGCTTCATCCACATGCTCGTGTGGATCGGCACCCAGGCCTTCGCCTCGGACAGCATGGGGCAGGAGCCCTTTTTGGCGACGCCCGAGGTCATTGGCGAGGTGCTGGCCTTCGCGGGGCTTTGCAGCATCGCCGCCTCCCGATTAGGAGGGGGGATGGTGGACCGGTTTGGTCGCTATCGCCCGGTCCTCATTGGTAACACGATAATGGTGACCTCGCTGGTGGCCATGTCCCTTTACACCCCGACCATCATCGCCTATGCTGCATTTCTGGCCGTATTCGCGGTGGGATCGGCGATATCCTGGGCCTCATATCTTACCTTGACCGTGGATCTCTTGCCGGCGCTGAGGGGCACGGTGTCCTCCATGTTCACGAGCATGGGGTTCGTGGGAGGGGCGCTGGCGCCCATAGTACTCGCCCCGGTGCAGACGGCCGTGGGCACGTCCATGGTGCACCTGGTTACCGCTGGCCTTTGCTCCATGATCTTCCTCACCATCACCCTGGTCATTAGGGACCAAAAGAACTGTCCAGCGTCTTAGGGCCCGTGATTCATGCGTCCAACACCTTGGCCAGGAGGTGCGTTGCCGTGGAACCAGTGACCTGGAGCTGGAGGCGCGCGCCCATGGGCAAATGCCCAGGTACAACTATGGTAGTATAGCTGTCATCTCGGCAGGTCACCGTTCCTGACTTGCCCACCTCGGTCACCAAGGCCTCTAGCCTCTCACCTTTGCGGATGGCGTTCTTCTCCGCCGCCACCTCGAAGCGGAGCCTCGCTAACTCCCTGGACCTCTCCTTGGCGATCCGGCTCACCACTTGACCAGCCATCTCCGCCGCCTCGGTGCCTGGCCGGGACGAGAACCTGGTCACGTTCAGAACGTTCGGCCTGAGCCTCCTGACGAGCTCTACCGTGGCCTGGTGGTCCTCCTCCGTCTCGCCCGGGAACCCAGTGATGACGTCGCTGGACAGGGTTAATCTCGGATGCTCCATGCGGAACCGGGCCACCTGACTCTCGAACTCTTCGACATTGTACCCCCGGCCCATGCTCTTCAGCAAGGCATCGCTCCCCGTCTGCACTGGCAGGTGCAGGAACTTGTAGACCTTGGGATGCCGGTACGCCTCGACCAGCGGCCTGAGAACGTCGCGCAGGCTGTCGGGGTTCATCATCCCCACCCGGATGCGAAAGTCCCCCGGGACCTCGACCACCATCCCCAGCAGACGGGCCAGGTCGGTCCCGATGTCGAAGCCGTAGCACCCGGTGTCCTGGGCAGTGAGAAGTATCTCCTTGCTGCCTTCCCCGACTGCCTTCCTCACCGAAGCGACGATGCTCTCGGGCGGATAGCTGTCCAAGCTCCCCCTAGCCAACCTGGTGATGCAATAGGAGCAGGAGCCGAGGCAGCCCTGGGCGATGGGTACGATGGAGGTGACTCCAGGCTCTGGCCGGGGGAAGAACAGCTCGCGGCCGGTGCCGAACCTCGCCTTGACCAGCTCGTAGAAATCATGGTAGTCGAGCGGGGCGACCAACAGGGCCTCGGGGAACCTCTCCTGGACCTCGTCCCTCATCACCGATGCCATGCAGCCCGTCACCACCAGGCTCTTGCCGGACTCCTGCAACTGGCGCATCCTCTTCAGTATCTTGAGCTCGGTGACCTTGATGACCACGCAGGTGTTGATGACGGCGATGTCCGCCTCCTCGCAGGCCGGGACCAGCTGGTATCCGAGATTGAACAGCGCCTGCTCCAGCACCAGGCTCTCGCCCTGGTTCATGGTGCAGCCGTAGGTCTCGACGCAGGCGCGCATGTTTGCACAATTCCTTGCTCCTATTTATCCTTGCCAAGCGAGCGACGGACCGTGCTAGATCGCAGAGACATGATTATGCTGCCAAAGAGCAGATGAGCGATGAGGCAAGGGGGCCAAGGAATGAAGGGAGTCGTCGCCTACGATAGCGTGCACGGGAACACCAAGCAGGTGGCCGAGGCCATCGCCGAGCAGATCAGGTCGGAGGGCCATGAGGCCCAGGTCATAGCCGTCAAGGAATGGTCCAAGGGAGCGTTGACCGGGGACCTGCTCTTCATCGGCTCACCGACGAGGGGAGGCAAGATGACCAAGGAGGCCAAGGAGTTCATCGAGTCCTTGGAAGTGGGGTACTGGAAGGGGAAGAATGTCGTCACCTTCGACACGCTCGGGCCGCTCTCCAAGGATGCGGAGAAGCGCAAGAGGACGTTGGAATCGCTGAGCGACCAATCCAAGAACGCGGCTTCGAGGATGAGGGAGGCATGCCAGGAGCGGGGCATCCAAGTCTCCAAGACCATGCACTTCGCGGTGGTCGGGATGTGGGGGCCCCTGGCGCCGGACGCGCTCGACAGGGCGAGAGACCTGACCCATCAGTTCCTGGCTGCCCTGAAATGAGCGTCGAACGGCTCGGTTGACCGATCTCAGTTTCGCCCTGATTTGCTGAGTGGCCGTTGGCAATCATTATTAACGATGCCCTGCCTCTTTGACGTCCAAGCAACGATCATCGTCAGTTTTCAACGGTGACTGTAAGGTATAGGGGAGGAAGGATAATGTCGAGACCATTCAAAGGCTTCATCGACCAGGACATCAGGAAATCGAAACCGGATTGGGAACCGTACACTGAGCCACATGCCAAGAAGGGCGCGCCGAACGTGCTCTTCATCGTGTGGGACGATGTCGGCTTCGCAGCCATGGAGCCGTTCGGAGGGCTCATCGAGACGCCGAACATGAAGCGTCTGGCGGATAGGGGACTACGATACACGCAGTTCCACACCACCGCCCTCTGCTCGCCCACCAGGGCGTGCATGCTCACGGGAAGGAACCACACCACCGTCGGCATGGCCTGCATCACGGAGGCCACCACCGGGTTCCCCGGATCCAACGGAAGGATCCCGCCGGAGACGGCCACCTTGGCCGAGATACTGGTGGAGAGGGGCTACAACACCTATGCCGTGGGAAAATGGCACTTGACCCCGGAGGAGGAGGGGACCATGGCCTCCTCCAAGAGGAACTGGCCCCTGGGAAGGGGGTTCGAGCGCTTCTACGGCTTCCTCGGCGGAGAGACCGACCAGTGGTACCCGGAGCTGTTCTTCGACAACCATATGGTGGAGCAGCCCTCCCTGCCCAAGGACGGCTATCATCTGAGCAAGGACCTGACCGACAAGGCCATAGAATTCATCAAGGACGCCAAGACCATCGCTCCGGACAAGCCGTTCTTCATGTACTTCTGCCCCGGCTGCGCCCACGCCCCGCATCACGTGTTCAAGGAGTGGGCTGAAAAGTACAAGGGCAAATTCGACATGGGATACGAGAAGTACCGCGAGGTCGTGTTGAAGAGGATGAAGGACCTGGGCATCATGCCTAAGGAGACGGAGAATACCCCAATCAACTCCTTGGTCGAGGAGACCAGCGATGACGGGAAGAAATGGCCTCCGCTGGACGCCATCAGGCCCTGGGATTCCCTGTCAAAGGGGGAGAAGAAGCTCTTCAATCGTATGGCGGAGGTCTATGCCGGGTTCGTCTCCTACACCGACAATGAGATAGGACGATTGCTGGACTTCCTCGAGGAAGCGGAGCAGCTGGACAACACCATCGTCGTGGTCATCTCCGACAACGGCGCGAGCGGGGAGGGAGGGCCGAACGGCTCGGTCAACGAGAACCTGTTCTTCAATGGCATTCCGGACGACCTGGAGACCAACCTGAAGATGCTCGAGGAGCTGGGCGGCGAGAGGACCTACAACCACTACCCCAATGGCTGGGCTGAGGCCTTCTGCGCCCCCTTCAGGATGTACAAGAGGTACGCCGCCTGGAGCGGGGGGACCTGCGACCCGCTGATCATCTCCTGGCCCAAGGGGGTCAAGGGCAAGGGCATCCGGAACCAGTACCATCACGCGGTGGACATCGTGCCGACCATCCTGGAATGCCTGGACATGGATCTCCCGGAGGAGGTGAAGGGGTACACGCAGAAGCCATTGGAAGGGGTGAGCATGAGATACTCCTTCGACGCGGCGAAGGCCCCCGCCCAGAAGGAGGTCCAGTACTACAACATGCTGGGCAGCAGGGGCATCTGGCAGAAGGGATGGAAGGCCTGCACCACCCACCCGACCATCGCCGGGTGGGACGGCTTCGAGAAGGACCGCTGGATGCTCTTCAACGTGGACAAGGACCGCTCGGAGAGCAAGGACCTCTCCGATAAGTTCCCGGAGAAGCTGGAGGAGCTCAAATCCCTGTGGTTCTACGAGGCCGGCAAGTACAACGGCCTGCCGATCGAGGACCGGACCCCCGTGGAGATATTCCTGGAGCAACGCCCGCAGCCCGCCGAGGACCGGGGCAGGTACAGGTATTTCGCGGACCAGGCGCCGGTGCCGGAATCCGTCGCGCCCAAGATAGTGAACCGCTCCTTCAAGGTGGGGGCCGCTGTGGACGTCCCGGACGGGGGTGTTCAGGGCGTGCTGTTCCATCAAGGGTCCAGATTCGGAGGGCATGCCCTCTATGTGAAGGACGGCTTGCTCAAGTACCACTACAACTTCGTGGGCATCAAGCAGTTCACCGTGACCTCGACCGTGAAGGTCCCCAAGGGCAAGAAGCTCATCCTGGCCGCGGTCTTCGACAAGAAGAAGGAGGAGCCCAAGGGAGTGGCGAACGGCACCCTCACCCTGTACATCAACGAGAAGAAGGTGGGCGAGGGGCAGATCCAAACCCAGCCGTCCAGGTTCGGATTGACTGGCTATGTGATCGTCGGCAAGGGAAAGGGAGCGCCGGTCTGTGATGATTTCCCGGGAGAGAGACCCTGGGCTTTCACGGGCAAGATCCACGCCTTAGCGATCGACGTCAGCGGGAAGGCGTACCGGGACATAGAGTCGGAGGTCCAGGCCAGATTGAAGAGCATGTAGGCCTTGGAACTAAAACCTTCGGGGGCACATACCCCCATTCCTAATTTTTCATATCTCATTTCATGGGGAAGGCCCTGCCCTGCTGCCTGAGGAACTGCAGGAGGTAGTAGATGTCCCCAGAGCCCTTGCCGGTGGTCCCGCTGGCCTTCCACCCTCCGAAGGCGTGCATGCCGACAATGGCTCCGTTGGTGGCGCCCCTCACGCCGTTGGCGAATACCATCCCGCAGCGGATGTCCTCGAAGAAGTAGTCGATCTCGTGCTGGTCCTCGGTGAATATGCCCGCCGTGAGACCGTAGACCACGTCGTTGGCCTGGTCCACGGCCTGTTCCAGGTTCGAGTACTCCAGCACGCACAGGAAGGGAAGGAAGAGCTCGTTCTGGACCAACGGATGGGATTGCTCCAAGCCTGTCACCACAGTGGGTGCAACGAAGTTGCCCCGGTCCATGCCGTCGTGGGTGAGCCTCACGCCCCCGGTGAGTATGCGACCGTCGCGTTTGGCCATGTAGACCGCGCTCTCGTAATCTTGAACGGCCTTTGAATGGATGACTGGTCCGGTACGCGATTCTATTCTCCTCGGGTCGGCGACCTTGAACTCTTCCGTCGCGCTCACCAGCAGCCTCAAGAACTCGTTTCTCACGGACTCCTGGACATACACCCTCGAGCAGGCGACGCACTTCTGGCCGCTGTATCCGAAGGCCGAGGACACGATGCCCCTCACCGCCTTGGCCAGGTCCGCTTTCTCGCTGACGATCGCGGCGTTCTTGCCTCCGAGCTCCAAGATGGCCGGGATGGGGTATCTCCTCTCCACGGTGCGCTTGAGGATCCGGTTGCCGACTTCCCGAGAACCGGTGAATATTATACCCTCCACCATCGGATGGCTTACCAGGGCCTCCCCCACCTCCGCTCCGGAACCGCTCACCAGGTTCAGGACCCCGGGCGGGATGCCGGCCCGGACGAAGATGTCGTACATCGCGTAGACCGGGGCAGGCGCTGGCGATGCCGGCTTCAATATCGCGGTGTTGCTGGTTATGAGGGCGCCAGCAGCCATCCCTAGGGAGATCCCGAAGGGGAAGTTGAAAGGACATATCACGGCCCAGGGGCCGTATGGCCGCATCACGTTGCTTGCGCCCTCTCCAGGAGTAAGACTCCTGATGCCTCTCTCGTAACCATTGTTCCGTTCCATCTCGCTGACGTAGTATTCGACCAGGTCGATGCCGTAGTCGACCTCGCCGACGGCCTCCCTGCGACCCTTCCCGTTGCTCAGGGTGATCAGGGCGGCTATGTCGAACCGCTCCTTGCGGATGATCCCCACGGCCCTCCTGAAGATCCCCAGGCGTTCAGAAAGGTCCATCCTGCGCCAGGTCCGGAACGATTCCTCTGCCGCCCTCACGGCAGCGACGACATCCTCCTGCGTGCCCTGGGGATAACTGCCTAGGGCGATAGTGTGGTCGATGGGGCTTGCTACATTAAAATGGGTCTCGGCCGGCCTCTCCTTTCCGTAGATGAAGTTAGGGTATCTCTCGATCCCTTCAGCCAGCCTGGACGTGAGTCTTTCGATAGCCTTCTCGTACTTCTCATGGAACGCGCTCTCCCCTTCGCGCTCCACCACGCGGCTCCATGTGTTCTCGTTGAAGAAAGACACCCAGGGCACCGATTCACTTAGAACCGTCCGATATATAAATCCGTATCCGAACTTACATCACATGATTTAGACCAGTGCTCTGATGGCCATGCCACCTGCAACAAGGGGAATGGAAATCGTGCGAGGGAGTTCGCGTCACACGATTCAGTTACCCTGCTGCGGGACGACCTCGATCTCGATCCTGCCTAGCAGCTTCAACACCTTGCTCTCCCTTCTGACCTCCATCGGCTCGAAGAGCAGGGTGTCGATAGGGCCCCAGAGCGCCACCCAACCGATGATGTAGAAGCCCTCGCTCAGGGCACTTGCCAGAATAGGCTTGAGCTCTAGGAATTGCTCCAGCCCGAAGAAGAGCCCCAAACTTATGCAGATGATGAGTATGGTCATGGAATAGGGTATCTGGCGCATCCCCTTCCTGTGGATTATCCTTATGCGGTTCTGGTTGTCACTGATCTGCGTCGCGCAGTACTTGGAGAGCATGGCCTTGGCCTGAGCCACGGTATCGGCATTAATCTTCTCCGGGGGAAGGCGGAGGGTGAGGCGGAACCTCTTGCGGGACCAGAAGAGCGATGGCTTGAACAGGTTGCCCAAACGGACGATCGCCGACTGCCCCAGGTATTCCATGGGCCGATCGGAGTAGGGGTCCTGCTGACCGGCAACACGGCGGTGATCAAGCCGGCGTCTCCCTCCCCCGCCCCGGTGTATGCGATCCATGATGCGCTCAATCGCGCTGGCGTACCGCCCGGAGCCTTGAACCTGGTGGCGGGGGCTGGCCCGGAGGTGGGCGAGGCCTTGGTCAAGCACCCTCGAGTGGAAGGGATCATCTTCACTGGATCAAGGGAGGTAGGGTACGGCATCCTCAGGCACAACGCCGACCGCAGATACCCCATCCCAGTCATCCTGGAGCTCGGGGGCAAGAACGCGGCCATAGTCAGCTCCAAGGCCGATCTCGCCAGGGCGGTCAGAGGGGTGGTGTCCTCGGCGTTCGGGTACAGCGGACAGAAGTGCGTGGCCTGCTCCAGGGTCTACGCGCACCAGAGCATCTATCGCGATTTCCTCGACCTCCTCGTCAAAGAGACGGAGGCCTTCAAGGTCATGGACCCCAGGTCGAGGAACGCCCGCACAGGCCCGGTCATCCATGAGGCGGCGGTCAAGAGCTACGAGAGGGCGGCCTCCTTGGCCAGGAAGGATGGGAAGGTGCTCACCGGTGGCACCAGGATGATGGAGGACGGAATGGGGAAGGGCTGCTTCGTCGCCCCCACCATCGCCATCGGCCTGACTGACGACCACGAGCTGGTCCGGAACGAGCTCTTCCTTCCCTTCCTCGCCGTGATGGGATACGAGAGCCTAGAGGACGCCGTCGCCAGGGCGAACGCGGTGCCTTACGGCCTAACAGCCGGGATCTACAGCGCGGAGGAGGCCGAGACCGATTACTTCCTCGACAACATCCAATGCGGCATGGTCTTCGTCAATGGGGTGCGGGGCGCGACCAACGGGGCCATCACCGGCATCCACTCCTTCGGGGGCTGGAAGGGCAGCGGCTCGACGGGTAGGGGGTCCGGGGACATCCACTACCTGCTGCAGTTCATGCGCGAGCAGGGAAGGGCCCTATCCAGATAGGCTGGGTGCGACCGCCTCATATCGGGGCGACATCGATCCGCATCTCCATCAGCTTTCTGAGGAGCTTGTTCTCCATCCTTATCTCCATGGGGTCGAAGAGGAGGACATCCATAGGGCGCCAAAGGGCGATCCAGCCCACGATGTAGAACCCTTCGCTAATGGCGAGCGCCAATATAGGACTCTTCTCGGTGAAGAACTCCAGGCCGAACATGATGCCCAGGGCGATGCATAGGAACAGGATCGTTAATGCGTAGGGTAGCTGGCGCAGCCCCTTCTTCCGGATTTGCCTGATGCGAATGTCGTTGTCCTCGATCATCCGCGTGGCGTACTTGGAGATCAATGCCTTCGCTTGGGACGGCGTCTCCGGGGAGATCTTCTCCGAAGGCATCCTTAGGGTCAGGTGGTACCTTACCCGCTTCCGACGCTTGGGGGGGTCGTATATATGCATCATCCTGGCGATCGCGGGCTGGCCCAAGTACTCCAGCGGCCTCTCCGAGTAGGGGTCCTGCTCCGGGGGGATGGCCAGATATCGTAGGTCGTCCAGCTCGATCTCGAAGTGCTCCTCTTCCTTTGTGGCGGCGTATCGCTCTTTCTCCACGGTCATATATGTCCCTCTCCCAGGCTGGGTCGTTCGTAATAGATCTCTAGGATTTATTTTGTTTTGGCCGGTCAGTCAAGGGCGCCAATCCTTGAGACTGGATGTTTTGGGTCGTGACCTTTAGCTGGTTCAGAACAAAATGGATAAGAAAAACGAAAAGAAAAAAAGAAAGATGGGAGCCGATTAATATCGGTCCTTCGGCTTGTGCTTCTGGAAGCAGTCCCTGCAGTATACGGGCCTGCCCTCTGTTGGCTTGAAAGGTACTTGAGTCTGGCTTCCGCAGTCGGAGCAGACAACATCATGCATCTCGCGTGGTCCATCATTCCTGGGGCGCCCATAGCTGCCCGATCTCTGATTTCCGTACATTAATACTCTACCTGTTATGTTTTAACCTCAAAAATCTTTTACAGATCCTTGCGATTGAGGAGCCCATAGTATTCTAGTTAATAAAGGCGACGGTCGTAATCCTGTCTTTTCGGCTCCAAGTGAGGCCCAGATGTGCGCTTAAGGCCTGTTAAAGGCCGGGAACGGCGCTTCTGTCTTCCAAGTTAGGTAGAGGCGATTCAGACGGAGGTACCCATCAGAGGGCAGGCATACAGCCAATGGT
>Ga0209254_10002109_pt1 | contig 18051 bp, 11 predicted proteins | sample FrelakmetDIP11DI_FD_187148 | JGI IMG/M metagenome (GOLD analysis project Ga0209254, IMG submission 187148) | Freshwater lake sediment microbial communities from the University of Notre Dame, USA, for methane emissions studies - DIP11 DI (SPAdes)... | ecosystem: Environmental > Aquatic >...
GTGATTGAACTCGGAGTGCATGACCCCGCGCCCGGCACTCATGCGCTGCACGTCACCCGGCCGGATGACGGATCCGTTGCCCATGCTGTCCTTGTGCGCAAGTTCGCCTTCCAGCACGTAGCTGATGATCTCCATGTCGCGGTGGCCATGGGTGCCAAAACCCATTCCCGGTGCCACCCGGTCTTCGTTGATGACCCGCAGCGGGCCAAAACCCATGTGACTCGGGTCGTGATATTCAGCAAATGAGAAGCTGTGGAATGACTTGAGCCAGCCGTGATCGGCGTAGCCCCGCTCATCGCTGCGTCGAGTTGTGATCATTGCCGTCCTCCGAAAATTGCCACCGTTCGTTGAGCTGCCTGACCCATGGCTCCGCATCTTGCCGGCAAATCCGACCAAAGACATCGGGATTAAACTGAGCAACTTGTTCGATCTGATTGAATGTCATGCCCACCCTGACACTCGAGGCGCTGCAGCTCATCGACGCCATTGCACGCCGGGGCAGCTTCGCTGGCGCCGCCGCGGAACTCGGCCGCGTTCCGTCGGCGGTGACCTATGGGGTGCGCAAGCTGGAAGATGACCTCGACGTGCTGCTGTTCGACCGCCGCGGCTATCGAGCACGACTCACTCCGGCCGGTGACGAGTTGCTGCGGGAGGGGCGTCACCTGCTTGCTGCCGCGGACGATCTGGCGCGTCGGGTGCAGCGCGTTGCTTCGGGCTGGGAACAGGCCCTGACGCTCGCGGTCGACAACATCGTTCCGTTCGAGCCCCTGCTGCCGCTGCTGGAAGATTTCCTTGCCACGGCGCCCACGCAGCTCAGGGTCACCAGCGAAGTCCTGGGCGGCACCTGGGACGCGCTGCTGGCCGGACGCGCCGATCTCGCCATCGGAGCCACGCAGGAAGGCCCCGAGCCCTCACGTCTCGGCGCCGGGTACCGGTCGGAGCCGCTCGGCACGGTCGCCTTCGTGTTCGCGGTCGCGCCGCATCATCCGCTGGCCGGCATTCCGTCCCCCCTGCCGGCGAGCGAGTTGCGCCAGTACCGGCAGATCGTCGTCGGCGACACATCGCAACGGCTGGCCCCGCGGGCGGCCGGCCTGCTGGGCCTGTCCGATGTACTGACCGTGCCGACCCTGGAGGCCAAGATCGCCGCGCAGCTAGCCGGGCTCGGCTGCGGGTTCGTGCCGGCGCACCGCGTGCGCGATGAACTCGCCCGCGGCGAACTGATTGTCAAGACCACCGACCAGGAGCGCAGCGACGCCACGCTGCATGTCGCCTGGCGCCACGATGCCCGCGGCAAGGCCGTCGCGTGGTGGCTGGAGCGGCTCAGGACGTCCGCGACGCGCGCGGCACTAACGGGGTGACATTGGCGGGCAGGCCCGCGCCCTGCGCGAACGCAAAGCGGTTCTTGCCCTTGAGTTTGGCGTCGTACATCGCCAGATCCGCGAGCTGCAGCAGGCGTTCGAGGTCGCGCCCCTGTTCCGGCGCCAGCGCAATGCCGATGCTGGCCGACACGGCGAGCGCCGGTCGGCCCTGCGTCGGGACCAGCGGCTGCTCAACCGCCTGCAGCAGACGCGTCGCGATGCGCTCGACTTCCGTCACGGACCCGACATCCGGCACCAGCACCGCGAACTCGTCGCCGCCGCGGCGCGCGACCGTGTCCTGCGGCCGCATCACGCGTGTCAGTCGGGCCGCGATCTCGCGCAACATCGCGTCGCCGACCTCGTGGCCGTAGCGATCGTTGACTTCCTTGAAGCCGTCGAGGTCGATGGCCAGCACGGCGCAGCTCACCTTGCGCAGTTCGGAGGTCGCGAGGGCCGCAGCGGCGCGCTCGGCCAGCAGCCGACGGTTGGGCAGGCCCGTGAGTTCATCGTGCTGCGCTTCATGCAGTGCGTTGGCCTCGCGCTGCTTGATCGTGTCGATGTCGGCGATCACCAGCACGAATTCGCCGTCGGCGATCGAGCGCGCAGTAACCTGGCACCAGGCCGCGCCCTCGCCGTGGCCGAGGCGCGCGCCGCGCTGGACCCGGATCTCGCGCACGACCGCCTGGTCGCGCGCACGGGCTTCGTCGGCGGCTGCGGTCAGCTCGTCCCAGTCTTCGCGGTCGAGCAGGCAATCGGTGAGCGCGGCTCGCGCCAGCGCTTCGGGCGGCAGCCCGACCAGGCGCAGGAAGGCGTCGTTGCACCGAAGCACCAGACCCTGCTTCACGACCGCAATCGCCTGGCCCGCGGAGTCGAGCACGGTGCGCTCGACGCGCAGCGCTTCCGACAGGCGTGTCTCGCGCGACTTCAGCGCCGTGAGGTCGGCGTTCATGCCGACAGCGCCGGCGAAGCGTCCGCCCGGATGGCGCAGCGGAACCGCACTGATCGAGACGATCACCGTGCGGCCATCCTGGCGCACGTGCACGGCTTCGAGGTCGCGGATCGGCCGCCCTTCGCGCAGGCCTTCGAAGGCGCGTCGCACGGCCGGTTGCTCGACGTCATCCGGCAGCAGGATCTCGGCCGACTGGCCGAGCAGTTCGCGCGTCTCGTAGCCGTAGATGTCGCGTGCCGCACGCCGGCTCGCAAAGCTCAGCGTGAAATTCTCATCGCACGCCCAGATGAGACTGGCCGACGCCTCGACCAGCGACTTGTACTGCGCCTTGCTGCGCTTGAGTCGTTCGATTTCCAGCAACTCCGGCAGCGACGCGATCGTGTCGAGCACCAGCACGGCGTTCATCCGCTTGCCTTCGTACGGCACGAAGTGACTGCGCAGGTTCATGCGCCCGCCTGATCGGCTCGTCCGTGCGTTGCGCAGATCGAAGGTCGGCTGGCCGCGGAGCGCCTTTTGCAGCGCCTCCTGAACCGCCGGCAGGGATTCGGGCTTGAAGGCGAACGCGGCATGCCACTCGGGCCGTGTGCGCGCTTCGGCCACCATGCCCCAGCGTTGCGGATCGGTGCCGGTGGCATGAACGACGCGGCCGGAGGCATCGACCAGCCACACGATGACCGGCAGCCGCGACAGCAGGTCCGCCATCGCGTCGGTCGGCAGCTTCGCCGGCGCCGCCGCGGCTCGGGCCGAAGCGATCGTTCCGATCACCGGCGCAGGGCTGTCGGGCGCGCCCGGTCGCACGACGCAGACCACCCGGACTTCGCGCAGCACGCCCTGCGTGTCACGCAGCGCCATGCCTTCGTCAAACACCGAGCCATTGCGCAGGAAGTCACGGTAGCGCACATCGATGCGCTCCCGCTCTTCGCGCGCCAGCAGGTATGCCAGCGGAAAGGCGTGGGTCGCACTTTGCGCGCCCGCGTCGGGTGCGGGGAACTCGGTCGGAACAACCAGCACGCCGTGCTCGTCGCGGTACCACGGCAACCCCTGGAGCCCGCCGATCCATTCGGCGAAGCGGCGCGCATCTTCGAGCAGGCGCGCCGGCCCGAAGGGCTCGTGCGCGACCTTGGTCAACGCAATCACCATGACGGACGACGCGCGGCCGGGCTCCATGTAGCGCACCCGGCCCGACCACAGGGAGCCATCGAACGTGCGGTCGGACGGCCGCACCTCGACGGCGGCGCTTGACTCGGACCGGTGCTTGTCCGGCTGCAGCGCCTCGGGCGGGTCGGCAATCAGACATTCCTCGACGGCGTTGCCGAGGATCGAACGCTCGCTGCGGCCGATGAACTCGCACGCGGAGCGGTTCACCTCGATGATGCGGCCATTGCGGGCAACGATGACGGGCGTCGGAATGGCGTGTATCGCGGCCTGCCAGCCGAATTTCGTCGGGTTGCTCATCAGCGTCTGCGCGCCGCGCTGCAAGGCATGACGGCTCAGCGGCTGCTGGCGGCCGAGCCACCAGACCGCGAGCAGCCACAGCGGAAAGGCCAGCGCGAAGCTGTTCAGCGTGGCAGAGGTGCGGACGGCGACCAGCGCGCACAGCCCCACCCAGACCGCAACGTGGAAGGTCCAGACCCGTGGCCAGCCGCCAAAGGTCAGGGCCGCGAGCAGCACGCTGCCGGCGGCCGCGAACCCGCCCGGTCCAACCAGGAAAGCGGCGGGCTGCGGAACCAGCGCGAGCAGAACCCCCCACAGCAACACGTCCACGGCCGCACAGGCCAGGTACTGGCGTGCGACCCGCGATTCCGCGGGAATCGGCTGACGCGCATCGGCGTAGGCGGTTGCAAGCACAAAGCGCGCCGACGAGTTGACCGCGTAGACGGCCAGCCAGCCCCAGATCAGCGCCGGAGTGCCGACAGCCGACGCTCCCGCGGCCGCCACCAGGCCGACCAGCAGCAGGGCCGGCAGCAGCCTGCGTTCCACGGCGAGGGGAACGCGGAGGTCAAAGCGGAACTCGGGCCCGGCCTTGGTGGCGCGCCGCAGGCTTCCGAGTCCCCGGACCGTACTCAGGTTTCTGATAATCGTCTCCGCTGCCCCGGTCCGCCCGGCCATCTGGTCCCGGCGAAGGCGCCGGACCGGATTCACGTAAGTACGTGATGCTAGCGGCCGCGCGATCCGGGCCGCAATTGCCGGCAGTCGGAGGGTCGCAGGTTAGACCAAACGGATGACTTCAGTGGCCGGAATGGCGCTCAGGACGCGCGCAGCGCCTCGTGCCGGCCGTGGTCGATCTCGGCCGCCAGCTGGTAGCGGTTCTTGCCCGCCGCCTTGGCGGCGTACATGGCCGAGTCCGCTGCCGCCAGCAGTGTTTCAAAGTCCTGCCCATCGCCGGGGAAGAGCGCGACCCCGACACTGGCGTGCAGGCGCAGGGAACGGCCGAGGTTCTCGACGTTCTCGCTCGCCGCCGCGATCAGCTTTTCAGCCACGACCATCGCGACCGACGGCTGCTCGATCTCGGGCAGCAGCACGACGAACTCGTCGCCACCGGTGCGCGCGACGACGTCGTAGTCGCGCAGCACGCCGGAAAGGCGCAGCGCGACGCGCTTCAGCAGCCCGTCGCCGTACGAGTGGCCGAACAGATCGTTGATCTCCTTGAAGCCATCGAGATCGAGCACGAGCACGGCAGCCAGGCGGCGCTGCTTCAGGGCCACCGACAGCAGGCGGCGGGCATGTTCGCCCAGCTGGCGGCGGTTCGGCAGGCCCGTCAGGTCGTCATGATTGGCCTGGTGCCACGCCAGTTCCTCGCGCCGCTTCAGCGAGGTGATGTCGGTCAGCACCAGGATGTAGGCACCGCCATCGCCCGCCTGGCGCGAGGTCAGCTGGCACCAGACGCTGCGGCCGTCGTTCGCGCGCAGCATGACTTCGTGGATCGCCGCCTCGCCGCGAACGGCGGCGGCGCGAGTGGCCTGGTCGATCGTTTCCCAGTCCGACCGCGTCGCGAGGATCTCCTCGACCGGCTGCCCGACCAGCGCCTCGCGTGTGACGCCCAGCATGCGGGCGAGCGCGCGGTTGGGCCCCTCGATGCGTGCGTTGCGCACGAACACGATGCCTTCGCCGGCCGCATCGAAGATCGCCTGCTGGTTGCGCAGGGCGATATTCAGCTCGCGCTCACGCTGCTTGGCCGCCGTGATGTCGGTGCAGACACCGGTGACCGACTCGATCTGGCCGCTGGCGTTCAGTATCGGCAGCGCGCTGACGTTGACACTGAGCGGCTGCCCTCGCACGTCGCGCAGGATCGCCTCCATCTCGAACACCGGACGCCCGTGCATGGCCGGCGAAAAGCGCCGCAGAAATTCACGCCGCGTGAAGCCCGGACCCGTGAAATCAGCGACGTGCTTGCCCATCAGCTCGCGCGGCTCGGCGCCGAACATGTCGCGGCACGCCCGGTCTGACACGAAGGTCAGTCGTCCCTTGTCATCGCAGATCCAGATCAGCGACGGTGACGCCTCGACCAGCGCGCGATAGCGTCGTTCGCTGTCGATGAGGCGGTGCTCGGCGATCCGCTTCTCGGTCGTGTCGACGACGGAAATTACAAGTCGAGTCGGACGGCCGTCGGTGCCGCGCACCGATTCTCCGCGCAGGATGACCCAGACATAGGTGCCGTCGGCGCGGCGCAGTCGGCACTCCTCGCGCAGTGGCGCGCCGGAGTCCGTATGGCGCCGGCGCGCCTCCATGACTCGCTTCCGGTCCTCGGGATGCAGGGCGTCCGACAGGCGATGCTCCTTTTGAAACTGGTCACGGTCGTCGTGACCCAGGATGCTGAGATAGCGCGCGGAATAGAAGCGCTCGCCGGTGATGAGATTGGTGTCGGCGATACCGGCGTCGATCGCGTCGAGCGCAAGGCGCAATTGCTCACGACTGCGATTGAGCTCGGCGTTGGCCTGTTCCTGCGCCTTGGCGGAGAGGTCGGCGCGATGGCGCAGCGACAAATTGTTCGACAGCGCGCGCTTGAGCCACTGCGCCGTCAGCGCCGCGCCCGCCATCGTCATCGCCCAGGTCAGCAGCAGCAGGTCGTGCTGCGGCAGTTCGCGCGAGATCAGGACCACGAGCTGCGCGAAGCCGACCGGAATGCTGAACGCCACCCAGGGCAGGCCGGCCGGGGCAAACGGCAGCAGCACGCCGAGCATGACGAGCAGGGTCAGTCCGAGCTGGAAGCGCAGCCCGAAGTCGGTCGCCGACGGCAGAAGCACGAGCAGCATGGCCCACACCACCCCTTCCAGCGCCGCGACGATGGCGTACCACTGTGCATGCGGAGGCAGTTTGCGGGGATGCTGCGACAGGTACCGTAGCGCCCGCTGGCAGTACGCCAGCCGAAGCAGCACGGCAGCCGCCAGAACCGTCCACCAGATGGCGGCGATGTGAATGCGGTTCTCGCGCCACGCCAGCAGCACGGCGAGCAGTCCGAAGGCGAGGCTGGCGTACCACGTGCCGCGCCCGAGCACGAGTGCAACCTTGAAGAGTTCGGCGGTGACGGCGGGGCGAGCCACGTTGTTCGATCGAGACCTGAGGTATGACCACGCGAGGCCTTTGCCTCGGCGCTCCCCGGATAATCGGCTGATTGCCGCCCGGCCCGAGCGGCAATATGTACGATGGTTCGGGCGGTAATCGGCCTCATGCAGACCTCAAGTCCACCGGCGGTGCCTCAAACGGTCGAATACCGGGGCAGATTCGCGCCGTCTCCGACGGGACCCCTGCACGCGGGCTCGCTGGTCGCTGCGCTGGCCTCCTGGCTCGATGCCCGCGCGCACGGCGGAGCGTGGCTGGTACGGATCGAAGACCTCGATCCACCCCGCGAGGTGCCGGGCGCAACGCAGGACATCCTGCGAACGCTGGCGGAGTTCGGCATGGAATCCGACGAGCCCGTCGCGTATCAAAGCGCAAGGACAGCACTCTACGAGGCTGCATTTGGCCGGCTGCGTGAACGGGGCTGCGTCTACGGCTGCGCCTGCACGCGCTCTGAAATCGAGGGCGCGGCGGCCGCCGCCGGTCTGGCGCCAGGCATCTATCCCGGGACATGCCGCCAAGGCACCGGCGGACGGGCCATCCGCGCCTGGCGCTACCGGGCCGAGGGCGTCACGGCATTCGTCGATCGGGCGGTCGGATTGCAGTCACAGGATCTGGCGCAGGCGGTTGGCGACTTCGTCGTGCGCCGTGCGGACGGCCTATGGGCCTACCAGCTGGCCGTCGTGGTCGACGATGACGATCAGCGCGTGACCGATGTCGTGCGCGGCGCCGACCTGCTGGACAACACGCCGCGGCAGATTGCCCTGCAGCGTGCGCTGGGGCTTCGCACGCCGCGCTACCTGCACGTCCCGCTCGTTGTCAACGAGCGCGGCGAGAAGCTCTCCAAGCAGACCGGTGCGCGTCCGCTCGATCGCTCGGACCCAGTCGGAGAACTGGAGCGCGCGGCGCGCCACCTCGCGCTGCCGCCGATCGGGGCCGCTTCCGTCGCGGCGTTCCAGCGTGCCGCCGTCACGGCGTGGGCCGAGCGCTGGCAGATCGGGCGAAGCTAGCGCACCGCGGTCACGACATGCGCCACCGCCGCCGTAAGTTTCTTCGCGTACTCGATGTGCAGGAATTCGTTTGGCCCGTGCGCGTTCGAGTGCGGCCCGAGCACACCGGTAATGACGAACTGCGCCTGCGGGAAGCGTTCGCCGAGCATGTTCATGAAGGGAATCGTCCCGCCCTCGCCGACCCACCCCGCATCCCGGCCGTAGACCTGGCGCGACGTTGTGTTCAGTACCTGCGCGAGCCACGGTGCCGTCGCGGGCGCGTTCCATCCGGTCGCGCCCCAGTCCGGCTCGAAACTCACGCGCGCGTTGTACGGCGGGCTGTCCGCCAGCGCCCGCCGCATGGCCCGGGTCGCCGCATCGGCGTCGACCGTCGGCGGAATGCGCATGCTGAGTTTGAACGTCGTCTTGGGCCGCAGCACGTTGCCCGCCGAGTCGATGGCCGGGAAGCCGGCCGCGCCTGTGACCGAGAGCGCGGGACGCCAGGTACGGTTCAGGATCGCCTCGACCGGATCGGTTGTAACCGGCTGCGCATGGGCATGCCCATTCGGTTCGTGATTGCAGCTCACCCACGGGTATTCCTGCCACACGGAATCGCCAAGGATGGCACCGGCATCGCGCGCCTGCTGCAGTCGTTCGGCCGGTATCTCGGCGTGCAGTTCCGGCAGCAGCACGCGCCCGGTGGCGGGATCGTCGAGCCGGTTGAGCAACTGGCGCGCGATACGGAACGACGACGGCACGATGCCACTGGCGTGACCAGAGTGCACCCCCTCGGACAGAATCTCGACAGCCAGCGTCCCGCCGACGAGTCCCCGCAACGAGGTGGTCACCCACAACTGATCGTAGTTGCGGCAGCCCGAGTCAAGACCGATGACGAGTTGCACATCGCCGAAGCGTGGCGTCAGCAATTCGAGGTAGGCTGGCAGGTCCGGGCTGCCGCTCTCCTCGCAGGTTTCGATGATGCCGACGCAGCGCGGGCGCGGTGCGCCCTGTGCGTCGATCGCGGCGATGGTGGTCAGCGCGGCATAAATCGCGTAGCCGTCATCGGCGCTGCCGCGGCCGTAGAGCCTGCCGTCCTCGACGACCGGCTTCCACGGGCCGAGATCGTCCCGCCAGCCCACCATTTCAGGCTGCTTGTCGAGGTGCCCGTAGAAAAGCACGGTGCGATCGTTGCCGAGCCCGTGGGTCGCCGGCACGTCGAAGAGCAGGCAGGGCGTCCTGCCTTCAATCGCCACCACTTCGATCGTCAGGCCCTGAATGTCCTGCCGGCGGCACCACGCCTCCGCGTCCTTGATGACGGCGGCGAGATAGCCGTGGGCGGTCCAGCTGGCGTCAAAGGCGGGGGACTTGGCCGGCACCTTCACATAGTCGATGAGGCGCGGGACCAGATCTTCGTCCCACCGTTGCGCAACGAAACGATTGACATCAGCGAGGTTCATCGGCACGCCTTCGGCAAGGGAGAAAACGCCAGTGTATCGGCGCTGAAAACGCAAACGGCCGCCGCAGCGGCCGTTTCGTTGCTGCTTGAGTGGCCTACTTTGCCGACTTCGCGTCAGCCTTCACCGGCGCCCCCCTGGCGGCCGGCGCCGGAGCGGGCGGAGCCGACGGAGTTGCAGCGACGGTTTTGGGTTCGACGTTCAGGTTGACCCCCGGCCAGGTGCGGCCGTGGCAGGCGGGGTTCGAGCAGAAATTGCCGCCCTCGCGCCCGAACTCCAGCTTGCCGTGGCACATCGCGCACGACTCATCGAGGTTCAGGCGATGCTCGCGCATCCAGTTGGGTGCGTTGTGGCTTTCCGGCGGCGATACGCCGGCGACGACCAGGGATGGCACGCTGCCCTTGCCATTTTCAACTTTGGTCTGCGGCAGGTTGTGGCACAGCGTGCACTGCAGGCGGATCGCCTCACCCTGCTCGTTGAAGTGCTTGCCGTTGTGGCACCGGAAACAGCCCGGGGAATCCGCGTGCTGCGCGTGATTGGGAAAGGTATTCCAGTTGAAGCCCTTTTCGCTGAACGTCGACTTCAGAAGGATCGCCTTGATCTCCTTCTGGAACTGCGCCTCCTTTTCCTTGAGACCCGGGGCCACCGGGTTCTTCGCCGCGTTTTCGGCGATCAGCTTGTCGATCGCAGCAGTGCGCTCGGCGAGCGACCCGGATATGGAGTTCGCGGCATCCAGGATTGCGACCGCGCGCGCTTTGACCGCCGGCAAGTCGCGGCTGATCCGGCCCTGGGCAATGGCGTCGTCGACCGTGTAAGCCGGATTGTGGAATGGATGGCCAACCGCGTTGTGGCAGTTGTAGCACTCCATCGTCTGCGCCGGCAGCTTGTCGAGCTCTTGTTTCGTCAGCTTGGTTTCGGCATCGATGTAGGTCACCTTGGTTCCGTCGGGCTTGGTCACCTCGACCCAGGGAATCTCCCGGCCCTGCACGTCGGGGCTCTTGAACCGGACCGGATTGGCAATGTGCCAGTGGATGCCGCCGACCTTCCACGGAACCTCGCGCTCGACATTTGCCGTTGTGTGCAGCGTCAGTTGATAGGCCGTTTCACTGCTCTTCGGATCGGTGCCGTAGCGCTTGTTCACCGCAATGCTGTCGTGATGCTCGGCCTGCGGCCAGTGGCAGCTCTCGCAGGCTTCGCGAGCCGGCCGCAATCCCGAGGCGTGCGTCGGCCGCTCGTAGCCGGCGACCATCCCCCACAACTCCTTGAAGTGCGTGGGCTTCATCGCGATCAGCTTCAGCGTGGAATTGCGGCCCATGTGACACTCGACACAGTGGACCCGCGCATGCGCATGGTCCTTATGTGCGACGCTCTCCTCCGGATGCACGGAATGGCACATCACCGCGCAGAATTCATCGCTGTTGGTGTATTCCCAGCCTGCGATTCCGGCCGCGCCCACGAGCGCCAGACCAATACCAACGGCGACCAGAGTGCCGATGGCGCCCGCCATGGACTTGCGACCGAATTTCAGCTTCATCTGTGGTGCCCCTCCTCTGTTATACAAAGGGCTCCGTCCCTGCGGACGAAGCCCGTACTTACCCGAATGCGGATGCTACTTCAGACCAGCGCGCTGTAGATGATGATCAGGATCGTCAACACGCCCAACACCAACCCGATGCTGCCCAGCGCCCGGGCGAACGTCACTTCCGACGGCGTCGGGGCGCTGGCTTCGAAAGCGCCGAGCCGTCCCTGACTCTGCAGCCGTGCGTACTCGACCTGCCGCTCGTCCTGCATCTCGTGTTCCGGCAGGCGGCCGGTGAAGATCACGAGGTCCATCGGAAACTTCTCAGGCCGCAGGTGCCCGTTGAAGAAATGGATCGTGAAGATGAAGCCTACCGCCAGCAGCGCTTCCTCGCCGTGCACGATCGTGGCCACGTTGAAGACCCATCCGGGCAGGAACTGCGAGAAGAACATCGGGAACCAGAGCATGAATCCCGAGCCACCGATGATGAACATCCCCCAGAACACGGCCCAGTAGTCGAACTTCTCCCAGTAGGTGTAGCGGTCGAACTGCGGTTTCGGACCCTTGCCGAAGAACCACTTGAACATGCCGACGATGTCCTGCCCGTCCTTCAGGTTCGGTACCAGCGAGTTCGGCCCCCAGAAGTAGGCAAGCCAGTCCTCGGCCAGGAACGCACGCACGAACACGCGCAGCACGTGGCCGACGAAGACCACGGTCATGATGGCCGCGCAGATACGGTGGATCAATCCGGCGCCCCGGAAGCCGCCCATCAGCGCGACCAGGGTGCCGGCCCAGTCGTGATCGGCAAACAGCAGCGGAACACCGGTCAGGGCGCAGCCGATGAACGTGAGCATCAGCAGCGCATGCATGACGCGCTCGATCGGCCCGAAGCGGCGGTAGTAGCGCCCGCCTCCGGTATGCGTTTGCGTCCGGGCCGCAGCCCGGCTGTCGATGGCAATTGAACTCGGCATCTTCGTTTCCCGGTTACTTGCCGCCGCCGCGGCGAGCGTTGACTTCCTTCAGCGACCGGATCAGCCACAGCAGCGTGTGGAAGCCGAAGAAGCTGAACACGCCGGCAAGCAACAGCTGCATGAACAGGCGCGTGTAATAGAGGATCGGGTCGCCCTGCCTGTCGTGCGGATTGCCGTGCGGCTTGTAGGCAGCGAAGTTCGCGTTCGCGCCTGGGTGACAGCTGCGGCAAGTCGTCACACGGTTCTCCGGCGAAATCATCGACTTCGGATTCGACGCCGGCAGCACTTCGTGCGCGCCGTGGCAGCTGTTGCAGGTCGCCACTCGCGTGAATCCGAGCTGCGTCACCTGACCGTGATAGGTATCGCGGTAACTCTTGATAAAGTCCTGATGGCAGTTGCCGCATTCCTTGATGACATCAACCTGCCACTTCGTTGCGCCATGGTCCTGGATCCCGTGCGCGCTGTGGCAGTCGATGCAGGTCGGCGCCGCGGAGTTGCCCGCCTGCCTCAACTGGCCGTGCTGGCTGCCGCTGAACCGGCTGTAGACCTGCTGGTGACAACTGCCGCACATCAGCGCGACGTGCTCGCGGTTAACGCGGCTGGCGGGATCGCTCTTACTCAGGATCTTGTGCGCACCGTGACACCCGGTGCACGTCGGCGTCCCGGACCGCTGCACACCCTTCGCATGCATGGCCCGGTTGTGAATACCGTCGTGGAATGCCGCAGCGATGTTGCCGCCGTGCAACTTCCCCTTCTCGATCACGGCCGCGTTGCCGTGGCAGGCAGCGCAGGTGTCCTCGATCCGCGCCAAGTTCGTACGCGAAGTGGGCTCGCTCGATCGCTGGATCTCATGCGCGCCATGGCAGTCGCTGCAGGTTGCCGCGACCATATTCCCGCCGGCCCGCGCCTTCGCATGGGCTGTCGCCTGATATTCCTTGACCGCGGCCTCATGACAGGCCGCACAGTTGGCCGGCTTGAGTTTTGGCTCGTGCGGCAGCTTTTCGGCGGAAACGTCGCTATGGCAGTCCGTGCACTTGAAGTTCATCTGCCCGTGCACGGACGTCGCGAACTTCTTCGCGTCCACCGCAATCGACTTGCCGGCGGCATTCTTGGCGCCGGCGTCGCTGTGACACATGAGGCAGGTATCGTTTGGGGAAGGCACAGCGTCGGCGGCCCGGGCGGCAAACGGCGCCGCAACCAGCACCGCCGCCATGGCGACAGCGATCGAGAACAACCCAGTAAGAGAGCGGGAGGGCATGGTGGGTCCGCGCATTGAACGTAATTTCGAAGTTCCAACGGCGGCGCGCGGTGGCAGATACGTCAGGGCGCGCGGCTGAACGAGCGTTCGCAGTGTTGCACGCGGTCTGCGCTCGCCGTTGATACGCATCAAGGCGCACCCCGGCGTATTGCGACCCTCTTGCAAAGTGCGCGGCCATCCGGACACCGCGTTGCGCGACATCAATCGCCGGGCCCTTCCGGCCGCTACGCTAGGGCCTCGCGCAACAGAAGTTGTCCGGTGCTGGTACCGGGCATGGACGAGTTCACCATACTTCTGCTTTGAGCGGCACGGATCGACCTCAACTCCAAGGAGACACCATGCGAACCACCCGCCTTTGCACGGCAGCCCTGCTGATTGCAGCAGCGGTCAGCGGGCCGGCACACGCCCAATCCGGCACGTTCACCGTGCGCCAGCTGACTCCCGAAACGGCGGCGAAGGCAACGCGTGCCGCGCTGGACGACTGTCGCAAGCGCGGCTTTCAGGTCACTGTCGCTGTCGTCGATCGAGCAGGCGTGGCCCAGGCACTGATGCGCGATCGATTTGCGGGGCCGCACACGGTGCAGACGGCCATCAACAAGGGCTACACCACGGTCAGCTTCCGTACCGACACGCTCGAGTTCGCGAAGATGACGCAGGCGGGCGCGGCGAGTTCCGGCATCCGCGCCATTCCCAACGTCGTCGCGGTCGGCGGTGGCGTCATGATCCAGGCCGGAGGCGCGATGGTCGGCGCCATCGGCGTCTCCGGCGCACCCACCGGCGAGAACGACGAGGCCTGTGCCAAGGCAGGAATCGCCGCCATCAAGGACGAGCTGGAGTTCTAGTCCCCACTTCACATCCGGCGCCGGAGCACGGGCGGCCCGCGTAGCATCGCGGGCCGATGTCCCGTGCACTGAGCCCCTCGACCCTCGTACTGCTGTTGCTGCCGCCGCTTTTCTGGGCGGGCAATGCGGTCGTCGGCCGCGCCCTCGTCGGACACTTTCCTCCGCTCGCGCTCTCATTCGCGCGCTGGGCACTGGCGCTGGTGCTGCTGGCGCCCTTCGCCATCGGCGCAGTGCGCGCCCACCGCGCGACGATCCGCGCGCATCTTCCCCTTCTGGCACTGACGGCGCTGCTGGGCGTCGGCTGCTACAACTCGCTGCAGTATCTGGCGCTGCAGACATCGACCGCCGTCAATGCCACCCTGATCGGAGCCTCGGGTCCGATCATGACGCTGCTCGTCGGAGTCACCTGGTTCAATTCTCCGGTGCGCAAGCGCCAGGGCGTGGGCGCGGCGCTGTCCGTGATCGGTGTGCTGTGGGTCATCGCGCGCGGCGAACTCGCCAACCTGCTGCGCCTTCAGTTCGACGCTGGCGACGTGATCATGTTGATCGCCACCCTGACCTGGAGCCTGTACACGTGGCTGCTGCAGACGCGCCGGCCGCCGCTGCCGCTGTCGGCCTTCCTGTTCGTGCAGATCGCCCTAGGCGCCACGATGATCCTGCCGTTTGCGGTGGCCGAGTACGCGTTGACCGGCGCAATCGCGGCGCCAACGGCCAGCAACGCGGCGGCCCTGCTCTACGTGGCGCTGCTGCCGTCCCTGATCGCCTATTACTGCTGGGATCGCGGCGTCGCGCGCGCCGGCGCCATTGTTCCCATGTATTTCGTCAATCTCACTCCGGTGTTCGCGGGGCTGCTTTCGTGGCTGCTGCTCGGCGAGGCCGTCGGCTGGCATCACCTGGCCGGTGGCGCGTTGATACTGGCCGGCATCCACCTCGCCGCGCGGCCGGCGGCGACGTGAAACAGCAGGGCGCTGGCTACAATTCGGCGCAGGTGCGCCCACCCGGCGCGCTCACGGCAAGGCGCAACGCGGTGCCACCATCCTGATACCAATGCACATGCGTAACGACCAGCCCGTCATCGTCCGGCGCTCCGAGTACCAGCCGCCGACCTTCCTCGTCGATGAGGTCGCCCTGGAATTCGACCTGGACCCGGAGTTGACGGAGGTCACGACCACGCTGGCCGTGCGACGCAATCCGGACGGCAAGGCCACCGACCGCCTGCAGCTGGACGGCGAAGACCTCGAGTTGATGTCGCTTCAGGTCGCCGGCCGCTCCCTGAGGGACGGCGATTACGAGACGCGCGACAGCGGCCTCGTGCTGCCTGCCCCTTCAGACCGCTTCGAGCTGAGGATCGTCAATCGGATCCGGCCAGCGGCCAACACGGAACTCATGGGTCTGTACCTGTCGCAGCGGAGCCTGTTCACGCAATGCGAGGCCGAAGGATTTCGGCGCATCACGTACTTCCCGGACCGCCCCGACGTGATGGCGCGTTATCGCGTGACGCTGCGGGCCGACAAGGCACGCTTTCCGGTGCTCCTCGCCAATGGCAATCTGGTCGAGCAACACGACCTGCCCGACGGTCGACATCTCGCGCGGTGGGACGACCCGTTTGCCAAGCCCAGCTACCTGTTCGCCCTCGTTGCGGGCAACTTCGTCGCGCATGAGGACTCAGTCCGTCGCGCCGGCGGCCGCGAAGCCTCGCTGCAGCTTTGGGTCGAGCCGGGCAATCTCGACAAGACGGCGTATGCGATGGAGAGCCTGAAGCGCGCCATCGCCTGGGACGAGCAGCGCTTCGGGCTGGAACTCGATCTCGACCGCTTCATGGTCGTCGCGTCCAATGACTTCAACATGGGCGCCATGGAGAACAAGGGTCTCAACATCTTCAACGCCAAGTATGTCCTGGCCAGTCCGACCGTCGCCACGGACACCGACTACGCGAACATCGAGTCGATCGTCGGCCACGAGTACTTCCACAACTGGACCGGCAACCGCGTCACCTGCCGCGACTGGTTTCAGCTCAGCCTGAAGGAGGGTCTGACGGTCTTCCGCGAGCAGGAGTTCGCCTCCGACATGCTGGGCGACGCCTCGAGCCGCGCGGTCAAGCGCATCGAAGACGTGCGCGCGCTGCGTGCCACGCAGTTTCCGGAGGATGCGGGGCCAATGGCGCACCCGGTGCGCCCTGACACTTACCAGGAGATCGGCAACTTCTATACCGCCACGGTCTACGAGAAGGGCTCGGAGGTCGTGCGCATGCTGCACACGCTGGTCGGCCGCGACGGGTTCCGGCGCGGCATGGACCTTTACTTCAAGCGCCATGACGGGCAGGCAGTCACGTGCGATGACTTCGTGGCCGCCATCGCGGATGCCAATGGACGCGACCTCGGGCAGTTCAAGCGCTGGTACTCGCAGGCGGGAACACCCCATGTCAAGGCGACCGGTGTCTACGACCCCTTCAAGCAGACGTACGAGTTGACGCTCGAACAGACGACGCCGGCCACGCCGGGCCAGCCAGCCAAGGAACCGTTCCACATTCCGATTGCTGTCGGACTCCTCGGGACCGACGGTCGCGACATGGCGCTGCAGCTCGACGGGGAACGCCGCACCGGCCCGCTGACGCGCGTGCTGGAACTGACGCAGGGTGTGCAGCGCTTCCGCTTCATCGGCGTGCCCGAGCGCCCGGTCCCGTCGCTGCTGCGTGGGTTCTCCGCGCCCGTCATCGTCGAGTACCCCTACACGGACCGCGAGCTGCGGACGTTGACTGCGGCGGACACGGATCCCTTCAACCGTTGGGAGTCAGGACAGCGGCTGGCGATGACGCGCCTGATGCGACTGACCGATGCCATCGAGGACGGGCGTACACCAGCGATCGATGACGACTTCGTCGCAGTGGCCCGCGGCATCCTGCTCGACGAGGCCTTGTCGCCCGCGTTCAGGGCGCAGGCCCTGACGCTGCCCGACGAAGGCTTCATCGGCGAACAGCGGGCGGTGGTCGACCCTGAGGCCGTGCGCGCGGCCCGCCGCATGCTGATGGGTGAACTGGGGCGGCGACTGGCCGCCGACTGGCAGCGCATCTACGCCGAATACGTGACGCCCGGTCCCTACTCGCCTGCGCCGGGACCGGCGGGTCGACGGGCACTGCGCAACCTCGCTCTTGCCTATCTGGTCGAAGGGCGCGTGCCGGGCGCGGTCGAACTTGCCGAGCAACATCTGACGGCCGACAACATGACCGATCGGGAAGCGGCGCTCGCGGCCATCCTCGCCAGCGCCTCACCGCGCAAGGCGGAGCTGCTGGTGCAACTGGCCCGCGACTGGCAGGACGAGCCACTGCTGATGAACAAGTGGTATCAGCTGCAGGCCACCTCGATGGCCGGGTCGGGGGAGCCTCCCGTCGTCGAGCGCGTGCGTCGCCTGCTGCATCACCCGGGCTTTTCGCTCGCCAACCCCAACAACGCGTTCGCACTCGTGCGCTCGTTCTGCATGGCCAACGAAGCCGAGTTCCATCGGCGCGGAGCGGACGGCTACGACTTCTGGGCCGAGCAGGTGCTCGCGCTCGACCATATCAACCCCACCGTTGCCGCGCGGGTTGCGCGCGCGCTGGATCGCTGGCGCAAGTACACGCCCGATCGCCAGGCCGCCATGCGCCGCGCGCTCGAGCGTGTCGCGGCGGGTAGGCTGTCGCGCGACGTGCGCGAGATTGTCACCAAGTCCCTGGAGTCCTGATGGCCAACCTGTCGTTGACGCACTACCTCATCCGCTGCGAACGCGAGCACGGTCTCGACCCCGAGCTGCGGCTGCTGCTCGAGACCGTCGCGCGCGCGTGCAAGTCGATCAGCCACGCCGTCGGCCTCGGTGCGCTGGGAGGCGTGCTGGGCGGCGCCGGGACGACGAACATCCAGGGCGAGGCGCAGAAGAAGCTCGACGTACTCTCGAACGAAATCCTGGTCGAGGCCAACAGCTGGGGCGGTTATCTCGCCGGCATGGCCTCCGAAGAGATGGACAACCCGCTCGGCATCCCGGTGGCGTACCCACGCGGCAAGTACCTGCTGCTGTTCGACCCGTTGGACGGCTCCAGCAACATCGACGTCAATGTTTCCATCGGCACGATCTTCTCGGTGCTGCGCGCGCCGCAGGGCGTCACCGAACCAAGCGAGCAGGAC
>Ga0209254_10002110_pt1 | contig 18046 bp, 13 predicted proteins | sample FrelakmetDIP11DI_FD_187148 | JGI IMG/M metagenome (GOLD analysis project Ga0209254, IMG submission 187148) | Freshwater lake sediment microbial communities from the University of Notre Dame, USA, for methane emissions studies - DIP11 DI (SPAdes)... | ecosystem: Environmental > Aquatic >...
ATGATATCCCAGACCAAAGGGGGACCAGCCCCCACCCATCTATCTGTAGGAAAAGGTCCACCAAAGGGCGCAATCTTGAACTCATCCTGGTACTGAATGAGCCAGTTGAAAACAGCCGCAAGATCATGGCGTCTCTGCCTGGCTGCAACGCCCTGGGCCTGGGCAATATTAATAATGGGCCCCCCAGCCGCAGTGTAACCAATATAACGGTAATCGCCGAAGCGTACTATCCCACCAGACCGGTCACTCCATCCATTTGCACAATCGTAGCGCACCTGGGTCCGAAAGGGCAGCACCTGATAAAGCCAGAAAAGGGGGTACCCGGTCAAGGCTGTGGTTTTCTTGTATAAGTCAGATGTGCTTGCAGTATCCCATGCATCTAAAGCCCAGAGTTTTCCAGAATACACGTCTTCTCCATACATAGTGCCTGACGAATAACCTCCTCCCTTACACGCCGTTTCCAGAATTGCGAGGTCTTCGTCCCTGTGGTGGGAGGCAAAAAAATCGCAATATTCTTTCGCCTTCTTATCAACCGCCTCTGCTGCGATTAGATCATTTTGGTAAATATACTTTCCATCACCATAAAAGGCTAACCCGTAGTATGCGTACATTTCACGTGTACCTCTGAAACGCCCCCCGATGGACGTTCCTAACGCTGCACGCATCTTGTCGGCTACAGCAGTAAAATTCTTGAAGACTATTGCACGCTGTTCAGGTGTCATGGCTGGAAAAAGCCAGTCGTAACATGCAATGAGATGGGGAGTGAACCGAATGTAATAAGAGAGATCATCTGGGGGGCGAAGTCGGGTTAACATTTCGACTCCCAGCCTACCAAATTCATCTATCGAGCGGGTTGAGTAATCATAGCCAGGCAATTTGCCAACGGCGTACACAAAAGCCAGGCAGAGGCAGTCATAGATAAGGGATTGTGACTTGCTAGGAACGAATTTATCAGCATAGCTTTTAAGAATAGCATAGTACCATGCCTGTGCACCCTTTTTTTCTGCACACCGTTTCCGTATATCCTCGAGTCTCTCTTTAGTTAAATAGATTCTGGGATGCCCTTCACGAATAATGTATTTGGGTTCGGTTGTTGAGTCAGCAGAACCCCCAAATACACAAAAGAAACAAAGTAATATTACTAAAAACACCCTTTTCAATCGAATTTCCCTATGAAGCCTTATCTCTTTTCGGCCCATCCCTTCGCCGATCGTACGAGACCTTACCGAGTTATTACAAGATGCGTGTATGGACTCTATCATGACACCTTCACCTAAATTCACCGCGCCTTATTAATACAAGCGCATTTAGTTACTTGACAAAAGGCCCCGTTTCCTGAAATAAAATTTAATACGTTTGTATTAATTTGTTTCTTCTCCCCTTAAGCTAATTTTGTCACCATGAATCAATGATTCGACAATCATTCTTTCCAAATTCAGTGATACTTCTAAAGGAGTATCGATGTTATAATCATCTTTATACACAAAAGTTGGCTTTTCTTTATAGGCATAATGGTGCCATACAGGAGAAAACTCAGTGATCAAGTATTTTCCGTCATGCGGAATTATATCGATATTTATCCAATTTGTCTTTAGATCACGCGCGAGTGTTTCAGATAACTTTATAGCTCCCTCCGGTATTCGACTCCATTCGCCGATTCCACCCCCGTCAATATTTACCTTCCACTGTTCTTCACTCGCCTGAACCCTCCAGTGGGCCTCCACAACTTTATAATCACCGACAACGGTTTTTAAATCCCGGTCCGTTCTTATAAACTTTTGTGCCAAAAGCGGTGGAGAGAGAAATGGATAGTACATTCTCTTGGCCTTTATCAGATGATAATAAAAGATCCTCTTGCTAAGCATTCTCATAAAGTATTTTACGGATTCCATATTAAACAAATTAAACATCGAAAGGTTGTAATATGTCTCTAATTCCTTCCTATTTTTAACTTTATATACAGATCTTCCCCCTGCTCCATATCTGTTTTTGATTACCAAAGGATATCCTAATCTTTCTTCTGCCATTTCTATTGATTCCTCCGAAAGCAACGGATACGTCAATGGCATTGGATAGTTATTACCTTTAAGATATAGGTATTGTTTGTACTTGTCATTGTAATAGTCGATGATCGCCGGGTCTGGATACATTTTGATATTTGGATAGAGTGATTTAATTCTCATCAAATTGTCACATACATCGTAGAGAGCCAAAAAAAAGTTCGGACTGAACTTAAATGTAGGATAATAAATTACAAAATCAGTGTGGGTATAATCATACTCGATCCATTCCTGGGATGCAAAGTCAAGAACAATGCATCTGATGCCGTGGTCCTCGATCGCCCTCTTAAACGCTATGAAACGCTCGTTCGATTTGAATAAGACGGCTGTCCCCATTTCATAACCTTTTTATCAGTTTTTATATTATAGAGGACCGCAAAAGTAATGCAATGGGACCCCCATAATTCTAATTTGTGTTTATAGGCTTTTCGTGGTGGTCGCCTGTTGCATTACTTATGTTGCTTTCTATAGAATTCAAGTTTGCAACAATCCCTATGAAAAGCCAAAAAATTGCCATCAAGTTATAATAGAGTGATTGATCTCCGCTGAAACTCCCAAACAGGTGCACTATGGCACACGTGAAGAAGCCCAATCCAATTCCCTTGCCCAATTTGCTTTCAGAGCGCCTGAATAGCTGGTAAGAGCTCCTTAAAACTGAAAAGATGAATATCAGAAAAATCATAACGCCGACCAACCCCTGTTCAGCAAGAATTCTCATGTAAAGGCTATGGGTTATCCATCCCTCCTCGTGGCGGAATGTATCGAAACCGATCCCTAACAAAGGCTGCTTCTCGAAGTACGCAATCGCTTTTTCCCAGAGCTGCTTCCTTCCGGTAAGCTCAAGTGTGACGCCACCGACCTCAAACCCACTCGCCTCTTGCTGTTCTTGCGAGATTTGTTGTTTGTCCAGAAAGGTCATATCGATTCGTTCAACAACAGAAGTGGGCAAAACCATTTTGTAAAGAACCACAATGGCAATTAGAACAAGGAGAAGTCTTCGATCTTTCAGAAGCCCGATAGTTAATAACCCCATCATGACACAGACGTACGCATCACGTGAGTATGAATAGACGATGGGGTAAAAATTACAGGCGCATACCAGTAGTATGACATATCTGAGCTTTTTATTATCCACAAAATATGATATGCCCAACAAGAGAAATGTATACATTACAAAGAATATGGCCATCTCGTTCGGCCCAAGGAAAGTGAAAGGTCCAGAGATCCTCATGTCGTGCGAGTAATGCTCTGCCTTGAACCACCTAAAGGTAGTGTAAAAATTGAAATCCATGACCACCATACTCAAACAGATACAAATTATTATCTTTTGCAACAGGCTTTCGGTCCGTACATTGTTTATTGCAATGAAATATATCGCTGGAAGGATCATATAGTTTTTCCAAGCCTGTAATCTCACGAGATCTATATCCGCGGAAAATCCCATGAACGTATAGCCCCGAATAAGGTTTAGGATACTCCCCACTACCACAAGCATGACGACCACGTTCACCGAGGAAGGCTTAAAAACTCTTCTTCCCTCCCTCAAACTCACAAAAACCCAACCAAGAATCATCGAAATTAGAAGCAGATCGCCAAACTGATTGCCACCGGGATATGCAGCAATTTTCTTCATAACCGCTATGATAGGGACAAACGTGATGAAAAACAGAATTCCTATCTCCACTCTAAACAGGGTGGTCAACATGATAGGGAATGATAGCAGATAAACTATGAATGGACCAACAGATGTCAACATAAATTGAACCCTTCCATATTAGTCGATATTTATTTAAAGCCGGAACTCATCCGCGGCTAATGTTTGGGATTTACAATAGGCTCCAACTTGAAGGTGAGGTCTTGATACCAAGCCGGCGGAAGATTAATTTGATAAACATCATATTGGGCACCTGCATCTGTATACGGTTGGCCCCAACCCGAACCAAACCAAACCTTTGTTCCTTTCTTATTAATTTTTGCAAAAGGATCATCCCCATAATCTTTCCTACACATATGAGTATGAGCTATTCTCCAAACCCTTGCATGATTCCCCCACGTTGGATTACTTATTCTCCTCGTTAATTCATGCATCATAATCGAAACATCAGACCATTGTGAAGGAACCTTACCGCAATTTGGATAATACGACGAAACGACAGCCCACCCTGGCTTGTCATGGGAATTTCCACATACATGATACCCCCTTTCAACAGACCCGAAAGGAGAGAGCCAATTTATTGTGCCTGTTTGAAGATCAGCCATCACAACCCAATATCCATGATCAACATTCCCGGTTGGCCCGAAATAATGACCGACCCACACCAAAACTTCCCTCCCTTGATCATCGTAAGCCAAGTCAACATGACCATGAGTCCTAATTTCACGAACACTCGAAAGATCACGAGGGTAAATCCAACTCGGTGGAGCACCAACATGGACGTAATTGCCAGAGGGACTCATGGATACAAAATTGGGTCCTCTCCATTTGGGATCTGTCTTTTGCAACTTAGCAATCACTTTACCCTTATCTTTACTATAATAGTCCTTATCGTAAACCACAATCGCTGGAACATACCAATTATTTGGAGGTGCCTTCGTTCTATCATTGCAAAGTATTATAAAGGCCCAGTAACGTCGATCATCAGAAGCATCCCCTTCCTCACCCGTAAAAGCCCTAACTACTGGATCATTGGGAAAGTCATCCTTAAAATCATGAAGCAATATTATTTGATCACTCACAACATTGAATTTATAAAATCTTGATGTATAGGTGCTATAAAGAATATTGGGATCAGAATTATCCCATCTGACATCAGGATCTTTGTCTCCGACTATAGAGTTAGGAATATCTTTAATTTTGTTAAAAGGAGGATTTGCTTTCCAAATGTGCCAATAAGGATAACTAAGTGATTGGATGACGAGTTTTGTGCCATCGGCGTTCTCAATGTTATGCTTGGGATAACCGGGCTGGGCGTAATTATATTTCGAACCAGGTGCATCGACTGGTGCATCGGTTATTCTTGTAATACTGGTATGAAAAATGGGGTCTTGAAAGGTTACTCCTTTTCGTGGTCTAAACGTATTTGGTACACTATAAAAAGTGAATTCATCGATGACGTAATCGAAAATACGCAATTCATCCCTAATTCTCACGATGTTCGAGCTTTCATCCTTTTGAGCCCATGCTTGAATTCCCAAAAGCAGAATAAAAGGTAGAACAAAGAAGATACATTTTTTCATTGTTCCCTACCCTTCAGAAATTCACTCTTTCCAAAACATACATAAATCAAAATACGTTAGAGCGTTTTTCGGACCAAAAATACCTTGCTATCTCGCAAGCGAAATAATACAAAGGAGGGGGCGGAAGAACCCTTTTTAAGCAAAACCGGTCGGTATTTGAATCCACAACCCCGGGTTCGGTTGTAACAATTGTGTCAAAGCCTATTTCTTCACAAAATTCACTTAATTCATTTGTAAAATCCTCTTCTTTACCGTTTGGAACAGCAAAATGTCTAACCTTACGGCCAACTCTTTCTTCAATCACCATCTTCGATTCGTAGATCTCCCTCTTTGCCTCCTCGAGGTCCATTTTACTTAGCGTCGGATGCGTAATGGTATGCGCTCCAAAAGATATGTTGTTGCCCTTCATCTCTATCACTTCGTCCCAGTTTAGCATTCTCCTTTCACCACTATTCCTGGAATTCTCCTTTACGGCTAAGACTTCAGGTAATTTCTCCATACCACGCATCTTTGTCTCATGCTCGATACGGAGCATCAGCTGGAAAAGTTTTGTAACAGCGGCTCTTTTCCCAGCCTGCATCGATATGTCGAGCACTTCGCCCCCAAGGAGTTCCGGAAAGCAAAGGAATTTTGCCTTTGTTACTGACAAGATATTCATCAAACAGTCTACCCAGGGCGCTTTGTTTGTGCCAATAAGACCTGTGGTTAAGTAAATTATAGCAGGTAAACCGAGTGCCTTTAATATAGGATACGCTAGCGTATAATTATTTAGATAACCATCATCTATAGTTATAACAATAGAGGGTGAAGAAAAACCTTCTTTGGTGGCCAATCTTTTAGTCAATTCATCCATCGTGATAACTCTGTACCATTTTTTTATGTGCAGCATCTGTTTCCTGAACTCTCGAATATCTAAATACGGGAGATGATAATTATCGGACGGGCCCGAGCAGAAGCGGTGATAGAAGAGGATAGCTGCACAATGGCGTTTCTTAAACCTCTTTTGAACAATTATAAACATATTTAATACGCCAAAGTAATAGATTACAAAGAAAAAAGCCCTTTTCAAGGTCTGACGGAGCTTATTTTTCATAAATAAATTCATTCACCTTCTTTTTATTAGAAAACATCGTCTTATGATTTACCAAATAAATCGATTGATTATGAAATCATAAAAATTCATTCATTTGACGAGGTAACCCAAGTGCTTATACTTTGCTCGGCCTGGCTATCATCCTAAATGCAGCATTTCTTATATCCCTGTCTAAAGCCATGATTAAAATCGCATAGAAGATAGCCCCTGCCGGAATCCTTGTTAAAAGGTTAACAAAAGGAGTCCCATTATCTATGGACTTCATTACCAAATACATTGTAGCCGCTGCAAAAAGATATAACATAATATGTGCATAATCAATTGGGAATCTAAATTCCTTGAAAGCATAATAAGTAATTACAATCGTATAAAATATATAAGAAATTAATGTTGCCTGGGCTGCTCCAATAATTCCAAACATAGGTATTAAGATTATATTCAGCCCAATGTTTAGGAGGCAAGTTATTATCATAATATCTTTATACAGGTATGTTTTTTTCCTTATAAACAAGCCGTTATTAAGAATGAGGGTGCAAGCGTATATTGCCTGCCCAATAGCCACATAAGCTAAAATATTATAACTTTCTGCGTATTTAGTCGACGCCAAGAAAGTAATTAGATCCTTGCTCACAGCTATAAAGCCAAAAGTTACTGGAAACATTATTAAAATAAAATATCTAAAAGATTTAGTAAAAAATATTCTTGTTTCTTCTTCTCCTTTGTTAGCAAGGATACTCATATAAATAGGCACCATTGCGTAATTTATTGGATAAATAATTACCTCCGTAACATATGTTGCCAAATTGTATCCAGCAATGTATAAACCTAAAGACATTGAACCCAGATACAGCTGAATCAAATACCTATCAATATAATTGAGAACAAGATGGCCCAGTTCGGCCCAAATCAGCGGAAACCCGAATTTTAATGAATCCTTCAAAATGTCTATCGAGAAACCCTCCATATTTATTTTTACCCTCTTAAGAGAAATATACATTAGAAAAATGAGTATTATTACCCCTGATATGATTTGTCCAACATAAAAACCATATAAACCTTTCACAAAATGGAATGCGAGGAAAATACTCAATGAAAGTGATCCATATCGATGTATTACCGATATCAGATTATACAGCTTTGTTCTCTGCTCCGCTCTCAAAAAGCTATGCAAAGTAAGTTTCATAGAACTTATAAATATAAGTATGGAAACCAGAAAAAGTAAATTCGAAGTATTCCTGCCCAAGAAATTGTTGTTCATAAAATGAGTTACGAGGATAAAAATTATAGCGACGATTGCCCCTACTACCCCAGAAACCAAAAACAAAGTTGAATAAAAATTACTTAGTCGATTAGCTGATTTAAATTCCGCATAGAATCTCACTATCGACTCTGGGAAGCCCAACTTAGTTATTGCAGTAACAATTAAAAGAGTGGTCGTTATAAGACCTAATATCCCATAATCGCTTACAGAAAATATTCTGGTGAGGATAGGAAAAGAGATAAAACCAGCGGCCATTATAATAATCCGACCAAGGAAATAGTGAGACGACTGGTTTAATAACCTCTTAATTTCGGACAAGTTTACCCCCTATCTTCTTGAAGTAACATTTGCGAATTCATGTAGGACGTAGTCGAGGTCGTTCAACGTAAGGTCTTGATGAATTGGGAGGCCGAATAATCTCTGCTTCAGGTATACAGCGTCTGGAAAATCCGCCCATGGAACTGCAGGATGAAATCTATCCCACCAGGGATGGGTAATAACTTTTTTCTTCTTGAGTGACGTGTACAGACTCTCTCTCTCCTTAGTGTTTTCGACGATAATAGGAAAGAATAGTGGACAAACACCTGAAGGAAGTTTCGTAAAGGGCAAGATCACTCGATCATTTTTAAGAAAATAATTTAGTAAATATTCAAAGTTTTTACGCCTGATAAACTTTACCTCTTCATAATTTGTTTTATTTATAATCCTTTTCGATAAATCAGAGATTCCCCATGATCTGAGGGCTTCTACAAAAAGATATGAATCTGGCTTTACAAGATATAGCCCTTTCGGATTAAAGTATTTTCTCAATCCGGCCAGAAGAAATCGTATAAACGACAGGGAGATATAGGAGCCATCATATAGAAATTTTATGAGATTTACTTTAATCGAACGGTTAGTCCCCCAGGTTTTGTACTTCAGTAACTCTGCCGCGTAAAAAATTGTTGAAAATAGGCTTGGCTTTACAGATTTAGTCCTGCAATTGAGGCTGTCATTGTTTAGTATTAAGACCCCTCCGTTCGGGACAGGTAACGTCTTCAATAGGCTAAAAATTGCGATATCCCCATAGGAACCGAGGTGATGTTCATTATTTGCACTCAAGAAAGCATGGGCACAGTCTTCAATTAGAAATAGGTTTCTTTCAACACAAATCTTTTTTATTTGATCAATGGGCTGGGGAAAACCCAGGAAATGCGTTACCAAGATTGCCTTAACTCTGGAGGTAATCTTATTCAACAAATCATCAAGATCCACAAGGAGATCCTTGCCGATCTTGTAATAAACTGGCCTTATACCTAAACGTAGTATTGGATCAATCTCGACCCCGCAATTATATGATGGAAGCAGAACAGTATCATCAGTGCTGATGCCTAATGCCTCAACTCCAGATGCTAACGCATAACGAGCGCTAAAAAAGAAGTAGCATCTCTTTTGATATAGTGGAAAGACGCTCTCTTGCTTGTCGCTTATAGAAAAAACGTCTCTAAGATGAAATGAAGGTCTCCCGCTTATATATGGAAACAGGCACACTTGTGAACCCTCAATTCTTTTTAAATCCCATAGAATATCTTTTGATCCTTTCTTTGACACTACGTAAATATTTATTTTTATTGAGAGCTGGCTGGACCTTATTGATTACAAAAGCTAAATACTGGCCTTTAAGGTTGTTGTTAAAAATCAAGACATTTTTTCTTTCCCTCCTCTTAGGTGTCCACTCCTGCTTGTAAGTTTCATCTCCCTGAACATAGTCTATCGTCTTAACCTTATCAATATCAATGACAAATTTAACCATTTCTGAAGTCAATATTTTTCCTGGAGAATACTTCTTATGATCCTGATCATAAACCGTTTTTAATATAAAAGCACAGCCATTACATGATATCCAAAATTGAGAAGCTATCGGAGAACCACCGAAGTAGAGAAATCCTAATCTCAACCAACCATTTCTGGCAGCGATCTTCGCCAAATCCCGGTGAAAATTCGGTCCTACACCTTCTTTTTCCTGCCAACTTTTTGAGTAAACCTCATAATAAAGATCCATATAATTGTCTATTTCAACATCACTCTTTATTAATTTGAACTCATATTTCCCCAGTTTTAGCAACCGTCTTTTACAATATGAAACATCCTTTTTAATTTTATCTGGAAGCCGGTTGAAATATTCATCACCTGAATATTCAATGCCGTCCAAATACCAATCACCATAGCAATCAAAGTCTATATACTTCAGCCCTTCTTGCTTTATTGCAATTTTTAAAACATCAAAAGAATTGTTTTCTTCAGGAATGCCGTTGAAATCAAGGATATCCCAATTTCTATAATTCTTAGACAAGAATTGAAAAATAAAAGAAAGACTTCTTATTTTTTCTTCATCATTTAATTCACTAAAGACGAAATATCGGATAGGGGAATATACATTCCCTATTAATTCGATTTTTCTGGCAGTAATTCCTTTAAATATTTCTTCCTTAATTAGGCAGGGTGCTATTGTTACCAGTTCATCTTTTCTGTAAAGTAATAATATCAACAACCTATTATTCTTTAAAAAATGCTCCAACCATATCTTAAACCAGTCAAAGCAAAGGAAAGGCATATAGGCACTCTGCTTTTTTGCAAGGTTATCCCATATAGTCCTCAGCTTTTCAAACTCATTCAGATCAGTGATTTTTTTTATTAAATAGTTGTCATTCAATGAATGATTTTTATTAAACACTCCCAACCCCTCTTAAGTAAGATATCAGTCAACCTCATGGTTGACTAGATTTCCTCAAATATCCTGATAATTTATTTTTGACTGACAAAATGTATTCATTTTTCTCCACGATTGGCAACATTTTTGTTATCAAAAATGACAATAATCGTCCTTTTAAGTTTCTATTGAATACCAGGATGCCTTTTCTTTCCCTTCGTTGTGGAGTCCATGATTTCTTATATAGTTCATCGCCTCTTAATTGGTCTATCTCTGTTATCCCATCCACATCAATCAAATATTTGATGAATTCTGCATATATAATTTCCCCGGGGCTGAATTCTTCAGATTGCTTATCATATACTACCTCCATGAGATAGGCAATGTTGTTAGAGATTATACTGAATAGTGATGCTATAGGTGAGTTGTTTAAAAAGAGAAACCCAAATTTCAAACATTGTTTTTCCGCAGCCATCCGCCTTGAGTCGTTGAGGAAGGCCTTATCCATTTCTGGGTGTTTCCAGCTTTTCCCACGCACCTCCTGGTAAAGACTCAAATAGTAATCCAGTTTCTCTTTTTCCGTGCGGACTTGAAATTCCAGATGCCCAAGCCTTTCCATCCTTCTCCTTTTCTTTCCTACTCCACTTCTTGTGTTTTTAGATCGTCTCTTCATATATTCATCGCCTGAATAGTTTATCCCATCCAAATACCAATCCCCAAAACAGAAATATTCCCTTTGTTTCAGGCCTCTCTTGGCTGCAATCCCTTTTATAATTTCGAAATTCTCATCTTCTTCTGGCATAGAGTCAAGCTCAATTACATCCCAATCTTTATATTCACTTTGTAAAAAGTCAAAAATGCTTTCTAAATTTGTTTTCTTCGCATCACTGCTCAAATTACCTAAAATAAAATTTCTTACATGTGAATGAAAATTGCCTATTAACTCAATTTTTTTCGTGTGAATAATTCCTTTAAATTTCTCATGTCTTATAATAAATGGAGCAATACCTACAACACGGTTTTCATCATAGACGAGCAGTATAAATAGCTTATTATCTTTCATAAAATGTTTTAGCCAAACCTTAAACCAGTCAAAACATAAGAAAGGTATATGATATTTTTGGTTTATCAATAGACCATCCCATGTGGTTTCTAGCTTCTGAAATTCATCCAAGTCTTTAACTATCCGAATACGATACCTTTGATTATGCTTTTGCATTTAGTGGGATCCTTTTCGGTTGCTCTCTCAGATCATTAAGATTTAAAAGAATTTGCAATTACTTAAAGTTAATAACAGGTAATCACGCCAATTCTGGGGAGGAATTCTTAATTTAAATCAGTCAACCTTTTCCTATCTCTAACGATCTTAATATCATTCTCAATAGCTAATAACTCAAGCGGCGTCTCGTGACCTAAAAAAAGTAAAGGGCTTGAGGTAAATCCGTAGCTGCCTGAATTTAAAAAAGCAATCGCATCTCCAATTCTCGGTGACTCAATAGAGACATCTCTTCCCAATATGTCAAGGGTAGTACACAACGGTCCAACCAGATTGCAGTTTGTTATTTTACCATTTGGATTGGATAAATTCTTCGCCATAAAATTCTTCTTTATAATCTGCCCAAAATTGCCACTCGCAGCAAGATGATGGTTCATTCCCCCATTGAGGACAAAATATGATTTACCCCGGGATTCTTTCTGGCTAACCACCTTTGCCACATAGATTCCAGCTTCTGTCACCAGATATCTCCCTAACTCAAAAACAAAGCTGGGATTGCCTTTTGTAAACTTTTTATAATTTTCGGTAGTCTTCTTTACTCCTTCTGCGATTTTTTTAATATCTAATTTTTGATTGTCATGATACGAAACTCCAAATCCACCACCCAGATTTATCCAGGCACATTCAAAGCCATATTCATTTTCCAATTTTTTAGCTATCTCTAAAACATTATCGACATTTCTTACGAGGGCCTCTTCATTCAGGCACTGTGTCCCGGAATAAACATGAATTCCTCGAAAGTTAAAATGGCTTCTGTTCTCATTCAAATATGCCAGAGCCACATCAAGTTTCTCCTCCTCAATTCCAAATTGGGTAGCCTGTCCTCCCATTTTGATCGCAAATTCTTTGATTAATAAGCTGGGGTTTATCCGCAAAGCGATATCCACTTTTTCGTTAATACCAAGAGAAACTTTCTTTATATCTCCCATTTCTCTTACAGACTCAACACTTATAATACCTATCTTCCCCTTTATTGCCTTTTCAAGCTCCTCATAGGTCTTCCCAGGACCTGCAAAACTTAGCTGTTGTGGAGAATATCCAGCAAGAAGGCATTGTTCCATCTCCCCATAAGAAGAAATATCCAAACCGTCCACTTTTCTTTTTATTGCCTTTAATAACTCAAGATTGGAATTCGCCTTAATGGCATAATAAAGTTTAATGAGGTCACCAAAATGATCACGAATCGATTGGATTTTTTCGTAAATGTCATTCAGGTCGTATAGGTAGAAGGGTGTTCCATATTGGTGTGCAACATCTTCGAGGCAAATTTCCCGAAGATAACTTTTACCATTTCGTATTTTAATTTGCATGCTTACCGCCAAGAAAGACTGCACTCTCGCAGAGTCCACAGGATATCAGAAGAGATAAAAAACAAATCTGGTTCTCACGCACACTCGCCCTTAGGGGCTCCTTCGAGACCACGGAGATCACAGAGAGAAAGGAACGTTATTTTTAGAGAATCGGCCGCCGGCACAGAGAGCCTCTGGCTCGGAGAGGAGGTGCCGATTCTCCAAAAGCCTTCAGGCCTTCGGCCCCTTGGGGCGGAAAAGCTTTTTGTTTGTTCCGGTTACCCCCCGGAACAAACAAAAACTCTTTCCTCTGCGAACTCTGCCATCTCTGTGAGAAACGTGTTTTTTAGTCCCATTTTTTCTGAAGGAGACTCCGATCTACCTTCCCATTGGCTGTCTTTGGGAACTCCCTTTCAAAATGGAACTCCTTTGGCACCAAATATTCCGGAAGAGTCTTTCTGCATTGGGCCATCAATTGCTTCTCATCCCCTTCTTTTGAATTGCTCTGGATTACAGCAACAATAATCTGGTCTCCTGTTTCTATCTCCTTCCCGAAAACAACCGCATCCACAACACCATCCAATTTAATGAGAGATTCTTCTACCTCTGTTGGGCTCACTCTATATCCCATAGTCTTTATCATCGAATCTTTCCGTGACACATAATACAAAAAACCCTCCTCGTCTTTCGTCACCAAGTCACCCGAATAGACGACCGTTTCATTTAAATGGTTTTGGTCCTTGAGTAGGGGGTTCTTTCTAAAAATCTTTTCCGTCTTCTCCGGGTCATTCCAGTATCCCCTTGTAATTAAGGCGCCACGATGGACCAGCTCTCCAACCTCGCCCGGTTTGCCTTCCTCTCCCTTTTCGTTCAATACCAAAATTTCCACATTTGGAATCGCTTTTCCTATTGAGTTTGGTCTCCTGTCTATTTCCTCAGGAGGTAGAAAGGTGGATCTGAATGCTTCAGTTAATCCATACATAAGGTAGATTTTAGTCTGAGGGAAAAACGCTTGCATCTTCCTGACTGTTGATTCGGGGACTTTCCCTCCGCTATTTGTTATATAGCGTAATTGAGAGAAATCGTATTGTTTGGTCGCCTGAAATTTTTCATTAAATATCTTGACCCATATGGGATTCATTCCTGCAAGACCTGTAATCTTCTCTTTTTCGATAACCCGCAATAAATCATTGGCCAGAAAAAATTTTTGTAAAACGAGTGTTCCTCCTTTTGATATGGAGGTGGTCAACTGGTTTAACCCATAATCAAAATTAAATGGCAATATACTGATAATCTTATCTTTTTCAGTTATCTCCAAATAGCTACTTACTATTTCAGCGCCTTCGATCAGATTTCGATGGGTAATGACCACTCCCTTGGGTTTTCCTGTCGATCCGGAGGTGTATATGATGTTGGCTATGTCATCGCTGATTTGAACACTTTTAACCTCCCCTGGCTCTGACTCTTGTCTCACATTCTGCCACCAGACCACATCATTTTCTTTTTCTACCTCCTCCTTACCAGCCTCATCCATATAAATTATTTTAAGAGGGACATCCATTTTGTTTCTTTCCCATTCTCTTTTTGTACATATCAATAATTTTGCGTCGCAATCCCGGATGATGTGTTCGACCTGCTCCTTTTTCAATACTGGATTTATGAAGACTGAAGCCGCGTCGGCAAATGAAATTCCAAAAAAGGAAATGATTTGCTCAATCGATTTATCTAACAGGATACCAACTCTTTCTCCTCTTTTTACTCCATATTTTTTAAGAAGAGGGCCCATCTTTTTAGATTCATCAAGGAGTTGCTTAAAGTTAATGATTCGATCTCCATGCTTTACAGCAACTTTATCTGAATATCCAATGGCACTATTTTCCAACAAATTGTGGATTAAATAGTTCCTCATGCCTTTAAGCTCCCTTTTTACCCCGTTAAAAATAATGCCCCGCTCGGTTTCCAGTCCCGCTATAGCGGGACTGGAATTTCTAACGGGGTTTACTGATTATTAATTTGACAATTGAATCGATAGTCTTAAAGTTATCGACGGTTAAATCATCATCGATAAATTCCACCTTGTAAGTTTCCTCAAGAAAAGCGACCAACTCAATAACTCCCATGGAGTCGATCACTTTTTCTTCGAGTAAAAGGGTATCTGAATCAACCACGGTATCTACCTTTTCTTTAAAATAATCGATTAATCTATTCTCAATTTCAGCAGTGCTTACCTGCATGCCTTAAATCCTCTTGCCATTATTAGAGTAATCTTCCATAATGTAGCTTATCCTTGGACAATGGAAATTCACCCCCACCCCCACCCTCACCCTTCCCCTCGAGGGGGGAGGGTGAGGGTGGGGGTGACAGCCCTTATTTTCTAGGCAATTCAAAATATATCATGATCTCCTATCTGGATGACCCAATCTGGGGAAATGGGCACATTTTTCAAAAGAGCTGTTATGAAATCAAACTCCCATCGATAAATGAACATTTGTTTCTTCAAAGCTTTCAAAAACCAGCAATTGGGCGTCGCATAGATCATGAGGCGTCTTTTACCCTTCTTGGACGCAATATAAGCTAAAGAGCAAATGGTTTTTTCAAATAGTTCAACATCATCATTATCGATAAGGAAGTCTACGATCTTCGTCTCTATGCCGCCATCAAACGTCACAAGGAACCCACAGGTTATCCCCCTATCTTCGATCAGGTATCCTACTGTGTCATAATGTTTATTGCGCAAATACTTCCAATTCAGGAACTCAGTATTTTTGTAAAAATACGAATATTTCGATTCCTTCGCGTGATTCATCAAAATCACGTCCAATATCTCCGGATTAAATCCACTGACTTCTTTCAATGTGAAATCTTTGCTTAGCTTTCCTGGTTTTAACATTCCCAGCAAACTTTCCCCTGAAAGACCAGAATATCCAATACTCTTTTTATACACCCGAACTTTTGATGAAATCTTCCAATCGAAATACTTGATGTAATATTGCTTGGATTCCTCGTTTGCAAAAGCACACAAGATATCTGTATCTTCTTTCATCCTATCCATTGTTATGCGAATCAGTTCTTTAAATGCCCCATAGAAAAGCCTGTATTTGGAATCAACAATGGTATTAATCCCCAAGGCCCCTGAGCATATTGATCCATTAGATGTCACATCTTGTCGAATGTAATTTTCTTGGCCAACCAACTTGTCCCCATCAAAACAAAGGCCAAGCAAAGGTTTCCCATAAGGGTCCCCTAAATAAAGGGAGTCGTATAATTTGTCGGATACCGTTACCGCATTTTTTTTATGTAATTCAAGCATACTCTCTCTATACTTCAAGTAATCTGAAGAACATTCATATTTAAGGGTCTTTATCATTTTTAAAGAGAGCTAAAGCTCAAAGATAGAAAGGATTGGAAATTATACGAACGGACGTATTTGAAATGTAACGATATAATAAATTAACCTTACATACTCGTAAAATACTAATTCTGCATCAGTTTCTTTTTTCCACCACGCATTTGGGTCAAAAGTGTCACATTTTGAAGGATAGATCCAAACCTTTATCCCATCATCCTTGATTACTGATTTGAAAGTTAGGTAAGCTCTTCTTGAGTGCCATTTAGAAGTCACAATAAGAATTGATTTATAACCATTTTCCTTCAAAAATTGTCTCGTTGCTATTGCTTCATCATAAGTACTCGTTACACCGTTTCCAATAAACTTAAAAGAACTTATAGGTATCCCCATTGCCTCAATGGCTCTTGAGAAGAAAGTTCTTCCGTCAAATTTATTACCAACTCTTTTCCAGAATTCATCACTCCCTGGCTGCTTGACCAACCCTGCCATAATGATCAAGCCCGCATAGCCCTGGTTATAAAGATCAACCGCGGCCAAACTTCTTTCTGCATCTCTTCCATTTAGAACCACTATTAGATCTGCCTTCTGAGGTTTCTGTTCATATATTAAAAAATATCCTATTTTTTTTAGGACATATTGATGGGAAAACAGAATTGCAAGAAAAAAAATGATTATAAGAAGAGTAATTTTTTTTGATTTAAAGCGGTAAAACATTGCAAGTTTTATCCTATATCGAACAACTTAAGTAAATTCACACAATTCACCTTCCCCTCCATCCCCTCCCATCAAGGGAGGGGAATAAATGAGAGTCCCCTATCCTGATGTGGGGGAGGGTTAGAATGGGGCTGATGTCATTTTATTGTGTTTGTATTAATTACGCTTTGAGATAATCACTCAGAGAAGGTGGGCTCATCTCTAAAGGTTTGTTTTTAATATAAAAATGGTGCCAAATATCGAAGGTTAAAAGGAATAAAATTCGATTGGCTTTGGAATTGTAAAAATTGTGCCAGTAGATCTCATTCCCCTGGATGCGTTCATAATTTTCAAAAAGATTCTTCAGAAGGTCTGTTTTGAAATATTCATTAATGACTTCTGAATTGAGTAGATAATGATAAATTCTATTTCTCAGCTCAGGGTTTTTGAGAAATATCATAACAGGAACGAAACCACCCTGTTTTGGTTTTGTCATCACCTCTGGTGGCAACAACCCATCCATTGCCTTTCGATGCAGAAACTTTGTCGTGATATTCCCCCTTAAATGATCCAGAAGACCGCCCGACCTTTTAAGGGAATAATCGAGGGAAACCAAGAAATCCGTGACCTCCGTATCCAAATAGGACTCCCTTAAGGTCACATCTAACATATCAGCCATACGACCCGATTTTACCATCACATTTTCGTTGACATAATGCTTGAGATCCTGGTTGATTTGGGTCTCGAGATAAAAGGCAGGAAAAGAAACGTAATTCGAGTTACGAATTGCGAGTTTCGAGTTCCGGGTTTCGAGTTTCGAGTTATGATTTACTAAATGATCTGGAAATATTTTGGGGATGTAAGCCAAAGATTTATTATTATAAAGATTAACAAGTTCATAGTCGTCATAACCATAGAAGTACCAGTTATTTAGGTCGATGGCTCTGTCCCAGAGCATACGGATTTTGAAAGCAAGATTGTCATGCTCATAAAGATAAGAGCCTTTAATTATCTTGGCTGCCTGCTTGCCAAAACCAAGTAAATGATATTTTTTCAACAAGTAATGGAGTGCGGCTGGACGGCCTCCTGCAAACCCGCC
>Ga0209254_10002111_pt1 | contig 18044 bp, 18 predicted proteins | sample FrelakmetDIP11DI_FD_187148 | JGI IMG/M metagenome (GOLD analysis project Ga0209254, IMG submission 187148) | Freshwater lake sediment microbial communities from the University of Notre Dame, USA, for methane emissions studies - DIP11 DI (SPAdes)... | ecosystem: Environmental > Aquatic >...
CTGCGCTGGGTGGATCCGTTCAAAAAAGAGGTCTGGGATTATAATATTGCCATTGCCAAGATAGCGGCCGAAGTGGGTTTTGACGAGGTTCAGTTTGATTATGTCCGGTTCCCCGATAATCGGGGAGTAAGTCTTTCTCAGCCCGTCAACGAAAATATCCGCACGGAAACCATCACGGGCTTTCTGGAAACCGCCCACAAAGCCCTGGCGCCGTATAATGTTCTGGTGGGTGCGGATATCTTCGGCTATGTCTGCTGGAATACCAATGATACGGATATCGGCCAGAAAATTGGTCCACTCGTCAATGCCGTGGACGTGGTCTGCCCCATGGTGTACCCTTCCGGCTACACTTGGGGAATTCCCAACTACCGTAATCCAGTCAAAAATTCTTATGAAATTGTTTACCTCTCCTTAAAACGGGCCCAGGAACGGACCGGAGTCTCCCCCTTGCGCTTCCGCCCCTGGATACAGGCTTTCCGGGATTATGCCTTCCGCGGCGGCGATTTTAAAGAAGACCGGATGAGAATCCAGATTAAGGCGGCGGAGGATTTTGGCGCCAGTGGCTACATGTTCTGGAACGCCCGCAATATCTATCCCACCGGCCACTTTACCACCGGCGCAAGCGATGGATAATTTTTTCTAACTGACTCAAAACCTAAAATCAGCCGAATTTTAACGGACCCTCAAAATAACCATGCCAGGTTATTTTGGGGGTCTGGTCGTTTTTACTCCTAACACACCAATGGACTCTGTGCCACCCTTTGTGCTCTCTTGGAGTGGTTTCCCCAAATAAGTAGTTATGTATGTCATTTTAAGGGAGTGTCGACCCTTCGCTGAGATCAGATTGGCCAATACAGAAAAACTTTTTAAAACGGTTGTCAGTACCGGAAAAGATCCTTGGTGCTCCGGAGCGCGGTTCATTTTTAAAAAAGCACACGTGCCAACAATGCTTGGTTGACTCGACCTGTTGATCGTTTTCCATCTGAGGTGGAGAGGATGGGCTTTCTAATAGTGGGAACCGGAACGCGAGTGTTATTTCTAAGGGGGCTTTGGCGGGAAAGAATTGTTTCTTCAGTTATCTTGGCTGTAGGTCTGTGCCTGCGAAAGAAAGTCATGCTAGTGGCTGAAGAGAATCCCCAAATACAAAAAGGGGAGGATCCCCCCCCCTTTTTTTACTATTGAACAAAGCGGCCCTCCGGACCCCCCTCCCGAGATACGGGGGCCGCTAACCTCCCCTCCCCCCTTGTTCTCAAAGAAGCGTGAGGAGCCATGCTCTGGCCAGGACGGCGAGGGGTTTCTCACCCTCCGATGGCTGAAGGGAATCGCCTGGCACCCTTCGGAATATATATTAACGGATTCCCCTTTGTGGAAGCTATTGCCACGGGTGAGCATGTGACACTGAGATTGGCCGTGCCGAACAAGGGGCGCCTGAGCGAGCGCTCGGTGCAGATTCTGAAGCAGGCAGGCCTGGAGATCGAGGACTCGGACGACCGCAAGCTCTTCGCCAACGTGAAGAAGCGCGACTTCGCGGTCATGTTCGTGCGCGCCTCGGACATCGTCAACTTCGTCTCGAAGGGGGCGGTGGACGTGGGCATCACGGGCAAGGACCTCGTGCTCGAGGCCGGATTGGACGTCAAGACCGTCTACGACCTGAACTTCGGGCATTGCCGGCTCTCCGTCGCCGCCCCCGAGTCCTCGGGCATCGGGGAAGTCAAGGACATCAAGGACGGGTCGGTCGTGGCGACGTCCTTCCCCAACATGGCGAGGCGCTACTTCGAGAAGCACGGCAAGCGCGTCGAGATCACCACCATCTCCGGGGCGGCGGAGGTCACCCCCCACCTGGGCGTGGCGGACCTCATCGTAGACCTGGTCTCCTCCGGCTCCACCCTCAAGGTGAACCACCTGAAGGAGGTCGCGGTCATCGCCAAGTCCAACGCCGTGGTCATCGTGAACGAGGACGCGTACAAGCGCAAGCGCGAGGAGATCGACGAGCTCGTCTCCGCCATTGAGAGCGTGGAGAACGCCGCCACCAGGAAGTACCTCATGGCCGACGTGCCCACCAAGTCCCTGGACGCCGTGCGCAAGTACTTCCCCGGCATCGCCGGCCCCACGGTCATGAACATCGCCGGGCGCGACGATGTCGTCGCCGTGCACGTGGTCATCGACAAGGACAAGGTGTACGACGCCATCACCAGGCTCAAGAAGATGGGGGCGACCGGGATTCTGATAGTGCCGATCGACCGCATGGTTCCCTAGGTGAGAGAATGAACACCGAGTGGCAGAGATCCACCATACGGGACATACCGCTCTACTACAACCCCAAGGTCTCGGGGCTGAGGATGGACACCTCCACCAACCCCTTGGGGGCGAACCCCGCGGTGAAGGAGGCCCTGCGCGAATGCCTGGAGATGGACCTCAACCAGTACCCTTCCCCCTACTCCGACGACCTGAGGCGGGAGCTGGCCAAGCTCTACTCCCTGCACGAGGACAACTTCGTGGTCGGGAACGGCTCCGACGAGGTGCTGGACGTCCTCTTCAAGAGCTTCATGGAGCCCGGGGAGAGGGTAGTCATGCCCTACCCCGGGTACTCGCTGCACTCCTACTTCGTGAAGGTCAACTGCGGGTCGCCGTGCCACGTCGATCTGACGGAGGACTTCCAGCTGGACGTGGGCGCGATCGACCGCGCCGGGGGCAAGATCGTGCTCCTGGCCAATCCCAACAATCCTACTTCCAACACCTTCCGCCACCAGGACATCGTCTCCGTGATCGAGGGGCGCAAGGACCGCATCGTGGTGGTGGACGAGGCCTATGGCGAGTTCGCTGGCAAGTCCTTCATACCCCAGGTGGAGAGCTACGACAACGTCATCGTCACCAGGACCTTCTCCAAGGCCTACGCCCTGGCGGGCATGCGCATCGGCTACGGCGTGTCCAACAGGCCGTTGGCGGAGGTGATGCAGCGCGTCAAGATACCGTACTCGCTCAACCGCGTCTCGGAGAGGGTGGCCATCCGCGCCCTCAGGGACCAGTCCTTCGTGCGGGAGAGCGTCGGGGCGGTGCACCAGGGGAGGAAGCAGCTGGAGGACGGCCTGAGGGATCTGGGATTCCATGTCTTCCCGTCCGAAGCGAACTTCATCCTCTTCCGCGGCGCCATGGACCACAGGCTGCTGGTCAAGAGACTCGCTGAGAAAGGGGTCATGATCCGCGACTTCGGGGAGAAGAGGCGCCTGGAGAACTGCGTGCGCACCACCATTGGCACCAGGGAGATGAACTCCCTGCTGCTGGACAAGCTCAAGGAGGTGCTGGGAGAATGCCAGTGAGGATGGCCATCGCCGACTACGGCGTGGGGAACCTGCACTCCATCCGCAAGGCGCTGGAGAACTGTGGCGCATCGCCCTACATCGTGGAGGAAATGCGCGAGCTGCTCGAGGCAGAGTGCATCATCTTCCCGGGAGTGGGGGCTTTCGACAAGACCATGGAGCGCCTCCTTCCCATCAAGAAGGAGCTGGTGCGCAAGCTGGAACAAGACACGCCCTGCCTGGGCATTTGCATAGGCGCCCAGATACTCTTCCAGGGGAGCGAGGAGGGGCGGGAGCCCGGCCTGGGCTTCTACCGGGGGAAGGTCATCAAACTGAAGGCGGAGAGGGTGCCGCACATGGGCTGGAACTCGGTGCGCAGCGACGACGACATCCTCCAGGGCGTGGGCTCGCCCTTCTTCTACTTCGCCCATTCCTATCACGGCATGCCCACGGAGGACATAGCCATCGGATCCACCGATTACTTCGGCCAGGTGCCGACGCTCTTCCTAAAGGGAAGGACGTACGGCACGCAGTTCCACCCCGAGAAGTCCTCGGAATCGGGCATCAGGTTCCTGCGCAACTTCGTGCGCTTCGCGGAGGCCTCCTTATGATGGTCCTACCGGCGGTCGACATACTGGACGGGAGGGTGGTGCAGCTGGTGGGGGGCAAGCCGGGCACGGAGCAGATCGTGCTCCCGGACCCCCTCGAGGTGGCCCTCGACTGGGAGAAGAAGGGCGCGCCCATGGTGCACGTCATCGATCTGGACGGCGCTTTCGGCAAAGGAGGCAACCCCCATCTCATAAGGAAGATGCTGGAATGCCTCAAGATACCGCTGCAGGTGGGCGGGGGGGTGCGCTCCACGGCCGTCGTGGACCAGTACCTGGAATGGGGTGCGGCCAGGGTCATCGTGGGCACCAAGGCCATCACCGACAACCACTGGCTCCAGGACATCAGCCACGCGCACCCAGGCAAGATAGTCCTGGCGCTGGACATGGCTCGGGGGCAGATCCAGGTCAAGGGCTGGCAGGAGTCGGTGCGCCTGACCCTGGAGCACATGTTCGACCTCATCCGGCCGCTGCCCTTGGCCGCGGTGCTGCACACCGACGTGGACGTCGAGGGACGGGCACAAGGCATAAATGCCGCCGAGGTGCGTAAGTTCGTGGAGCGATGTCCGCACAAGGTCATCGCCTCCGGGGGCATCAAGGGCCTGGAGGACATCCGCGCCCTCGAGTCGCTGGGAGCGGACGCGGCCGTGGCCGGCATCGCCCTTTACACCAAGAGGATCAATCCAGCGGACATATGGAGGCGTTCGAGATGAACCGAGTGGCGACCATCGAGAGGAGGACCAGGGAGACGGAGATCGAGGCGCGCCTGGACATCGACGGGCAGGGGAAGGCGGCCGTGCAACTGGACGACCCGTTCCTGGTGCACATGCTGCACTCCCTGGTGAAGTACGCCTCCTTCGACCTCGAGCTCAAGGGCAAGGGGGACAACGAGCACCACCTCATCGAGGACGTGGCCATCGTCCTCGGCACCGCCTTGCGGGAAGCGATCGGCGAGGGGGCGATAGAGCGCATCTCCTCCTCCACCGTCCCCATGGACGACGCGCTGGTCACCGTGGCGCTGGACATCATCGACCGTCCCTACGTGGACATCGACTGTCCTGACGCCCTGTACCACCACTTCCTGCGCTCCTTCGCCATGTCCTCGGGCATGACGCTGCACGTGGTCAAGGTCCGAGGGTTCGACGAGCACCACGTGGTCGAGGCCAGCGTCAAGGCGCTCGGCCTCTCGCTGAAGAAGGCGGTCGCGCCCCGTACCAGCGTGCTGAGCACCAAGTCGCAGGCCAAAGTGAGGAAGAGGTAATGCTCACCAAGCGCATCATACCCTGCCTGGACGTCAGGGACGGGATCACTGTGAAAGGGGTCAACTTCGTCAACCTCCAGGAGGTGGGCGACCCGCCGCTCATGGCCTCCGCCTACGAGGGGCAGGGGGCGGACGAGATCGTCTTCCTGGACATCTCCGCCTCCGCCGAGGGCCGGAAGACGCTCATGCACGTGGTCGAGCGCACGGCGGAGCACCTGTTCGTGCCCCTCACCGTCGGGGGGGGCATACGCAGCCGGGAGGACATGAGGACCGCCCTCAACGCCGGGGCGGACAAGGTCTCCATCAACACCATAGCGGTGCAGAGGCCCGAGGTCATTAGCGAGTGCGCCATGGACTTCGGAAGGCAGTGCGTGGTCGTGGCCATAGACGCCAAGAGCGAGGGCTCCAGCTGGAAGGTCTATACCCACGGGGGGCGAAGGCGAACGGAGCTGGATGCCATCGAGTGGGCCTCCAGGGCGCAGGAGCTGGGGGCGGGGGAGATACTCCTCACCAGCATGGACGCGGACGGCACCAAGGACGGGTACGACATACCCCTCACCCAGAAGGTGGCGGAGGCGGTGGACATACCGGTCATCGCCTCGGGCGGCTGCGGCAACGCCGAGCACATCTACCAGGTGCTGTCCCGGACCGGCGCGGAGGCCGCCCTGGCGGCGTCCATATTCCATTACGGCGAGCTCACAGTCTCGCAGGTCAAGGACTACCTGCGGGAGAAGGGGGTGCCAGTGCGATGACCGATCTCAAGTACGACGACAAGGGCCTTATCCCGGTGATAGTGCAGGACGCGCTCACGAGCGAGGTGCTGATGATGGCCTACGCCAACAAGGAGGCGTACGACAGGATGCTGGAGACCGGGCGCACGCACTTCTACTCCCGCTCCCGCCAGAAGCTCTGGATGAAGGGCGAGACCTCGGGCCACGTCCAGGACATAGTCTCCATGCAGCTGGACTGCGACGGCGACTGCCTCCTGGTGCGCGTGAGGCAGACCGGGGCGGCCTGCCATCTGGAGAGGGCCTCCTGCTTCGAGGAGCTGGTCAAGGGCGAGCTGAACGGGACCTCGGCCATTCTGCCGGAGCTCATGCGGGTGATACGCGACCGCAAGGCGCACCCCAAGGAAGGTAGCTACACCACCTCGCTCCTCAAGAACGAGGACAAGATGCTCAAGAAGGTGGTGGAGGAGGCGGCGGAGATCGCCCTGGCCTGCAAGTCCGCGGACAAGAGGATGCAGGCCTGGGAGGTGGCGGACCTCATCTATCACCTGCTGGTGACGATGGAGGGCAAGGACATATCCCTCGAGGACGTGTACAGGATGCTGGCTGAAAGGAGGAAGTAGTATGCGCATAGAGCTGCACTCTCATACCCTGCTGTCGGACGGGGAGCTGATCCCCATCGAGCTGGCTCGACGAGCCGTCGTCAAGGGGCACAAGGCCTTGGCCATCACGGACCACGCCTCGCTCTCCAACCTGGACCGGCTCATCACCGAGGCGGGGAGGGACGTGGACCTGGCCGCGGAATGGGGCCTGGAGCTCATCGTGGGCGTGGAGATAACCCACGTGCCGGCCAAGCGCATCGACCAGGTGGTGGCCGAGGCCCGAAGGAAGGGCGCCGAACTTATCGTGATCCACGGGGAGACGATCAACGAGCCGGTGGAGAAGGGGACGAACCTGGCCGCGGTCAGCAATCCCGAGGTGGACATCCTGGCGCACCCCGGCTTCCTCACCCTGGAGGAGGCGGAGCTGGCCAAGAGGAACGGCGTGGCCTTGGAGATCACCTCGAGGCGGTCGCACAACCCCACCAACGGGCACGTGGCCCAACTCGCGCTACTGGCGGGCGCCATGATGGTGGTCAACACCGATGCCCACGCGCCCTCGGACCTGATCGACGAGGCCACGGCGCTCATGATCGCCCGCGCCGCCGGCCTGCCGGAGACGGAGGCGCACAGAGCGGTATACCAGACGCCCGAGCAGCTGGTGAGGAGGGCGAAGAGGCGATGAAGGTCATGAAGTTCGGCGGCTCCTCGCTCAAGAGCGGGGAGGCCATGAAGCGGGTGTGCAAGATCATCGCCTCCGGCGACGAGCTGAAGGTGGTGGTGGTCTCGGCCCTCTCCGGCGTCACGGAGGAGCTGATCCAGTTCATAGGGCAGCTGCGCCGGGAGGACGAGATCGAGGCCTTCATCAACGGCATGGAGGCGAAGCACATCGCCCTGCTGCGCGAGAGCGTGGAGAGCGAGACGGTGCGCAAGGAGGCCTGCGCCAAGATCAAGGACAAGCTCATGCGGCTGGAGCGCGCGCTGTACGGCTTCGTCTACCTGGAGGAGCTGACGCCCCGCACCAAGGACATCATCCAGTCCCTGGGAGAGCGCCTCTCCGTGGTCCTGGTGGCCGCCACCCTGCAGGACATGGGCGTCAAGGCGGTGGCCATCGACGCGGACGAGCTGGGCATAATAACCGACGGCGTCTACGGCAGCGCCAGCGCCGTGATGGACGCCACCGCCAAGAACATCTGCCCCAAGATCAGGCAGATGTTCGACCGGGGCGAGACGCCCGTCATCACCGGGTTCTTCGGCCGCACGGCCGAGGGCCACGTCACCATCTTCGGCCGCAACGGCTCGGACTACTCCGCGGCGGTGGTGGCCAACGCCCTGAACGCCGATTCGCTGGAGATCTGGAAGGACGTGGACGGCTTCATGTCCGTGGACCCCAAGATCGTCAAGGAGGCGGTGGCCATCGACCACCTGTCCTACGACGAGGCGGCGGAGCTCTCCTACTTCGGGGCGCAGGTGCTGCATCCCAGGACCGTGGAGCCGGTGCGCCAGAAGAACATCACCATCTACGTGCGCAACGTCTTCAAGCCCGAGCTCAAGGGGACGGCCATCAAGCCCTCGGGCGTGCAGAAGGTGCAGGGCATCAAGTCCATCTCCTTCATGAAGAACCTGACCATCATCAAGATCTACGGGGCCGGGGCGGGATACAAGACCGGCGTCATCTCCGACATCTCCAGCAAGCTCACCGAGGCCGGGGTGAACATCCTCTCCGCGGCCACGTCCCAGACCTGCGTGGCCTTCCTCATCTCCAAGAACGACATGCACATCGCCCAGAGGGCCTTGGAGACCTCGCGCAAGGGCGTGATCGAGAGGATCGAGACCACGGAGGAGGTCGCCCTCCTGTGCGTGGTCGGCGAGGGCCTGGGCTACGAGAAGGGCATCGCCGCGCGCGTCTTCACGGCCGTGGCCAAGGAGGGCGTGAGCGTGAACATGATCTCCGCCGGCGCCTCGCTGGTGGCGTACCACTTCACCGTGGACAAGAAGGACCTGGAGAGGACCATCAAGGCCATCCACAACGAGTTCTTCCATAGGGCAGGTTGAGATGGCGCACAAGGTGGCCTTCCAGGGAGTGCATGGGGCGTACAGCGAGGACGCCGTGCACCTCTACTTCCGCGATGACGTGGAGAGCGTCCCCTGCAACGAGTTCGAGGAGGTCTTCCTCAAGGTCGAGGGGGGCGAGGTCACGCATGCCGTGGTGCCCATCGAGAATTCGCTCGAGGGAAGCGTGACGGCCGTGAGCGACCTGCTGCTGGAGAGCGACCTCACCGTCACGGGCGAGGTGCTGGTGTGGGTGCGCCACTGCCTCATAGGGCATCCTGAGGCCACCGCCCAGGAGATCAGGAGGGTGTACTCGCACCCCCAGGCGCTGGGGCAGTGCCGGGCCTTCCTGGCAGCGCACCCCGAATGGGAGAAGGTGCCCTCCTACGACACCGCCGGCAGCGTGAGGATGATCAAGGAGCGCGGCCTGCGGGAGGAGGCGGCCATCGCCTCCAGGAGGGCCGCCTCATTCTATGAGATGAAGATCCTGGCAGAGGACATCCAGACGGGGCAGCGCAACTACACGCGCTTCTTCGTCCTGGAGAAGTCCGCCTCCATACGCGCCGAGGGCGACAAGACCTCCCTGGCGTTCAGCACCAAGAACATCCCTGGGGCGCTGCACAAATGCATCGGGGTGTTCGCCGAGCGCGGCGTCAATTTGAGCAAGCTGGAGTCCCGCCCGCGCAAGGGGAGGACCTGGGAATACGTTTTCTACGCGGACATCGACGGGCACGTGAGCGAGGAAATGGTGCGGGAGGCGCTGACCGACCTGGTGACGAAGGCCTCCTTCGTCAAGGTCTTCGGATCCTACCCTCGGGCCAAGGAGCCTCGCCCCTAGGCCCTGCGGACGGCTCTCCCACCGGTCCAAGGGTCAGATTTATTAGCCCATTGCCCAATGATATATGCCGGGGGAAGCGAGGAAGTGTCCACTTCGGCATCTGCCTCTGGGGTGAGCATAAGGCGTCTGATATCGACGATGATCGCTCTCGGGACCCTGGCCCTTCTGCTGGTCCCGGCCGCGGCCGCCTTCTCATCGAGCACCGGGCCGGAGCCCGGCGACTACTTCGAGTACGATTACAACGTATTCTTGGACGAGGGCTATGGCTGGTACTACGGCTACTGGGAGACCATGCGCTCGCACAGCCGCTACGAGGTGACCTCGGTGGACGGGAGCTGGGTCACCATGCACCGCACCGGGAGCTGGACCTACCAGGCCAGCGATGGCAGCTACGACTCGGCCATCGTGGACCAGAAATTCCGCTTCGACCTGTCCACGCGCTGGTATGTGGACGGAGAGGTGGACGTGGACTACGCCTCGTTCGACACCAACGTATGGTTCTGGGTCCCCCCTTCATCCGCCCAGGGCGATGTCGTGAAGATCCTGGACGATTACTTCTCCGTCACCAGCACCGACTCCACCACCTGGTGCGGATGGCTCCCGTACAAGGGCATCAGACTGGAGACCTCGGGCCAGTTCACTCGCAATGACGTCTATGGCTACTTCAACGCCAACTACGAGGAGGTGTACCACTTCGACAAGGGGACGGGATTCATCCTCTCCGACGTTTACACCGAGTACGACGAATACGGCTACGACAGCTTCCGCTGGCGCGAGGAAACAACCCTCACCGACAGCAGCTACGTGGTGCCTTACGATTGGAGCCAGCTCCTGGGCGTCTATGTGGGCATCCCGCTCGTGGTCATGGGAGCCGTGGCCGTGGTCCACAGGGTGGTCTATGGGCCTTCCAGGTACAAGTTCAAGGCCGACGCCGCCAAGCCCGGCATCGGCGCCATGGAGGTGCGCGTCAAGCGTCTGTGGAGCCCCAAGAAGCTCCAAGGAATGGAATGGGGAGGCTCGTCACACTTCGCCCCCCTGGTGCCGGTCTTCGCCTCCAGGGCGCTGGGCATGCGCGACCCCGTGGTCGCCGCCTTCTCTGAGGGCAAGGTGGTGGGCTTGGCCATAAGGAACAAGGAGTCGGCCATGGGAACGGTCTTCGCCGATGACCAGAGAGTGGCCAAAGCCCTCATCAAGCGCCTGCGCATGAAGCACTTCTTCCTCGACAGCAAGGAGGAGAACTGGAGCGTCAAAGGAGCGGTGCTGATAGACGCCTTCGACGTGCTGCGCCTCAAGGGGCCGCGGCCGCAGAGCTTCGACGCCGACCGCATCCGCCCCATGACCAAGGAGAACCTGACCACCGTCACCAAGATCGCGCAGGCCGTGTACAAGGGCAAGGCCAAGCGCTGGATCAAGAGCAGCTTCAACAACGGGGACGTGGCCTTCATCGCCATGGAGCGGGGTAAGGTGGTGGGGTTCGCCTTCGCCACGGTGGCCGGGAGGACGGCGCGACTGCATACCCTCACCATACTCCCGCAGCAGAGGGCGCATGGACTCGGTACCGAGCTCATGGCCGCGCGCCTCAACACCCTCGCCGCGCTCGGGGTGGAGGAGGTCCTGGTGGAGATATCCCGCTTCAACATCGCCTCGACGCGCATAGCGCATAGGGCCGGCTTCTCCAAGGTGGGGGAGAGCGCCTACTTCTCCAAGAACCCCGAGCTCATGCTGACAGAGGCGCACCGGAGGCTGTGATGACGGTGCGAGCGGTGCACGTGCCCAACGAGCCGGTGGACCTGGTCCGCCTGGACGAGGTGCAGTGCGTCGTGGGCAACCCCCAGCTGCGCTCGGCGTGGCGCGATGACCTGGCGGGAGCGTACGTGCCCCAGCTCATGGCCTCCCTCATGGGAAGGGAGGGAGAGGCGGTCAGAGGCGTGAGCGACGACAACCGCTCCGCGCTCTTGACCGACATCAGGCATTCGATCGGCGAGCGCGAGTTCTTCGTCAGCATCAAGGGCTGCGGGGCGGAGTTCGACGCCTACACGCACCAGCGCCTGAGCGCGCCGGTGCTGGAGGGCATCTGTCACGATCAGCATACGCGCGCTGAGCTGGCCCTCAGGGCCAACGGCTCCGCGCGCTTCATCACCGGCGAGAGGTGGTATGGGCACTCGCCCTACGGGGCGCAGGCCCCCGACAACGCCCTGCTGGCGTTGCTCGCCAGCCTCAGGGCCGACGGGGACAGCATCGCCGGGTTCCACATCTGCCCCCTGGTGGCCGCCGTTCGCCTTCCCCAGGAGGTGGAGAGGATGGCCTCGCGCTTCTACTGGTACCGCAGGTACGACGGCGCCTACTGGCAGGAGGTGCGGCTCATGCCCTCCAACCTGCGCCTCTACTTCCAGAGCCCCGTTACCTTCGGCATGCACACCGAGGTGGCCTTCGCCATGTTCCACCTCACCTCAAAGGGGGAGTGCGAGCGCTTCCTCGAGAACCTGTGCCGCTCCTCGGTGGCCGCCCTGACCCTCTACGCCAGGACGCTCCGCCACGACCCATGGCGGGGAGGATACCTGGGACTGGACCTGCACGATGTCTGGCTGGACAAGGACGCGGTCATCGCTCCCGACGGCACCCTGCACTTCGCCGACCTGGAGGGGGTGGAGGACGTGCGCTCCGCGGACGCGGAGCAGGCCAAGGAGAGGATGCGCTGGCAGTTCTTCCGCCACATGTACGAGGTGGGATTCGCCCTGGAGGCCATGGCCGCGCAGGTGGAGAGGTTCCTGGCCCTGGGCTGGGGCAGGAGGGAGAGGAGGGCCTGGCTGATGGAGGCCATGGAGCGGACTTCCCGTCTGGACGGCTTTGCCCGGGCAGAGAGGCGGGGCGATGGCATGGTGTTGATAGTGGAGCCGGCGGTGGACGCGGCCGAGCTTTATCAGGAATTCGAGCTTTACAGCGAGGTGGGGGACGGATGAAGGTCGAGAGAGCTTGGGCGATCATGCAGACGGCGCGGGAACGGGTCCTGACCGAATTGAGCATGGAGGAGCAGACGGAGCTCGTGACCGAGGGGCTGCTCAGGACCATCACCATGGAGCAGAGGGCGGCCCTGGAGAAGGAGGTGCGCGACCTGGACCAGACGGCGGCCAAGATGCGGGCCATGAGCCGTTCCGGGGACGCCCCCCGGGGGAGGGTGCTGCCGATCGGAGGCCGCTCCTCCCCCTCGGGCCTCTCGCCGGAGGAGTACCGTCAGGAGCTGCACCGATTGGAATCGATGCTGCTCCACAAGGCCACACTGGACTGCATGATCTACAGCCCGAAGACCGGTTGCTACCTGACCCTGACCGCCGAAGGGGAGAAGGCGCTCGATGACCTCCAGGCCTGGAGCCGTAGGTTCGGGGGGATGGAGCTCAAGGACCTCCTCACCCGCATCGGCGTCATGAGGGCGGAGATGTCGGCGGTTGTCATGCGGGCGAACGGCATCGCCAACGAGCTCAAAGGGTACACCAACTCTCCGTACCTCACGCCCGTGAGGGCGCCGGCGCTGGTCCTGGCGGAACGGGGGTCGACCTCATCCAGGACGGTCAACGTGCTCCTTGCGCGGCACTTCGAGGGCCGCATCGACGGCAACAAGCTGATGATGGCCTCGCTCATGGGCGACAAGGCCGGCACCGGCGAGGAGCTGGCGCAGCAGTACAAGGCGATGCAGGCCAAGGCCAGCGCCTACGGGATGACCACCGCGGAGGACGATTTCCGCGTCAACTCGCTCGTGGGGATGAGCGAGCCGGAGGCGGACGCCGCCCTGGAGAGGATGAGGCGGCTGAAGGCCGATCTCTCCCTCGAGGACGACGACCTCACCTGGCTGGCGCTCTCCGGCCACACGGTGGAGGGAGCGGAGTCCAGGTACCGGCGCCTTCTGGGCGGACTGCTCTCGCAGGGCGTGGCGGAGGACGAGCAGCTGCTCAGCGCCACGTCCATAATGGCCGGCTCCGAGCTGCCCGAGGACCAGCTCCTGGAGCGCTTCGAGGCATACCTGCGCAGGCTGCAGACCTCCTACCAATCGCCCAAGGCCGCCGCGGCCATGTTGGCCATCGGCCCGCTGGAGCCGGAGGAGGGCCTGTGCGTCCTGCGCGAGGCCGTGGGCGTGGTCAGCCGCTCCAACTTCTTCGACGACGCGGAGGAGGTGGACAACCTCGCGCTCCTGCTGACCGCCGGCATGGGCCCGAGGCTGGTGGACGCGACGGCCGGGGCTATGCCAAGCACAGAGATCACGGGACGGGCCATGGAAGCGGATGCCCCGCCCGAGCGCGGACGGGCGATCACCCGGATGTTCATACCCTTCTGGGTGCACAGGTCGTACAATCAGCCCACCATGAGGAGGATCTCGTCCCACCCGGCGCACATGCACACCATCCCCTACTTCGGATGAGGTCAGAGGCCGTCCAGAACGTCCGACATCTGGCCCAGGCCGGTCTCCAGCTGCTCTGCCCAGCAGGAATAGGTTATGCGCACGCTACCCTCCTCCCCGAAGTAGCGCCCTGGGCACACGGCGGTCCCGTGCTTCCGCAGCAGCTTACGAGCGAATGACTCGTCGTCCACGCCCTCTGGCAGGTGCACCAGGAGGTGGAGGCAACCCTGCGGGTCGGTGATCCTCACCCGCTTCTCGCCCACGGCCCAGTCCCGGATCACAGGTAGGTTGCGGTGGGCGATGGCCAGGACCCTCTGGCGGAACCACTCCCTCCTCTTGAGGGCCTCGACGGCCAGGGCCATGGAGCGCGTGGGCAGGTGCCAGGAGGAGTAGAGCCGGGTCTCGTTCACCTTCTTCGCCACCTCCTCCGGACCGATCAGCCAGCCCGCGCGCAGCTTCCCCAGCCCCCAGAGCTTGGAGAGGCCGTTGGTCGTGACCCCGTTCTCCCCGAGTTGGAAGGCGGCCTTCGGCGGACGGGAATGGCACATCTCCCGGTACACCTCGTCCACCAGGACCAGGGCGCCTTTGGAGGAGGAGGCCTCCAGGATGGCTTTCATGTCGTCATCGTCCAGCATCCTGGCGCTGGGATTGTGCAAGTTGGTGAGCGACAGCACCTTGGCGCCCTTCCTGAGCCCTTTCTCCAGAGAAGACATGTCCAGGCGGTATCCATCGGCCCTGGGGCGGGGCACGCTGGTGCAGGATGAGAAGAGGGCGTGGGCGCAGGCGCGCATCGGAGCGTAGGTGGGCGCCTCCACCATGGCCCTGTCCTTCCGGGAGAAGCAGGAGTCGAAGAACGCGTAATTGGCGCTCTGCGCCCCGAAGGTGAGGGCGATCCTGGACCTGCGGACCTTGTAGGCCGAGGATATGGCCTTGTACAACCGGTCCTCGGCCTCGAATTCGCTGAGGTCGCTCTCATCCACGCTGGGGGAGAAGCCCTCGCCGGAGGGGTCGGGGGCGCCCGAATGGTCCAGGTCGATGCTGGCCCCCAGGCACTCGATGAGCCAGTCCTCCAGGAGGAAAGGCTCGAACCTCATCCTTCCTTTCCCTTCAGGCACTTGTCCGCCAAGCGATACTCTCCGTCCCAATACAGCAGCGCCTTGTTGCGGTCGTAGCCCTTCACCATGTCGGTGTGGACGATCTGCCCCAGGAACCAGGTATGGTCGCCGATGTCCATCTCGCCCTCGTGCACCGAGTACATGGTCTTCTTCTTGGCGCTGGAGAGCTTCTTGACCTCGATGTTCAGAGGGCATTCCTTGATGATCGGGGAGGAGACCCTCTTGCCCTTCACGGGCGTGAGCTTGGCCTCCTTGAACTTGTTCTTGCGGACCCCGGCCTCGCGGCCGCATACCTCCACCGCGTGGAGAAGGTCGGCGCTCGGCACGTTTATGGTGAAGTCGTCGGAGTCCGCGACCAATCGGTAGATGTTCCTGGATGTCTTGACGCCTATCCCCACCACGATGGGGAAGAGCGAGAAGACGTTGAACATGCCGATGGTAGTGACGTTCCAGTTCTCCTCCTTGTCCCCAGAGCACACCAGAAGCACCGGTGCGTGGGGGAGCGAGGCTATAGCCTCCGTCTGCTCCAAATCGATCCTTTCTGGCTCAACGGCCATATTTAACACCTACGAATCAATGGATGGGCTTGGCATAAAAAGATTGGCAAATGAGGCGGTGGCGGTCAGAACCTTCTTCGCCACTCTAGCGCTTGCGGATGCAGTTCCCTATCACGCGGAACTCCCCGCCCCAGTAGAGCAGGGCTTTTTCGCGCAGCTCCCCGTCCACGCTCTGCGCGTGCACCACATCGCCCAAGAACCAGAAGTGGTCGCCGGCGTCGAAGACCTGCTTCTTCCGGCACTCGAGGTTCACCATGCACTCTTCGATAATGGGGGCGGAGACCTTCTTGCCCGGGACCACGGTGAAGCCGCACTCCTCGAACTTGTTCACCTCTCGCCCGCACTTCTGCCCGCAGAAGAGCGCCTCCTCCACCAGCTCCTTCCCGGGGATGTTCACGGTGAACTCGTCGTACTTGTTCAGGAGGTCGTAGGTGTAGCGGCAGGGCGATATGCCGATGCCGATGATGGGCGGATCGAAGGAGAACATGTGCACCAGCACCACGGTCATGACGTTGCAATCGGAGTTCTCCTTGGCGTTGCCCACAGCGACCAAGGCGACGGGGAACGCGGGGAATCCCCTACAGGCCCAGATCGGGTTGACCTCCGATTTGTGCTGAGACATGGATTGTATCGGCATGCTGTAGGCTTAATAAAAGCGATGGGAGAGAACCTTCGAGAAAAGATGAACGTTCGACGGTGGACGATGGACCCAATCCTATGGTCCAGATGCAAGTCCTACTAAGATGTCGTGGCCAAGATAGCGATGAATCGTGTATGAAAAGAAGGGATTGCAGGAATGATTATTGCCGGGGCGTCTGGGAAATCCTTTAATCCTGTGGGACAAATGGCATCTATCAGGTGGTGGAAGTTGCAGGGCAACATTTGGACACAGAACCAATACCGCATCAAGAAGAAGGTGCTGGCATTGACGAACGTATACTGGATCGAGGACTGGAACGGCACCGTGCTGGGATTCTCCAAGCAGAAGATGCTGAAGATCAAGGAGGACATCCGCATCTGGTCGGACGACAGCATGGGCAAGGAGCTATTCCGCATCCAGCAGGAGAACATCGGTAACGATTGGGGCACGTTCGCCATAATCGACTCCGATACGGGGACGGTGGTGGGCAAGCTCCGACGCAGCTACGCCTCGAACTTCGTGCATGACGAGTACCATCTGCTGGACGCCAACGGTCAGCAGTTTGGCCGAGTGGCCGAGGAGACGAGCAGGGGGCTGGTCAGGAAATTCGTGCCCTTCGGCGGCCTGGTCCCGGAGCAGGTGTGCGTGGAGATCAACGGCCAGAAGATATGCCAGATCAAGCAGCAGTTCAAGGTGGTGGGCGATACCTGGGAAGTGGACTGCAGCCAGATGCCCGTCTACCTGGACCGGAGGGTGCTCCTGGCCAGCATGCTGATGATGGGCATGGTGGAGAGACAGAAGAAGTGACCTCCGTTCAAAGGCCAGTCGTTCGCAGGGGGCATCAATGCCTTTTTATTTCCTGCCACCGATGAGCGCCCGATGAAAGCGAAGGCAAGGATCGGGATCATCGGTGGAACCGGCGTCGACGACCCGGAGATGTTCAAGCTCAAGGAGACGGTCAAGCTCTCCACGCCCTACGGCGCGCCATCGGACGACATCCAGATAGGCGAGATAGCGGACGTGGCCGTGGCCTTCCTGCCCCGCCATGGGAAGGGGCACATCCATCCTCCGCACAGGGTGAACTACCGCGCTAACATCTGGGCCTTGAAGCAGTGCGGGGTGGAACGCATCGTCTCGCCTTGTGCCGTCGGCTCGCTGCAGGAAGAGTTCGCTCCAGGCCAGATCGCCATCCTGGACCAGTTCATCGATCTCACCAAGAAGAGGGACTACACCTTCTACGACGGCCCGAAGACGGTGCACATATCCTTGGCGGACCCTTTCTGCGAGGAGCTGCGCGACATCTTCATCAAGGAGGCCAAGAGGAACAAGATACCTCACCACAAGGAGGGTACCTACGTCTGCGTCGAGGGCCCTAGGTTCTCCACCCGGGCGGAGTCGCGCATGTTCAAGGCCTTCGCCGACGTCATCGGCATGACCCTGTGCCCGGAGGCGCAGCTGGCCCGGGAGCTGGAGATGTGCTACGTCTCGCTGGCCATGATCACCGATTACGACGTGTGGGCGGAGCACCCGGTGGACGTGAAGATCATCATCAGGACCATGTGCGAGAACATGGACCGCCTCAAGACGCTCATCACCTCCGCCCTTCCGAAGATACCCGAGGCCAGGAAGCGGTGCGAGTGCCCTGAGGCATTGAAGTCGGCGAACGCCTGACCCGCCCGATAATGCCGCTGGGCTCGGAGCACTTAGGCCTTATATCGTGTCCAGATGACCCTAGCCGTTGATCTCCTTCAGGACGCGCAGACCTTCCTCGATGTGCTTCCGAGGCTGCAGCTGCGAGGAGAAGACCAGGCGTATGAGGCCTTGCTTGTCTATGAGGAAAGTGACCCTTCCGGGCGTATGGGCGAGGCCCCAGGCGCCGTACATGTCGCGCACCTTGTTCTCCGTGTCCGCCAGGAGCTTGAAGGGCAGCTCGTGCTCCACGGCGAACTCCTTGTGTGTCTTG
>Ga0209254_10002112_pt1 | contig 18043 bp, 17 predicted proteins | sample FrelakmetDIP11DI_FD_187148 | JGI IMG/M metagenome (GOLD analysis project Ga0209254, IMG submission 187148) | Freshwater lake sediment microbial communities from the University of Notre Dame, USA, for methane emissions studies - DIP11 DI (SPAdes)... | ecosystem: Environmental > Aquatic >...
GCCTGGGCGTTACCAGCTTCTCAAGGGCCGATAGATCAGACCGGAAGATCGCCTGATTTGCAATCAGGAGGCCTCGGGTTCAAATCCCGATCGGTCCACCATTCATCTGGCTAAGCTCACTTTGTACCATTTTTGGTACAATCGGTGCTTTCTGATACTGGGCGTAAAGGCTCATCGCATCGCTCATATCGTCGTAATCGAGCCCTAGATAGCGGATAGTCGTCCTAGTGTCCGCGTGCCCAAAAATACGCGTTGACCTGCAACACCACCCATCATCAAAAACCTTATTTCCTTATAGGGTTACTAACAGGCATGCCTGTTGAGGACGAGCTTTCGGCGAAGGAGATCAAGAAGGAGAAGATGTGGGTCTGGATACACCTAGCCGTCTTTGTTATTGGCAATGCTCTACTCGTGGCCTTCTGGTGGACAGTGAGCTTAGGCGGGATTCCCGTATTCTTGATCATCACAATTGCCTGGGGGATAGTCCTGGTGGAGCATATCCGACGCGTCTACAAGCGGAAGGATTAGACCCGCGTCCGCTGAATGGGAGGGCGAGAAGCCAAAGAGGCAACTTTGATCGATTCCTCCAATGATCCTGCGATTGAATGAAATGCAACATGCTAATAAGAATTCCAAAGCCTGAGCCATTTGGCGTCCCGACAGATTCGGAGCTCTAAGGAACTTGAGATCAACGTGGCACGACCTGAACTGGAAGAATTGCATGGGGAACTCATATCATTTTTATTACGAATCGTTCATCTCCGCTTCTGCGTCCCAACAAGGTGCCTGGGGGCATAGAGCACGCCCAATAGGATAACCAAATAGAAGTAGAACCAATGGACGTCTCCTTTCTTGACCGTCTCCACGAAGGATTTCCTCGCGTACATCCTCAGATGTTGAGCATAGGAGGACAAGGCCCAGCGGATCGTCTTCCTACCGGTCCTTCCTAGGTTGAGGATGCCTGCCATGTTCCACGAGGTCTTGTAGAAATAGTCCGTGTCCTCATGGTTGTGGTCGGAGTAGACCCTGACCACCCTCCACTCCAGTCCCGATTCCATGACCTTCTGGGCGAGAGCCCAGTCCTCCCAGGTGTTCATGTCCGAGATGTCGAGGTCCATGATCAGCTCCCGTCGGATCAAGGTCGAGTTCGTGAACCCCCGTTCGCCAGGCTTGATGGTGAAATATCCACGTTCTCCAAGCTTCCTCTCCAGGTCCGCGATGTTCATGCTGCGCAATGGTTCCAACGTGCTCACGCAGGGGGACCAGAGAGCACCTACCCCCTCGTCGATGTACTTCTCCATGCTCTCGATGTAGTTGGAGGGAATGGTGATATCATCATCGATGAAGAGGATCCATTCGGTGTCGCTCGCCCTTATGCCCTTGGTCCTGGCCGAGCCCAAGGAGACCGTGTCGCTGATGATAGTGCATCCGTGGGCCTGAGCGATCTCCCTCGTCCCATCTTCGGAGTCTCGGTCCACGAGGATGATCCTGGCGGGACGCACCCCCCTCTTGATGGCCTCTAGAGTGTTCTCCAACCTCTTGGCGCTGTTCCAGGTTGGTACGATGACGTCCACTCTCAGTGTCATTCGAGGTCCTCTAGGGGATTGGAACATGAGGCACTGAGCACGTTAAATCTTTCCAAGGGGCAATCCCGGTCAGCGGCCTTTCTTCGTTGCTTGCTTCTCGTTGTGGTGGACGATCTCCGAAGGCGCCCTTCCCTGCCTGAGTAGGTCGCACATGATGCGCATGGGTCGATCGATGTGATGGTAGAAGGACTTGTAGCCAGCACACAGGTAGTTCAGACCTTCCTCCCCCTCGGGGGTCCGGGAGAACCGGTCCTTCGGGCATCCTCCATGGCAGGCGAAGCGCACCTCGCATTCCATGCAGCAGCGGGGCAGGTGCGCCTTCTCCAGCCCGAAGCGCCTCTGCTGGTCCGAGCCTATCATCTCCACCATTTCCTTCTCCAGGATGTTGCCCAGCAGATGCCCCGGGTCAACGAAATGGTCGCAGGAGTACAGGTCCCCGTTATGTTCCAAGGCCAATGCCGTTCCGCACACTGGTGAGCTCACGCACACGGCCGGAGGCTCGCCATACCAATTGGCCAGGGCAGTGTCGAAGGATTGAACGAACACCTCTCCGACGTCTCGCTTCACCCATTCGTCAAAAACCCCGATCATGAAGCGGCCATATTGCCCCGGTCTGACCGTGGCCTCCGTGACCTTGTTGGTCCTCTGACCAAGCTCACCCTTGGTTCTCTCGACAACCGGTATGAACTGGATGAACTGGAATCCCGCCTCGTCCCTGAGGAAGTGGTAGACTTCCCTGGGATGGTCTGCGTTCGCCGAGTTGACCGTGGTGAGCGCGTTATGCTCGACCTTATGTTTCTGGAGGAGGCGGAGCCCCGCCATCACCCTCTCGAAGGTCGGCCCTCCCTTGGCGTCTCGACGGAATGAGTCGTGCAGCTCCCTGGGCCCGTCCAAGGAGATGCCCACCAGGAAGTCGTTCTCCCGGAAGAACTCGCACCATTCGCCGTCCAGCAGGGTCCCGTTGGTCTGGATGGTGTTGACTATCCTCGTCCCAGGCCTGGCGTGCTTCCTCTCCAGCTCGATGGACCTGCGGAAGAACTCGAGGCCCATCAGCAGCGGCTCGCCGCCCTGCCAAGCTATCGTGACCTCAGGGACCGAATGGCCCTTGATGACCTGGCGCAGATAGCTCTCCAGCACCTGGTCCGACATGCGGAACGAGCTCTCCTCGTACAAGGAGCTCTTCTCCAGGTAGAAGCAATATTTGCACGCCAGATTGCAGACCGCCCCTCGAGGTTTAGCGAGCACATGGAAGGCTGGAGGCGCACTATGTACCATTTATGCCTCCATACGTGCGCATCGGTATTATGGATTTCCATTTTCAAGGGCAAAATAACATTGTGATAACGTTCAGGTCAACAATGTCACCATCTGCGAGATGGAGTTGGGAACAGATGAGGAACATTCCAGAGGAGGATGGGCGAGTCGCTGCAGATTAAGTATTAACAATCTTTATGTCCTTTGAACCCTCATACAATATATCTCCTTTTAAGAGAATAGGGGAGGAAAATAATGAGCAGTCAAAAGCACAAGATAATGGGTCCCGTGGATTATCTGGTGGTTCTTTTCCCTGGGAACAAGTTCAGCGGAAAGATCGCACCCGAGCTGGAAAAGTTGCAGAAGAGCGGCACCATCAGGATAATCGACCTGGTTTTCATCCTTAAGGATAAGAACGGAAGGGCGATTTTCACTGAGGCCAGGAACCTCGGTGGTAAGGAGGGGGAGGCATTCAAGTCCTTCACTACCAACCTGGGCGATTGGCTTTCCGAGGACGACATCGAGGACATCGGTGAGTTGATCCCCAAGAACAGTGCAGCCGCAGCAATACTCTTCGAGAACACCTGGGCTGTGAAGTTCAAGGAGGCCTTGCTCGACGCCGATGCTAAACTGATTACTCAGGCCCGCATACCGGGAGAGCAAGTAGAGAAGGTAATGAAAGAAAGGATCAAATTAGGAGGTGCTTAGATGAGAGGAAGGGGAGCCGCACTATTGATCGGAATGAAGGCGGGAGAGAATCGGGCGAAACAGGAGCAAGCGGCGCAGCAGCAGGGAGCCCAGCAGGCACAGCAACAGGCTGCACCAAGTCCCGCTCCAGCCCCGTCGGGCGGGGGGGACATCAGCGCCCAGCTGCAGAATCTTACCAACATGCATAACGCGGGCCAATTGACCGACGAGGAATATGCCGCGGCCAAGAAGAAGCTACTAGGTTGATCAGAGCATCAAATTCCCTTACCCGAGCCGCCTGATCTCCTTTTTTTATGGAGATTGGCAGCCAATTTTTCTTGTTTCTCTGAAGCAACCTCCACGGGGTCGCGTCATTGAAAATTCGTATTCCTCCGTTTCGGATAGATTCAAACCCCCTGACCTCATTTTCGACGTGGTGGAACCACGGCCTACAGAAAAAAGACCTGGAATGAGAAGCTCGCAGACAAGGCAGGCTACCCCAAGGTGCTGATACTGGAGGAGGGATTCCCCTGTTACAAGGCGTTGCACAAGATGGGCGCGGAGGCGGGCGACGACGTGGTCCTGGTCAACCCGAGCGAGGTGGTACAGCTGATGAGGCTCGTCCCGCAGGGCAAGGTGACCACCCTGACGGAGATCAGCCAGAAGATCGCGAAGGAGCACGGGGTGAAGGCCTGCTGCACGCTCACTTCGGGGATCTTCGTCATGACCGCGGCCAACGCGGCAGCCGACGCCTCTAAGGATGGGAGAGACCTGGGCATCCCCTATTGGCGCACCTTGAAGATCGACGGTTATCTCAACGACAAGTACCCCGGAGGGGTGGAAGGGCACAGGCATCTCCTGGAACTGGAGGGCCATGGCTTCACGGGGAAGGGAAAGGGCGCCAGGATCGAAGGGCTCGAGGCCTCGCTCTTCACCTTCTGACGCGTTTCCTTTCTCTATAGCTCCTGGCTCAGAACACCCAGATCACCATGGCGAAGTATAGCACCAGCAAGGGCGCGAAAGCCGCCAGCCAGACCCAGCGTTTCCATCTGAAGACCTTGTTCCCGTCCATGGGGTCGAAGGGCATGAAGCTGTAGACCGCGGAGAGCAGGTGCATGGAAGCCCCCAGCAAAGCCAATGCCACCACGGTCTCATCATCAATGGGGAGGAGCGCCATGAACGCGAGGAATATCGTGAAGCTCATCAAGGGCCCGGCGCCATAGATCATCGCCCTCTGCTTGGCCGTCAGCTTGTCCGTGTCGTTGATTATGGTGCGACCAGGTAGGGCGAATACCGATCCGAAGAAAAAGGCGGTGACGAACATGATCACCGTTCCAAGGAACCAGAACTTGTATTCCGTGACTGCCTTGTTCCTTCTCGCCACGTACCTGTGCGCTAGATCGTCCACTATGACCACGAGGCCGGCGAAGACGACATAGAGGAGGAGCAGCGCGGGGTCCAACAGGCTCAACTTTCCTGCTATCATGAACGTGAGTCCGAGCATGACGGAAGCGAAGGCTATGGCCGCCAGTTCGTAGGAGGAGAAGCTCAGGAAGACTGCTTTCCTTTGCTGGGCTACACCCTTCTCCGGCTCCACCTTGCCCATCTTCTTGAAGGCTTTCCAGGCGACGTGCGATTTCAAATAGCCGATCACGAAATCCTGGATCATCTGGAACCTGAAGCCCCGGATCATGGAGGACTTGGTGCCGCTCGCTGACGCCGCGGCGTTGCCCGAGGTGGCCGATAGGGCTGCGTTCCCTGCGCCCGCCACCGCGACCGCTACCAATCCTGCTCCCGCTCCGACCACCACCGCTGCCGCCGTTCCCGCCGACTTCTCCATGAGGCTCTCGTCAGCGGGAGGCTGGACGGTCCCGCCCAATTTGGCCGCATAAGCGTCCTCGGTATCGCCGCCGACCGTCTTGGTCACCGTCCCGAACGCCATATAGCTGCCGTCATCTGCATGGACGGCGATGCTCCCGCTCACCGACATATCGTCCGGCCCGTAGGAGGCGGACCATTTCATGTTCCCATCGAGGTCCGTGCGGACCATGACGATCTTTGAGAGGGTGGGGTGATAGGACGCCCCGCTCCCCCCGAAGACGAACCCATCATCCATTTGGAAGACGCTGTACCCATAGTCCTCCCCGCTTCCGCCATAGGCCTTCTCCCAGGTGACATTGCCGTCGGCATCCGTGCGCACCGCGTAGAAGTCCATGCCTCCATTGCCAATGGTATCGGTGTGCCCCGAGAGCACGAAGCCCTGGTCCGAGGTCTGGAGCAGGCCATAGAATAACGTGCTGCCAGTGCCTCCATAGGCACGATCGTACAACATCGTTCCGTCCGCCCCCGTACGAACCAGATATCCATTGGTGGCCCCCCCGCCGATGGACTGCGTCCACCCGGCGATGGCATAACCGCCATCGCTGGTCTGGACCAGTACCTTGCCCCAGTCCTCAGAAGCACCCCCATAGGTGCGGGACCACTCCTCTGCCCCATCGGCGTCCACCTTGACCAACCATACATCGGAGCCGGTGCTGCTGCTGCCCTTGTATCCCGTGGCGGCGAACCCGCCATCGGATGTCTGGATGACCCCGAAGCCGGCGTCCCTCGTCGCATCCCCATAGCTCCTGTTCCAGACCTCGGTGCCCGACGAGTCCACCCTCAGCAGCCACAGGTCGAAGCTTCCCACGGTGAAGGTGGAGGTGGCTCCTGCTATGATGTAGCCGCCATCGGTCGTCCGGTCGATGGAGTAGATCCAATCCCCTGATGCACCGCCATAGGTCCGGTACCATTCCTGGGTACCATCTGTCCGAAGTTTGCGCAGGTATGCGTCGTAGCCCCCGCGCGTGTCAGAGAGGGTCACCCCTATCGCCACATAGCCGCCGTCGGAGGCGAGTGCGGCATTGTAGCCTCGGTCGATACCCACGCCGCCATAGGTCTGCTGCCATTCGAGGATTGGTACGTCGTCTTCAAGCTGCGTGGTGAACCGCATGTAGTCGTACTGCGCGATACCCCTCCAGGGCGAGATGTAAGCCTGGCCTACTGCCTGGCCGATCGGGGTGGTGAAATCCACGCCATAGACATAGGCGCTATCAAGGAACAGGGAGATGTTGCTGCCTCTTTTCTCCATGGACAGGGTGTACCACTGGTTGAGCTGGAGCGCATAGGAGCCGAAGGTCGTGGTGTTATCGTTCACGGAGAAGTTCAGCCGGCTGTACCAGCCGTCGATCCAGAAGGAATAGGACGCCTGGTCCGTGACCACGTTCACCCCTGCCGTTCCTCCGTAGCCGCCGATCCACATGCTCCGGGTCTCCGCCCTCCAGTCCTCTATGCCAGCAGGGAAGTGGAGGTATCGCACCACCGTGTCCACCGATGAGCCGTCCAGCACCAGGGCGCTCCCGTTCAGGTAGGTGGAGGCCGGCTGCTCCAGGGTCCATCCGGCGGCCTGTAGCTCGCCTATGTCGGCGTAGTCGAACTCCTCGTTCCACTCGAAGTCCGTGGCGGCAACGCATGTGGACGGAAAGAAACCAAGTAGGCTGACTATGATTAAAGATGCGACTAACGCCTCCTTACGCAAATGCTCCCCCCGAATTCCAGGGGTGTTTGTGTCTGTGAATTATATAACGATAGCGGAGAACCTCAGCCCGAAGGTCCGAGCGAGGCTCCGTTGGTCAGGGAAGCACTCTCTTCCAAAGACTTAATAAGACATGGACCAGGAATGGTTTAAGGTGGCGTGGCTGATGGCCGCGCATCTACGTGTTTTTCAATCCGACCGGATCACTTCAGGCTGATGTACCCATTGCCGAAGCTCTCACCGGTCTGGAAGTTGATCAGCTTCTCCTTCCATAGGCGGGCATGACCTCGATCTAGCCATAGGCGTTGTAGCCGATGCCCGGCGCATGTTCCGTCGCCGTGATGGTAACCTGCGTTATGTCCCCCTATCAGGGTCCATGACACCACTCCGGTTTTTCATATGGCGACTGATTCTCTTAGGGGAGTATTTTGAGAGACAGAGCGAGTCGAATAATTATCATCGCAGATATCGGGCGGGAATAATTAATAATACAGCTTGAATTTATTCTTGAATAGGTCCGAAGGAAGGATGATTCTTGCTGGAGAAAGCGGTACAGAACCTGCCCGCGGAGCTTCATAGCTTCTTGCTGAGCCCAGGGGGCCATTCCCTCGTCCTCCGTGGGAACGCTGGAACGGGCAAGACGACGCTGGCATTGCAGATGGTGGAGGAGTTGGCGGATATCGAGAACAGCTACTACTTCTCTACGCGAGTATCGGACTCCATACTCTTGGACCAGTTCCCGTGGCTCGCACACCGTTTGTTCGGGGAGGAGGCCGGGGATCCCATCCTCAAGGAGCTGGAAGGGCAGCCGCTCGAGAACGCCAGCGAGCCTATCGATGGCCTGGAACCACTGGACAAGGAGAACGAATCCAAGAGGCTCTGGCTCAACAAGCTGAAGCTCAGGGGCACCTTCGGGTTCGAGGGAAGGCCTGGGCAATCGTTCCCCCAGAACCGCATCGACCTGACCGAGATAGAGAGGGTCTACTCCGCCATCGAGGGTGCGGGCAAGGGCAAGTCCCTGGTGGTCATCGACTCCGTGGACGCCCTTGCCGAGGCGTGCGGGGTCAACCCAGCGACGGTCATCACCGCCATCCAGAAGGACCTGGTGGAGGGCAAGAAGGTCAACATGATCTTTGTGGCCGAGAGCAACGACCGCTACCTCGACTACCTCGGGGACGGGGTCGTGGAGCTCTCCATACAGGACCATCAACGTCGCCGCCTGCGCGAGATGAACATCCTCAAGTTGCGCGGTTGCGCCATCCAGCAGCCGAAATACCTCTACACTTTGAACGGGGCCAAGATCAGGGCCTTCCCTGATCGATCATACAGCATCACCACTCTCAAGGGCTGGCAGCCCATCTCGGACAGGGATGGGAAGGCGTCATTCGGGCTAGCCGATCTCGACCGTTTGACGAAGGGAGGGATGCCCCCCGGCTCCATCGTGCTCATCGAGCTGGGCCATGGGATCCCCTTGCAGATCACCGGGCTCCTGGAGCAGACCATCGTGGCCAACTTCGTGGCCCAGGGGCGTGGTGTGCTTTGGGTGCCCCTCAAGAAGGAGAACGCTGGGGCAGCGCGCAACCGCCTGTCTTCCCTCGTACCCAGGGAGAGCTTCGACCGCTATGTCCGCGTGGCTGAGGCGGCGGCGGAGGTGCAGGACCCGAACATACCGTGCATCATGAGGATCGAGGGCTCCAACGCCCAATCCGATCTCAACTGGAAGACCATAGCCTACGCGCTGAAGGAAGCCTCACCTCCCATCCTCTCCATGATGGGCTTCGATACGCTCGAGTCCATCTACGGGGGCAAGATCATGGACCAGCTGACGGACCACTTCGCCGCTGTGAAGAGGCATCACAACCTTTTCATCGGCATAGTGTCCCCGTCCACCAAGTCCACCGACCGACTGGCTGACCTGGCCACCTGCCACATCAAGGTCGATCGCATAGGCGGGACGGTCATCATCTTCGGCATCGAGCCGTTCACGGAATGCAACGTTTTATCGGCGACCGAAGAGAGCGACGGTACCCGCCTGGAGCTGGTCCCGATATTCTAAGGCGCCTGTCCCGGGCCGAGGAAATCGAGCTGCCTGAGCACCGCTTGGGCCAGCTCCTCCCTGGACATCTCGCCTACGAGCCTGTCCACCAGCTCCCCTCGCCGGAAGATGAGGAAGGTGGGCGTGGCCTTGACCTTGAACTTGACAGGTACGTGGTAATGCCTCTGGGCATCGACCTTTCCGAAGACGGCCTTCCCCGACATCTCCTTGGCCAGCAGATCGAAGATGGGAGTCATGCGATTGGAGTGCTTGCACCACCCCACCCAGCAATCGACCACCACCAGGTCGTTCTTGTGCAAGAGGTCTTCGAGCTCGTCCTCGCTCAGGTCGAGAGCCATGGTTGGAGCATCCCCTTTCAACGCCTTTTCCTCATCGACCGCGAGCCCACACATCCTTTTTCACTTCCTTCCAGAATTGGAACGATGCTTGTCTTCCCACTCCTTCGTTTAAAAATGCTTGCGTTTCTCCTCTCGGCATCACGAACAAACCCGAGGAGGCGGGGAAGGGCCCTCCCTCATGGCTCCAGATGGCGCAATAGAAGCAATTCCACTTCCACAGGATGCCCCTTTGTGAGCACCGGTGCCGCTCTGGCCTGCGCCCAGGTCAGCCTCCCGTCGAGGTACACGTTCGCCTCCACGACGTAATCCGACCTGGCGTCCATCAAGGTCGGGTCCACTTCCACCTCGAAATCGATCGGAACCTGCCTTCCGCCTGCCTGGAAGGCCGTGCGGCCGACCAACATGGGGGCCGAGGGGTCGGTGACGTCCATCACCCTTACGTCCACCAGTGCCTGGGGCAGGAGGGCGATCCGCTCGCGATAGAGGACGCGTCCCCGCACCAAAATACCCATCGGCATCCTACCTTGTTGCATGGGGATCACTCGAAGCGCAGCACCTCCGCCGGGGTGACCTTGCTCGCGCCCCTGGCGGCAGGATAGACGCTCAGCACGGTGGCGAGGAAGGCCAGCAGTGCCACGAAGAGTATCGGTACCCAGTCGATGACCAGGATGAAGCCATTGGCCTTGAAGCTGACTTCCCACAGCTGATACCCCACGACGACGCCCAAGACGGTGCCGATGAGGATGCCCAGGAGAGAGATGAAGGCCGATTCGATGGCGAAGTTGGCCACGACCATGCGTTTGCGGTAGCCTATGGCCCGCATCATCCCGATCTCGATGCGGCGCTCATGGATAGAGCGGATGGTGATGATGCCGAGGCCAGAGATGCCGACGATGAGCCCCATTCCGAGGAACGCCTCGAAAAGCGTGAACATGCTGTTGATCAAGCTGGTGATCTGCTTCGCCAGCGCTTGGATGTCTATGGTCTGCAGGCTGTTGGCCAGGAAGGACTTCTCCAATAGCACGGTCTGCTCGGCCACGTTCAATCCCGGCTGATACTTCACCAGCATCAGGCTATAGCCTTGGGCGAAGAACTGGCTACGCACAGCCTGCTCCTGAAGGAAGAAGCCCTGCATGGCCATCTGCTTCATGAATCCCACGATGGTGACGTTGTAGGTCTGACCGACAAGGTTCACCAGAGGCACCACATCCCCGACGTGCAGCGTGAACGTCGGCCCAGTGCCCGGCGGGCCCATGCCCCCCCCTAGCCCGTTCTGGGGCAAGAGGCTTCCGTCCGCGATGGCGAGGGAGCTGTTCGCCTCCACCGCCTGCCAAGCCTCCAACTCGCTCGAGTACAATGTCTGGTTGTACTCGGAGAGCGGATAGTTGCCCAGGGTGAAGAAGCTCGTACCGAAGCCCATGACCTGATAATTTACATTTTGATAGGTGACCTCTTGGGTCACAGGGTCGACCGTAGAGACGTTGATTCGCGCCAAGGACACTGGCAATGGTATCAGGCTGCTGACATTGCTACCTGCCAGCGGAGAACCCGTCTGGTTCAATTGGGCCCAGGGGTCGTCCATGATGGGCGAAGTGCCCGTGAAGGAGATGACATCGAAGCCTCCCGAGGTCTCGCTGACCATGCGCTCGATGTTGACCGACATCATGCCCGAGACGATCGACAGGGCCGTGACCGTGAAGATGACCAGTCCGAAGATGAAGACGCTCAAAGCCGTCCTGAACTTGGCCTTCAATGGATAGGATATGGCGGTCTTCAGGACCGCGCGGTACTCCTTGCGCACTCGGAAGAGTTTCGTCAGGATGTGGATGATCGAGTCCGAGTTGAACATGATTATCATCAGAGCGCCGACCACTAGGAAGAGGCCAGTCACTATGAAGCCCTCGATGTCCGCTTCGTAGGGGAAGATCTGAAGTCCGAACGGCAGGGGGATCCAAACGATGATGACTAGAAGTCCTGCCAAACTCCATGCCACCCGCTCGCTGATGAACCGGCGCAGCAGGAAGCCCAGGGAGATGGCCACCAGTGACAAACCCGAGCTGGCATAGGCCAGCTTCTGGCCATAGATGCCGTAGGCCATGAGGAGGGCGCCACCGATGAGCAGCAAGAGCCCGAACCTGAAACTACGTCTGTCGTTCTTGGGCACCGGCGGCTCCGGGATGTTGCGGATAGCGCGCACGATGTTGAGGTTGGAGATCCTCCGGGTGGCCAGGTAGACGGTCACGATGGTCAAGGTGAAGCCTGCCAGATAGCCTAGGATCAAGGACATGGGCGTGAAGGTGAAGTAGGTAACAAGATTGAAGTTGGTCCCGTCGAAGTTGAACATGCTGCTCATGGCCCAGACAATGACATAGGCCAGCACGAGTCCCAAAGCGGACCCGACCGCGGCCGCCAGCGCAGCATAGAGCGTGCCTTCGTAAACGAACAGCCGGCGCAATTGTGCGCGCTTCATGCCGATGGCCCTTGCCACGCCCATGTCCCCTTTGCGCTCCTCGCCCAGCATGGTGAAGATGTTGATCACCAGTGCGATTCCAGCGATGATGGAGAACGCCCCGAAGACGAAGAACATGCTTGTGAACATCTGCGAGGTGGTCTTGGCCTCCGCGATGATCTCCGCCTTGTCGGAAACGATCTTCAGGCCAGTGCTCTGCTCCAGCGGAGCCAATATGGAATTGATGTCCGTGCGCACCTGGTCGGCGTACTGCATCCCGCTGTCGCCGGTCCCCACCAAGGAGACGATGATGTAGTTGGCCTGAGCCGTGCGGTTGAGGAAGAATTGGGCCGTGGCCAGATCGAGCACGATGTTATTGCTCCCGCCAAAGGCGCCGAGCCCCTTCCCCTGGACTATCATGGAAACGGTGAGCGATATGACCTGTTCCTGTCCTTTCAACAGGAGCACCCGGCCTCCGACATGCGCATCGATCGCCGAGGCCGCGCTCTCGCTCAGATAGACGCTGTCCAGCGAAGGTGCCACATCGACCCGGTTGCCATTCAGGTCATAGAACGAACCGAAGTTCTGGACCACCGTGGAATTTAGGCCCATAAGGCCGAAACTGGGCTTCGAGAGACCGTTCTCCTGGTTCACGATGGCCACCGAATCCCGCAACAAGGTGTTGGATGACTCGACGTTCGGTATCGCGGCGAACTGGTCTGACAGGGGGTTGAGATAGCTTTCGTTGAAGTAGCGGAACCCTTCATATTGGGCTGCGACACCGAAGTCCACTTCGCCCAATGAGTTGGTGGCCTCCTTGACGATCATGTTATTCATGGTGTCGCCCACCACCAAGGAGGTCGAGATGATCGCCGTGCCGATCATCAGGCCACCGATGACCAGCGCTGTCGTCCCCTTGCGCCTGGCGATGTTCCTCAGGGCCATGGTCATGAGGATACCGTGTCCCCGGGCGTCGAGGAGCACGATGACGATCACCACTATGATCGTCATGAGCAAGGCGGCGAAGGACGGCAGAAGAAAGAAGGAGGCGATAATGATGAGGACCCCGACGATAGCTATTGCGACACTGGAGAGCCTAGCCAAAAGCTCACCCGAATCTGCGGATCTCTTGAGTGATATTATGGATGCTCCCATTCTCGTTCACGATGACGCCATCCCTCATATGGATCACCCGGTCGCAGGCGGCACCGACCTCAGGGTCGTGGGTCACGATCACGAAAGTCTCGCCGTTCTCCTGGTTCAGCTTCCTCATGAGGCTGACGACCTCGTCGGCCGTCTTCTTGTCCAGGTTGCCGGTCGGCTCGTCGGCCCAGATGAGCGCAGGATCATTCACCAGCGCACGCGCGATGGTGACTCTCTGCCTCTCGCCCCCAGAAAGTGAGGCTGGCCGCATCGTGGCGCGGTCCTTGAGGCCGACCGCAGTCAGCATCTCCTGCGCCTTCTTCCTGGCGTCCTTGGAGTTCTCGTCGGTGAGCAGCAACGGCAGCTCCACATTCTCCTCCGCGGTGAGAACGGGCAGGAGATTGAAGAATTGAAAAACGAAACCCATCCTCCTAGCCCGGAAGATGGTCTTGGCATCGTCGTCCATGGCGGTGATTTCCTTTTCCTCTACCAGCACCTTGCCGGAGGTCACCTCGTCGATGCCAGATAGGCAGTTGAGCAGCGTGGTCTTGCCACATCCGGAAGGACCCATGATGGCCACCATCTCCCCTTTATCGACGGAAAGGGTGACGTTCTTGAGCGCCTCCACCCTCAAAGAGCCGGAGACGAACGTCTTGCAGACGTCCTTGGTTTCAATGATTGGCAATTTGCAACCCTCGGAATGATAGGCCGAGCATTTCTGCACTACTATAAGAATGCTAGTAACTTGTGGCGAAGTCGAATGGGGACAATCGGATCGCGCTGGAAAGAAGCAATGGGCGAAAAGGGGAATGAAAGGGAAAAAGGGGTTTTGGGAAATGTTTTTCCAGCTTAGGTGGTCGATGGCGGCAAGGTTGTCTTACCCTTGTGGGTGATGTCCGCTATCTGCTCCATCTCCTTGATCTCCTTGCGCATGGACTCCTCCAGGGTCTGAAGGTCGCGGCGCAGCTCCTCGGGCTTGGGGATAGGGCCTAGGATGTCGTCCGCCTTGCCTACCATCTTCTCCACCTCCGCCAGGGAGCTGATCTCGCGCTCCGGGACCGTCCTTCCGGTACCGAGGTACTCGGAGACGCCCTCCACCAGCTTGGTTAGCTCGAAAGGCAGGATCCACTTGGTCGAGGCGCCTGCACCCAAGGCCTTCATGGTGTCCAATGAGAGGACGGTGATGGCCTTCGAGTCCAGGGTGCTCGCTCCCACGGAGAGCACGCGCAGCTTCTGCGCCTCGCCTTGGGCCTGAAGGATGATGGCCATGCGCTCCCCTTCCGCCTCCAGGATCTTGGACTGCCTGATCCCTTCGGCCTGCAGGATGCGGGCGCGTTTCGTGCCCTCCGCGGACAGGATGGCCGCTTTCTTGTCACCGTCCGCCTTGAGGATGGCCGCCCTTCGCAGCCTCTCGGACGAGGTCTGTTCCTCCATGGCCATCTTGACCTTGGGGGCCGGGTCGACCTCCCTTATCTCGACCGCATCAACCTTAACGCCCCACTTGTCGGTAGCTTCATCGAGAACGTCCCTCAGATGCACGTTGATGCGCTCGCGGTTGGATAGGATCTCGTCCAGCTCCATGTCGCCGATGATGGAACGCAAGGTGGTCTGGGCCAGGTATACGGTGGCGGAACGGTAGTTCTGCACCTCGAAGTAGGCCTTCTTGGGATCGATGACCTTGATGTATATGATGGCGTCCACGTTCGTGGGGGAGTTGTCCTTGGTGATGACCTCCTGCCTAGGGACGTCCAGCACCTGCATCCTCAGGTCGAGCTTCACCACCTCGCTTATGAGCGGGGTGACGTAGTTGAAACCCATGTTCAATATCTTCATGAACTTGCCGAGCCTCATGTAGACGCCCTGTTCGTAGGGACGAATGATCCGGACACCGCTGGAAAGAACCAGCAGTATCACGATTATGGCAATTATGAGCAAGCCCACCACAACGATATCTACCATTTCAAGACCTCCTCCAGACTTCTTCCATATGAATGTAACTCCTACTTGGGGATCTCCTCCACGAAGACGTGGACCCCCTCGCTGCTCTTGACCACGACCTTCCTTCCTTCCTCGATCTTGGAACCGGATGTGGCGCTCCACATGTCATGATCGATCCTCACCTTTCCAGTAAGGCTGTTGGGCGTGACGGTCTTGACCACCATGCCCTTCTGTCCGACGAGGGACGTGGCCACCGTGGTCTCCGGCGGAGCAGGTGGCGCCAGCCTCTGATAGATCTTGATCGTTATGTATGTCATTGGGACGAAGAGTATCACGGCCAATATCGGGGACCAGACGGAGAATAGAAATTCTGGAAAGACCAGGCCCAAGCTCCCGATGATTATCAATATCGTCGCTGGGACAAGCAGGAAAGCGCCGGGCGTGAGCGCCTCTATGACTATCAAGGCCACGCCCGCCAGCACCAGGGCGATTGCCACCTCGACTTCCGTTACCATTGTCTGCGATTATCGATGTTCAGCTATATGGGTTTATTCCCCGGCTTAGGAAATTTTTATACATTTGTAGAATCAAGAAGCAAATTGACCCAGGTGTATCAGAATCGTCCCCCGATCCTACCGCCTCCCGTGCCCCCGCCGCCCCATCTCCCGCCGCCACCTCCCCTGCCGAGGAGCGCGGAGAAGACGTAGAATATGAGGAACAGGAAGCGTCCACGGGTGACCACGGTCAAAGCTACGAAGACGCCGATGACCAGGAGCCATTGCCACCAGTTCAAGGGGACGAACGGCACCGGGTATCCGGAGCTGTCATCGTGGCCCTCTCCTTGGTAGTTATCCACGAGCTCCAGCCCCATGGCGTAGACGAAGAGCTTGATGCCGTAGGACCATTCCCCCGAATCAAGGTGGGGATCCAGGTAGATCAGGCTCAGCTCCGTGAGCTTCGCTCCCCCCAGGATGTCGGAGATGCCGTCGCCGACCACCACCGTCCATGCCCTCTCGTCGGAGGAGAAGACGAACAGAACTCCGTTGTCCTTGCCCTCTTGGCCGATCCCGTTCTTCTGGAAGGTCTTGATGGCATAGTCGCTGATCCCCACGGGCTGGGTGTCATTGACGATAAGCACCGCCATCTCACAGGAGTTGTTGAGCTCCACCTCGTAGCAGAACTCATCGATGTCGAACCAGTCGTCAGGGAGCAGCACGCCCGCCCGATCGTCCACATAGGGCGTGATGGTCGGGACCCATTCGGGCATCTCCTCCTCGGCGCCCGAGCTCAGGATGAGGTAGGACCCCACCGCTGCCACCAGGAGGACGATGACCAGCGCCGCGACGATGGCGGCGCGCTTGCCCCGGTCCATCTCCTATCACAAGTTCAGGACGTCCCCGTCCGGCAGCTCCGTTCCCCAGTATTTCCTCTCCTCGTAACCGAACATGCCGGCGAAGAGGGCGTTGGGGAAGGACTTGGTGTAGGTGTTGAAGTCCCGGACCGCGGCGTTATAATCGGCTCGAGCGAAGGACAGCCTCTCCTCCTGGAAGGTGATCTCGCCCATGAGGGTCACGATGACCTGGGTACCAGTGAGCAATGGATAGTTCTCCCAGCTCAGGATGATGTTGTTGAAATTCTGGTCCAGCTGGTCCGAGATGTTGATGAGCTGGTCGTCCCCCTGCCCTTCATCCAAGGCTTCCATCCAACGGGTCCTCAGCTCCGTGATGTTGGTGAGCAGCCCCGACTCGTAGGCCAGGGAGATGTTCTGCTGCTGGAGCAGCTGAGTGATGATGCTGATCTTGGTCACGTAACGGTTCTTGATCTCCGAGGACTTCTGGGTCACCGTCTGGTCCTTTCCTACCATCCCGTTGTACGAGATGACGGAGAGAACGCCGACGACCAGCAGCATTCCCACCACCAGAACGACCGCGAACGTCTTCTTGTTCATGGCTTCGAACCTTTTTGATTGAATGGGGGTTAGCGATTTAAAGCTAATCCCGCCGGGACCGGTCAACACCGATGCATCTGGTCCATCGGACCGATGCTCAGAACAGCAGCTCAAGTATGATGATCGAGATGATCAGCGTCGCTATGGTGATAGGCAGCCCCGCCTTCACGAACTTCCAGAAGGAGAGCTCCACTCCCAGCTTCTCCCCGCTCTCGGCCACTATTACGTTGGCCGCCGCCCCCAGGATGGTCGCGTTCCCGGCCAGGGTGCTCGATGCCGCCAGCGCCAGCCAGAGCGAGGTCTGTCCCAGCTGCTCCACGAAGGGCGCCAGGAGGATGACCGCCGGGACGTTGCTTATGAGGTTGGAGAGCACGGCGCTGAAGACGCTGAGGCCAGGGATGGTGGAAAGCCCTCCATTGCTCACCGACTGGAAGAAGTCCTCCATCTCCTGAAGCAGCCCGGAGGTCGCCACCCCCTTGAGTACGATGAAGAGGCCGACGAAGAAGAGCAGCAGGGTCCAGTCAACCCCCCGGAGGATGGACTTGGCGTTCGTGCGTCGGTTGAAGAGGGGCACGAGGAAAAGGGCGATGGAGCCCCCCACGAAGGCCACGATGGCCAGGGGGACGCCCAGCGAGGGGGAGACCAGGAAGCCGACGATCACCGCCGCCAGGACGCCCAACACCACCCAGATGGCGCGGTCCATGCCCTTGAAATCAATCATGGAGGGGGTCATTCGCGCATCGATGGACCGGCTGCGTCTCGCGCCATCGTCGCAGAGCTGCTTGCGGAAGACGAGCCATATGAGCGCGATGGCCACTAGCATGCTCACCACCGCCACCGGAACCATGGCGGTCGAGAAATCAAGGAAGGAGATGCCCGATTCCGTGGCGATGTAGGCGTTCTGCGGGTTTCCCACCGGGGTGGCGACGCTGCCGATGTTCGCCGAGACGGCCAGAGCCACCATGTAAGGTATGGGGTCGGCCTTGATGAGCCGGCAGGTCTTGATGACTATGGGCGTGAAAAGCAGGACGACGGTATCGTTCAGGATGATCGCCGAGAGCACTGCAGTG
>Ga0209254_10002113_pt1 | contig 18039 bp, 13 predicted proteins | sample FrelakmetDIP11DI_FD_187148 | JGI IMG/M metagenome (GOLD analysis project Ga0209254, IMG submission 187148) | Freshwater lake sediment microbial communities from the University of Notre Dame, USA, for methane emissions studies - DIP11 DI (SPAdes)... | ecosystem: Environmental > Aquatic >...
CAGCTGCCGCTCGTGGCAGCCGATGCACTGCCGGTGGTACGCGCCCTTGAGGCCGATGCGCGACGGCGCATCGGCTTCGTACGGCGCGCCGTGGCAGCGGGTGCACCCCTGCGGCGGGTTGGTCTGCATGTCCTGATGGCAGGCGGAGCACGCGCCGCCCAGCTTCACGTCGAACTGCGCGTGATACTCCTTCAGGTCGACGCCGACCCGGTCCTGCGCGTCCGCCGTGAAGCGATGGTGGCACACGCCGCAGTCGCCGCCCGTCAGCTCGTCGTGGATCCGGTGCGAGAACCCGACGGGTTCGTAGTCGTCCGCCCGGCCGTTCAGCGCCGCGTTGTTCAGCTCGTAGAAGTTCTTGTACGCGGGCGGCCGCTCCGGATAGGCGCTGGCGCCGACGGGGACGAACACGGGCGCCGCCGCCTTCACGCGCCGGACATCCTCCACCAGCCGCGTCGTCCCGCTGATCGCGGTCACGTGGACGACGTTGTAGAGCCCCACGAAGCCCAGCAGCGACGCGATTGCCGTGCCGCGGATCACCCGCGTCCAGAACGGGCTCACGGTCCGCTCCCGCTCTTCCCTGAGGCGCTGCTGTTGCGCCTCGGTCGCCGGCAGATAGCCCGGCAGGATCGGGAAGAACGTGACGAAGAAGCGATAGCAGAACAGGATGCTGGACACGATCGCGAACGTCATCGCGATCTCGCCCACCGACGGGAAGTACGCGCGCGTCGAGTACGGCGGCGTGTAGCTGACCAGGAACACGTTGATGCGGTTCAGCACGACGCCGAAGATGATGAGCGCCGCCGACAGGAACAGCCACCCCATCGACCGGCGAACCGCCCGGTTGAGCAGCAGCAGGAACGGCGCGACCACGCCGAGGAGGACCTCCACCGCGAGCGACGTCGTGGCCGCCGGATACGCCAGGAAGTCCAACTGGTCGAAGCGGAACGCCAGATCGCCGAACTTGACGATCGCATAGGCGCCGAGGAACCAGGGAATCGTCCGCGCGAGCGGCGTCAGCAGGTCCATCTCCGGGTTCCGGCTGAAGCTGATGTTCGCGTAGATCGACTCCAGGATCACCATCGGGAAGCCGACCATCACCGCCGACATCAGGAACAGCAGCGGCGTCAGCGGCGTGTTCCAGAACGGGAGGGTCTTGGTCGGCGCGATCAGCATCAGCGTGCCGAGCGACGACTGGTGCATGCACGACAGCACCACGCCCGCCACGATGAACAGCGGCAGCACGATGCGGACCGCCGCGTACAGCGCCATCAGCGGGCGCTCGACCCGCCGCACCAGCGCGGCGCCCCGTTCTCCCTGATCGACGCGCGACTTGAGCCCCTCCAGGATCGACGGGCTCATCTCCACCGTCAGCACGATGAGATAGACGGTGACGCACATCCCGACTTCGAACAGGACCGAGTTGCCCTGCCAGTTGAAGATCGGCCGCCAGATGTTCCAGTACCGGCCGAGGTCGAAACTCAGGGCGATGGCCACCCAGAGGTACCCGAGGAACGCGGTCAGGATGGCGGGCCGGAGCAGCGCCTTGAACTTCCGCTGCCCGAAGATGTCGACCAGGGCCGCCGTCGTGAACCCGCCGGCGGCGAGCGCCACGCCGCAGGCCACGTCGAACGAGATCCAGATGCCCCACGGGTTGTGGTTGTCGAGGTTCGTCACGCGGCCCAGGCCGAGCAGCATCCGGGTGATGCCGAAGGCATAGCCGACCCCCATGATGAGGAGCAACGTGACCGTGCCGAACGTGATGAACGGCTTCGTGACGCGATGCGGGCGGTCGTGGTGGAGCAGCCTCATCGCCGCACCTCCCCTCCCGGCCCGGAATTGGCCGGCGGCCCGCTCACTTCACCGATGCCGGGATGGTCCTCCGGGTGCTTCCGGTGGTTGAGCCACATGATGCCGGCCAGCGCGCCGTAGAGCGTGACCGGGATGATGCCGTACTTGAAAATGCCGTGCTGGATGGCTTCGGTCCGCTCCGGCGGCGGCGCTTCGGGCAGCCGCACCAGCCCGACCTCCTCGATGGGCCTGCCGACCAGGTACATCCACGAAGTGCCCCCCACCTCCAATTCGCCGTACAGGTGGTTCACGTAGCGGTCCGGCCGCCGCGCGATCCGCTCCTTCGCCATCGCCACCAGGTCCGGCCGGCGGCCGAACACCAGCGCCTCGGTCGGGCACGAAGCCGCGCACGCGGGGTTCGCGCCTCTCCCCGTCGCGCGGTCCGTGCAGAGTTCGCACTTCCGGACCCGCGGCATCAGCGGCTCGTTGAACTCGTACGCCGGCACCTCGAACGGACACGCAATCTGGCAGTACCGGCATCCGAGGCAGATCGTCGGGTTGTAGACCACCGATCCGTCCGGCGCCTTCGTCATCGCGCCGACAATGCACGCCGACACGCAGGACGGATTCAGGCAGTGCATGCACTGCACCTTGCAGTACGTCTGCGCAATCGCCGCCTGGTCCGGAGACGGACTGCCCGGGAACTGGTTGACGACGGTGAAGGCGGTCTCCGAGGGCCGGCGAAACGTCCGGAGCACGTCCCGATCGGAGAACGGGGCGGCCGTGCGCGGCAGGTGATTTCGCCGGTTACAGGCCGCCTCGCACTCGCGGCACCCGATGCACAGCGTCGTGTCGTTGAGCACCCCGACGTGATCGGGGTCGGGCGAATCGGCGGCCGCGCCGGGCGGCTGGCCTTCCTGCGCCTGGGCTGGGGTGCTGACAGACGCGGCCGCAAGGCCGAATTGAAGGAACCGGCGGCGATCGAGGTCCATGGTGCCGGCGACAGGCGGGATGCCCGGCCTCTCGCCCTCCCGGGGCTGGCCATGTGGCGGGGCCGTGGCGCCGTCGTGCGCCACGTGCCCCCGGCACAGCGCTGATTATGTCCCCTGCCGCCGACAAGTCAACCGGCGATTCTGCCGCCGATTCTGCCGGACTAGTCGACGAGCGGATCGACCGCGAGCGTCGCCGTGTCGCAGGCAGGGCCCGCGGACGGTGCGGAACGGAGGCCCGTGCGAGACCGCCCGTATCCTTGGTTCCGGGTTCGAGGCAGCCCGGGCGGGGGCGGGCGGAACCTGATTGCTCCGCGCGACCTAGACCTTGTGCGGGTCGTGCCAGTCGCTCTTGAGAATGGCCCAGAGATCGTCGTCCACCACTTCGCTGCCATGGGCGAACGACTTACGAAGGTGCGCCTCGCGAACGGCCCCCAGCTTGCGCAGGAGCCTGATTGATCCCGGGGTGATTCCGCTCGCGCGCGTCTCCAGCCGATGCACGCCCAGCGTCTCGAACGCAAACCCCGCCATCAGCCTGGCCGCCTCGGACGCCGCTCCCATCCCGCGGTGGCTGGACGCCAGCACGATGCCCCATTCGGCGATGGCGCCTGGGAGGTCGGCAAGCCGGATCTGAAGAAGGCCGGCGGCCTGGCGGGCGCCCCGAGGCACGATGGCGAAACCCGCCGCGCGGCCTTCGGAGCGCTGCAACTGGATCCACAAGACGTAGCGGCGGAACTCATCGGGCGTACTCGGCGCCGGCTCGAAGGCGACCTCGAGGTCTGCCGGGTCCAGCACATCGAGGAACGCCGGGACGTCCAACTGGTCAATCTCGCGCAGCGTCACCACCGACCCTTCGAGGGTCGGCAGGCGAACGGTCCACGCGGGGCGCTCCACGTCTCCGCGGCCTGTGGGATCGCCCGACAAGGGGTGCTCCTGCTCCACGCGGACTAACAGGTTCGATGCGGAGTGGTCGGGCCGGACCCAATCGGTGTCCAACACCGACCACAGGATCTGGTCTGCGAAGCCGTCACCGACCGGCTGCGAATGACGCAGCACGCCTTCAATGACGGCACCGAGCCGGCGCACCGCCTCGAACTCCCGGGCCCCGCCGGCCCGTCCTTCCACTCGGCTGACGCCGACCGCCTGGAAGGCGAATGCGAGCACACAGGCCGAGCTGACGGCCGGCAAGTCGGTTCCCCAATGCGCCTCCGAGAAGACAAACGACACCGTCGCCGCGCGGGACTTGGGCGCCAGTCGCTGCAGGAGTACCAGGCCGCCGACATCCGCCGACGCCTCGGGCACGACGGCGTAGCAGACGGTATGGCGCGTGGCGCGGCCGGTCCTCACCCGCGCGACAAAGTGCATCCACTCGTCGCCCGTGGCGGGCGCGGCAACGCCCAGCGTCGATGCCGCCTCGGGCCCGAACGCGACAGCCAGACGCTCGGCATCCCCCAGGCGCGGCTCCCGCAGCCGGAAGCCCGGGCACAGCAGGTCGGGCAGACGTCGGTGCCACTCGGCCACGAGGCCAGGCGAAGGCTCGAACCGGGGCCAGAAGGCCATCATTGTGATCCTCTGCAGCACGGCACGTGCCGTTCGGTTGCGCTGGCCTCCCGGCAATCATCTTTGGAGGCAAGTGACAGACAACTCCGGTGTTGCGGGGATCGTCCGGACGAGGTTCGCCCCTGAGAGAGAGCCTTCAACTGCCTCGGGGCGAGACAGCCAGTCCAGAATAAGGGCATCAATTCGTCCGGAGCACTCACGCCGAGAACGCCGTACGATACCATACGCTTATTCTCAATCCGTCAGCATTACAAAGCATCACATTTCAGCAATCCCGCAGGCGCAGGCCGGCAGGGCGTTTGGCGGGGGCGGGAGTCCCGAGTCCCGATATAATTCTCGGCGGTAACGTCGGGAGGCACCATGAATCGTCGTGATTTCCTCAAACAGGCATCGATGGCTGCGGTGGCGGCGAACGTCGTCCCGCTCGGCGCCGCCGGCAAGCGCATTGCGTTCGGCGGCATCCAGATCGAGTGCAGCACCTACGGCAACATCCTGTCGCGGATGGAGGACTTCACCGTCCGCCGGGGCCAGGCGTTGGCGGACTACCGCCTGTTCGCGGTGACGAAGGACTATCCCCACCCGTTCATGCCGGTGTTCCTCGCGAGCGCCGTGCCGGGCGGGCGCGTGGAACGGAAGACGTACGACTCGCTGAAGTCGGAGTTCCTGCAACGCCTGCGTGAATTGATGCCACTCGACGGCGTGTATCTGCCGATGCACGGCGCGATGTACGTCGACGGCATGACGGATGCCGAAGGCGACTGGATCGCCGCGGTTCGCGCGGTGGTGGGCGGGCGCTGCCTGATTTCCGCCAGCTACGATCTCCACGGCAACCTGAGCCGCCGCGTCATCGAGAACCTCGACATGATGTCGGCGTTCCGGACCGCGCCGCACATCGACCGCGAAGCGACCCACAAGCGCGCGTGCGACATGCTGGTCCGCTGCCTCGACGAGGGGATTCGGCCGACGCTGGTCTGGGCGCCTATCCCCGTCCTCATGCCCGGTGAACGCAGCAGCACCGAGTACGAGCCGGCGAAGCGGCTCTGGGGCCAGCTTCCCGCATTGAACGCGCAGGACGGCGTCATGGACGTCTCGCTGCTGGTCGGCTACGTCTGGGCCGACGAGGCGAGAGCCACGGCAGCGGCGGTGCTGACCGGCACCAGCCCGGCAGTGCTGCACAACGTCGCCGCCGGTCTGGCGCGGCAATACTGGGACGCCCGCTCGGAGTTCAAGTTCGGCGTCCCCACCGGCACGATGGCCGAGGTGATCGCGAACGCGCAGGCGCTCCCGTCGCGTCCGGTTGTGCTCTCGGACTCGGGCGACAACCCGACCGGCGGCGGCACGGGTGACCGCGCGGACGCGCTCGCCGAACTCCTGCGGATGAACGTCCGCGACGCGGTGCTCGCCGGCATCGCCGATCGGCCGGGAACCGAGGCGTGTTACCAGGCCGGAGTCGGGCGGACGATCACACTCAAGATCGGCGGGAGCCTGGATCCCCAGGCCAGCAAGGCCGTGGAAGTCGCGGCCAGAGTGGTGTTTCTGGCCCAGACCGACAGGATTCCCGAACGCCAGGCGGTGATTGAGGTCGACGGCGTCACCGTGGTCCTGACGGCGCGGCGCCGCCCGTTCCACGAAATCGCGGACTTCACCTCGCTCGGCCTCGACCCGACGAAGTTCAAAATCGTCGTCGTCAAGGCAGGCTACCTGGTGCCTCCGATCGCGGCCATCGCCAATCCGAACCTCATGGCGCTCACCGACGGAGCGGTCAATCAGGATATTCCGCGCCTCTCGAACGTCCATCGCCTGCCCACGTACCCGTGGGTCTCCGACATGAAGTGGACGCCGACGACGATCGTGTCGGCGCGGTCGAGACGCTGAACCGCAGAGTGTGAAGAGGCTTGCCTAGATCCCCGGGTACCACTTCCGCGCGTTCTCGTAGTAGATCTTCCGCAGCACCGGCTCGGGCAGCGCGACGCCGCGCGACCTGAAGCCTGCCCGCACGTTCTCCAGAGGCAGTTCCTGATCCGTGGCGAGCCACCTCGCGTCCGACTCGTAGGTGGCGGCGAGCCGAGCCAGTAGCTTCGCCGGGTCGGCATTCGCCGCATCCGGCCTCCCGCCAAACTGCAGGTCGGTGCCGTAGAGAATCCGGTCCTGGTACTTCACGAGAAACGCCAGGACCTTGTCGCGCGGCTGAATCTGAAGGTGGACGATCCGGGCCGACAGGTCGACGGCCAGGTTGGGGTACTTGTCCAGCCGCTTCGCCAGTTCGTCGACGTCGTACTCCAGGCTGCCGAGATGGCAGCCGACGACCCGCAGTGTCGGATGGCGCGCCAGCATCCGGTCGCGCGCCGCGACCTGGGCCTCGTAGTTCGGGATCTCCGGATGGAGCAGCCCGTGGTACTGGGGATTCGCGGCGAAGTACCGCCGGTCTCCGTCGACCGTCATCTGGTCCACCGGCAGCCAGCAATTGCGCGGTTCGCCGAGATGCGCCACCAGCGTGCGTCCCTGTTTCGCCAGCGCGCCGAAAACCGGGTCGAGCCGCGCATCGTCGGCCATGACGTACTTCCCGTCGGGGTCCTTCAGGACCATCCCGACGTCTTTCCAGACCTTCACGGCCACGGCTCCGCGGGAAAACCCGTCGTCGATGGTCCCGGTCGTGGCTGCGGTCCAGCCCGGCTGGCCCCAGGTGGCGAGGTTGAACGACGTGGCCCAGGCGATACGCTCCGGATGCGCGCGGTGGAGGGCCTGGGCCGACTCAATCTGCCTGTTCAGGCGGGCCCCATCCATGCCGCCCGTGGCGATGGTCAGCCATCGGAGGTTGTGCTGCTCGAGGAAGGCGATGAACGGGCCGAGATGCCCGGGCGCGACCTCGCCGACGTGCGCGTGGGCATCGATCTTGGGCATCTGCATCACCTGATCGACGGTCATGGCGTCACCTCGAGCGGCGGCCGGCGCGGTCACGCTGCCGGGCGGGACCACGGCGGCGGCCAGGCACACGCCCAGCAGAACAACACCTCCCACCATCGCGGCGCGGAACGGCAGCAGCATGGATCGCCTCCCTACTGCGGCGGGCCGGATGCCCACCGTGTTGCGCTGTAGAATAGCGCGGGTCTGCGTTCACGGGAAGCGCATGGCGCGCGGCCGCCGGTCCCGGGATGGTGGGGGCAGTCATGAAAACCGCAACGATCATTGTCCTGCTTGGCGGCGCGGCACTGGCCCAGGCGCCGGCCGCGAACTACGACGAGGCGAAAGTGCCGGCCTACACACTGCCTCCGCTGCTGGCCATGCGCGACGGCACGCCGGTCAGTGGCGCCGCCGGCTGGGAGCGACGCCGGGCTGAGATCCGGACGCTCCTCGAGTCGCAGATGTTCGGCCGCGCGCCGGGACGGCCGGATGACCTGACCTTCGCCGTCGACGCGCTCGACAAGGCGGCGCTGGGCGGCACAGCGATCCGCAAGCAGGTATCCATCAGGACGCGAGGCATGACGTTCCGCCTGCTGCTCTACCTGCCGGCCCATGCGACAGGGCCTGTGCCGGTCGTCGCCGGCCTCGGCTTCTCACCCAGCCAGAGCGTGAGCCAGGACCCCGGCATCACGCTGGCCGGTGCATGGGCGCTGAACAAGGAGACGAAGGCGGTAGAACTGCAGCCGGCGCAGGCATCATCGCGCGGCTCGGCCGCGTCGCGCTGGGAGGTGGAGGCCATTCTCGCCCGCGGGTTCGGGTTGGCGACGATGTACTACGGCGACATCGAACCGGACCTGGCCGGCGCGATAAGACTGGGCGTCCGGGGAACCTACCTCAAGCCCGGCCAGGAAGCGCCGGCGGAGGCTGAGTGGGGCGCCATCGCCGCGTGGGCGTGGGGCCTCAGCCGCATGGCCGACTATCTCGAAACCGACACGCAGGTGGACGCGCGGCGCCTGGCCGTAATCGGCCACTCGCGGCTGGGGAAAGCGGCGCTCTGGGCAGGCGCGATGGACACGCGCTTCGGGCTCGTCATCTCGAACGACTCGGGCGAAGGCGGCGCCGCGATCAGCCGCCGCGTGTTCGGCGAAACGGTGGCCGACCTCAACAACCGCTTCCCGCACTGGTTCTGCGGCAACTACAAGACGTACAACGGCCGCGAGGCCGACATGCCATTCGACGCGCACATGCTGCTGGCGCTCATCGCGCCTCGACCGCTGTATGTCGCCAGCGCCGACGAGGATCAGTGGGCGGACCCGAAGGGCGAGTTCCTCGCCGCGGTCGCCGCGAGCGACGTGTACGAGCGCCTCGGCCGGAAAGGTGTCGGCACGGCGGCGATGCCGCCGGTGAACCAGCCCGTCGGCGACACCGTCCGCTATCACGTCCGGACAGGCAAGCACGACATCACCGCCTACGACTGGCGGCAGTATCTCGACTTCGCGGAGAGGCACTTCCATGCCATGCGCTGACGCGACCGGCGGAGTCCGCCTGAAGACCACAATCGTCGGCCTCGCGCTTCTGCTCGGCCTCGCCGCCACACTGCACTCGCAGGCGCCGCGCGTCGAGAGCCGCCTCGAAGTGCTGACCGTCGCGACCGGGGAGCGCGAGGTCGTCTGGTCAGCGGAGGCGCATTTCGAGGCGCCGAACTGGTCGCCGGACGGACAGTCGCTCTTCTTCAATCAGGGCGGCCGCATCTACGTCCTGCCACTCGCAGCCCGGACGCCGCGGCTCCTGGACACCGGCACGGCCACGCGCTGCAACAACGACCACGGACTCTCGCCGGACGGAAAGTGGCTGGCGATCAGCCACTCCCCCGACAGGCAATCGTTGATTTACGTCGTGGCCGCGGCAGGAGGCCAGCCGCGCCTGGTCACCGAGAAGGGACCGTCCTATTGGCACGGCTGGTCCCCCGATGGCCGGACCCTCGCGTATTGCGCCAGCCGCAATGCGGAGTACGACATCTACACTATTCCCGCCGAGGGCGGCGAGGAACGGCGGCTCACGACGGCGCCCGGGCTGGACGATGGCCCGGATTACGCGCCCGATGGGCGCATCTGGTTCAACTCCGTCCGCACCGGGGTGATGAAGATCTGGCGCATGGACCCGGACGGCGGCAATGAGACCCAGATGACGCGCAACGAGGAGTACGCGGACTGGTTCCCGCACCCGTCGCCCGACGGGACGCAGGTGGTGTTCCTCTCGTACGATCGCGCGGTCGAGGGCCATCCCGCGAACAAGGATGTCGTGCTGCGCCTGATGCCGGCAGGCGGCGGTGAACCGCGCGTCATCGCCCGCCTCTTCGGCGGCCAGGGCACGATCAACGTGCCGTCGTGGTCGCCCGATGGCCGCCGGTTCGCGTTCGTCAGCTACCGGCTGCGCCCGCAGTGAGGAGCGCTTGCCATGTGTGAGCACCGGCGATTCAGCGCCGTCGCGCTCCGCAGAGCCGTCACGGGGGCCCTGGCGCGCGAGGGTGTGCCGCCGCACGTCCGCGAGGTGGAGGCGGAGCTGATGGTCGAGGCGGAGCTGCACGGCGTCCCGTCACACGGCCTGCTGATGCTGCCCCGCCTCATAGCCGGGTTCCGTGACGGGCGCGCCAATCCTGATCCCCGCATCCGCGTGGTTCGAGACTCGGTGGCCGTCTGCGTGATGGACGGCGATCGAGGACCGGGCCGCTATGTGAGTGTCCAGGGGATGCGAGCCGCCCTCGAGCGGGCGCGCCGGTTCGGCATCGCCGCGTGCCTCGTCACGGGCACCACGCACTGGGGCCGGGCGCACGCCTATGCCTGCCTGGCTGCCGACGAGGGCTTCGTCGGCGTGTGCACGACCAACGCGATCCCGAACATGCTCGTCCCAGGGTCGTCGCGGCCGGTGCTCGGAAACAACCCGCTGGCCATTGCGGCACCTCGAGGAGGAGGACGCCGCCCCGTTGTCCTCGACATCGCCATGAGCCAGGCAGCGCTCGGCCGCGTCGCGACGGCAGGGCGCGAAGGACGGGACGTCCCGCTCGGCTGGGGATTGGACGGAGATGGGCAGCCCACGAGCAACGCGAAGGCCATCCTGAGCTCGCAGAATCTGCTGCCGATGGGCGGCCACAAAGGCGCCGGCCTTGCGCTGATGCTGGAGATCCTGACGGCCGCGCTGGGCGGGAGCCTGCTCAGCCACGAAGTCGTCAACGCCGACACGTCCGGCCTCGACGCCGGCAGCTCGAAGCTGTTCGTCGCTATCGACGTCGGCGCCTTCGGGGATCGCGCACGTTTCGAGGCGCGCGTCGAGGACGCGCTCGCGCACCTGCGTGAGAGCTCGTCAGGGCCGGATGCGATGATACCAGGCGAGCGCGGCTGGCGGGCGCACGCCGAGTACGAACGCGACGGTATTCCTGTCCATCCCGACGTGATTGCGGCGCTTCGGGCGGTGGGCGTCGAGCTGCCGGCGCCCTGACGGCGCCGACAGGCCGACGCCCCGTTGACGCCGGCTAGAACCGGACCTTCATGCCGAACACGACCGGCAGCGTCCACCGCGAACTGTTGTCGTTGATCGGCTCGAGGCCGGTGCCCGCGAGGTCGTCGATCGGGGACAGGCCCGACATCCACCGCAGCCCGAAATGGCCGTAGGCCCCGACGCGGTCCGACAGCTGCCAGAGCACGCCGGCGTTGCCCCCGAGGGCGAAGGCCGCGGTCCTGTCGTAGAAGTCCGTGGCGCGCGCCGTCAGGTTGGCCGCCGGCGCCGACAGCACGACATCGATTTCGGTGATGAAGCCGAGCCCGAAGGTCCCCTCGATGTAGGGCCGCACGGTCGGCGTGGAGTCGAAGTAGCGCCTGAAGCCCACGTCGAGACCGAAGGTCCGGTACGGGTCGTACTGGCCGTAAAGGTTGGAGACGCCGAAATCGCCCATCTTCGTGAGGTCGGCGCCCAGGTCCTGATACGTGAACCCGGCGCGCGCTTCCGTCACTTCGTCGATCATGAAGCCGCCGCCGAAGCGGAGGTGGAACCCGGTCCCGTACACGTCGGAGTAGGAGTTCGGCAGGATTACGACGACCTGGTTGTTGAGCGTGCCGATTGCGCCGGAGTTGATGTTGCCGGCGAGGCTGTTGTCCCAGCCGACCCCGACCTCGAAACTCCACCGGTGATCCATCACTGAAGGCTGGGCCTGAGCGGCCGGGGCCACGCTCAGGATCGCGGCGAGCGCCGCGACCATGACATACACACGCTTGTAGTTCATCGATTCCCTCTCCTCTACACATCGGGATGCCGGCCGCGAAGGGGGCTCCCGGCACCGGCGGTCCGCTCAATTGTCCCTGACGCTCCAGTATCGCCTCCGACGGCCCTCCGCCGCAAGCGCCGCGGCGCCTGCCGTGTCATTTCAGCAGCAACTCCACGACCGGCACCTCGACAGAGGGCTTCAGGATGGGCAGCCTCAGCACAAGGTCGCCCTCGCGGCCGTCCTCGCTGATCCAGGTGGTGGACCGGCGCGCCGTCATCCTCACCTCGGACCCGTCGTGCAGCAGTTGCGCGTATTTCACCTTGTCGGCGTACCCCTCCAGCAGCAGGTCGCCCATGGGCCAAACCAGCAGGTGCACGTAGAGGCGTCTGGTCATCGGGTTGTAGGTGAGCAGCGCGTTGGCGGGCGCCTTGAAACCCTCCGGCGCCTGCGTGGCGCCGTAGATGGACGGGCCGTTTACCCGCATCCAGCTGCCGAAGGCGGCCAGGCGGTCCTTGGCGCGCTCGTCGAAGGTGCCGCGCGCCGTCGGCCCGACGTTCATGAGGAGGTTGCCGCCCTTGCTCACGGTGTCGACGAGCAGCTCGATCAGCTGGGCCGCGCTCTTCCAGCTGGTCTCGTCGCGGAAGTAACCCCACGATCCCGAGAACGTCTGGCACGTCTCCCACGGCACCCGCTGCCCGTTCATCGTCACCCACTCGCGCGGCTTGAACTGCTCGGGCGAGCGGAAATCCCAGCCGCCCGGCACGTCGAGCAGGTCGAGCCGGTCGTTGACGATGATGTTCGGCTGGAGTTCGCGGACCATCTTCAGGAGCCCGACCGAGTCCCAATCGTCCCGGTTCTTGCCGCGCCCGTTGCCGGTGAACGAGAAGTCGAGCCAGATGATGTCGATCGTGCCGTAGCTGGTGAGGAGCTCGCGGACCTGGTCCTTCATGTACTGGCGGTAGACCGCCATGTCGCGGCCCTTGTTGAGGGCGTCGAACTCGGCGTCGTTCGCGGGGCTCTGCGGGTGGTTGCGGTCGATGGTGTAGGACGGATGGTGCCAGTCGAGGAGCGAGTAGTAGAAGCCGACCTTCAGACCCTCGGCGCGGAACGCGTCGACCCAGGCCTTGAGGAGGTCGCGTTTCGCCGGCGTGTTGGTGGCTTTGTAGTCGGTGAACTTCGAGTCGAAGAGGCAGAAGCCCTCGTGGTGCTTCGAGGTGATGACGGCGTACTTCATGCCGGCCTGCTTCGCCTGGCGCGCCCATTCCCTCGGGTCGTAGAGGTCCGGATTGAACTGCTCGAAGTACTTCTGGTAGTCCGCGTCCGTGATCCGCTCGTACTTCTTCACCCATTCGTGTCGGGCCGGCATCGCGTACAAGCCCCAGTGGATGAACATGCCGAAGCGCGCGTCGGTCCACCACTTGAGGCGGGCCTCCTTCGCGGCCGGCGACTCGGCGGGCAACTGCGGCGCCGCGGGTGCCTGAGCCGCGAGCGCGCCGATGGCCAGGAACAGGAGAAGGGCGGAACAAAGCGTGCGTCGCATCGGAATCCTCCGTCACATGTCGGCGCCCGGGCCGGTGGAACCAATTGTACGGCAGGATGGCGACCACGACGGCCGGCGTCTGGGGTAACATGCAGAGACGTGCGTTTCGCGCGTGCCGTGACGTTGTCGAGGAGCCGGGCATGAGGGCACCCTGGCGGCTGGTGGTCGCCGCCGCTGTACTGAACTTGACCGTGATCGCCGCCGCGTCGGCGCAGACCGTCATCGTCACCAAGGCTCCGCCCGGGTCGGCGATCGAGTTGATCGTCAACTCCGCCGTCGCCGCCACCGCCACCGCGGATGCCACCGGGATGGCGACGTTACCGATCACGCCCGAGGCGCGCGGCGGGAAGACCGAGTCCGACACCTACGTCTTTGTCGAATACTGCGACAACCTGCGGCGCGTGATTCTCATCGAGCCCGGCATGCAGGGCTACGCCGGCGGCCAGTGCCCGCGGCGCGAGGTGCAGGGCGCCTACGTGTTGAGGGGGACCACCACGCTTGTCGTCAACGTCTCCGAGCCCGCGCCGTCGGTCCTCGTCCGCCAGGGCAGGGTGCCGCCAGCATGGCTCACCGACGAGGTCGAGCGGCCGGCGGACGCGAAACCGGCCAACGCGCCGAGCCGCGGCCTCTACGGGTTCGCCGGCGGCGGATTGACCTCGTTCCGCAACGCGGCCGTTTTCGCGTGCGGGTCGGACACGTGCGACGGCAGCACCAAGCCGATGACCTTCTCGGCCGGCGTCACGTTCTGGCTGACACCGTGGTTCGGCATCGAGGGTTCGTACCTGAAGCCGGGCGAGATCAGGCTGAGCGGCGGATTGGACACGCTCTACAACTTCACCAGCTCCCTGCAGACCGACGTGCTCACCATGGTCGGCAAGGCTGGATTGCCGCTCTCTCGGGTTCGGGTGTACGGCTTCGGCGGCGCCACGTTCAGCCGCGCGCACTGGAACACGCTTCAAACCATCGACGACCAGACCGTCTTCGTCGATGGCGTCGAGACGACCATCAAGGGCGGAGCGCAGAGCCTCGACCTGCACACGCAGGGGTGGAGCTGGATCGCCGGCGGCGGCCTCGAAGTGCCCGCCTCCAGGCGCCTGTCGATTTTCGGGGAAGGCGGCCTTGCCGGCATCAAGGGCGACGACAGGCAGGGCGGCGAGGGAAAAATGGACGACCGCGTCTTGTATTTCCTCGTGGGCGTCCGCGTGCGGATTCTCGGATAGGCCCGTCGAGCGGCCAGGGCGCTATTCGACTTTCACCAGTTCGAGTTCGAAGACCAGCGTCGCGTTCGGCGGGATGATGGTGTAACGGTTGGCGCCGTAGCCGAGCGACGGCGGGATGATCAGCCTGCGGAAGCCGCCCTCCTTCATGCCGAGCACGCCCCGTTCCCAGCCCTGGATCACCGTCCCGTCTCCTGCCGTGTAGATGATCTGCCCGCTGGTCAGCGACGAGGCGAACTGCGCGCCCTTGAAGTCGGCCGCCGTCGGGTCGTAGAGCCACCCGTTGTAGTTCAGGGTGAGGATCTTGCCCGTTTCGGCGCTGGCGCCTTGTCCGAATGCCAGATCAATCTGGCTGAAGGGCGCGTAACTCGACGGCGACGAGGGCGCATCACCGCATCCCGCCGCGACGAACGCCAGCAGCACGAGAGCAAGAGCGCCAGAAGCCCGAACCAGAGCGCGCCGACCCATCACGTCATCTCCAGGGCAATCCAACTGGTGGCCAGACCTGATTATGACATGGAACGCCCGGCGCCACGGGGCGTGAAGGAGGCATAATCGGCACATGATGTTCGACGCCTGGCTCGTGGCGGGCCTGACTGTCGCCGCGTGGGTCACCGGCCTCTGGCTCGTGAGCCTCCTGCTGCGCGACAGCTCCATTGTCGACAGCTTCTGGGGACTCGGCTTCGTCGCCGTCGCCGTGAGCGTCGCCGCGAGCGTTGCCGGTGCCTCGTCGTGGGGCCTCGCTCCCCGTGTCTGGCTCCTCACGGGACTGGTCGCCGCGTGGGGACTGCGCCTCTCCCATTACATCTTCTGGCGCAACAAGGGCAAGGGCGAGGACTACCGCTACCGGAAATGGCGCGAAGAGGCCGGGGACGCCTGGTGGTGGCGAAGCTACTTCAAGGTGTTCCTCCTGCAGGGCGTCGTCATGTGGCTCGTCGCGGCGCCAGTTGTGGCAGTGATCGCGGCCAGCGAGCAGGCCGCGCTGGGCTGGGTCGACGCGCTCGGCGTAGTCGTCTGGCTGGTCGGCTTCTTCTTCGAAGCCGCCGGCGACTGGCAACTCGCCCGCTTCAAGGCCGACCCGGCCAACAAGGGCAGGCTGTTCACCGGCGGCGTCTGGCGCTACACCCGCCACCCGAACTACTTCGGCGACGCGGCCGTCTGGTGGGGCCACTATCTCGTGGCGGCGGCCTCCGGCGCGTGGTGGACGCTGTTCAGCCCTGCGCTCATGACGTTCCTGCTCGTCCGCGTGAGCGGCGTGAGCATGCTCGAGTCCGCCATGCGGGATTCGAAGCCGGGCTACCGGGAGTACATCGCGTCCACGAGCGCCTTCTTCCCGCTCCCGCCCCGCCGCCCCCGCTGAAGCGGGGCCTGCCCCCGAGCGGGTGGCACGGGACAGGGGGACAGATCACTGCAGCTTTTTCTGCTGCAGCGCGGTGACGACGCGTGGGATCAGCGTATCAGGAGACAGGAACTCGAGCAGCGAGTACTTCGCCTTGTACGCCTTCAGCACGTCGTCCTTCACCATCTGCTCAGCGGTCTTGCCTGCCGCAACGTTTGTCCGGATGATCTCGACCATCGCCTTCAGCGCGTCGCGATAGGCACGCACGCCGGCCGCGTCGAGGTCGCGCCCGTGGCCGCTGATGAACGTGGCGTCCTCGGGGAACACGTCGAGCACATCGTCGAGGAACGCGAGGTAGCCGGCGATGTCCTGCGCCGCGGGGACGCTCTCGGACAGCAGGAGGTCGCCCAGGTCCACCACCCGCTCGGCCGGGAAGTAGACGATGAGATCCGCGTCGGAGTGCAGGCCGGGCCGCGGGATGAGATTGATGTCCGAGCCTCCGACGCGCCACGTGTAGGGCGCGGGCAGCGTGCGTCCCGACCTCCCCTTCAGCGCTTCGGCCTCCCTGGCGACCGGGAGGCCCGGATGGCCGGAGGCAAGCGACGCGGCCGTGATCACCGCCTCAGGAGCCGGCGCCAGTCCGTTGCCCGCCACGTGATCGCCGTGCGCATGCGTGTTGACGACGTACTTGATCCCCGGCGGCGACCATCCGGCGATGAGCCGCTTCAGCTCGGGAATCGCGCGCGTCGAGAACCCCGTGTCGATCACCACGGCGCCGTCTGGTCCCGAGAAGACGACGATGTTGTTCATCATGCCCCACGGGAACGCGACGCGGCGGATCGACGGCGCCACCTCGGCGACCTCGAACGTCAGGGGCGTGTACCGCGCGCCCTTCGCCTGCAGCCACGCGACGAACTCCGGCTGCCCGGCCTCGTATGCGACGTCCAGCGGCGTGCCGGAGTGCTTCGCCACCACATCCGGGTCCGCGCCCTTGCCCAGCAGGTAGTCGGCCGTCGCGCGCTGGCCGTAGAGGGCTGCGGCGTGGAGCGGCGTGAAGCCGTTCGGATTCCGCGCGCTGACCAGTGCCGCATGCGCCTCCACCAGCGCCCGCACCCGGCCGAGGTTGCCGGTCGACGAGGCCTGGAAGATGTTCTGCGTGCTTGCCGGCGGCGGCCCGGCCGGCGCCGTCGGCGTGATGCGGAGGTTCGCGAACGCGCCGTCGGAACCGTTGCCAACCCACAAGGCCACGCCGCCGCTCTTCGCCGGCCCGAGGTCCTCCACAGAAAGGCTCGGTTTGGCGGCGCCGTTCACGAACACCTCGACCCGCCCTGCCGACAGGACGATGCGCGCGTGGAACCAGCCGGCCGGGTCTGGCGGCGGCTCGATCGCCTGCTCGAACTGGCCTGGCCGTTCAGTGCGCAGCCGTTGCCACGTGTTCGCGGGATGCGAGACGTACTGCACCGAGTGGGCCCGCTGCTCGGCGCTGCCCGCCCGGAAGTTGAACGGCCTGAAGTACACCGCGTTGAGCGTCGTCCAGTCGACGACGTGGAAGGCAATGCCGAGGAAGCTCTGCTGGGCGACGTCCTTGCCCTTCAGGTCGACCTCGATAACGCCCTCGCCGAGCAGGATTCCGTCGAGTAGGACTCCACCGTCGCCGGCGCGCGCGTCCAGGCGCGCCACGTTGCGCCCGCCCTCCGTGGCTACCGTGAGCGCGCGGTTGAACACCTGCGCGCCCTTTCCGTCTGCCAACTGCCCGAGGTCCGGCGCAACGCTCTGCTGAGCCTGAGCGAGGGCCGCAGCCGGACTCCAGATGAGGATTGCCGCCGCGAACGTCAGCCTGGCGATGCTGTTCATAGCCGTCCTCGCACGTGTGTCGCCGGGCTCATCGTTTCTCGCCCGGCCGGAGATCCTCGATGACTGCGGCATCAACCCAGTAAACGTGGCCCGATCGCATGAAGAACAGGTACCGCCCGTCCGGCGAGACTACCGGGCACAGCTCCATGTCCGGCGTATTCACGGGCGCCGGCAGGGGCGCCGGGGGGAGCCACACTCCCTCCGCCGCCCGGAAGCTCACGTAAATGTCGTAGCCGCGCTGGAACAGGAGGTAGCTGCCATCAGGGGAGATGAACGGCATCGCCTCGCTGCCCGATGCCCGCACGGGCGCGTCGAGCGCGACGGGGTCCGCATAGCGTCCCCCGGTGAGACGCGAAACGAACAGCCCGCTTGTCCCCTTCCACCTCGAGCTGAAGTAGACCGCCCCGTCGGAGGCCACCGCGAACTGCCAGTGATGCGGCAACGCGTTGACGGCGGCGTCGAGCGGACGAGGATCTCCCCACTGGTCACCGACCCGGTCGGCAACCCAGATGTTCTCCTTGCCGGCGGTCTGCCCCGGGATGGGACGCCTCGCCATGTCGTAGATGTGTTTCCCGTCCGCCGTAATCACCGGC
>Ga0209254_10002114_pt1 | contig 18039 bp, 22 predicted proteins | sample FrelakmetDIP11DI_FD_187148 | JGI IMG/M metagenome (GOLD analysis project Ga0209254, IMG submission 187148) | Freshwater lake sediment microbial communities from the University of Notre Dame, USA, for methane emissions studies - DIP11 DI (SPAdes)... | ecosystem: Environmental > Aquatic >...
GTGATTCCGTGCATTTCATGAAAGAGGACAATGATACGGGGTTTATGGAAGCTGCGGGCGAAGAATCCCGGGATGATGGTTTGAAACCCGTACATCTTTTGTTCGATGACTTCCCAGTCATCTCCCTACGTCCAAAAAAAGACTGGGTGTACTTCCTCAAGAATATCGTTAACTACCCATTCTTTGCTTGCGACATGATTCATCTTGACGAAGGAAGGTTGGAATCATCTCTGAAATTGCGGAATTTGACTTGATGAATACTAACATAGTCGTGAAAATCTTCATGGTGATCATATGACACTCGATACCGGCACAACGGCATGGCTCCTGGCCTCGGCTGCCCTGGTCATGCTCATGGTCCCCGGCGTTGGATTCTTCTACGGTGGACTTGTACGGCGTAAGAATTTCATCTCCATGGTAGCCCTCTCTTTCATTGTCCTTGCCCTTGTAAGTCTCCAGTGGGTACTCTTCGGGTATTCATTGTCCTTTGGGGGGGATGTCGGAGGATTTATCGGTAATCTGGACTTCCTCGGATTATCAGGAATCGGGATGGAGGCTGGTGATGCAGGGTATCCTCCGCTCCTGTTTGTTGTTTACCAGGGAATGTTTGCTGCAATCACCATGGCCATCGTCACCTCAGGATTTGCCGAGCGGGTCAAATTATCGGCGTTTATTATCTTTGCCCTGCTCTGGACCACCCTGGTCTATGATCCGCTTGCCCACTGGGCCTGGGGGGGCGGATGGGCTTCAGCATTAGGCTCTCTCGATTTTGCAGGGGGCACTGTGGTTCATATCAGTTCGGGATTCGCTGCACTTGCCGTGGCGATGGTTATCGGCAAACGTTCGGGATTCGGCCAGTATTCCCTGGAACCCCATAACATTCCCATGACCCTGCTCGGTGCAGCACTCCTCTGGTTCGGCTGGTTCGGGTTTAATGCCGGCAGTGCCCTGGCAGCGAATGGTCTTGCTGCAAATGCATTCCTCGTTACCAATACCTCTGCTGCCGCTGGTGCCCTGGCCTGGCTTGCGGCAAGCTGGTATCGGGGAAAACCGAGTTCACTCGGGATGATCAGTGGGGCAATCGCCGGGCTTGTAGCAATTACGCCGGCAGCCGGTTACGTGAACGTTGGGGCTTCAATCGTTATCGGTGCAATCGCCGGGCTCATCTGTTACGGCGCCATGCTCTTCCGTCTGAAGAAAGGACTCGATGAAAGTCTTGATGCCTGGGCTGTGCATGGCATGGGCGGTCTCTGGGGTGCCTTTGCTACCGGCATATTCGCAACCATCGCAATCAATGGCTACTCAGGTCTCCTGGAAGGCAATGTCAGTCAGTTCTTTGCAAATGCCGCTGGTGCCCTTGCTGCGGTGATATATGCGTTCGCGGTAACGCTCATTCTGGCAGTCCTGGTCGATAAGACCCTGGGACTCCGTGTGTCAGAAGATGAAGAGTATGTCGGACTTGATATCTCCCAGCACGGAGAACGGGTCTAGGAGGCTGAACCATGAAGATGATTAAAGCCATTATCCGACCTGAACGTCTGGATTTTGTAAAAAAGAGACTCGAAGATCAGGGGATTAACGGAATGACTGTCATGCAGGTTGAAGGACGGGGTGACCAGAAGGGAATATCACTCCAGTACAGGGGCGGTGCAATTCAGGTCGATCTTATACCCAAGGTCCAGGTTGAAATCGTCGTGCGTGATTCCGTTACAGAAACAGTCATTCAGGCAATCCAGGAGGGGGCAAAAACCGGAAAATTTGGTGACGGGAGGATATTTATACTCCCTGTCGAACGATCAATTAAAGTCCGCACCGGTGAAGAAGAGAGGGACAGCTAACCAGCTGGCCCTCTCTTTTTGATACCATCTTTCACTGGCAGAATGAAGACTGTTCATCAGGTTCATGAAAATTAATCCATTCTCCGGAGTCATTTCGAAAAATATTTCCGCCCTCCGCTACGTACCTCTGAAAGTTGTCACCCTGTCCGGATGATGAGGCCATATCACAGCAGGTGGGTATAATTCTCCTCATCGCAATAACGATGGCACTCGCTGCGTTGGTCATACTACTGCTCCACCTTCCTGATTTTAATTTCCAGCAATTTAGCGAGCCATCATTCATTGAGATAAAAGGAGTTCATCATAAAGATGAGAGCGGCTACCTGAACTACGACTCCCGGGTCATCCTTTTCCATAACGGGACCAACAGTCTTGAGAACGATCTCTTAAGGGCAGAATTTTTCCGAAACGGCGCGAAAATATCGGCATGTATCGAGACTATGAACGGATATAAATTCATCTCAACCCATCATTTTGGAGTCCAGACAATGGGCGGTCTGGGATGCTCCGGAACCACATGGGACCCGAAGGAGAAGATAACACTCGATTTTTCTGATAATACTTTTCATCCTGGGGATAATCTCCGGGTGGACATTTTCATGAAACAATCGGGGTCACTGGTTTCGCGATATTCCTACCAGGGCTGATTGTCGTCCTTGTATCAGGGCCTCCCCGGGAGATAAAAATGATATCCAAAGCCGACCGATAAGGTAATTGAATGACCTTCACATGCAGACAGTGCGGCAGCTGCTGCATGTTTCTTGGAGATTACATCGTTATCGAACAACAAATCGGCCCTGAAGAATATTTAGCATGCTGTGTTTCCACAGGGACTCAGTTTACCGCAGTTATCGATCAGGATAAACGGGAAATATTTTCGGATTGTTCCTGGATAGATAACAATCCAACTGCCTGCCCGTTTCTCCGCCCGTTGAAGGATTGTATTGTTTGTACTATCCATACAACAAGCCCCCACCAGTGCAAAGCATACAGATGTGTATTACTCCGAATCCTTTCAGAAGATGGAACAGTCATCGGAAAGGTAACCGGGAGCCTCGCGCTCCATACTGATGATAGTGGCCTCAAGGCAGCATGGGCCGATATCGAGCGTTTGATCTCACAGAATTCTGAAGAAGCAGAACGACAAATAAGGCCATTCCTCGAAGAGAGGGGATACCGGTGTGTCGGTTAAAAAAAATGAATGGCCTTCCCAGCTGCTCCCTGGAACATGTCGTATGAGAGAATTATCATATCCCTGTCCCGGAATCAGTCTCTGAGTTTCCGATATCCAAAGGGTAGGCTAATCCCCCAGGGATTACTTCTCATTCTGCGTACCTCTCTCTCATTCCAGACAGAATTTGGGATTGCATAACTGCACGGGCGAATAACCGTGCTACCCGGATTGGCTCGGGAATTTTTCCATCATAGGTGAATGCAGAACAGAGAGCCCCGGCATCCTCATCAGAAATTCCATACGCTCTCATGTAAATGGTATACCCCGTTGGAAGGAGATGGGGGATCCGAGTACCAAGGGCCCGGTAGCAGGAGAGGCGTACTTCATCATGGGGAAAATTATGAATGATATCTTCCTCAATACCCTCGGAGGCTTCATAAGTCACCACAATGGTTGGCCGACCGGTCTCTTCCCGGACCCGCAGGGGATCGATGATATTGAACCAAGAGATGACACACCCGCTGATCATAACAGCGTTGATATCCTTCCGGTAAAAATTCCGGTACAGGGCTACAACCGAATCAGTTGCATCCATTCCTCCAACAGTCGTAGTCTCGAAGGAAAAACCGTCAACCCGAAGGTCTTTCCTCATGACAACTCCCGCAAGGATGGAGCGGTTATCTGAAGAAAAGCTTTCCGCGATTCCAAGGACACGAAGCCCTTTTTTCGCGATATGCATGGAAGCACTTATGACAGGGGATATAAAAATTATATCCCAATGAGCATCGAGAAGGACCAGGTCTGCGTCCTCATCCCGACCCTCAATGAAGGACCGACAATAGGGAGCCTCGTTGAGGATTTCAGAGATCTGGGATTTCAGAATATCTTAGTAATTGACGGTCATAGTACTGATACCACCCGGCAGATTGCTGAAAAGGCAGGGGCACGGGTCATCGAGCAGACCGGAAAGGGGAAGGGTAATGCCATTATCGAAGCATTCGATAGAATCGAACAGCCCTATATCCTGATGATTGATGGCGATGGTACGTATGCTCCCGGAGAGTCTGAAAAGATGCTTATGCCCCTCTCTCTCGGTGCTGCCCAGGTTATCGGCAATCGTCTCATTAGCGAAAACCGGTCATCGTTCTCGTGGCTCAACTATACCGGCAACCAGCTCCTGAACCGACTCTTCAAAGTCGCCCATGGCCGCTATCTCAATGACATCCTCTCTGGATACCGGGCATTTTCAAGAGAATCTGTCAGGCAGTTTCAGCTGAAAGAGACAGGTTTTGGCATTGAAACTGAGATCTCAGCAGAGGCGGTGAGGAACAAACAGGATATTCGTATTGTTCCTGTCAGCTACAGAAAACGATCGGGAACTCCAACCAAACTCAAGCCATTCCATGATGGAATTAAAATCTCAACCACCATTTACCGGCTGGCTAAAATGAGCAACCCGCTCTTTTACTTCGGACTCATTGGCTTGATCTTCATGATCATGGGATTGCTTATCGGCGTTTACGTACTCCAGCAGTGGTTGAACCAGATTGAACATCTTCCCCTTACTATCCTTACCATGCTTCTCATCGTTGTCGGATTCCAGATTTTCATGTTTGGTATCATTAGTGACATGATGCTCGTGTTTCACCGGGAAATCATTCATGAGATGCAGACGCTGCGGCAGTCAGATGATGAGAAGAAATGATCCGTTCCTTTCTCTTAATCCCCCGTAATTATTCATAAAGACTGAGAAATTTTATCTCCGCATCCTGCCAATTGAATATGCATCCTATCGGGCGATAGTAGTCTAGCGGCAGGACAGAGGCTTCCCAAGCCTTTAGCCCGGGTTCGATCCCCGGCTATCGCACTTTCTGATATGACTGAAGAGGGACCTGATCTTTTTGCGATTCGCATAATCGTTGAGAACAGGAAAGGTGTTCTCAGAGACATCTCTACTGTCGTTGCCCGGCATGAAGCAAATGTACTCATGATCCATCAGGAAATTTTTGATTCAGGACCATTCAAGGGAAATGCAGAGTTGTATCTTGAATTTGAGAATGGTGTCGATCATGAGGGGATGATTGAGGAACTGCTCCATTTACCCTCCGTACGGGAAGTGAAGCCCTATGAACCGTTCAGTAATATCTACGGGACCCGGGTTATAATCATCGGCGGCGGTGCACAGGTTGCCCAGGTCGCGCTTGGCGCCGTGAATGAGGCTGATCGCCATAATATCAGGGGGGAGAAGATCTCGGTGGATACCATCCCTCTCGTTGGGGAGAAGACCGTAGCCCAGGCAGTTGATGCTGTGGCCCGCCTTCCCCGGGCAGCAATACTGGTCCTGGCCGGCTCCCTGATGGGCGGGGAGATATCAGCTGCGGTAGATCGGGTAAGGGAAGCAGGGATCCCGGTTATTGCCCTGAAAATGGCAGGAAGTGTCCCCGAACATGCCGACCTCGTTGTGACCGATCCAATCCAGGCAGGTGTTTTCGCTGTAATGCATGTCAGCGGCGCAGCCGTCTTTGATATCAAGAGGGTCAAGGGACGGGAATTCTGACATGACCCCGGTCGAACGGGCGGTCTCAATTCTCAGACATGACGGCATTGTCATTTATCCTACGGACACCATATATGGTCTGGGAGGAGATGCCTTTTCTGAAGAGGCAATCCTGAAGGTTTATGAGGCCAAGAGAAGGCCGCTCTCCAATCCGATATCCATTGCCGTCTGCGCAATCGATATGGTTCATGGTGTTGCGAAAGTGGATGAGTATGCCTCCCGGTTCATCGACCACTTTCTCCCGGGACCAGTTACGGTCGTCCTCCCTGCCAGAAACTCGGTGCCGGAGATTCTTACCGGCGGAGCCGGCATGATCGGTATCCGGTTCCCCGCACACCCGCTGGCCCTTGAGCTGATATCCCTCTTCGATTCTCCTGTCACTGCCACAAGTGCCAACTTATCCGGAGCAAAAGACCCGGTTATACCGGAAGAATGCCATATTCCGCATGACTTTCTTATCGATGCAGGCAGACTTCCCGGGATACCAAGTACTGTCGTGGATCTGCTCTCGAAGAGAATTCTCCGCGAGGGTGCACTGTGCAGCGAGGTATCTGCCTACCTTTCGATTGACCGGTGACGGAAATGCGAGAAAAACCTCTCCGTTTGCGTGATTTTATCGAGGATGATGAGAGAAGACTCTATGCGGTCTCGGGGTATGATAACACTGAAAGGGTCGGATGCATCCTTCGGTATATTCCGGATCGTTCGGGCAGTCGCGAGAACCAGGAAGGGATCCGGTACAGGAAACTCGAATTCGAGGAAGCGTATACCTACATCGCCCGTGAAAAGCCGGAATATGCAGATCTTGTACAGCGGGTACCATATTCCGATATCAGGAAGGTGTTAAAACCGGAAGGAGAGATTGAGAATATCATAAAACGAAATATCCTGGTGAAGAGACTGGTCACCCTTTTCAACCTGCCAGTAAGAACTTATGGCTGCACCGGATCGTATTTATGCGGGCTTGAAAGTGATCAGTCAGATATAGATTTCGTCGTATATGGAAGAACATTTATCCATGCACGGGATCTCCTGCGGTATTTTGTGACCAGGGGAGAGATCAGCCCGATCAGTGAAGAGATGTGGGATCTAATATTCCGCAAGAGAAATCCTGAGATTTCGGCAGATGAGTTCTTCCTTCATGAAAAACGGAAATGGAACCGTGGCCAGATAGATTCTGTCTATTTTGATATTCTCTATACCCGTCCGTATACCTCTCTAAACCCCATACCCTGGAAGAAGGGGATACCCTGTGGTAAAAAGACCATTGAAGCAACAGTTACTGATGCTTCCCTCTCCTTTGATAACCCGGCCGTATACCATGTTGATCACCCTGATATTACCAAGGTTCTCTCCTTCTCCCACACCTATAGCGGCCAGGCACTTGAAGGTGAGGTGATAGAAGCACGGGGGGTCTGTGAAAACCATTCCGGTAAAGAGTGGCTCATTGTGGGAACAACACGGGATGCCCGGGGAGAGTATATAAAATCTATCAGCCTCATCGAAGGAGCAGATGGAAATTCCTGAAGAGATTTCTCCGCGCCTTCTTCTTCTCTCACTGGAAAAATTTTGTGATATTTAATACCCTGCACGGGATCCAGCCTTCATAGAGAGCAGGTTATTCACAATCAGATATCCAGTGCACAGAAATTTACCCGTGACCGGGAAATTGGCAGAATTGAGAGCGGATCATTTCAGGATTTGGGACAGTCTATCCGCATCATCAGGGATAACATGGTAAGCCTTGAAATATACACTATGATTAAATCTTCACCCTGGTTTCGCGGTCACATGACGATTATGAAGAGGGAATGACTGAAACCGGGCCATATATTTTCCTTCGCATTGTCCAGAAGCATATAGGAAAAATTTTGGCTGACGGTAATCCCCGTGGAGGGGTAAAGTCTCCATCACGCTGGATGGGGTCCCTCTTAACAGAATTTTGAAAATACAGCATAATTTATATGAGATCTGACAGTCTTGTTCCTCCCTCAAGATCACAACGGTCATTTTGTGGACAATACCTGCAGGGAGGATTAAGAGGTTTTCTCGGGACTTCTCCCTGCTGTATTCGCCGTGCTTCATAAAGGGCACGGAGGAACCTCCGCTTGTCGATAGGTTGGACCGTGCATACCCGTTCTGTTCCTGATGGAATGTATTCTATGGCCCCACTCTCAACCGGCATATCAAACATCTCTTCAAGGCATATGCAATACCCGGTTATACGGATCCGGTCTGCGGTATAGATTCCCTTTGATGGTGCGAGGGTCGGACGGGTAATTGAAAAAGAGGGTTCCCCGTCAAAGAGTTTATCGATGACACCATGAATATGGAACCTGGCTGACTGCACCATGAGGTCCGCTTCCCGGCAGGTCCTCCAGGCCGGATTATTCCTGCAGATATGCACCGATTCGGTGAAGAACGATTTTGCCGAATCTTCCATGTCTTTCTGAATAAGACAAACTTCATCCCAGATTTCGTTTTCATCAAGGGCAGAGCCGAGATGATAAGAGATCTGCTTTGCGATGGCATAGCGCCATGATTCTTTTTTCTTCTCCTCCTTCTCGAGATAGAAGCGGATTGGACATTGTGATGTCATAACGACTGATGAGATACTGAGATCAGGGACTAAACGAGCCACTTACAAGAATAGTACGGGGGGACATGTATATCTGCTGATGTCAAACCGGACAGGGGGTCATGCACAGGACAGCCAGACCCCCAAGTTATCTTTCCCAATGATGATTTTTTTCATTTCAGCTCGTAATTTTACTTTGAATAGGCCAGAGTACCATCTGTATTTTATGCTCTGGTAAAAATACCCCCTATGAAATAAAAAAAAGCCTTATCCTGCTGAAGGAAATATATTTCTGCTTATGTCACATGAGATTGCAGTCAATATTCCCCAGTCACTTGACCCGGTATACAGCAATATGATCCAGATCGCCTACAAGGATGACGAGTTCACGTTTGTCTTCCTCCACCAGATCCCGGGTGTTAACCAGGCTCGGGCAAAGGCTATCGTGAGCATTACCCCGCAGCATGCTAAAAATCTCCTCGCTGTCTTCACCAAGACCTTTGCAGATTACGAGGCAAAGTTCGGAAAGATTGAAACCCCCTCCGGAAAACAACAGGATAGTGTCACCACGATACGAGGTTATTCCTGATTCCTCCCGGACTGCTGGGTGAATGTTAATATTCTTCTACACCGATAGTATGGGATATCTTGCCGCTGTGGCTTAGTGGTAGAGCGGCTGATTCGTAATCAGCAGGCCGGGGGTTCGAATCCCTCCAGCGGCTCTTGGAGATCCAGTGTGAAAGAAACAAACTGGATATTTTAGATTTTTTCGTTAACCGGTTGTTGATTGAACCTGCCAAATCTTTTCTATTATGGGAAGAACAGATCACAATACTGATACTTCCTTGCTTCTGCAAGGATAGTTTTCCTGAGTTCCTGAATATCCGCAACCTCTTTCTATCCGGTACAAGAATATTGACCTATGCAGAATAACATACAATTCTTCGAAAGTGACACATTCGCCCGGGATAACGGCATTGTTCTCATCAGTTCATCACCCGGTAAAGCCCGGGTAAAAATGGAGATTTTTGATAAACATCTGAACAGCCACCGGACGGTGCATGGCGGAGCCATATTCACCCTCGCTGATACCGCCTTTGCTCTGGCCTCCAATTCCCATGGAGTTCCTGCAGCAGCGATTAATGCCCATATATCCTATATGAAATCAGTTTCATCGGGAACCTTGTTTGCAGACGCAGAAGAATTTGCACTGAATCCCAAACTTGCAACGTATACCGTGAGGGTGACTGATGACAACGGGGATAATATAGCAATTTTCCAGGGAATGGTCTACCGGAAGACTCAACGGAAATGATAGGCAAAACATAAATGTGGGCGTATGCTGAACATTGTTTTTCATCGATCAGATATCTCCGTTAAGTCCTGACCATGCCGGTCCACTAACCGTTTCTCACGTTTTCTATTCACTCCCCGAATTGTTTTACGAGATAATTCGACTGAACCGCTGAGCGGAATCCAGGTGTATATGGAGTCCTGGGAGCATCATTTTGCATTCTGTTGGAGACCTTCGATTCTGTTTCCTGTTCTGCCGTGCAAATCTATATAATGACAAAAATATAGGATTCACACAGTTTTTCTCAGTGAATACAAGACGGCATACACCATAAATTGAGTTTTTTTTAAAAAGCGGGGGAGGAGTTATCATGATAGCAAAGGTTGAGGAGCCGGCAGATTCCGCCGGCCTGGAACGGTGGAGATCCATTTCAGATCTCCGTAAACTGGGACCTCCGGCAGTAGAATACCTGGTGATCAATCTCTGGGACGCTGACGGGAAAGTTCGTCTTGCCGCTGTGGATGCACTCGGTTCCATTGGTGACCGGCGGGCTTTTGAACACCTCGTCAGAATGCTTGGGGATCCGGACCATGATGTACGGTTTGCGTCTGTGGTGGCCCTCGGGAACCTTGGCGATGAACGGGCAATCGGACCGCTCTGTGTGGCCTGTAATGATTCGAACGGCTACGTCCGGACTATTGCCCAGGAGACAGTTGAAAAACTGAAAGCAGGGCAGTGATCCTGAACTATTTGGTTTCAGCCATTGCCCAAAATCAAAGGGTTGCGTATCGAAATCCAGTGTATCCTTTGAGATCTCACGAGCAACCTGCACTCTTTTTACATAAGAACTCTCATCAGCACTGAGAACTTCTGATGAACGAGCAGATAAAAGACAGGCTCCTGAACCGCTGCCGTGAGATGGAGATCCCACTTATCGGGGTGGCAGATGTCGGGCGATGGGTTGATCCCCCCTTCAGTCCCTGGATGCCTTCAGAATTTTTTCCCCAGGCAATCTTTCCTGAAGCACAATCGGTGATCGTCATAGGCCTTCCGATCCCACTTCCCGTTCTCGAGACCTCCCCCTCCATCTGGTACCGGGAACTCTATACTACCGTCAATATTCTGTTAGATCAGTTTACCTATCGTCTTGCGGGATTCCTGACCCGAGAGGGATACCCATCCGTTCCCGTTCCCCGGGATGGATACGGGAGTATCGAAGTCCTCCTGAAAAATCCGGTCGCCTTCTTCTCCCAGCGGCATGCGGCTTTCCTGGCCGGGCTCGGTAATTTCGGTATAAATAATATGATCCTTACACCGGAATTTGGCCCGCGGGTCAGGTTTGGATCGGTCCTGACCATCGCATCCCTCCCTCCCGATCCGCTGAGGGTCGATCCGCTCTGTATCCGGTGTATGCGTTGTGTACACCTTTGTCCATCGTTTGCCCTGGCCGAAGAAGATTATCCGGCCGGAACGACCGACAAGCATGCCTGTGCCTCCTGGAGTGATCATCTTCACAAGCGATACATATCACCCTGCGGGATTTGTATTAAGGTCTGTCCGGTAGGAAACGACCGGGAGCAGTTTTCCCGAAAGGATGCGTCAATCTATGCTGAACCAGAGAGAGCCCCCGTGTTGCAACAGGCCTGGGACCATGTCCGGAAATATGGGGGGAAATAATCCATGCTCCACCTCCTCGACAGAGGGGTGGGAGAGAAAAATGTATATCGGTGAGAAGTTATTGCCGGTTAAATCTCGGATCATCTTCTGCAATGGCAACTGCAATCAGGGCACTTGATTCCTTGTCCTTGATTTCAAGCATGATGTCCAGGTCATAGGGGAGCGATTTTACAAGAAATTCCCGGAAATCATCAGAAACTATATGGTCGGTATGGGACCCCCGTCTTTTTCCTGGTTTCTGAGAACTGTAATCCATCATCGGGATCCCATCCCCTCCGGACCAGGTTTTTTGTATCAACGGCAAGATCTCTCCCACAGATTCCCCCCTGTTATTACAGGAATGATGAAAAACATCGAAAAGCACCGGGATACCTGTCTGATTATGGAGGGTAAGACAATCTGCAGCAGGAAATCTCTGTTCATCGTTCTCAACTACCAGACGCCGGAGAAGGGCAGTATCAAGACGGCCATATACCCGGATAAACCGGTCCATGCTTTCCTGCCGGTTCCCGTACATGCCACCTATATGCAGCTGAATTTTTGCGGTTGCATCAAGCCCCATCAGGTCAAGAATCTCGGTATGGTAGCGAAGCTCAGCAATGCTCCTCTCAACAATCCCTTCATCCTGAGCATTGAGAACAATAAACTGATCGGGGTGCATGGAGATCCTGATACCTTCTTCCCGGATAAAATTCCCTAGTGCTCTGAATTCTTTCCGGAAATGATCCTGCCAGGGATGGCGACAGACGGGATGGGAGGCAAAAGGTACGAGGTCAGAACTGATTCGGAAGAAAAGGATGCGGTGATCCCTGTTCCAGACAAGTATCTTCCGGAGACAGTCAAGATTTCCCCCAACAGTTTCGTAGAGCAGATTCCTGCTGTAGGACGCAAGGCGGAAAGTACGGGCACTCCTGCAGCCGATGCTCCGGTTGATACAGGGATAACCTATCCGCATGCCTGTATGGGACGCTTTCATTCTATAAGATTTTTTTTAAGATACAGACTTCTGGTATTTCTCTATCAAAGGATAAGACAGGTGCTCAGGGGAGGAAATTTGTTGCGTGTAAAGGGGATAATCCGCATGTTGCTCATTCTGATTGAAGGAAGATATTCAGGTATGGTCAAGAAAAGTCATGATGATCCTTTAACCTTTTTTGAAAGAATTTAAAAAAAATAATCCACAACCGATGGATATGAAGGTGTAACTCTGAAAAATATTTGGTTAAATTCTTGAAAATGAGAGCCATTCTCTTGAACACAAGGTATTGAACCATATGGTTCTCTCCAGAACCCTATGAATACCAGGGTTATACCATTGCCATTCTCCCAAATTATTAAGGGCGTGGGACACTAGGACCTGAGGAGGGAGATGTCCCCTCTGGAAGAGAGCTATATGAAGCGATATATTATATTCGGAATACTCATCGCCGGATTATGCCTTGTCATATTTCTTATATCACCGGTAGCGGCAGTCTCCGGGTGAGAGATCCCGGCAAACCCCGGCCCTACGATAGCAGGTACAATCGATAAATCTTAAAGAAGCCATGCCGGTTATGATATGAAGATTATAGGTCTTATCCTTGAGCGGGACTAACCTGATGGCCTGAGTCCCGGCACCTGCCGCGCTAATCCCCGTGATTCCGGAAGGGGGAGCAGGGGCCGGAGAAGACCAGGGGGCCTCATCATCGGGCTGCAGATGGAAGCCAGAATCGTTCTGCTCTGAAGCAGGTTGTTAAGGACTGCCTGTATGACTGCAAGAAATTTCACCAGGTCTCTGTACCCTCCTTTTTCATGGTGAAACCGGCATCCCTGTGCGATAATATTCGGTTTCTTTTTCTTTTTTCCGCTCCCGCTCTCATTCCGACAATAATTTTATATTCAAAATCTCATTATTCTGTCATGCCTTCAGGGGAACCTGAGCGCCCGGCACAAGGGTGCTATTCTATCAATACATTGATGCTCCTTATGGCAGGGAAGATGGAGGAGACAGCACGTGCCCTTGATGTATCCGAGGCTGCCAGGTTCCTTGATGAAATGCTGGTAGCACGGCGGGTTTATGTTGCAGGGGCTGGTCGTTCCGGCTTAGTTTCCCGTGCTTTTGCCATGCGCCTTATGCATATCGGTTTTGAATCGTATGTTATTGGTGAGACCATAACCCCCGCTTTTTCCAAGGGTGACACAATCGTTGCTTTTTCCGGATCCGGAGAGACAAATTCGATATTTGATATCTGTGAAACAGCAAAGGAACTTGACGGACGGATTTGCCTGATAACCGCGACCGAAGATTCCCGGATAGCACGAATCGCTGACTGCAGAGTCCTCCTCGGTCACCAGGAGCATGCGGATACTGATATTTCCAGCCAGTATGAAGTTCGCCAGATTATCGGCCAGTATAAATCGATATCTGCTTCCTTTGCACCGTTCGGGACACTCTTCGAAACAGCCGCCCTGATCTTTTCGGATGCCATTATATCTGCATTGATTGAATCCCGGCACTGCAATCTTGATGAAGTACGGGGACGTTTGTCAAATGTCCAGTGAGAGGAACCCTTCGTTGTTTTTTTATCAAATCATCAACGGTCATTTTATTGTTGATTTATTGATGGATTGAATAAGCCTTTCATAACTCCCCAGAATAAGCTTTTGAATTCAGCCTGCACTCACCCCAAATAAGCCCAATACGGCCTCCGTTCTTCTTCAAGGCTTTCCTTCCCCTGGAGATGTGGGTCGCTCACAAAAAAGTCCCTAAAAGTCGCTTATTTTAATGAAATAATCCATTAAAAGGTTAAAAATTTCCTCAATAGCAGACCTGCAGGTGGGGGGGAAATGAGGGGATCCTATCTATCGATCACCAGTGAGATCGGCCACTGGAACGCGTCTGTGAAGGGGGTTTATATATCTTCGGAAAAACATTTTTATCGGGATACCGCATTTTCGGGGGATCTCAAGCCCCCCAGAATGCTCTGGCCAACAGTGATCGTTGGTGTCTTTAGGTTGTTCAGCAGGGCCAAAATCTTATCAATAATATCATGTAGGCGGGTGAGAAAGACCACCTTATGGCTGAAACCATTGTTCTGCGGACCGATGAAGAAGCGAAAAGCCTGATTAAAGAGTATCTTCATGGCATGGATGTCAACATAGTCCGTGAAATGGAAAAGGAAGGAAACTGGGGCTTCTGGACCAGGTTTGGAGACTTTCCTGTTCTGATCGATCACCGGAAAGGAACTCATTTCTGCATTGTAGCGTTCCAGGTTACCCTCAAGGATGAACACGCCATTGCCCATTTAAATGAATTTTATGAGAAGAATGATGCCCAGTTCATGTATGAAGTGACACGGGCGTTCACATCACCGCTTACTGCCTACTCACGCATTATCGAGCAGGGCAGGGTTATCGGATATTGCGTATCCAAGCACATCTATCCCTACCATCCTGATTTCAACATGCGGACCCTGGATATCGCACTTCAGGCAGTGGTCAGCACCGGGGCCATTGGTGCCGCATTCCTCAAGTGGGTTGCCCGGGTCCTTGAAGTATTCCATGAACGGGGCATTGAACTGGGACATCGTGATCCGACAAAACTCTTTGATTGAAGATGGGCCATTTTTTCCCTGGCAAGAAGACCCACCAGGATAAGCAGGCCGGGGTCTCTGGATAGCCGGAGACCGGTATTCGTCGTTCCCTCATCTTGGCTCACAGAGATCATAAATATCGTGTTCAATAAGGGACGGACTGACTGCGTTGAGGTCATTGTCAGAGAGGAACCGGACGATCTCCTCTATTGTTCCTTTCCCGATTACTTCCACATCTCCACAGTCTGACACCAGGATACATTCGTAATTGCCTCCTGATTTCCGGTACCGGATCCGCGAACACATTACAGTATGATCACCACTCCCTGTGATAAATTACCCCTTTCCGGCAGAAAAACAGGGGAGATTAAAATCGGTGGCATGCATGAGATTATTCAGGATGATGCCCGATTTTATTCACGGTCGAGCTGGTTTCCTGGGATTATGCCCATGCTCTTTCCCGGAACCTTGCAAAGCTCATTACCGTTTCCCGTTTCAGGCCAGAACTGGTCATCGCCATTGGAAGAGGCGGATTTGTCCCGGCACGAATCATCTGTGATTACCTTCTCATGACTAATCTCACCACTATAAGGATTGAGCACTGGGGCATGGCGGCGAGTAAGTATCCTGAGGCAATCGTGCGGTTCCCTCTTTCCGTTGATGTGGCAGGAAAAGATCTCCTGGTGATTGATGATATCACCGATACCGGAGAAACCCTTGCGGCGGCCCGAAAATACCTCGCTCACCAGAAACCAGGGGAGGTGCGGTTGGGAGTCCTCCAGCACAAGACGACCTCAAGGATCCAGCCGGATTATTATACTGAACTGATTACAGAATGGCGCTGGATTGTATGCCCCTGGGCAATGCATGATGACCTGACCGGTTTTCTGGAAAAGGTGATGAAAGAAGTGCCTGTTTCTCCTGATGGCCTGATTGACTCCCTTCGGGCCCGTTTTTCCATGGTTCCGGAAAGGGAAATGGTTGTTGAAGCACTTGATCACCTGGTCTTCCAAGGAAGAGCTGTCCGTGAGGGAGATTATTACCGTCTGGTTGTTGGACGCAATCAGGCAGCCCATTAAATGGGTATATGGACCCCATTTACGGATACCGCTTTATTAGAGCATCCTTCGGTTGGCAGGGGGAAGTTCTCCGAGAAATTTTCCATCAACAAAGCCTGAAATTTGAAATCGGGGAAATGGTTCATATCCGTCCGTAACCGAATCTGGTGTAAGGAAGAGTGCCATGATCGATAAAGAACGGGAAATCGCACTCCGGGCCCTTCTCTCCCGGAGACTCATCGGGAGAAGGTCACCAGGGACTGAGGCGCTTAACCGGTACCACCAGGCCCTGGTCCACCGCTCTTACCTTCAGGAAAATGAGAATTCTGTTGAAGAAGGTGACAATGAACGACTGGAATTCCTGGGAGACCGCATCCTCAATCTCATCGTGGCTGAATTCCTGTTCCAGACCTGTCCCTACTCCGAAGGGGACCTCACCATCAGAATGGAGTGGACCAGGAATAGGAATATTGCCAGGGTTATCGTTGAAACTCATATCGGTTTTGAGGATCTGGTCCTGGTGGGCAGTAATCAGGAGAAGACTCCCAGGATTATTGCAGGTGCTTTTGAGGCGTTTGTGGCTGCCCTCTACCTGGATCTTGGTTTTTCCAGGACAAAGATTATCATACGCCGGATTCTGGCTTCAGATTTACTGGATTACCCGCAAGAGAAGAATTTTAAAAAACTCCTTCAGGAGTACCTGCAGAAACACAACCAGCCGCTTCCGGTCTATGAGCTCAAGAGCAGTGAAGGAGCTGCACACAAGCCATGGTTTTGCTACGTGGTAAGGGTTGAGGGGAGGGTGATCGGTAGTGGCTTTGGAGCCACCAAGGCCCAGGCCACCCAGAATGCCGCACGGCAGGGATTGCAGGCTCTTTCCCGCTAGATAACCCGGATGGAGATACCCTTATTATTTACGGCATACATCATCAGGTGGTGGTGGTCGTGTGTTTCATACCCTACTGGTCGCAGTCGATGGATCCCCCATAACCGGACGAGTACTGGCTGCAGCAGCAGATATGGCCCGGCACTATGAATCGGAACTCCATTGCATATATGTGATCGAAACCGGCTGGTCCGAAGGTGATATCACCCGGGAACTGGTTATCAGAGAGCTTGAAGAAGAGTCCGGAACACTTCTTAAGGGGTTTGAGAGGGAACTTCAACGTATGGGGGTACGAAGCACGCTGCACCTCAAGCGGGGTCATCCAGGTGAAGTGATCCTTTCCGTGGCTGATGAGATTGATGCTGATCTGGTGGTGATCGGGTCTGTTGGAAAAAGCCAGATCTCCCGTATGCTTTCAGGGAGCGTGAGCACTTTTGTTGTCACCCACAGCCCGGTAGCAACCCTGGTCATCAAACCATGAACCAGGTAATATCCTTGTTTCATTTCTTCTTTTCTGAGTACGTATCTCTTTAAGAATTGGAAAAATTATCCCGCTGGATCTCAAAAACGATAATTGAACATCTGATCTGTTCATGGACACGCTTAAGGGGTCTCCGGAGTATGATTCCCGCATGAATGTACTGTATATCTATGCCCATCCCGAACCCAGGTCGTTCAACTGCGCTCTCAAAGATACGGCCATGCTGACCCTTGCGCGGGCCGGACACGAGGTGAAAGCATCAAACTTGTATGCCATCAAATTCAAGGCTGTGCTGGATTCTGCCGACTTCCGGATACGGGCCAACCCCGATCTCTTCAATCCTGCAGGAGAACAGATGCATGGTTTTGCGACAAGGAGTCTTGCTCCCGACATTCTTGAGGAGATCGATAAAATCGCGTGGGCTGACATCCTCATTTTCCAGTTTCCAATCTGGTGGTCATACATGCCGGCAATCCTGAAAGGATGGATCGACCGGGTATTTGTACAGGGGTTCGTGGTCGATCTCCGGGATGGTCGTGTTTATGACCGCGGACTCCTGAAGGGCAAATCCGCCATGATCGTAGCAACCTGTGGGTCTCCAGAAGAGATGTACATGAAAGGTGGAATTCATGGCGATCTCAGGGAACACCTTTCCATCATAACCCACAATATCTTCGAGTTTACCGGAATGGCTGTTCTTCCTTCGTTTATTGTCTATAATGTCCCGGCAATGACCAGGGAAGAAGTTGAAAAACAGCTTGACCGCTACCGTCACGTACTTGAGATGCTCTGAAAAGAGGGGTTTCCCATTTCTGGTTACACGGGAAGAGGCACTGGTTTGGTTGGCTTTTCACACCCGTGGATCCTGGATGGCCGGGCAGAAGTTACAGATAGAATGAGGGACATCTTTTTCTTTTTCCCTCA
>Ga0209254_10002115_pt1 | contig 18037 bp, 18 predicted proteins | sample FrelakmetDIP11DI_FD_187148 | JGI IMG/M metagenome (GOLD analysis project Ga0209254, IMG submission 187148) | Freshwater lake sediment microbial communities from the University of Notre Dame, USA, for methane emissions studies - DIP11 DI (SPAdes)... | ecosystem: Environmental > Aquatic >...
CGGCCTGGTGCTGTACTGGCTGACCAACAACATCCTGTCGATCGCCCAGCAGTGGGTCATCAACACCCGCATGGGTGTGCCACCGCAGTTCAACCTGCCCAAGTTCTAAGGGACTCCCCAAGGGCCGCGCAAGCGGCCCTTGCGCATTCAGACCATGCTGCCGAGCCTGAACGATCCGATTGCCGCCATTGCCACGGCGCCCGGGCGCGGCGCCGTGGGCATCGTGCGGGTTTCGGGCCGGGGGCTGGACAGCCTGGCCCAGGCCTTGACCGGCCGAAGCCTGAAGCCGCGCGAGGCCCGCTACGGGCCGTTTCGCGACGCCGAGGGCTCGCCCATCGACCACGGGCTGGCGCTGTTCTTTCCCGCGCCCCATTCCTTCACCGGTGAAGACGTGCTGGAATTGCAGGCCCATGGCGGGCCGGTGGTGCTGCAACTGCTGCTGGCGCGCTGCCTGGCGGCGGGCGCGGAAGTTGACCCCGGCACCGGCCAGCCGCGGCTGGCGCGCCTGCGCATCGCGCAGCCCGGCGAGTTCACCGAGCGGGCCTTCCACAACGACAAGATCGATCTGGCGCAGGCCGAGGCCATCGCCGACCTGATCGACGCCAGCACCGAGGCCGCGGCGCGCAGCGCCAGCCGCTCGCTGTCGGGCGAGTTCTCCGGTGAAATCCACGGGTTGCGCGACGCGCTGATCCACCTGCGCATGCTGGTGGAGGCCACGCTCGATTTCCCCGAGGAGGAGATCGACTTCCTGCAGAAGGCCGATGCGCAGGGCCAGCTCGCGCGCCTTCAGCAGGCGCTGGCGCGGGTCATGCAGCGCGCGCGCCAGGGCGCCTTGCTGCGCGAAGGCATCAAGGTGGTGATCGCCGGCCAGCCCAACGCCGGCAAGAGTTCGCTGCTCAATGCACTGGCCGGGGCCGAGCTGGCCATCGTCACGCCGGTGGCCGGCACCACCCGCGACGTGGTGGCGCAGACCCTCCAGATCGAGGGCGTGCCGCTGCATGTGATGGACACGGCCGGCCTGCGCGAAAGCCATGACGAGGTCGAAAAAATCGGCATCGAGCGCGCCTGGGGCCAGATCGAAACGGCTGACGCCGTGCTCTTCCTGCACGACCTGACCCGTATGGATACTCCTGATTACATAGCAGAAGAAGGCCGTATCACGCTGGGCATGGCGCAAAAACTATCCAAAAAAGTGCCCGTGATCGATGTCTGGAACAAACTGGATGCGGTTCCCGCCGCGCCAAGCCGTCCGGGCGTGATGTTGTCGGCCAGAAGCGGGCAGGGCCTGGAGGCGCTGCGCCGGCGCCTGCTCGAAGTGGCGGGCTGGCAAGCCGCGCCCGAGGGCGTCTTCATCGCGCGCGAGCGCCATGTGCAGGCGTTGCGCCGGGTGGACGAGCACCTGCAGCTGGCGGCCGCGCACCTTGCGGCGCAGGCGCGCCTGCTGGACGTGCTGGCCGAGGAGTTGCGGCTGGCGCAGAACGCCCTGAACGAGATTACCGGCGAGTTCACCTCCGACGATCTGCTGGGCGTCATCTTTTCCAGTTTCTGCATCGGCAAGTAGCCGGTCATTGCGCGCGGCCTGTGGCGGCTTGCGCGGGCAGCGCGCTACACAAGGAACCGCGCCGCCGCCTGAACCGCTGCCGCGTCGGCCTCGACGGTCGCTGGCGCGCCACCCTTGCCCCACAACACCGGGCCGCTCAAGCCGCCCCAGGACATGGACAGAAACTGCGCGCACAACGCCACGCTGTCGATCATGGGTTGCGCCTTGGCACGGTCGCCGCTGGTGGTGATCAGGCGCAGGGTCTTGCGGGCCATTGCTTCCTTGAATGGCACGCCGTGAATGCGCATCCAGCCGCTCCAGTGGTCGATGAAGGTCTTCAGCGTCGACGGCAGGCTGTACCAGTACACCGGCGTCACCAGCACGATGTCGGTGGCGGCCAGCGTGGCGTCGAGCAAGGTCTTCAGGTCGCCCTCGGGCATCGGGTACTGGCCGGCGGTGTGGCGCAGGTCCACGAAGGGCGGCAGCGTCATGCGCGCGAGATGCAGCCAGTGTTGTGTGGCACCGGCCGGCAGTGCGGCAGCGGCCTGGCGCGCCAGCCATTCGGTGTTTCCCAGGTGGCCGGCTTCGCGGGTGGAGGCGACGATGAAAAGAAATTTTCGGCTGTCAGTCATGTCGCCAATATAAAGAAAAACTAAACTCCAGCACTATTCATCACCCAGACTGATCGATGAGCACCTTTGACCCCGACGCGCTGGAATGTCTGGCCGCCATCGTGGAGGAGACCGGTTTCGAGCGCGCGGCGCAGCGGCTGAACATCACGCAGTCGGCGGTCTCGCAACGTCTGCGCGCGCTCGAGGCGCAGGTGGGCACGGTGCTGATCGTGCGCAGCCGCCCGCTCAGGGCCACCGCGGCGGGGTTGCTGCTGCTCAAGCACACCAAGCAGATGCGCCTGCTGCGCGCGGACCTGGAGCGTGACCTGCGGGAGCTGGCGCCCAGCTCCACCGGAGGCGGGCGCGAGGAAGAACGGATTTCCATCGCCATCAATGCCGACAGCATTGCCACCTGGGCGCTCGGTGCGCTGGGCGATCTGGTGCGACAGGGGCTGCCGCTGGAGATCATCACCGATGACCAGGATTTCACCCAGGAGTGGCTGCGATCCGGGCAGGTGCTGGGTTGCGTGACGACCCTGAAGCAAGCCCTGCGCGGCTGCCGCCTGGTGCCGCTGGGGGCCATGGACTACATCGCCGTGGCTTCGCCAGCCTACGCCGAGGTCCATGCGCCGCAAGGACTGACGCCGCACAACTTCAGCCGCATTCCGTTCATGGCTTTCAATCGCAAGGACGACATGCAGGGTGAATTCGTCGGCAAGGCCTTCGGGCTCAAGCGGGTGACGCTGAGCCAGATGTTCGTTCCCAGCTCGGAAGGACAGGTGCGGGCCGTGCGGGCGGGCTGGGGCGCCAGCGTGCTGCCCGCACTGCTCGTGCGCGATCTGATCAGTGACGGCCATCTGGTGGACCTCGCGCCGGGGCGTGCCTTGCCGATCCAGCTCTACTGGCATTGCTGGAACCTGGAATCCGAGGTGCTGGACGCGCTCAGCGCCGCGCTCACCCGCGCGGCAGCGCTGGCATTGAGCCCGTCCGGCGTCAGGCCTTGACTTCCAACGGCCCGCCGGCCACCATTCGCCGAACCCATGCCTGACACCCATTTCCAGCCGACGTATTCGATAGAGACGCATGAAGCGGACCCCCGCCGGCCCTGGTTCAACCTGCGAAGACTGCTGGTTTTGCTGGTGCTCCTGGGTACCGCGCCGCTGCTGGTGAACGAGTTTCTCAGCTACCAGCGGCAGCGTCTCGATCGTGTCGAGAGCACCCGGCGCAGCATCGATGCGCTGGCGGAAGTCGTTGCCGACAGCAGTGGCCAGATGGCGCGCGGTGTCGGGCGGCTCCTGACCGCTGTGGCAGCGTCACCGGTCCTGCAGGCCGACGACCCCCCGGCATGCGCCCGCTATCTCAAGCGCCTGCTGTCACTGCAGCCAGATTTCCTGAATTTCGGGCTGATCGGGCTGGACGGACGGGTGGTCTGCGAGGGTACGGGCACTGGCGGAAACGTCTTCCTCGGCGACCGTGACTATTTCAAGCGCGCGCTGGAGGGCGACCTGTTGACGGTCGGTGCCCACCAGGTCGGCCGCATTACGGGGCGAAGATCGATCGGGTTTGCCCGCCCTGTGGTCCAGGAAGGCGGCAAGGTGAAGGGGGTGCTGTTCGGCGTGATGGACCTCAAGGCACTGTCGGGAAGCCTGCGCGGCGCGGGGGCGGTGCCTGGCGCGGCAGTGCACCTGGTGGATGTGGCGGGTGTCGTGCTGGCCTCGACCGGCGAAGGGGTCAGCCCCGACAGCCTGCCCTTGACCGATACCGTGCTGCGCGACGCCATCCGGGCACGGCGCTCCGGGCGCGTGGCGGGGTCCGGTGGTGAGGAGGCGGAACTTCTACGGAGCCTGCAACCGGTGAATTTTCAAGGCACGGGCGCCCTGTATGTCACGGTGGCGGTGCCCAAGGCGCGCGTCGTCGCTGCGCCGACGCACGACCTGGAATATCGCCTGGCAGTGCTTGTGGTCATTGCGTTGACGCTGGCGGCCATCGCCTGGGTGCTGGGTGAGCGCCTGATCGTGCGTCCGGTTGAGCGTCTGATCGATGCGTTGCGCCACGTCCAGACCGGCGACTATGCGCGGGCCCTGCGCCAGCCGGTCGCACCACTGCGCGAGCTGGACCAGTTGCAGCGTTCGCTGGCCAGTCTGGTGGCCTCGCTGGTGGGGCAGCGCTTCGAGCGCGATGAGGCGCTGGGCGCCTTGAGCGAACGTGAGGCCCGCTACCGCGAACTGTTCAGCGCCAATCCGCAGGTCATGTATGTGTACGACATCCGGTCGCTGCGCTTTCTGGCGGTCAATGAGGCGGCGACTGTTTTCTATGGGTACACCCATGAAGAATTCATGGGCCTGACGGTGCTGGACATCCGGCCCCCGTGGGAGCGCGAGCCGTTGCTGGCGCGCCTGTCGCGTCTGGGCACCGAGGGGTACGGGGGGGAGGTACGACGCGTCTGGACACATCAGAAGAAGAACGGCGAAACCCGGCAGGTGGAGGTGCTTTATCAGCCCACCGTGTTTGAAGGTCACGCGGCCGAACTGGTGATGGTCACCGATGTCACGGCCCGTCTGACCGTGGAGGCCCAGGTCCGCGGGCTCTATGAAAAGCTCGAGTACCGCGTGACCGAGCGAACGCAGGAGCTGGAGGCCTCCAACCGGGAGCTGGAGGCCTTCTCCTACTCGGTATCGCACGATTTGCGCAACCCGCTGGGCGCGGTGGGCATGTTCGGGCAGATGCTGTCGGCCCATCTTGGCGAGACGGCTGACGAGCAGGCGCAGCTCTATCTGGCGCGCATCGAAAAAGGCGTGCGCGGCATGGAGCAGCTGATCGACGACCTGCTGGCGCTGGCCCAGGTCACGCGGGCCAGACTGGAGGTGGTGGAGGTCGATCTCACGGCCCTGTGCCAGGACGTGGTGAGCGCGTTGCGCGAACTTGACCCGGCACGGGAGGTCGAGGTGACGCTGGACGATGGCCTTTCCTGCGAAGGCGATGCGGGGCTGCTGCGCCGCCTGATGGACAACCTGATCGGCAACGCCTGGAAGTTCACGGCGCGCACACCCGGGGCCCGTATCCATATCGGGCGCCAGACGGGGGACGCGGTGGGCGGTGCCGCGGTGTTTTTCGTTCGGGACAACGGGGCGGGCTTCGACATGACCTTCGCCAGCCGCCTGTTCCTGCCATTCGAGCGCCTGCATGGCGAGCATGAGTTCGCGGGGACCGGCATCGGCCTGGCCACGGCGCGGCGCATCGTGGCGCGCCATCATGGGCGGATCTGGGCAGAAGCGGCTGTGGGACAGGGCGCCACCCTGCGCTTCACCCTAGGCCCGTTTTCCGCTGACGCCTGAACGAAACGAGCCTTCGGTCTGAACAGGTGGACTGTTTCGTGACGACAAGGTAAATAAATGTACGGCGCGTGCAAGGGGAATACTTGACAGGCTAAAGTGTGCGCATGAATACACTCGCACCCGTCAAAGTCTCTTTCAAGGCCCAGATGCATCTGGCCCGGGAGGACGCCATTGTCCAGGCCGTCAACCGCCTGCTCGCCGAAAAAGGTTTTGACGCCATGACGGTCGACGAGGTGGCCGCCGAGGTGGGCATCGCCAAGGCCAGTCTGTACAAGCATTTTCCGAGCAAGGAAGACCTGGCCTGCGCCGCCATGGTCCGGGTGATGCGCCGCGCGCAGGCGTTCCTGAAATCCCTGCCGGATAGCGCTGCGCCGATGGACAACATCAAGGCCGTGGCGCGCTGGGTCATGACTTTGAATCTGGCGGGTGAAATGCCCACCCTGCCCAGCGAGAACTCCAGCCTGCGCGGGACGTTGATCCAGAGCCGGGACTACATGGACGGGCTGATCGAAATCAGCGACATGCTTGGCGGCTGGATCGAGGCGGCCCAGGCGCAGGGCACGCTGAATCCTGGACTGCCCGCCATCGTCGTGCTCTACACGCTGTACGCCCGCGCCTGCGACCCCGTGCTTGAATTCCTGAAGGCCGCCGGCCAGCACACCGACGCGCAGATTGTCGATCTGGTCATGAGCACCTGTTTTGAAGGCTTGAACGCGCGTTGATGGTGTCCCGCCAGACCGGCGGGCGCTTCATAGCGGGAAATTCAAGTCAAATGCGGTGTCTCCCAGCGTCGGTTGGGCGCCATCAGCTATTAAATCAAGAGTAAAAGAAAAGGCCCGCATGGCGGGCCTTTTGGGGAAACAGCGCAAAATGGAGGCGACCCTGAGCGCCTTGGTGCCTTTATCGCACCAGCAGCACCGGCACCCCACAATGCGCCAGCACTTGTGTCGCCACCGAGCCCATCACCAGGTTGGATAAGGCGCCGTGGCCATGTGAGCCCATGATCACGAGATCGAATTTGCCCGCGTCGGCAAATTTGGCGATCGCCTCGCCGGCGTGGCCGACCTTCCAGGCGCTCTTGGCATTGATGCCGTGACGTTCGAGGAATTTGCACACAGGAGCCAGTATTTTTTCGGCTTCCTCGGCGTGGTAGCCATCCGCGATCTCCTTGCCGACAGCGGCGCGAGCCCGCGGGGGCAGCGGCGCTTGCGCCGTGAACACCGTGTAATCGTTGACTGCCGAGAACAGCTCGATGTGGACGGTCAGGTAGGCGAGCATCTTCTTGGTGTACTTGCTGCCGTCAACGGCCAGAAGAATTTTCATGGGGGCTCCTCGTTGGTGGATGAATGAGCGAGTTTAGCCTTCACCCGGCACGACGCCGAGCCCCCATGTGCCGTCAGGCCTTCGGCAGGATCACCTTGTCGATGACGTGAATCACGCCATTGCTGGCGAAGACATCGGTCGCGGTGATGCCGGCCACGCGGGCACGTTGGTCGGTGATCTTCAACGACGCATCGATGGTGAAGGTTTCGCCCTGCACTGACGTAATGGGCTTGCCGATGGGCACCTCCGCCTTGAGCACGCGGGCGGCGACGACGTGGTAGGTCAACACCTTGGTCAGCAGTGCGGTATTGGCAAACAGAGCATCCTTGGTGATGCCGAGTTCGGTCAGGGCTGCAGCGAAGGCGGCGTTGGTCGGCGCAAAGACGGTGAACGGACCGGGACCCTGCAGCGTGCTGACCAGACCGGCCGCAACGACGGCCTCGACCAGGATGCTGAAATCTGGCACGCTTTGAGCTGTCGCCACGATGTCCTTGTCGGAGGGCAGCAGAACCTTGTCGATGACATGAATCACGCCGTTGCTGGCAGGCATATCGGTCATGGTGATGTTGGACACGCGATTGCTTTCGTCGGTGATCTTGAGGCCGCCGGTGCTTTCAATCTTGAACACGCCGGTTTCCACCGTCGTAATGGTCTTGCCCACGGGCACGCCGGCGGCAGGGACCTTGGCAGCCAACACGTGGTAGGTCAGCACCCGGGTCAGCAGGGCCGTATTGGCGAACAAAGCTTCCTTGGTGACTTTGAGTTCGGCCAGCAATGCAACGAACGCGGCGTTGGTCGGCGCGAACACGGTGAACGGACCGGCGCTCTTCAGGGTGGGGGCCAGGCCTGCGGCAACGACGGCCTCGACCAGGAGGTTGAACTGCGGTTGAGCCTGAAGCACCGCGACGATATCTCCCGGTGGCACTTCGTCGCCGCCGCCACAGGCGGCCAACGCAGCGGTGGCCGCTGCCGCGACCGACAATTTCAGAAAAGATCTCTTGGGCATTGATTGCATGGCGGGGCTCCTAGGGTTGCTGGTCAGGGGACTGATCCGGCGGGGGTTGAACAATGAAGGAGCCCCGATAATAAATACCAATCAGTTACCATGCTGATCGAATGGGTATTAAAACAGACCGAAGAGTATTTATTTTGAATTTTCGGTCACTTCCAGGGTAAGGCGCGCCCGGAAGGCGGCCTGCTCGCCCTTTCGAAGGTAGCCCAGCGGGTTGGCCACGACGCGGCAGCCGTGGTGCAGGTAATCGCTCGGCGCATGCAAGTGCCCGTGCAGCCAGAGGCGGGCCCGTGGCAGCAGGTCGTCCAGGGCATTGCAGAAACCCGCCGTGCCCGGGGTCAGTCCGTAGCGGGGGTCGGCACTTTTCAGGCTGGGCGCGAAATGAGTCACCACGACCGTGGGCCCGTCAAAGGGCTCGGCCAGGGCTTCGCGCAGCCACTGCTGGCAGATCAGCGCCTGCTCGCGAATCGGCTCGGCGAGGAAGGGCGCGCCGCCCCGGGTGCCGCCGGTCTTGCGCAGGTAGAAATTGGCGGCGCGAAAGGCCTTTTCGCGCGAGCGCAATTGCTGCGTCAGCGCATCGGTGTGCCCGCCGGCAGGCGGGCCCAGCGCGTCGAAGTCGCTCCACAGCGTGGTGCCGACAAAGCGCACACCCGCCAGCACCACGGCTTCGCGTTCCAGCCAGATCAGTCCCAGGCGCTCGCAGGTGGCACGCAGGCGGGCGTGGGTCAGATCAAAGTCCAGCCCATCGTATTCATGGTTGCCCGGCGTAAACAGCACCGGCGTGGGCCATCCGTGACGCGGTGAAAAACGCGCCAGGCCGAAATCGGCGTCGCTACGGGCGTCCAGTTGCGAGCCGTCCTGGTACGAGCCGATATCGCCCGCCAGCACCAGCACATCCGCGTCCGACGCGGGTTGCGGCTGGAAGTCGGGGTTCGACTCCAGGTGCAGGTCCGACATCAGCTGGACGTTCATCAATGCGCCAGGCGTATGCCGGCCGCCGGCCTATCGGACCACAAGGACGGGCACGTGGCTGGAGGTCAGCACACCCTGCGTGACCGAGCCCAGCACCAGTGACGTCAGGCCGCGATAGCCGTGGCTGCCCATCACGATGAGGTTGCACTCCTGGCGCCGGGCAAAATCAGGAATCACCGTGGCCGGCTTGCCTTGGAGCGACATCTTGACGGCGTCGAAGCTGACCTGATCGCGCAGAAAATGGGCTGCTTCGTCGAGGATCGGCTCGCTCCGGCTGTCTCCTGATGCGCCGCCACGTCCTGGCGCGCCCTGCGCCACGTGCAGCAGGATGTAGGTGAATTCGCGGCGAAACCACTTCTCGTTGGACGCCACGTAGATCAGCATCTTGCGCGAGAAGGGGCTGCCGTCGACGGCCAGCAAAATCTTCATCGTCGCGAGTGTACGGGATGGCTTCTTCCCGCGGGGTCAGTGGTTTCCATGGCCCCGGGGGGCCTGCGACCGGACCCGTCAGGCGCCAAATGCGTGGCCGGCGGCATGCGCCAGCGTCCGGCGCAGCCACTGGTGGGCGCTGCTGTGCTGCGTGCGCCGGTGCCAGAGCGCCTCCACGTGCACGGCCGGCGCCTCGAAGGGCAGCTTGCGCACCACCAGTTCACCGGCCATGCCGGTTTCGCGAACGAAGTGCCGGGGCATCACGCTCAACAGGTTGGAGTGCGCCACGACACGGCCGGCGGTGAAGAACTGGTTGACCGTCAGCACCACACGGCGTTGCCGGTCCAGCGAAGCCAGCGCCTCGTCGATGAAACCCCAGGGGCGCCCCGAAAAGCTCACCAGCAGGTGGCGCGCCGCGCAAAAGCGCTCCAGCGTCATGGCGCCGCGGGCCAAGGGATGGCCACGCCGCATGACGCAGACGTACTCGCCGCCGTAAAGGCGCTGGTGCGCAAAGGCGACGGATTCACCGGCCTGCTCGCGGGCCGTCAGGTCGGCCAGCACGGCCGGGAAATAGCCCACGGCCAGATCGGCGGCGGCTTCGTCAAGCAGGCGCCGCGGGTCCCGGGTGGTCAGCGGCACCACCCGCAGGGACACGCCGGGGGCTTCCTGTTCCGCCGCCTGAATCAGGCCGGGGATGAGCGTGGCCGCAGTGGCGTCGGCCATCGCAAGCACAAAGGTGGTGGCTGCGCTGGCGGGGTCGAAATCGCTCGGCGCCAGCGTGGCCTGCAGCGAACGCAGCGCCTCGCGCACGCTGGGCCACAGCGCCAGCGCGCGGACCGTGGGCTCCATGCCGGTACCGCCACGGCGGAAAAGCTCGTCACCCAGTGATTCGCGCAGCCGGCGCAATGCGTTGCTGACGGCGGGCTGGGTCAGTGAAAGGTTACGCGCCGCCCGGGTCAGGCTGCGCTCGGCCATGACCTCGTCGAACACGCGCAGCAGGTTCAGGTCGAGCGTGCGGAAATTGGGCTGGAAGGGAAGGGAAACCATCGGGAGGTGTCGTGTTTGTCCGGTGCCCGAACTATATATCACTGATGTGAATGCAACACATCATCAATATAAACTGGAGTCGCATTAGTATTAACCCTAGTATTTCTCCATGCCCCGTCCCGAAAGAGGGGGGTTCACGAAAGAAGGGAAAAGAGCATGACGAGTTATACCCACGCTGGATATTCGACACGACATCCTGACGCCGAGCAGGCTGAAGCGGCCTTGCAGACGGCGCGCGAACTGCACAGGGGATTCGACGGCGGCAAAGGCATGGCTGCCGTGTTGCTGGCGGCCATCGTTTCGGCCGTGCTGGTGGTCGCCGACCAGTTGCTGGACACCTGGGCGGACGGCCATCTGATGGCAGCCTGGGTCGCATTGTGGGCGGTCGGTTTTGTCGCCATCGCCGTGCTGGCGGGCACAGTGCGTCGTTTTTCCGGCAAGGTGGTTGCGGCGCTGGACGGCTGGGCCGCCCGCATGGCGCAATCCCGCGCTGACGAGCGACTGTGGTCGATAGCCCTCAAGGACGCGCGGGTCATGGCCGACTTGCAGTCCGCGCTGGCCCGTGACGACGCAGATGCCGCGCTGTCCCCGGCCGTGGCGCAACGTGCCCGAGCCCACCAGCCTTGAATTCGACGGGCCCTGCGCGGGGCCCGCAGCCGCACCGGCCACTGTCAGTGGCGGCTTTGCCCGCTTGCGACGGCTGCCTGGGGCGTGCGCTCAGCGGGCGCGGGACACCAGGAATATCCCCGGCAGGATCAGCGCTGAGCCGATGGCGTGGTGCATGCCGAGCGGTTCACCCAGCACGCCCCATGCCGCCAGCGCCGCATACAGCGGTCCGAGGTACAGGCTGGAGGCCACGCGGCTCGCACCGAGCACTTTCTGCGCAAAGCCATAGGCCCAGTAGGCGCCCACCCCCGGCACCAGCGCGGCGAGTGCCGTGAGCCCGGCGGCCTGCAGCGTCCAGGGGGGTGTTGCCGGCTGCAACAACTCCCAGACAGCAAACGGCAACAACACCGCGACGCCGCCTGCGCTGGTGGCGGCCAGGCGCGCCGTGGCGCTCAAGGTGCTGGGCCATTTCTTGAGCAGCAGCGCGTAAGCGGCCCAGGCCAGCATGCAGGCGACGATCCACCCGTCACCCGCGACCCATTGCACCTGCGCCAGCGCCAGCCATTGGCCTTTCACGATCACATGCATCACGCCGGCCAGCGCCACGGCCACGCCCAGCGCCTGGCGTGCGGAAAAACGTTCGCCGAGCCAGGCCACGGCGCCCAAGGCGATCAGCACCGGCGAGGCGGAATAGATCAGCGCGATGTTCATGGCGCTGGTGGTGCGTGCACCCTGGTACACCCAGGCGCCGCAGATGAACATGCCCAGCGTCCCGAGCACCAGGTACTGCGGCCACGCCGCCAGCACCGCCCGCCGTTTCTGCCAGAGTTCGCCCCGTGCAATGAAGCCGACGATCAGTCCCGCCAGCGCCCAGCGCCCCAGCGCCAGCAGGTGCGGCTCCACCACGCCCGGTGCCTTGCGCGCCACGATGTAGTTCACTGACCAGAGGGCCGGCGTGATCCACAGCAGGGCAAGCGCCAGACGCTGGCGCGATTCAGGGGTTTTCATCGGGGATGTTCGGGTCGCCGGGGCGTCGCCGATGAGCTACTGATTGAGTAGCGCTGAATGACGATTTGGCGCTGGAATAACCCCATTTTAATGCCGAAACCATGAAAAAAGCCGCCCCGGTTTGTGGCCGAGACGGCGCAAGGCTGGGTGGCCGGGTAGGCCACCAGGCCCTTATTTCGGGGTCAAAGCAGCGTCAGACGGCCGCCAGACGCTGTTCCAGCGCGGCCTTGGTGTCGACCAGTTCCTTCGGCAGGTGATGCGCGAGCTGCTCGAAATGGGCGTCGTGCAGCTTGAGTTCCTCGACCCAGGCGGCCTTGTCGATGCTGGTCACGGTCTTGAACTGCTCTGCGGTGAACGGCAGGCCGGTCCAGGTGAGTTCGCCATAGGCCGGCGCGATGCCGAACATGGTGTCGGTGCCCTTGGCCTGCCCTTCTAGGCGGTCGATCATCCACTTGAGCACGCGCATGTTCTCGCCGTAGCCGGGCCAGACGAACTTGCCGGCTTCGTCCTTGCGGAACCAGTTCACGCAGAAGATCTTTGGCAGGGTGTGGCCCATGTCCTCGAGCTTGTGCTCCATGTCCAGCCAGTGCTGGAAGTAGTCGCTCATGTTGTAGCCGCAGAACGGCAGCATGGCGAACGGGTCGCGGCGCACCACGCCTTGCTGGCCAGCGGCGGCCGCTGTCGTCTCGGAACCCATGGTCGCGGCCATGTAGACGCCCTCCATCCAGGTCCGGGCCTCGGTCACCAGCGGCACGGTGGTGGAACGGCGCCCACCGAAGATGAACGCATCGATGGCGACACCGTCGGCGTCATCCCACTGCGCGTCCAGCGCCGGGTTGTTGATGGCGGCCACGGTGAAGCGGGCGTTCGGGTGCGCCGCCTTGGCGCCGGTCTGCCGGGCGATCTCGGGTGTCCAGTCCTTGCCCTGCCAGTCGATCAGGTGCGCCGGGACGCTGCCGGTGTCTTTTTCCATGCCCTCCCACCACACGTCACCGTCATCGGTCAGCGCGACGTTCGTGAAAATCACGTTCTTGTCCAGGCTGGCCATGCAGTTCGGGTTGGTGTGGAAGTTGGTGCCCGGCGCCACGCCGAAGTAGCCGGCCTCTGGGTTGATGGCGTACATCTTGCCGTCGGCGTGCGGCTTGATCCAGGCGATGTCGTCACCGATCGTGGTGACCTTCCAGCCCTCGAAACCAGCCGGCGGCACCAGCATCGAGAAGTTGGTCTTGCCGCAGGCGCTGGGGAAGGCGGCCGCGATATGGTATTTCTTGCCCTGGGGGTTGGTCACGCCCAGGATCAGCATGTGCTCCGCCAGCCAGCCCTGGTCGCGGCCCATGTTGGAGGCAATGCGCAGCGCGAAGCATTTTTTGCCCAGCAGCGCGTTGCCGCCGTAGCCGGAGCCATAGCTCCAGATTTCGCGCGTCTCGGGGAAATGCACGATGTACTTGGTCTTGTTGCAAGGCCATTTCACGTCGGCCTGGCCCGCGGCCAGGGGCGCCGCCACGGTGTGCATGCAGGGCACGAAATCGCCGTTGGCGCCGAGCACGTCGAACACGGCCTTGCCCATGCGCGTCATGATCCGCTGATTGACTGCGACATAGGCGCTGTCGGTCAGCTCGATGCCGATGTGCGAGATGTGCGAGCCGAGCGGGCCCATGCTGAACGGCACCACGTACATCGTGCGGCCCTTCATGCAACCGTCGAACAGGGGCTGCAGGGTGGCGCGCATGTCGGCCGGGGCCATCCAGTTGTTGGTGGGGCCGGCGTTTTCCTTCTTCTCCGAGCAGATGTAGGTGCGGTCTTCCACGCGCGCCACGTCGGTCGGATCGGAGCAGGCCAGGAAGGAATTGGGCCGTTTGGCGGGGTTCAGTTTCAGAAAGGTGCCGGCGTCCACGAGTTGCTGGCAAAGGCGGTCATATTCTTCCTGCGAGCCGTCGCACCAATAGACGCTGTCGGGCTTGCACAGCGCCACCATGTCGGCGACCCAGGCAACCAGCTTCGCGTTTTTCACATACGCGGGGGTGTTCAGGTTCAGGCCCTGCATCACGGGTGAGTTCATCGGAAAACCTCCTAAGTTGAAAATCAATTTTCCAAAGGCGGGGGCCTTTGGAAAAGCGACTCGGGCAGTCGGCGCCCGGGCGGCTGCGAGGGTGCGCAACAAGGAACGCGAAGGCTAACTCACGCACCGCAGGCTGGCTGGGAGGTCGATTTTATGAATCTCCACGAATAGTTTCCTGTCCAAAGTCTGATTAACTGCGAATAAGTATGCAAAACTTGCATGACGTTATGCATGAAGCAGTCTGGCGCTCTTCCTCCACAGACGGGCGGCGCGTTCACGGCTTTGCCGGTGTCAGAAAAGGCCTGCGCCGGCAATGGCAACCGGAATCCGTTTGCGGCCGAAGTCTTCCGCCCGCTCGCCGAACCGGCCAGCCACTGCGGCACCGCAGTCCGGGCAGTGTCCCTCGGGCGTGAGCCGGTAGCGGCGGATCTGGTACCAGTCGCGCACGATCAGCGGCGCGCGGCAGTCTGGGCAATAAGTGGTGTCGCCAGCCTCGTGGCGCACGTTGCCGGTGTAGACGTACTGCAATCCCTCCTTCATCGCGATGTCGCGCGCCCGTACCAGCGTGGACGGTGGCGTGGCCGGCACGTCGGGCATCTTGTGGTCCGGGTGGAAGGCCGAGAAATGCAGCGGCACGTCCGGGCCGAGTTGCCTCATGATCCATTGGCTCATCGCGGTGATCTCGGCGTCCGAATCGTTGTGCCCCGGGATCAGCAGGGTCGTGATCTCGAACCACACCGAGGTCTCGTGCTTCAGGTAGACCAGCGTGTCCAGCACGGGCTGCAGGTGCGAGCCGGTGAGCTTGAAGTAGAAGTCGTCGGTGAAGGCCTTCAGGTCGACGTTGGCCGCGTCCATCTTCGCAAAGAACTCGCGCCGCGCCGGGTCGTGAATGTAGCCCGCCGTCACGGCCACCGTCTGGATGCCACGGGCATGGCACGCGTCGGCCACGTCCATCGCGTACTCGGCAAAGATCACCGGGTCGTTGTAGGTGAAGGCCACGCTGCGGCAGCCGGCCTCGGCGGCGGCGCGAGCGATCGCCTCGGGCGACGCCTGGTCCATCAGCCGGTCCATGTCGCGCGACTTGCTGATGTCCCAGTTCTGGCAGAACTTGCAGGCCAGGTTGCAGCCGGCCGTGCCAAACGACAGCACGCTGCTGCCGGGATAGAACTGGTTCAGCGGCTTCTTCTCGATCGGGTCGATGCAGAAGCCGGACGAGCGCCCGTAGGTGGTCAGCACCATGGCATCGTCCTCGCGCATGCGCACAAAGCAGGCGCCGCGTTGCCCTTCGTGCAGCCGGCAGTCGCGCGGGCACAGGTCGCACTGGATGCGGCCGTCGTCCAGCACGTGCCACCAGCGGGCGGGATAGTTGTCTGCTTCGGTCATGCAGCCTCCATCGCGGGCGGGCCATCTGGTGTGGGCTGGAAATCGGTCTCCTTCCACTGGGTCACGGTGTAGCGCTCCAGCCGCACCTGCGCCGACCAGAAATCCGCCGGCAGCCCGGCCTTCTGCTTGAGGTGGGCCATGAAGCCGGCCGCGTCTGGCAACTGCGCCCACACCTGCGGCAGGAAGGTGCTGCGGAAACGCCCAGACTCAAACACCACGCCGTCCACCCCGGGGCGCAGTTGCGCGAGCGCCTCGGCTTCGCTGCGAAACGCCAGCGTCTGGCGGACAGACAGCAACGAGATTTCAATGTCGGTCTGTGCCAGTTCGCGGGCCTGCAACGGGGCAAAGCGCGGGTCGCGCAGCGCAGCAGCCACGGCGTTGGCAGCCACATCCTGGTGCAGCGGACGGTGTGCCTCCAGTGTGCCGATGCAGCCGCGCAGCCGGCCCTGCTGCGTCAGGGTGACAAAACTTGCGCCCGGCGCCTGCAGCCAGGACGCGGCAGTGGACGGATGCGTTGGCGCAGCGGTCTGGCCCAACGCTTGCGCGATGGCGGTGCGGGCGATGGGCAGCAGTATCCTGCCGTGCTCAGTGGATGGCATGGGAGGCCTCGCTGAAGATCAACGATGCATAGCCAACGACGCGGTTCTTGTCGCCCGCCGTATCGCCCGAGTTGCACAAGCCCAGAAGGCGTGGCTGCAGTCCATGGCGCCGGGCGGCCAGCAGGAGCCCGTTCACCGGCGTGCCGCCGCAGGCCTGTTCATGGGTCAAAGAGCCCTCCAGCGCCAGAATCCGCTGCACCGTGCCCTGATCGGTGGCCTGCGCCATGCGGTAGGGCAGGAAGTGGGACAGGTCCGAACTGATGACGATCAGCGTTTCCGGCCCGCCCCAGAGTGCTTCAAGTACCTGCGCCACTTCCGTGGCTCGGGCGTCGCCGACCGCGAGCGGCACGAGCGTGAATTGGTCCAGAACGGTCTGCAGGAAAGGCAGCTGAACCTCCAGTGAATGCTCCAGGGCGTGTGCGGCGGCGCTGGTCACCACCTGCGGCAAACTGGCCACGGAGGCCAGGGCGGCCTGATCCAGGGGCACCTCGCCCAGTGGCGTGGCAAAGACCTCAACCCCCGGCAGCGCCAGACCGCGCACCGGCACCCGGTGCACCGGGCCCAGCAGCACGACCCTGCGGATGCTGGCGCGCCACGGCACCAGCTGCGCATAAGCCCGTGCGGCAGTCGAACCCGAATAGACATAGCCCGCGTGCGGAACGATCAGGGCTTTGGGGGCGACAAGCGCAGCTCCAGCCTCAGGCGCCACGGCGCCCAGCAAGTCTTGCACGGTCTGCGACAACACAGCCGCCCGCGCCGGATAGAACGTCCCGGCCACAGCCGCTTGACGGATCGTGTGCATGAAAACCCCCTTTCAGCGAAAGCAGGCCCAAGGCCATTTTCATGTTCTGAAACTGGGGCCGACTTGCACGAGATCAAGTTCTTCGCACTTCGGAGCGATCGGGCGGGGCGATGCCGGCGCGGTTCGCCGGGTCTGGCAGGGCGATGCGGGAGCTTGCCCTGAATCGAATGATTCACGCACGCCAACGCAAGGGGTTCAGTCGGTGGGCTGCCCGCGACGCTGAGGCCGGGCGCCGGAGCGTCCGGTGGTCAACGCAGGGCGATGTTTGCTATTGAAAATATAGCTTGCAAGCACCGAAGGGTGCTGGACAAGAGCTATTTTAGCTCAGAATCAGCTTTGTCCGCCGGGTTCAAGCCATGGCCACGGCAATGAAGGCCAGCATGAAGATCAACACGGCGCCGACCACTGGCAGCACGATGTGCATGTGCTTGACGATCCCTTCAATGGGGTCTTGTTCGGCGGCGTGATCGTGGGGGGCGGGAGCAGACATGAAGTTTCCTAATTCGGTCAGGGTGGCGGGATTTTAGCGGTTTGCCCGCGGCGGCGCCTCACAACAGCGCGTAAGTCGTCGTCGCCCGGCAGGCGCTCTTGCCGTCGCTGGCGCCGCGAATGTCGATTTCGCCAAACGCCAGCGCCTTGCCACAGCGCAGCACCCGCGCCTCGACGAGTGCATCCTGATTCGACAGGGGTTTCAGGAAACTGCTGTTCATCTGCACCGTGGTGCAAGGGCGAAACGCGCCGAAATGGCTGATCAGCGCCAGCACCATCGCCGTGTCGGCCGCCGCCATCATGGCCTGGCCGCTCAGCATGTTGCCGATCCGGCTGAGCTGGTCACTTTGCGGCAGGCGCAGCGTCACCCTGCCGGGCTCGAACGATTCAACGCGCAGGTTCATTGCCTGCACCCAGGGTGCAAACAGCTCGGCCAGTGCGGCCTGCAGGGTTTCGGTGTTCATGGCGTTCGGTCTTTGTTTTCGTTGCGGGTCGATGGTCAAGAGGGTCAGTACAGAGCGGCGTCGAAGCCCGCAGCGCGCAGGCACTCGATCACCGCGGTCACATGGGCGTGCCCGCGCGTCTGCAGCACCAGTTCGATCTCGACGCTCTGGGCCGACAGCGCGCTGAAGGCCCGCTGGTGATGCACTTCGTCGATGTTGGCACCGGCCTCCGCCACGGTGGAAGTGATGTGCGCCAGCGCGCCGGGAATGTCACGCGAGCCGACCCGCAGGCGCGCCAGCCGTCCGGCCCGCACCATGCCGCGCTCGATGATGGCGGCCAGCAGCAACGGGTCGATGTTGCCGCCACACAGCACCAGGC
>Ga0209254_10002116_pt1 | contig 18035 bp, 19 predicted proteins | sample FrelakmetDIP11DI_FD_187148 | JGI IMG/M metagenome (GOLD analysis project Ga0209254, IMG submission 187148) | Freshwater lake sediment microbial communities from the University of Notre Dame, USA, for methane emissions studies - DIP11 DI (SPAdes)... | ecosystem: Environmental > Aquatic >...
CGGGCCAGCGCCAGCGCCAGGACGTCACACCCCTAGGTAGCGGTGCCAGAGCGAGGTGTCGGCGGCCAGCGCCGGGGAGTCGCCATGCCACACGACGCGTCCGCGTTCCAGGATCGTGTGCTGGTCGGCGAGCTTCACCAGCCGGTCGACGTACTTGTCGATCACCAGGATCGTGTGGCCCGCGTCCTTCAGCGCCGCGAGGCAGTGCCAGATGTCCTCGCGCACCCGCGGCGCCAGGCCCTCGGTCGCTTCATCGAGGATCAGCAGGCGCGGATTGGTCATCAGCGCGCGTCCGATCGCAAGCATCTGCTGCTCGCCGCCCGACAGCTGGTTGCCCATGGCGTCCCAGCGTTCGGCGAGGCGCGGAAACAGGTCAAGGACGCGCGCCGAGGTCCACGGCGTCTTCGCGCCGCTTCGGTTCTCGGCGAATGCTTCGAGGTTCTCGCGCACCGTCAGGTTCGGGAAGATGTGCCGGCCCTCGGGAACCAGCGCGATGCCGAGTCGGGCGATGGCGTCGGTGGGGCGCCCGTTCAATCGCTCGCCGGCGAACCGGATCTCGCCGCTTCTGAGCGGGATCAGTCCGAACAGCGCGCGCAGCGTCGTCGTCTTGCCCATGCCGTTGCGACCGAGCAGCGTGGCGACGTCGCCTTCGCGGATTGCGAGATCGATGCCGAACAGCACCTGGCTCGCGCCGTAGCCTGCTTCGACACTGCGCAGCTCGAGCAGCGTCATACGACCGCCTCCGAGCCCAGGTAGGCCTGCCGCACGTCGGCGTTGGCGCGGATCTCGGCAGGCGTGCCGGTCGCCAGCACGCGGCCGTAGACGAGCACGGAGATGCGGTCGGCGAGGCGGAACACGGCGTCCATGTCGTGTTCGACCAGCACGATGGTCACGCTGCCCTTGAGTCCGGCGATCAGGGTCACCATTCGTTCGGACTCGTCGGGACCCATCCCGGCCATCGGCTCGTCGAGCAGCAGCAGGCGCGGCCGCGAAGCGAGCGCGAGCGCGACTTCGAGCTGGCGCTGTTCGCCGTGCGCCAGCTCGCCGGCCGGCACCTGGACACGATCGCGCAGGCCGACGCGCGCGAGCAGGGCCTGGGCCTCGTCGAACAACGCCTGTTCGCGACGGGCCGGCCGGAAGAAGCGGAAGCTGGATCCCGCGCACGCCTGCACGGCGAGCGCCGCATTGTCGAGCGCCGTGAAGCGCCGGAACACGTTGGTCACCTGGTAGGAGCGCGCGATGCCGTGCGCCACGCGCGCGTGGGCGGAGCGGCGGGTCACGTCGAGGCCATCCATCGAGATGGTGCCGGCATCGGGCGCCAGCGTGCCGGCGAGCTGCGCGATCAGCGTGGTCTTGCCGGCCCCGTTCGGGCCGATCACCGCGTGCAGCTCGTCGCGCGCGACGTCGATGTCCAGATGGTCGGTCGCCACCAGGCCCCCGAAACGCTTCGTGAGGCCGCGCACCGCGAGCAGGCTCATCGCGCCCCTCGCTCGTCGAGCCAGCCCGACAGTCCGCGCGGCGCGAGGAACACGACCGCCAGCAGCAGCACGCCCAGCGGCAGGTGCCAGTGCTCGGTGTAGGCGGCGAGGATCTCCTCGAGAAGCAGCAGCACGAGCGCGCCCAGCACGCCGCCGTAGCGGTAGCCGATGCCGCCGAGGATCACCATCACGACAAAGGTGGCGGACTGCGTCCAGTGCAGGACCGCGGGGCTGACGAACAGGTTGTGGTTCGCGAACAGCGCGCCCGCCAGGCCGGCGACCGCGCCGGCGATGGCGAACGCGGCCAGGCGGAAGCGGAAGGTCGGGAAGCCGAGCGACTCCATCCGCGCCTCGTTCTCCCGGATGCCGATCAGCGCGCGACCGAAGCGCGCGTCGAGCATGCGGTCGAACGCCGCCAGCACCGCGACGAGCAGCGCCAGCACCACGTAGTAGAACGCAACATCGTTGCCGAGGTCGATGCCGATCCCGATGCCGGATCGCGCAGTCAGGCTGAGGCCGTCCTCGCCACCGTAGCGCTTCAGCCCGACGGCCACGTGGTAGACCATCTGCGCGAAGGCGAGCGTGATCATGATGAAGTACACGCCGCGCGTCCGCAGCGAGACGGCGCCGATCACGACCGCCGCGAGCGTGGCCACGGCGATGGCGGCCGGCCACGCGATCCACGCGCTCCCGATGCCTTCCATCGCCAGCGCGCCGACCGTGTACGCACCGACCCCGAAGAACGCGGCGTGACCCAGGCTCACCATCCCCCCGTAGCCGAGGATGAAGTTCAGGCTGGCCGCGGCGATGGCGAAGATGAGGATGCGCCGGACCACGCCGATGTAGAACGACTGGTCGAGCGCGCCCGCGATCCACGGAAACGCCAGCGCCGCCGCCAGCAGCAGCCACGGCAGCGCGCGGCGCAGGCGCTGTTGCAATGTCATCGGGATTCCCTCCGCGCTGCGCGCGAGGGATTCGCCCTTGGGGCGGCCCGGCGGTCTCATGCGCGCGCCGGGAACAGGCCCTGCGGCCGGAAGAACAGCACGGCGGCCATCACGACGTAGATCGCGATCGCGGCGAGCGCCGGTCCCAGCTGCGCGGCGGCCGCCGTGTTCAGGAACGTCCCGAGCAGGCCCGGCAGGAAGGCGCGGCCGGCGGTGTCGACGACGCCGACGAGCACGGCGCCGACGAACGCGCCGCGAATCGAGCCGATGCCGCCGATCACGATGACGACCAGCGCGAGGATCAGGACGTTCTCGCCCATGCCGACCTCGACGGCGAGCAGCGGACCGAGCAGGGCGCCCGCCACCGCCGCGAGCATCGCTCCGAGCACGAAGATCACCGCGAACAACCGGTCGACCCGCACGCCCATGATGGCCGCCATCTCGCGGTCGCTGCTGCCTGCACGCACCAGCATGCCGGTGCGCGTGCGCGCGACCAGCAGGTAGAGGCCGATGGCGAGCGCGAGGCCGACGGCGATGATCAGCAGGCGGTACGCGGGGTAGAAGAAGCCGGGGAGCAGCTCGACCGGCCCGGCGAGCGCAGCCGGCGCGGCCAGCATGATCGGCGCCGGACCCCAGATGATCCTGACGAGGTCGTCGGCAATCAGGATGACGGCGAAGGTCGCGAGCACCTGCGACAGGTGATCACGCTTGTAGAGGCGCCGTACCAGCAGCACCTCGAGCAGTATTCCGATGATGCCGGTCGCGAGCACCGCCAGCACGACTCCGGCCAGGAACGAGCCGGTCGCTGCCACCAGCGTGGCGGCCAGGTACGCGCCGACCATGTAGAGCGAACCGTGCGCAAGGTTCAGCACGTCCATGATGCCGAAGACGAGTGTCAGGCCGGCGGCGATCAGGAACAGCATCAGCCCGAACTGCAGGCCGTTGAGCAACTGCTCGAAGACGAGGGTGCTGGTCATCGTGGAACCGACGGCGCCGTTCGCCCGCGGAGCCTCGCTGTCACGTCCGCGCCGCGTCGCGGACGCGCGGCGGCGCGGTGCGCGCCGGTCATTTCATCGGGCACTGGCCCGCGTACGTGTCCTGGTGCGCGGTGAGCACCTTGTTCATCGTGCGGTTGGTGATGCGCCCCTGGGCGTCCTTGCCGATCGTGCGCAGGTAGTAGTCCTGGATCGGGAACTGGTTCGGCCCGAAGCGGAAGTCGCCGCGGACGGACTTGAAGCTGGCCTTCTTCAGCGCAGCGCGGACCGCGTCCTTGTCGTCCAGCTCGCCCTTGGTATCGCGCACGGCCGCGTCCATCATCATCACGACGTCGTAGGCCTGCGCCGCATAGATCGACGGCAGCCGCCCGTATTCCTTCGTGAACGCCTGCACGAACGCCTGGCTCGCGGGATTCGCGAAGTCGTGGTTCCAGTGTGCCGTGTTGAAGAGGCCGAGCATCGGTTCGCCCACCGCGCGGATCACGTCCTCGTCCGCCGAGAAGCCCGGCCCGACGATCTGCGTCGACTTCGACAGCCCTGCGCCGACGAACTGCTTGATGAAGTTGATGCCCATGCCGCCCGGCAGGAAGATGTAGAGCGCGTCGGGCGCGTCGGCGCGGACGTTCGCGAGTTCGGCGGCATAGTCGAGCTGGCCGAGCTTGGTGAAGGTCTCGGCAATCACCGGCTTGCCGAACCCGCGCTTGAAGCCGTTGATCGCGTCCTGGCCCGCGGGGTAGTTGGGGGCGAGCACCGCGACTCTCTTGAATCCGCGCTCGGCGGCGAACTTGCCGGCGGCCTCGTGGTAAGCGTCGTTCTGCCAGGCGGTGCCGAAGAAGAAGCGGTTGCACTGGCTGCCCGCGAGTTGCGACGGGCCGGCGTTGTTGCTGAGGTAGAACACCTGCGCGGCGAACAGCGCCGGGCCGACGGCCAGCGCCACGTTGGATCCGATCGGGCCCGTGTAGAAGTGCACGCGGTCGCGCTTGATGTAGCGCTCGGCGTGCTGCCGCCCGGTGTCCGGGTTGCCGGCCTCGTCGGTCGCGAAGACCTCGACCGGAATGCCCCCGAGCTTGCCGCCCAGTTGCTTGATGCCGAGGTTGAAGCCGTCGCGCGCTTCTGCGCCCAAGGCGGCGAACGGCCCCGAGATCGATGTCGAGAACCCGACGCGAACCTGGTCGACCGGCTTTGCGGTCAAGGCAGGCGCCGCGAGTGCCACTGCACACGCAGCCAGGGTCAGTCGGAACGTCCGCATCGCAGTCTCCCCGGGGCAAAAAATCGGCGGCCGAACGGCCGCCGCAACGGTGCAAGTATAGGGAAGGGCCATCGAATGCGCGAAGTGGCGCAGGATCGGGGCCATCCGGGCGATGTGGTCGTGCAGGCTCGTCGCCTATCATCGGCGGATGCCGATTCATCCCTCTGGAGCGACCCTCGCATGTCCGGTCCGCTGACCCGGTTCGGCCTGGCCGCCGAGACGGCCGAGCAACGCAAGGAGAAGATCCTCGCGGGAGTGATGGCGGCCGTGTACCGCCAGGTGCCGCAGTCGGTGCTCGTCAGCGTCGTCGGTGCGTTCGCGCTGGTGATGGTGCTCTGGCACTCCATGAGCCGGCACGCGCTGATGGCCTGGTTCATGCTGATCCTGGTGGAGTCGCTCGCGCGTGTCCGCCTGGCGTACAAGTTCCGTCGCGCGGTGGAGGTCGTCGACGAAGTCCGGCAATGGGCCAGGCGCTGGGTCGCGCTGGCCGCGCTCGCCGGCCTGCTGTGGGGCGCTGCCGGGTTCATGTTCTTCTCCAACGACCAGCCGCTGCACCATGTGGTGCTGGTGGCCGTGGTGCTCTCGGTTGCGTTCGGTTCGCTGACCCTCTACGCCAGCCATCCGCCCGCCTTCTACTCGTTCATGCTGCTCACCGTCATGCCGCTGATCGCGCGCATGGTGTGGGAACAGGACCCGACCTATTACACGGCCGCGGTGGTGATGGCGGCGGTGTTCTTCTTCACCGTGTTCTACGGCCGCAATTTCGGCGACGCGGTGTTCGAGTCCGTGAAGAACAACTACGAGAACGAGGTCCTCGTCGACCAGCTGATGGTCGAGAAGCGTCTCGCCGAGGACGCGCGGCGCGAGGCCGAGAATGCGACGCGGTCGAAGACCCAGTTCTTCGCGGCCGCCAGCCACGACCTGCGCCAGCCGCTGCAGGCCATTGGCATCTACGTGTCGCTGCTGAAGAAGCGCGCGACCGGACCGCTCGAGCCGCTGGTGAACAACATGTCGACGGCGGTCGAGTCGCTTTCGAAACTCGTCGAGGAGCTGCTTGAGATCTCGCGGCTCGACTCGGGGTCCATCCAGCCGAAGGTCGACCAGGTCTCGCTCGACGAGATGTTCTCCCTGCTCGAGCAGGAGTTCACGCCGCTGGCCGCGTCCAAGGGGCTGTCGCTGCGGGTGCGACGTTCCGGGCACGCGGCCGACAGCGATCCGATGCTGCTGCAGCGCGTGATCCGCAACCTGCTCGCGAACGCCATCCGCTACGCCCAGCGGGGCGGCGTGCTGCTGGCGGCGCGCGCCCGCGGTGGCCTGATCAGCGTCGAGGTGTGGGACACCGGGCCGGGCATCAAGCAGAGCGAGGTCGACCGGATCTTCGAGGAGTTCTATCGCGGCGAGAGCTCGAAAGCGGAGAACAGCGGCACCGGCTTCGGCCTCGGGCTGTCGATCGTCAAGCGGATCTGCGGGCTGCTGGGACATCCGCTGATCGTGACCACGCGGCCGGGCACCGGGACCGTGTTCCGCGTCGAGGTGCCGCTGTCGGTCGCTCCGCTGCGGCCGAAGCGATCGGCGCCCGAAACGATGGACATCGTGCTTCGCTCGCTCGAGGGCTACACCTTCGTGCTGCTCGAGGACAACGCCGAAATCCTGAACAGCCTGACGCGCCTGGTCCGTTCCTGGGGCGCACAGGTCATTTCTTCCACCGGCTTCAATGCGCAGCTGATCAAGGAAATCAGCCTGCACGACCGCATCGACGGCGTGCTGGCCGACCACAACCTTGGGCCCCACTCGATCAGCGGGGTCGAGTCCGTGGTCCGCATCCGCGAGCTCGTCGGCTCCCCGGTGCCCGTGGTGATGCTCACGGCGGTGCAGGCGGCCGAGGTGGTGGCCGACTTCCAGCGCGCGATGAACGCACGGATCGCGCTCAATCCGGCGCTGACCGCGGCGATCGCGCGCAGCCGCACCGAGGAGCCGCCGGTACTGCAGAAGCCGACGACGCCGGCCGTGCTGAACGCGACACTGGCGGAAGCGCTCGGGATGGCCACGCTCCCGGTGGTTCAACCGCCGGAACTCGATCGCGCAACGATGGCAGCGCCGGGCAGCACGCCCCGCCGCCGAAGCACCGACGTCTAGCCGACGTCTAGCTGACGTCGTAGCCGTGCCGCCGGGCGGCAAGCAGGGCTTCAGTGCGGTTGGACGCGTTGAACGCGCGGTAGATCGCGGTGACGTGCGTCTTGACCGTGCCCTCGGACAGGCCGAGTTCGCGGCAGATGATCTTGATCGGCGCGCCGCGCGCGAGCAGGTGCAGCACCTGCTCCTGCCGCTCGGTCAGCTCGACGCGGGTTGCGCCGGCTTCACGGGGCCGCTCGGGCGTCCCGATCATCGCCACGCGGTTCACTTCCTCGAGCAGGTCGGCCGGTATGTACACGCCGCCCGACAGCACGAACTTCACGGCGGCGAGCAGGGTGTCGGAAGCCATCGACTTCGGCACGAACCCGGCGGCGCCGAGCTGGAGCACGCGCATCACGTTGCGCGGGTCCTGCTGGCCGGACAGCACGAGGATCTTCATTTCCGGCGAGTGCGCGACCATCGACTCGAGCAGCGAGGTGCCCGACACGCCGGGCATGCCGAGGTCGAGGACCACGAGGTCGAGGTCCGGGTTCTTCTCGAGCAGTTCCATCCCGCCCTCGGCTGTCCGCGTCGTCAGGACCTCGGCCGCGGGGTCGAGATCGAGGAACAGGACGCTGAGAGCATCGGTGATCAGGGAATGATCGTCGACGACCAGGATCTTCATTGGGAGCTCGGAGCCAGGGGCGTGCAGCGCGGAAAGTGATGGAACGATTGTAGACCTCGCGGGGCGGCCTTCGACAACCGACCGTACGGGCGACAAAAGCAGCGGCTCGCGTCCTTGCGTCAGGCGGGCGACGGTCGAACCAGGGCGGCGGCGCGCCCGGCTCGCACCCGCGCTTCCTCGACGGTATCGGCACGCGCGAGGGACACGCCCATCCGGCGCTTGCGGAACGACTCGGGCTTGCCGAACAGCCGGATGTCCGCGCCCGGAACCGCCATCGCCTCGGCCACGCCGTCGAAGCGCAGGGCGCCGGCATCGTGTCCGCCGTAGATGACCGCGCTCGCCCCGGCGTTGCGCAGCGACACGTCGACCGGCAAGCCCAGCAGCGCGCGCGCGTGCAGTTCGAACTCGTTCTGCCACTGAGTCGCCATCGTCACCATGCCGGTGTCGTGCGGCCGCGGACTGACTTCCGAGAACCACACTGCGTCGCCCTTGACGAAGAGTTCGACGCCGAAGAGGCCGGTGCCGCCGAGTTCGCTCGTCACCCGCTGCGCGATGTCGCGGCTCTTATGCAGCGCGACCGCGCTCATCGGATGCGGCTGCCAGCTCTCGACGTAGTCGCCGGCGACCTGCACGTGTCCGATCGGCTCGCAGAAGTGCGTTGCGACGGTTCCGTCAGGCCCGAGCGCGCGCACGGTGAGCTGCGTGATTTCGTACTCGAAGTCGATGAAGCCTTCGACGATCACGCGACCGAGCGCCACGCGACCGCCCGCGTTCGCGCAGGCCCAGGCCTGCTCGACGTCTTCTGCGCGATCGATCTTGCTCTGGCCCTTGCCGGACGACGACATCACGGGCTTGATCACGCACGGCAGGCCGATCGCCTGCACGGCTTCGCGCAGTTCCTCGAGGGAACTGGCGAAGCGGTAGGGCGACGTGGCGAGCTGAAGCTGCTCGGCCGCGAGGCGCCGGATGCCTTCGCGGTTCATCGTCAGCTGCGCCGCGCGCGCGGTCGGCACCACGCGGGCCAGGCCCTCGCGCTCGATCTCCACCAGCACGTCGGTCGCGATGGCCTCGATCTCCGGAACCACGATCGCGGGCCGGACGCCTTCGATCAGCGCGCGCAGTTCCTTCGGATCGGCCATGTTCAGCACGTGCGCGTGGTGGGCGACCTGGTGTGCCGGCGCGTCCGGATAGCGGTCGGCGGCGGCCACTTCGACGCCGAGCCGTTGCAGCGCGATGACCACCTCCTTGCCGAGTTCGCCGCTGCCGAGCAGAAGCACCTTGACGGCGTGGCGCGAGAGCGGGGTGGCGAGAGTCGGAGGCCAGGTGTGCGCGGTCATGGGCTGAGTGTGGTGGTGGCAGCTGGGCAGATCGATCCCCCAGTCACCGGAGGGGAATTGAAAGTGTGCCGAAGGTTAATCGATGTCAAGCGGGCGGCAGGCGGCAGACGCCCCTTTGCCTCGCATCAAGTGCCCAGGCGTCGACTCTTGGCACTCTGGCAACCGCAGAGATGGGTGTCAGGCCCATGGCGCGAGGCAGGAAACCGGAATGCACAACAGGACAGGAGTTTGGCTCGGCAGTGCGCTCGTCGCGGCAGCGGTCTTGCTGTCGTCGGCCTGCACGACCGATGTGAAGGTCCAGCCCTCCCAGGCGACGGCTTCATCGGGCTCGGCGGCGTGTGACGCGTGCCATCCCGGCGCCAGCAAGACCTGGCGGGAGACCTATCACGCGAAAGTGGCGCGGGCCCCGCACGAGAGCCTGCTGAAGGAAGCCGCTCAGTACTGGTCGACCGACACCAAGGGCAACGCCGGACCGAGTCAAGGCAACTTCGATGGCAAGGCCTACGGACTCGACGACGTCGAAATGGTCGTCGGCACGCGCTGGAAGCAGCGATTCCTCGTCAAGAATCCCGCGACAGGACATCACCAGTTCCTGGACAAGCAGTGGAACAGCTACACCGGCGTGTGGGAGGGGTACGCGAACAAGGACGACTGGGAAGCCGGGTGCGCCACGTGCCACGGCGACCAGGGAAGGGCATCGCGCATCACGGTCGACGCGCCCGCGAACGATCTTTGATGGTCTTCGCAGCTCGACGACAAGGCCGGCGCACGCCGGCCTTTTGGTATGGGTGTGCCAACCGCGCAACACGCAGGCGGGATTGAACTCGACTGTGCTCGGGGCGCCGAGGTAACCTGCCTTCGTCGCGCGGGGTGAAGTCGGCCGCTGATCCCCAGACGACAAAAAAAAGCCGGCGCAAGCCGGCTTTTTCCTTTGTGGTTCAGTGCGCCGTTACAGCGACTGGATCCACTTGACGATGGCGGTCAGGTCGGCTTCCGATGCGCTGGCCTTCGGGTGGCCCGTGCCGGTCGCCAGCTTCTTGACGAGGTCGGCAGCCGGGGTGGCCTTGTGCTTCTTCGCCAGGTCCTTGTAGGACGAACCCATCTTCTTCGTGTCCATCGCGTGGCACTTGTTGCAGCCCGCTTTGTCGGCGAGATCGGCGCTTGCTTGCGCCGTGCCGGCCATCAGCAGCCCCGCGGCAGCCAGAACGATTGCGAACTTCTTCATCTTGCTCCTTTCCATTCGAGTTGAACCCGCGGTTCCACCGGACTAGCCGGGCGCCGGCCGCGCGAGCCGTCCGGCGCAGGGTGATTCTAGCGACGGGACCCGCCGGGAAACTGCGCGGGATCAAGCAGCTTTGGCAGCAAGGAAGCCGACACCAAGGCCGGCTTCCTTGTTCCCACCGTTCCGACCGTCCTTACAGCGCCAGGATCCACTTCACGAGGGCCTTGGTGTCGTCATCCGACGTCTTCACGGCAGGGTGACCCTTGCCGGTCTTGAGCTTGGTGATCAGGTCGGCTTCAGCCGAAGCCTGACCCTTGTACTTCTTGGCGATGTCCTTGAACGACGGGCCCATTTTCTTCGTGTCGACCGAATGGCAGGTCATGCAGCCCGACTTCTGCGCGAGTTCGGCGCTGGCCTGGGCCACGCCGGCGGCGCTCAGTCCAACGGCCGCGAGCACTGCAAACATCAACGATTTCATCAAGTCTCCCCCCAGTGATTTTTGCCGCGGCGCGGCATCGGATCCGGGCCGGTTTTTCCGGCCGACGTGGAGTCTAACGGATCAGCTTCCGGTGGGTTGACCCGGTTCATCGACCGGGCCGGGAACCGCGCCGGCGCCCCCGCCGGCACTTTCGTAGACGGCCTCGGCGCGGCGCACGAAGGCGTCCACCATCTGGTTGGCGGCCCGGTCGATCAGCGGGCCGGCCAGCTTCTCGGTGTGCAGCGCGAGCTCGTAGCGCAGGCTGAAGTCGATCCTGCAGCCCAGCGTGCCCAGGGGCAGGAGCTTCCACTCGCCGAAGAAGTGGCGGAACGAGCCGTCCTGCATTTGAATGGCCATCCACTCCGGCCGGCGCTTCTCGTTGCGCGTCGTCACGCGCACGTGCAGTTCCCGGAACCCGACTTCGACCGTCGCCGAAACCACCTCATCGGTTCGTTCGATCAGTTGCGTGCGGGTGCACCAGGGCAGGAACCGCGGGTAGTGCTCGACCTGCTCGATCAGGTCGAACATCTGCTCGGCGCTGTAGGGCACCAGCGCGCTACGGTGCATCTCGCGCATCGGGACGATCGGCTGCGGCAAAGGCCGCTAGCCTACCGAACCCGCGCGCGGTCAAGGCGTCCTCGCGTTCGAGGTCCTCGAGCCGGGTCTCGATGTCGGCGATGTCGGCGTCGAGTTCGGGCAGCAGCACGTCCTGCAGCGCCCGCACGCGGCGCACGGTGCGCCGGTACTCGGCGAGCAGGCGCGCCAGCGTGGTCGACACGGCAGCCAGTTCGCCGAGGCGCGCGGCAACGCGCGCATAAGCGGCGCGGCACGCTTCTGCCTCGGGCGAAGCGTGTACGGGGGGCGGCGCCGGCCCGAGTTCGCCCAGCGCCTGTGCCTGCAGGGTGATGACCCCGAGCAACGGGCGCCGATCGACGCGCAGCCGCTGGCGCGTCGACGCCGGGGGAACCACCTGCAGCCCGTGCAGTCCGTGACGCGCCAGCGCCGCGGCGAGCGCCAGGCGAGCCGAGTTCAGCAGACCGGCCAGTTCCTTCGCGATCGCCTGGTGCAGCCGGAACTGCCGCAGCATCTCGCCCGCCAGCAGCAGGCACTTCTCGTCGAGGAACGCATAGCCCTCGCGCATCGTGCGACGTTCATCGCCGAGCGCGATCAACAGGCTGCGGGTAGGCGTCAGGTCGTTCATTCCCGCGCTTCCACGGCCGGCACGCCGCCAAGATGCTGGGCGATCTGCTCATTCGACAGCCGCGTCAGTTCCGCCCGCGGCAGGTGAACCAGCAATTCCCAGCCCACCGCCATGCTTTCCTCGAGGGTGCGCGCCCGCGGCTGCGAAATCAGCGTGCGTTCGAACGCGGCCCCGAACGCGAGGTAGCGGCGGTCCGTGTCGGACAGCCCGTCCTCGCCGACCACGCTCGCCAGCAGGCGTGCCTGCGTGGCGCGCGCATAGGCCGCGTAGAGCTGGCTCGCGAGCGCGGGATGGTCGGGATGCGTGTAGCCCTTGCCGGTCCCGTCCTTCATCAGGCGCGACAGGCTCGGCAGCACGTTGATCGGCGGGTACACGCCGGCGCGGTCGAGTTCGCGCGACAGCACGATCTGGCCTTCGGTGATGTAGCCGGACAGGTCCGGGATCGGGTGCCCGATGTCGTCCGACGGCATGGTCAGGATCGGCAGTTGCGTCAGGGTGCCCCTGGCGCCGTGCACGCAGCCGGCGCGCTCGTACAGCGTGGCGAGGTCCGAGTACATGTAGCCGGGGTAGCCCTTGCGGCCCGGCACTTCGCCCTTGGCGCCGGCGACCTCGCGCAGTGCCTCGCAGTAGTTGGTGAGGTCGGTGATGATCACCAGGACGTGCTTGTCCTGCTCGAACGCGAGGTACTCGGCTGCGGTCAGCGCGAAGCGCGGCGTCAGCAGGCGCTGGGTCGACGAGTCGCTGGCCAGGTTCAGAAACAGCGCGGAGCGTTCGAGCGCGCCGGACTGCTCGAGCGAACGGCGGAAGTACTCGGCGGTCGTGTAGGGCACGCCGATGCCGGCGAACACGATCGCGAAATCCGACGCCTCGGCGCCGCGCAGGCGGGCGTTTGCCGCGATCTCGACCGCGATGCGGTCGTGCGGCAGCCCGCCGCCGGAGAAGATCGGCAGCTTCTGGCCGCGCACCAGCGAATTCAGCAGGTCCACCGCGGTCACGCCGGATTCGATGAACGACCGCGGCGTCGCGCGCGACACCGGGTTCAGCGGCACGCCGTCGATGCGCAGGCGCTTCTCGACCGCGAGCGGCGGCCCGTTGTCGATCGGCTGCCCGATGCCGTTGAACACGCGGCCCAGCACGCCCGGGCCGACGCCGAAGTCGATCGGTTCGCCGAGGAAACGGACCACGGTGCCGGCCAGCCCGAGGCCGGCGGTCGGGTCGAGCATCTCGATCGTCACCATGCCCTCGTCGATCGCGGCCACCCGTCCGAGGCGGGGTGCGCCGTCGCGGCCGCTGACGACGACCGCCTCGTTCAGTCCCACTTCGAGCGTGCGCCGCATGAACAGCAACGGACCCTCGAGCCGCATGGCGGCGTCGTGCACAGTCACCCTAGGTTGCATGCGCGTCGTCCTTCGAAGGCGTCGGCGCGCTCGTGACGACCAGCGTCGCGAACGCGTCCTCGACCTGTTGCTCCAGAGCGGCGAGTCGCTCGAGCTCGCCTTCGCCGATTTCCTCGCCCATGCGGGACAGCGGGCGCATCACGTCGAGCGCGGCGATCTGTTCCGGGGTGACGCCTGCCGCCGTGGCGCGCTCGGCCAGTTCGATGAAGTGGACCAGCAGACGCATCATGCAGGCCTGGCGATCGGGGCCGCAGTAGCGATCGATCGGCGAGAACGCCGACTGGCGCAGGAAGGCCTCGTTGACGAGTTCGGCGGCGAGCAGCGTCAGGCGCTGGCGGGCCGGCAGCGCATCCTTGCCGATGATGCGGGCCATGCGTTCGAGCCGCGCCTGGTCGTCGAGCAGCGTCAGGAAGCGGCGCCGCAGTTCCAGCCACTCGTTCTCGCCCGAGGCGGCGCGCGATCGCGCGGTCGGCACCGTGGCGTAGCGCTTCAGCCACCAGACGGCCACGTCGAGCGAGTCCTCCGAATACGACTGCAGCGGGTTGACGGCCGGGTAGAAGCGGGCCTGCGCGCGCTTCGCATCGAGCGCCCAGAAGCTGCGGACGTAACGCTTGCTGTGGCTGGTGACCGGCTCCGAGAAGTCGCCCGACGGCGGACTGATCGAGCCGAGCAGCGTCACCGAACCGGTCGCGCCGGAGAGCGTCACCACCTTGGCCGCGCGCTCGTAGAAGTCGGCGAGGCGGCTCGCGAGGTAGGTCGGGTAGCCGCCTTCCCCGGGCAGTTCGCCAAATCGCCCCGACACCTCGCGCAGCGCCTCGGCCCAGCGCGACGTTGAATCCGCCATCAGCGCGACGTGCAGGCCCTGGTCGCGGAAGTACTCCGCCACCGTGACCGCCGAATAGATGCTCGCCTCGCGCGCGGCGACCGGCATGTTGGAGGTGTTGGCGATGATCACCGTGCGCTCCATCAGCGAGCGACCGGTGCGCGGATCGTCGAGTTGCGGAAATTCCTCGAGCACGCCGGCCATCTCGTTGCCGCGCTCGCCGCAGCCGAGGTACACGATCACGTCGGCGCTGCACCCCTTGGCGAGGCTTTCGAGCAGGATCGTCTTGCCGGTGCCGAACCCGCCCGGGATGGCCGCCTTGCCCCCCAGCGCCACCGGAAACAGCGAGTCGAGGATCCGCTGGCCGGTCACGAGCGGCTCGTCCGACGTCAGGCGGGCACGCACCGGACGCGGCGTGCGCACCGGCCAGAAGTGGCTGAGCGCGACCTCGTGCGTTGCGCCGCCCTCCGACGCGATGCGCAGGACCGTGGCATCGTCGGTCACTTCGCCCGCGTCCGCGATCCACGCAACGCGCCCGGCGACATTCGGCGGCAGCAACGCACGCTGCGGGCGTCCGCGCGGCGACAGCACGTCGCCGAAGGGCGCGCCGGGTTCCAGTTGCACGCCCGATTGCACCGTCGGGTCGAAGCGGAAGCTCAACGCGCCCGCTGGCCGCAGCGGCCGCAGCAGGCCGTCGTAGATGTTTCCGAGCAGGCCCGGACCCACCCGGATGCCGAGCAGGTTCCCGGTGCCGCGCACCTCCACGCCGGGCCGCAGGCCGGTCGTGTCTTCGTACACCTGCGCGACGATCTCGTCCTCGTTCAGTCGAATCACTTCGCCCAGCAGGCCGGCCGGGCCGACGCGGATCGCCTCGCGCAGCAGGAAGGGTCCTTCGGCGCGCGCGCGCAGCACCGGGCCGCTGATCCAGCGGATCAGTGCGCGCGAACCGGAGTCGGCGTCGCGAGAGGTCATCGTTGTTCCTGTTGCAGGTAGTGCAGCAGATTGCCTTCGAGTTGCGTGCGGTCGGCGAGCAGGCCCTCGATGGTCGCGTCGAGGATGTTGTTGCCGCTGACGACCCGGAAGCCGGCGCTGATGGCGGCGGCGGTCTCGAATGCCACCTGGGCGACCCCATCGATGCGCAGCTGTTCGAGCCAGTGTGCGCGCTCGTCGTCGGTCCACGCCGGGTGCGTCTGGATCCGCCAGCCGCCGCTCGCGCACGGCACCGACCGCAGGGCCCGCTGCAGATAGGCACGAACCCACTGCGCCCGGGTCGGCGCGGCGTCCCAGCGTGCCACGAGGCGGGCGCGCAGTTCGTGCCAGGCCGTGTCCAGGAGTTGCACCGCGTGGCGCTGCTGGAACAGGCGACGGTCCGTGGCCAGCGCCGCTTCCACCGCGCTCACCTCGAGCGCATAGCGCTTGCGTTCCTCGACGATCGCGGTGTGCACGCGGCGGCGCGCTTCGGCGAGCGCCGCACGCGCCACCTGGCGCGCTTCGGCCTGCGCGGGCTCCAGCAGTTCGGCGAAGCGCCGCGCACGGTATTGCTCGACCAGTTCGAGCAGGGCGGCGGTGCGTTGTTCGAGGTTCATCGCAGCGGCTCAGGCTTCGAGTCCGAGCTGGGCGCGGACCCGTTCCGCGGGATCGAGCCGACACGGCGGCTGGCCGGGCTCGGGCAGCACGACGACAAGCGGGCGGCCCGCCGCCAGCGCCGACTCGAGCTCGACGCGCGCGACGCGTTCCGCCACTTCGGCCGTGATGAACACCGCCTCGGCACCGCTTGCGAGCGCCGCCCGCAACGCGTCCGCCTCGTCGCCTCGCGGCGTCCAGCAGCGCATGCCGGCCAGCCGGAATCCGGCCGCGTCTTCGGCAGCGCCGACGTAGGCGAACGCCGTCATCGGCGACTCACGCGAGCCGGTTCAGGATCAGGATCGAGATGATCACGCCGTAGATGGCGATGCCCTCGGCGAGCCCGACGAAGATCAGCAGGCGTCCGAAGAGATCGGGCTTCTCGGCGAGCGCACCGACCGCGGCGGCGCCGAGCTTCGCCACCGCGTAGCCGCCGGCGATCGAGGAGGCCGCCGTGGCGAGCGCGGCGGACACCAGCCCCCAGGTCCATGCCTCGGGGGGAAGACCGGCGCGCGCGGCGGTCTGGGCGGATGCGGTGTCCGGGAAGAACACCAGCGCAGTGCCCAGCGCTGCCAGCACGGCCACGCCGGCGATCAGGACCATCGGGATAGCGAATCGACTCATGACGACTCCTCAGTGATCAAGCGTGACCGGCGGTGCCGCGAGTGGACGGAACTCGCGACCTTCCGGTCGGAAGAAACGGGTGAAGAACTCGAACAACACCAGGCGGGTGGTCTGGATCGACACGACCAGGCCCTCGACGACCAGGATCAGCACGTTGCCGAGCACCAGCACGATCACGCCGACGAGCGCGCTGTCGCCGGCCCGGGCCAGCGCGACCACGGCCGACGCGAGACCGGCATGCGCGAGCGCGAAGGCGCCAACGCGTGCGAAGGAAAGCGTGTTGATCAGGATCTGGACGGTGTGCTCCGCGAGTTGCCCCAGCCCTGCCAACGCCGACTTCACGCTGGGCCGTTCGATCGTCGCGGCGATCATCGACCAGGCGACGCCTGCCGCGGCGATCCACCATCCCGGCGTCCAGACGAAGCCCAGCAACGCGCCGGCGTACGTCGCGAGCACGGGAGCGTCCTCGCGCAACCAGTGGTCGAGCCGCGAGCCCCACCACGCTTCGAGGGCGCCAAGCAGCAGGCCCAGCGACAGCAGCACCGCGCCGCCGGCGATCGGAACCAGCAGCACCGGCAGCGGATGCTCGATCGGGTGCAGCCACAGAGGTTGGATCACGTCTTCGAGACAGAACACGCTGCCGAACACGAATCCGAACATCGCGGCCGCCAGCCCGCCGGGCACCAGCAGGCGCAGCAGCGGAAGTCGGTGCCGCATCACCCAGCCGAAGACGGCCAGCACCAGTCCCTGTCCGACGTCGCCGAACATGTAGCCGAACATCAGCGGCACGGCCAGCGCAAGCAGCACGCTTGGGTCGGCTCCGCTCGCGCTCGGCATGCCGACCAGCCGAGTGAACACTTCGAACGGCTGGGCCCACCACGGGTTGCGCAGCACCAGCGGTGCGCGGGCGCCGCGCGGCGGCCGCGGGAACGTGGCCAGCGCGCGCGCGTCGCAGCCTTCCAGCGCGCGCACGACCTTCTCGCGGTCGGCGGTCCATCCGGTGATGCGCGCGAACACGTCGCCCTGGTCGATCGCGCCACCGTGCTCGAAGCACCAGGTGGCGCGCGCGATGTCACCGAGCGCACGGGCCAGCGCGTGCCGCTCGGAGACGGCCGCGAGTTCGGCCCGCAACTGGGTGATCTCCTTCTGCTTCTCCGAGAACTTGTCGGCGACGAGCGACAGGTTGGCGGTCGCGCTCGGCTGCAGCCAGTCCGGGAAGCGGGCGCGGCGGCCGTTGACTTCGGCCACCGCGCGGCCAATGGCCTCGATGTCTTCGGGCGCGCCGATCGCCAGCAGGAGCCGTTCGCTCGCCAGGGCGGCGAAGCGCGTGATCGTGTCCTGCGGCAGTTCGATCTCGACGCCCAGCGGCAGCGCGAACAGGGCGGCGGTGACGCCGTGGTCGGCGCGCGCCAGCGCGGCGAAGTCGATGTGACTCTCGGCCATTTCGCGCAGCGCGGCGGCAGCGAGTTCGAGCTCAGCCGCCTCGGCCTCGGCGCCCTGGAGGCGCGCGATGACCGTGTCGGCGTCGGCCGCCCACGTGCGCGCAGTGCGCAGGCCGTCGCCCAGCGCATCCGCCGGCGCGCGTCGCTCGGCCGCGAGCGCGGACGCGGCGCGAGGCCAGTACGGCCGGTACTTGCGGGCCAGCGCGTTGAAGTCCTTCAGGAGGTCCTGAGGCATGCCGGCGCCGGGCGCTTCGGTCTGGTGCCACTCGACTTCGATGCAGCCGGCGGCCGCGAGGGCTTCGAGCGCAATGAACGCGTCGTCGCGGCCGACCATGATCTCGAACCACGTGCACGGCTGCGGGCGGATCATCCGCTGCCCCCGACCGGCCGGGCGCGCAGCATGAACTCGCCGCGCAGGCGCTCGA
>Ga0209254_10002118_pt1 | contig 18021 bp, 18 predicted proteins | sample FrelakmetDIP11DI_FD_187148 | JGI IMG/M metagenome (GOLD analysis project Ga0209254, IMG submission 187148) | Freshwater lake sediment microbial communities from the University of Notre Dame, USA, for methane emissions studies - DIP11 DI (SPAdes)... | ecosystem: Environmental > Aquatic >...
AAGCTGGACGCAAGCAAGGGCAGGTCCCTGATCACCAGCCCGGCGGCGAATACCTTTGCGGCCTCGACATCCTCGTCGTTGACACCGTAGTTGCCGATGTGCGGGTAGGTCAGCGTGACGATCTGCCGGCAGTAGCTCGGGTCCGTCAGGATCTCCTGGTAGCCGCTGAGTGCCGTATTGAAGACGACTTCGCCGACAGTGCGGCCAGCCGCACCGATCGAGGTGCCGTGAAACACCGTACCGTCTGCGAGTACGAGGACGGCGGGAGGCAGGGCAGGCAGCAAGGCGGGCTCCGGGGCGGAATTCACAGCACGACTCCTCGGCACGTGTCGACCGCGTCCGGCCCAACTTGGGGCACGCACGCGCAGGTTCGTCGTCGGGTGTCAGGAAGGCCAGGACAGTGAGTGCAGGCAAACCGCGAGATTATATGGGCGGCGGCGTCCACCACCGCCTGCTGCACCCCCCGCAGCCAAGGCGTCATGGCGGCGAGACTGCAGTTCTGATCCGCGGCTCGAATGTGCTGTTCGACCCAATAGGCTGGGCCGCGACCGGGGTTATTTCCATCCACCGGAGTGGGGAACTAGAATCCGCCGCGCGGGTCACAACCTGCGCCATTCACATCACTGGAGTTCTGTGACGATGAACGAACAACTGCAAACTGCATACGCTGGTCAAGCCGGCTCGGGCCCCTTGGTCGAGGAACGCAACCGTGTCTTGCGCAACACCTACTGGCTGCTCGCACTTTCGCTGGTGCCCACGGTGCTCGGGGCGTGGGTGGGCGTGACCACCGGTGTGATGGCCTCGCTGGGCATGGGCGTCAGCATGATCGTCTTCTTCGCCGGCGCCTTCGGCCTGATGTTCGCCATCGAGAAGTTCAAGAATTCAAGCACGGGTGTTGTCCTGCTGCTCGCGTTCACATTCTTCATGGGGCTGATGTTGTCGCGCCTGTTGGCGGCGATCCTCGGCTTCAGCAACGGCTCGTCGTTGATCATGACTGCTTTCGGTGGTACCGCGGCCGTGTTCTTCGCGATGGCCAGCCTGGCCAGCGTGATCAAGCGTGACCTGTCGAACATGGGCAAGTTCCTGTTCGTGGGAGCCATCTTGTTGCTGGTGGCCGGCGTGATCAATATCTTCGTGCAGTCCAGCGCAATGATGATCACGCTTTCGGTGATTGCCATCGGCCTGTTCTCGGCGTTCATGCTGTACGACATCAAGCGCGTGATCGACGGTGGTGAAACCAACTATGTCACTGCCACGCTGGCGATCTACCTGGATATCTACAACGTGTTCCAGAGTTTGCTAGCGCTGCTGGGCATCTTCGGCGGCGAGCGCGAATAACGCTCCGCGGGACGGAAAGCGGGGCCCTTCTGGGCCCCTTCTCTTTGGGCGCTACGCGCTGCGGTCGAAGACGGCGATGCTTTCGACGTGGGCGGTGTGCGGGAACATGTTCACAGCGCCTGCTGCTGTGCAGCGGTATCCCGCCTGGTGCACGAGCAAGCCGGCATCGCGCGCCAGCGTGGCTGGGTTGCAGCTGACGTAGACGATCCGGGTCGGTGGTTTCCAGCCGGCCGCAGACGCAGGATCGGCAATCAACTCGGCCAGCGCCTTGGCCAAAGCAAACGCACCCTCGCGCGGCGGATCGACGAGCCACTTTTGAGCCAGGCCATCGGCAGCCAGTTGTGCGGCGCTCAGCTCGAACAGGTTGCGAGCGACGAAACGCGTGTTCGCACTCAGGCCGTTGCGCAGCGCGTTGGCCGCAGCGCGTTGCACCAGGGCTTCACTGCCTTCGATGCCCAACACGTCGCGAGCCTGCGTCGCCAGCGGCAGTGTGAAGTTGCCCAGTCCGCAGAACCAGTCGATCACGCGCTCGCGCGGATCGACGTCGAGGAGTCGCAACGCGCGGCCGACCAGAACGGTGTTGATGTGCGGGTTGACCTGCGTGAAATCGGTCGGCTTGAAGGGCATCGTGACACCAAACTCGGGCAGCGCATAGGCCAACTCGTCGTCACCGTCATCCAGGCGCCGCACGGTCTCGGGCCCCTTCGATTGCAGCCACCACTGCACGCCGTGCCCAGCGCCAAATGCGCGTAGGCGCTGCAAGTCAGCATCACCGAGGGGCTCGAGGTGGCGCAGCACCAGCGCCACCACGGTGTCTCCGCTCGCAAGTTCGATCTGTGGCAAGCGCTCGCGCGCGTCCATCTCCATCACCAAAGCCCGCAGCGGCACCAGCAACGCGCTCACACGCGGTGGCAGTACGGCGCAGCTCGTCATGTCGGCAATGAAGCTCGACTTGCGTTCGTGGAAACCGACGAGCACGCTGGCCTTCTTGACCACGTGCCGAACCGACAGCCGCGCCCGGTTGCGATAGCCCCAGGCCGGTCCCTCGATCGGCCGCAACACCAGCTCGGGCCGCACCTTGCCCAGGTGCCAGAGGCTGTCTTCGAGAGCGCGCTGCTTGACGGCAACCTGGGCAGCCGGATGCAGATGCTGCATCTTGCAGCCACCACAGGCGCCGGCGTGCAGGCCGAAATGGACGCAGGACGGCCGCACACGTTGCGAACTGTCACGCCGCAAGGCGGTCAGCGTGGCCTGCTCCCATTGGTTCTTGCGTCGGTTGACGCGGACTTGCACGGTCTCGCCGGGCAGAGCACCTTCGATGAACACGACCTTGCCTTCACTGTCGTGGGCCACGCCCTGCGCCTCAAGGTCGAGCGACTCGACCCTCAACCACTCGCTGTCTGCTGTCATGGCCCGGATTATCCGGGCCACGCGCATCAGAAGACGGAGTCGCGGTCGATGCCGTGGCGCGCCATGTGGCGCTTGAGTTTGAGCAGTGCCTCTTGCTGAATCTGGCGAATGCGCTCGCGCGTCAGTCCCATTCGCTCGGCCAGCGCTTCGAGGGTTTCAGCCTCATGGTCGTGCAGGCCGAAACGCCCGGTCAGCACTTCACGTTCGCGATGGTTGAGCGCCGCAAGTTCACTCTCGAGAAGCAACTCGACTTCGTGGTGCAGGGTATGACCGAGTGGATCCACAGCCGCCGCATCCGCCACACCGTCCAACAGCGACTCGCCTGCCGCTTGCCCTTCGCGCGCAAAGTCTCGCGGCGCGTCTAGCGAAGCCGGCGCCTGTGCGAATCGCAGCAAGTCAGCAACTTCACCGGGCGGCCGGCCAAGCGAGGCCGCGATCTGCTCGACGCTCACCGGCCTGTCGTCCGTCGAATGGGCCTGCTTGCGCGCCGATTCCAACGCACGCCGGGTCCGCAAGATCTGGTTGAGTTCGCGCACCACGTGCACCGGCAGCCGCACCAGACGCGCCTGATGCATGATGGATCGCTCAATGCTTTGGCGGATCCACCAGGATGCATAGGTCGAGAAGCGAAAGCCGCGCTCCGGCTCGAACTTGGCCGTGGCGTGCATCAGACCGAGGTTGCCTTCTTCGATCAGGTCGCTCATCGGCACACCGCGGCCGAGGTAGTTCTTGGCAATGCTGACGACCAGACGCAGATTGCGCTCGATCATCTGCTGGCGGGCCTTGAAGTCCCCTGCACGGGCGCGCACTGCCGTGTCGTACTCCTGCTCGGGCGTGAACAGCGGCGCGCGTCGGATCTCGCGCAGATAGGTCTGCAGTGTGTTCGATGTGTCGGAATCGACGCTCTCATTGTCGAGCGCGGCCACCGCAATGCTGTCCTCGCCGTTCGTCTGCAGGCCAATCTCGCTCGGCGCTTTCGCCAACCCATCCTGCTGCGGCGCGCGCTCCGTCATGGCCGGCTTCAGTGAGGAGCTAGCGCGGCGGCAGCAGCCGCGCAGGATCGACGGGTTTGCCAAGCTTGCGGATCTCGAAGTGCAATTGCACCCGTTCGGCGTCACTCGAACCCATCTCCGCAATCTTCTGGCCACGACGCACGACTTGATCCTCCTTCACGAGCAGGGTCTGGTTGTGTGCGTACGCCGTGAGGTAGGTGTTGTTGTGCTTGACGATGACCAGGTTGCCATAGCCGCGCACGCCAGAACCGACATAGATCACGCGCCCATCGCCGGCGGCGAGCACCGGATCCCCGGCCTTGCCTGTGAATGTGAGGCCCTTGCTGCGCGACTCGTCGAATGGCGTTGATACGTTCGAGGCAACTGGCCAAGCCCACACCACTTCCTCGTCGCGCACGACAGGTGCCGCAGCCGAGGCGGGAGGCGCGACCGGTACCGCGGGCGCGCTGGCTGCCGGGGCGCCAGCAACGACCGGGCTCGCGGCACTGCCGTCAAGCGGACGGACTTCAACCTTGGTCGCAGGCACCGCTCGCGCGCTGGTGGCTGCAACATCGGCACCCGGCGCCGTCACCCGCAGCACCTGCCCGACCTCGAGCAGGTTCGGGTTGTCGATGTTGTTCCAGCGCGCAATATCGCGCCAGTTCTGACCGCTCTCCAAACCCACCCGGATCAGCGTGTCGCCAGGCCTGACCGTGAAGAAGCCGGGCTTGCCGGCATTCTCGACACCGGGCAAGGTCTTGACCGGTTCGGCCGCAGGTGCGGCTACGGTGCTTGCGGGCGCCACCGGCCGAGCGCCACGATCTTCGACCGGCGCCCTGTTTGGCGGCGAAGCGCAGCCGCCGACCAAGACCGTCAGCACGACCGCGAGTGCCAAGGCCTGCGTGCGAGAGGCAGCGTTGTGAATGTGGGGCGTCATCGTCATGCAGTGCCCGATCTTAACGGCACAAATCGCACTGCTTCATGGCATTGCCGTGACCAACCGTCCGCACTGCGGTCGATCACGATCAACACCTGGCCCGAGCCATCGTCGCTGCGTGTCGGTGCGATCAAGCGCGCACCGATGGCCATCTGTTCCAGCCACGCAGGCGGCACATCCTCACCACCCGCTGCACAGATGATCGCGTCGTAGGGTGCGTTGGGCGCGTGGCCGAGCCTGCCGTCTCCATAGACCAGCCTCAAGTTGTCGCGGCGCAGCGATGCCAGGTTGTCGCGTGCGCGCTCGAACAACGGACGCAGGCGTTCGACTGAAATCACATGCTGCGCGAGCAGCGACAACAGCGCGGCCTGATAACCGCAACCTGTGCCGACCTCGAGCACGCGACCGAGCGACCCACTTCGCGCCGCGTCGCGCCCCTCGAAAAGCAGCGCCAGCATGCGCGCCACCACGGAAGGCTTGGAAATCGTCTGGCCCAGACCGATTGGCAGCGCCGTGTCTTCGTAGGCCTGCGCGGCCAGGGCGCTGTCGACGAACTGGTGTCGCGGCACGGCGGCCAGTGCAGCAAGTACGGGTTCACTGCCAGCGCCCTCGGCACGCAAACGCTGCACCATGCGCGCACGCACGGCCTGCGAATCGAGGCCCAGGCCCCGTGGCGCCGGCTCGGGTACCGCGTGCTCGGGCGAGTCTCGCTGCGGCCTGCCCGACTTAACTGTTGCGCTCGTTGCGGTGCCACCGACTCGGTCGAGTGCCAACGGGAATCGGCGCGGCCGCACGTTCACCGCCCGGTCGGCCTGCCCACCGCTTCGCGCCAGCTTGGCAACGCAGCGTGATCCGTCAGATCGACCTGCAGCGGCGTGATCGAGACACAGCCGTTGGCTGTGGCGTGAAAGTCGGTTCCCTCGCCCGCCTCGCGCGCATCGCCTGCCGGTCCAATCCAGTAGATCATCTCGCCGCGCGGGCTGGTTTGCCTGATCACCGCCTCGCTGGCGTGGCGGCGGCCCAGGCGTGTGATCTGCCGCGGCAAAGACAAAGCATCGGCTCGGTTGGGGATGTTCACGTTGAGCAACCACGGTCGCTGCGCGGGTGGCTGTGCCAAGACTTGCTCGACCACGGCGCGTGCCACCTGGGCCGCCGCTTCGAGGTGGCCCCAGCCCTTGTCGACCTGGGAGAAGGCGATCGACGGGATGCCGAACAGATAGCCCTCCATCGCCGCGGCCACAGTGCCCGAGTAGACGGTGTCGTCACCCATGTTCGCGCCGTTGTTGATGCCCGAGAGCACCAGATCTGGGCGCTGCGCCAGCAGGCCGGTGAGCGCGACATGCACGCTGTCCGATGGTGTGCCGTTGATGTACTGAAAACCGTTGCCGGCGCGGTGCACGGTCAGCGGCCGGTTCAGCGTCAGCGCGTTCGAGGTGCCGCTGGCGTTTTGCTCTGGCGCGATCACGTCGATCTCGCCCAGACCTTGCATGGCCTGCACCAGTGCGGCCAAGCCGGGCGCGAGGTAACCGTCGTCGTTGGCAATCAGGATTCTCATGCGGAGATTGTAGGCAACACGCGCTGTCTATCATTGCCCTCCTGCCTCAAGACTCAGGAGCGCGACGATGCATGCTTGGCTTTGTGACAACCCTGTCGGTGTCGGCGCCCTGCGTTGGACGGAATTGCCCAGCCCTGAACCCACGCCGAGTCAGGTGCGCATGAAGATCCACGCTGCCAGCCTGAACTTTCCTGACCTGCTGACGGTGCAGAACAAGTACCAGGTCAAGCCGCCGCTGCCCTTCGTCCCCGGCAGCGAATTCTCGGGGGTTATTGAAGCAGTCGGCGAAGGCGTGCGCCACTTAAAGGTCGGCGACCGCGTTGCCACGATCGGCGTGACCGGCGGATTTGCCACGCACGCCTGCGTCGAAGGCCTGGTGGTGATGCCGCTACCTGCCGGTTGTGATCTCGATGACGCCGCCGCCTTTGCATTCACTTATGGCACCTCACACCACGCCCTGATCGACCGCGCGGGATTGCGTGCTGGTGAAACCGTGCTGGTCCTCGGCGCAGCCGGCGGCGTGGGCAGCGCGGCTGTGCAAATCGCCAAGGCGGCGGGCGCGCGCGTTGTCGCCGCAGCGTCGAGTCCCGAAAAGTGCCTGTTCTGCCAGCAGCTCGGTGCCGATGTGACCATCAATACGAGCCTTGGCAACTTGCGCGATGCGGTCAAGGCCGCGACCGACGGCACGGGCCCTGACGTGGTGTACGACCCGGTCGGCGGTGAACTGGCCGAGGTCGCGTTCCGCTCGATCGCGTGGCGCGGACGCTACCTGGTCGTTGGCTTCGCGGCGGGGCCGATCCCGGCGCTGCCCTGGAACCTGGCGTTGCTCAAAGGGGCGTCCATCGTCGGCGTCTTCTGGGGTGACTTCGTGCGCCGTGAGCCAAAGGCGTTTCGGCTGGGGATGGCTGAGCTCTTCGACTGGTATGCCCAAGGCAAGGTCAAGCCGGCCATCGACAGCCGCCTGCCGATGCGTGCCCTGGCCGATGCCTACGCCCGCATGGCTTCGCGCGAGGTTTGCGGCAAGCTGTTGTTGGTGAACTGAGCGCCACCGTTGCGCGCCCTCGTGCGCAGCACTTCGATGCGCTACGATGCACCGAGCATTGCGCGCTGCGCGGCGCGCGGTGCGCGAAAGGATGCCAGGGAGACAACGATGGCAGTCAAAGTCCTGATCCTCGAAGACAACCCGGTGGCACGCAGCTTCCTGTGCCGCGTGGTGCGCGAGAGTTTCAGCGACACGATCGCGATCACCGAAGCCGGCGACCTCGAAAACGCGCGCAAGCAAATCGCGATCGCGGGTGGCGCCAGCGGCATGCATGGTGTCGACCCGTTCAAGCTGATCATGGTTGACCTGGAGTTGCCCGATGGCAACGGCTTGGATCTGCTGGCTGAATTGGTTCACTACCCAGCGACCAAGATCGTGACCACCCTGTACTCCGACGACGATCATCTGTTCCCGGCACTGCAGCGCGGCGCCGACGGGTACCTGTTGAAGGAAGACCGTTTCGAGGTGTTGGTCGAAGAGTTGCAGAAGATCGTGCGCGGCCAGCCGCCCTTGTCACCAGCCATCGCGCGTCGCTTGCTCACGCACTTCCGCCACGGCAATGAAGGCGATGGTGGGGCTGCCGGCTCGAGCTTCACGACGGCACCGGGTGCCCTCGGCAGCAGCAGGCCGATCCCGCTGCTGGACAAGCCGCTGGACCACGAACGATTGACGCCGCGCGAGAGCGAGGTGCTGACCTACCTGAGCAAGGGCTTCACCATCAAGGAAATTGCGAACCTGATGGGCATCAAGTGGTTCACAGTGAACGACCACATCAAATCGATCTACAAGAAGTTGAACGTCTCCAGCCGCGCTGAAGCTGCTGTGTTGGCCAGCAAACAGGGCCTGGTCTGATCTGGCGGCGCCGCAGCCCCTGCGCGCGATGTCTGCCCCGCCACCTCTGGCCGACCTCCCGCCTCCGGCCAGCGAGCGTGTTGGCCGCCAACCGGGGTCCGGCGAGTCGGGCTGGTACCGCAGCCTCGACAAGCGCACACGTGGCGTGCGCTGGGTAGGTTGGCGCCTGCGCGGATTGGTCGGGGTCTCGCTGATCGGTTGTCTGGGCTTGTTGTTGCTGATCCGCGCGCTGGCCGCTGCGCCGTCACTGCCGATCGCCTTGCATAGCAACGACCGCGGCATGCTGCTGCTCTCCGACGCCAGCGGCACGCCACGAGCGGTCCGCGGCATGGTCGATGCCGAAGGCCGCACGGCGGCCCTCGACAGCCTGCTGCTGCAACGCTCGGCGCGCTGGTTGGTCAGCGATGCCGAACGTGCCCGCCAGGCCACGCAGCATGATGCGCTGGCCCACGCATTGGCCGCCGGACCCGTGCAGCTGCTGCTTGCCGATGGGCAGGCGGTTGCGGTCACACCGCGTCCGCATGGTGCTGGTGGGTTGGGCGCGCTGTTCTGGCTCGCCAGCACCTTGGCCCTGCTGCTGTACTTGGTGTCCATGGTCGTTGTCCTGGCCCGGCCAGAAGCGCGCAACGCCCTGTACGCCGTGATGTCATTAGCGCAAGTGGGCAACTTGCTGTTCCTGGCGGCCGAGTCGATCCCAGCCTTGGGCTTGCCGGCCGGCTTCATGCGCTGGGACCATGACGCGCGCTCGGCATTCGACCTCGTCAGCGGCGCAGCGCTCGTGCACGTCACTGGCCTGCACCCGCGCCGATTGCCGGGCAACCGGCTGCGCGCAGCGGGCGTCTGGCTGACAGCGGCCGTGTCGACAGCGGCCCTGGTCGGCGGGCTGCTGGTCAGCGCATGGTGGTGGACACAAGGCATCGCGATCGCCTGCGGCCTCCTTGCTGTGGCCCAACTTGCGTGGGTGCAGCGCTCGGCGCCTCACCCGCTGGCAGCCTTGTTGTGGCGCTTTTGCGCCCTGATGGTCGGCACATTGATGCTCCTCACGCTGTCGATTGCCGTCGTCGGCCCGAACGTGAGCAGCCAGGGTCAAGCGGTCGCGATCGGGGCGGCGGTATGGGTCGTGTTCGTCGCCTCGATGTTGCTGATGCTGCCCTTCATGGCCCGCACGCAGCCGTTGATGCGTGAGTTCGCGCTGCTGGCTGGCGTCAGCACCCTGGCCACATCACTGGATCTGTTGTTCGTCGCGCTGTTCTCGCTGGGCAACTTCGCCTCGCTGACGCTGGCGCTCTTCATCGCGCTGGCCATCTACGCCGGCCTGCGCCAGTGGCTACTCAACCGGATGATGGCCCGAGCACGCCTCACCACGGAACGCATGTTCGAACACCTGTATCGAATCGCTCGCGAAGTGCAAGCCAGGCCGCAGAGCGTCGGTGAGCACCTGATGCGCCTGCTGCGTGAGATGTTCGAGCCGCTCGAAATCGAGCTGGTGGCGCGACACAGCAGCCGCAGCCGTGTTGTCGGCGATGGCGCAAGCCTGCTGGTGCCGGTACCGCAACTCTCCCCCGCTGCCGCACCCGGCGTCATCGTTCTGGGTCTGGCTCAACGCGGCGGGCGCATGTTCACGGCCGACGATGCGCGCCTTGCCGACCAGGTGGTTGAGCAGTTGTCCCGAGCCGTGGCCCTGGATCAGGCCGTCGAGCGTGGACGCAGCGAAGAGCGCGTGCGCATTGCACAAGACCTGCACGACGACATTGGCGCACGCCTGCTGACGCTGATGTACCAGGCGCCGACACGCGAGATGGAAGACTACGTGCGGCACACGCTGAAGGACCTGAAGACGATCACCCGTGGCCTGGCCGCGTCGAACCACCGGCTCTCGCACGCCATTGCTGAATGGAAGGCCGACATCGCGCAGCGATTGAACGCAGCCGACTGCGAGTTCACCTGGGCCTTCACCTACGACCGCGACTTCGAGCTGACGGTCGTGCAGTGGTCGGCGTTGACCCGCGTGCTGCGCGAACTCATCAGCAACACGATTGCGCACGCCGGCGCGACGCGCGTCGAAGTCGACGCCAGCCTCGAACGCGGCCTGTTGACCCTCACCGTGACCGACAACGGCGTGGGCAGGAAGCCTGAAGGCTGGTCGCACGGCCTGGGCCTGGGCGGCGTGCGCAAGCGCGTCAGGCAACTCGGCGGTAGCGTCCTGTGGCGTGAGAACGGCGTGGCGGGAATCGCCTGCCGCGTCACCATCACTGGGCTGGACCAGGGCAGCGAGTGAGCTGGCAAGAACAAAGGGCCAGCCGTGCAGCCGGCTGGCCCTGTGATCGTTCATTGTCATGTCAGCCAGCTGATTGACGTATGCACAATGTCCACACATCTGCTACAGTGCCTGCATGAATTCGCCCGCCTCCACGGTCATCAACCTGCGCACGCCGGCCTCGCAGCGTGAGCTGATCGACCGCGCAGCCCAGTTGCAGGGCAAGAGCCGCACGGAGTTCATGCTCGAGGCCTCGCGCGAGAAAGCGCAACAGGTGTTGCTCGACCAGACGTTCTTCACCGTGACACCCAAACAGTACAAGGCATTCGTCGCCCTGATGGATGCACCACTGAGCAAGAACGTCGCGCTGCAACGGCTACTAGCCAAGCGTTCGCCTTGGGAGAAGTGAACCTCGCCGCGCTCGGGCCGCCGGTCCCGATCACCGCCGACCACGCCAGTTCCTTGTTCCATTGCCGGCACGACTCGCTGAACCAGTGGCTGCGGCGACGCGCGCTGACCAACGCATCGAGCGGAGCCACACGCACGTACGTCGCCTGTGCCGAGAGTCGTCGCGTGGTGGGCTACTACGCACTGGCCGCCGGCTCGCTGGATGTCGAGTCGGCGCCCACACGCCTGCAGCGCAACATGCCCAATCCGCTGCCGGTGGTCGTGCTCGGGCGGCTGGCAGTGGATGACGCCTGGTCGAGGCGCGGTGTGGGCGGCGGGCTGCTCAAGGATGCCGTGCTGCGCTCGCTCCAGGCGGCGGATCTCATTGGCGCCTGCGCCTTGTTGTGTCATGCGATCGACGCCGACGCCAAGGCGTTCTACGCAAGACATGGCTTCGTGGAGTCGCCGACGCAAGAGCTGACCATGATGCTCGGGCTTCGCCGCTGACGCACGAACTGCGGCGAATGTCTGCCGCCACCAGGCGGCCATCCGCGAGCACCTATCGAGCCCAGCCCCTGGCTACTGCGCACTCAAGCTATGAACATGTCGAGCGCCAGATTCGAGCCTGAATCCAACGCGAGACGCCCCACGTGGTCGCCCTCCAGTCTCAGGACGTCCTCGACTGCAAAGCAATTTGCGAGCCAAACTCGCGATGGTTTTTCGACCTGAATCAGCACGTGAACGGGCCACGACAGCACATAGAGTGGTAGCCGCATGCCACCAGAAATGACTGTGCCAATGAAATCCACCATCGCTCCCGTGTCGTCTTTCGGCAGCGCGCCGCCGCGCCTGTTTGCACGCCTGCCAACCGTGCTGGCAGCAACCGGCCAAGGCCGCTCAACCATCTACCGCCTGATCGCCGACGGTTCTTTCCCCGCCCCCGCGCGCCTGGGTCCGCGCGCCGTGGCTTGGCGTTGGTCGGACCTCGATCAGTGGACCCGCTCGCGCCCCGACACGCATTGACCGATCGGTATCGCAGGCCACGCCGAGTCCAGGGCGGGCGCAGCCCGGCGCCAGCGCAACCTTGACGCGGCGTGCCGCGTACGCACGCTGCCGGGCTCGGGCAGGATGCCTTCGGCGCCCTGCCCCCGAGCCCGTCCGGCGGCGATGACACCCTTAACGTCAAACGGGTTCAGCGCATAAGTCTCAGGAGCCCCTTGGTCCCACCCGATGGGTTCACTCCTGCGCTGGCTCAGACTTTAGTCGGTGCCGACAGTCCGGGGGACTTGATCAGGCTCGCCTAAACGTCGTGGATCGCCAAGCCCAGGTTCACTCGAGAGCCTCGCGCAGAAGCCCGTCGATGTCGTTCGGGACGATACCGCGCGCCAACATTCGCTTGAAGGCCTCGTACACGTCGGTCTTCGACCCTGCCTTGCGCAACGTGTTTTCGTCGTTGAACCAAACATAGACGATCACCTTGACCGGGTTTGACGCAAAGCGGAAGAACAGCCGATATCGATCCGGCATGCCCTTCTTCACACGCCGCCAGTTGGTGTTGTACGAGCCGAGCGTCTTGCCAAGGCGGAAGTCGGGCGCGTCGGGGTTTGCAGGTACGAGCTGCGTGACGACACGGTAGACCGAAGCCAGCAGCTTGGTCTTGGGGTGCGCCTTGTAGCCCTCTGGATCATTCGCCGCGAGCTTGGTCACCGCCAACTCAAGCTCATCCAGTGCGGCCTTGAAGATCCGGCAGTAATACAGACGCCAGCCGTTCGCAATCATCGGCCGGCCTTACTCGACGTCGACGCCTTCGACCAATATTCCGATGCGGCGCAACTGATCGGCGTCGGCAGCGACGATGTCTCCGGGGTGCTCCGTCATCTGCTTGTCCATGAACTGGAGAAAGCTCGCCACGACGGGGTCACCCTCGTCCTCTTTCGGTTTGCGTTTGGAAGTCGGCCTGGCCGACACGAGCACGGTGCCGTCAGCGACGACCGTCACCTGCACCTTGCCACTGAACTCGGGGTGGGCGTGGAAGAACCCTGCTGGCAGACGCATGCCGCGCGAGTTGCCAACTTGGACTACCGTGCCTTCGTATTTCTCCTGACGCTTGAGTTCGCCCATCTGGACTCCATTGCCGCGTATCTACGCTTGTGATCACGTCATTCTACGCGGCAAGGTGCCTTCGCGCATAGGGAACCCGATCGTCTTCTGGCAGGACCTCGTGCCCCTCTCGCGCCGCACTGACCGACCGGTATCGCGCGCCAAGCCGAGTCCAGGGCGGGCGCAGCCCGGCGCCAGCGCACCCTTGACGCGGCGCGGCGCGCCCACACGCTAGCCGGGATAGGGCAGGATGCCTTCGGCGCCCTGCCCCCGAGCCGGTCCGGCGGCGAGGACACGCTCGTCAGTCTGGGCTGAACCGCCTCAGCGCTCGATGTCGGGGCCGCGCCGCACGTGCTCGGGTTGCACGGGGGAGCGCTGCACATCGCGCGTAGGCGCGGCCTGGTTGCGCAGCATCGGCATGTCCTTCACGAACTCGACGATCTGCCTGGCCAGCTTGCGGTCGTCGAGGCTGTCGGATGCCGGCGTCAATTGAGTGCCGTCTGCCAGGCCGCGCCAGCTCACGATTCAGCGAGTTCGGGCAGGTGGAGTTACCCCGAAAGTTATTCCTGCCGGCTGATTCGACCCATTGAAATCATGGCGCCTGGGTCACTCACGCCCAATATCTTCCCACTGCGGCACCGCATGATCGGCGACGTGCGCATGCGCCAGTTCAACGGGGACCCAGACTCACTGGATCCGCGCCGTTTGCAGGCCCACCGCGTTTCCCAAGCAGTCGCCGGACACAGCCGCTGCTCAGAATCTCGGCGGATGGCTGTTACCCGTCTTGGTCCTCATGCGCGGGCAGCGCTTGCTGCATGGGTGCCCAGATAGGCTTGTACCGTGAGGTCATGGCTTGCTTCGCTGGCCAAGCCGCTGAACACGATACGACCTTTGGCAAGGATGCACACCCGGTCTGCAACCGAAAGCGCAATGCGGCTCTGTTCAGCCAGGATGACCGCAACGTCACCGAAGACCTCTGCTCGCCGCGCGAAGAATTGGTAGATCACTTCTGTCAGAAGGGGCGACAGGCCCATGCTCGGCTCGTCGAGTAACAGCGCGGAAGGTCGGGCAATGAGCGCGCGCCCAATCGCCAGCATCTGTTGCTCTCCCCCACTCAACAAACCGCTCGCCACGTCGCGGCGCCTTGCGATACCCGGGAACAGCGAGAAGACCCGCTCGACGCCGTCGGCCAGTTCCTTGGGCGGGCAGCGCCGAGATGCGAGACCGGCAAGCTGCCGGTTTTCCTGCACTGTGAGCGGTGCAACCACCTGCCGGCCCTCGGGCACGTGCAACAGGCCAGCGCGAACGATCTGGTCGGGGCGTCGTCCGCTCACTTCCTGACCTGCGTGCACCACACGTCCGCTCTGCACCGACAGCAGTCCGCTCACCGCGCGCAGCGTCGTCGTCTCTCCAGCACCGTTCGGGCCGAGCAAGGCGACGACCTCGCTGCTCGCGACGGAGAGGCTGAAGTCGACGACCGCCCTCACATGGACATAGGCGACACGGAGGTTCTCGATCGATTTCTCTCCGCAGCTCGCGATGCGAAAGCGTTCGTTTGGTAGATGTGCTCATGGCGCCAGTGTGCGGTCAACACAGGTCGCAGAAGTGGGCGGCGCGCTACCGTGCGGCAGGCTGCAATGAACGGGCACCACACTCACTCGCTGGGGCCGCGAAAGGAATCGGGCTACGCCCCTTCGAGCGTAACCCGTTGATTTCATTGGTCGGGGTGGCGGGATTCGAACTCGCGACCCCTTGCACCCCATGCAAGTGCGCTACCAGGCTGCGCTACACCCCGACGAAGGCTCGCAGTATAGCCGCAGGCCTTCGCGCCTCACGGCGACAACAGGCTGCGCAGGGCCAGCAACTCGACGCGGATCTCGCTCGCGGACAAGGCCGGCGCCGCAGGCCGAGGCGTTGCTGCCTGCACGGCGGCGGGCTCCATGCTGGCCTCGTCGCGGATGTCCGTGTCATCGGCTAGTGCGGCGTCGAGATCGGGCGGCGATTCGCGCATGACCCCGACGCTGACGCTGTCGGCCAGCCGGTTGCGGGCGCCATTGATCGTGAAACCCTGCTCGTAGAGCAAGTCGCGGATACGGCGGATCAGCAGGACTTCGTGGTGCTGGTAGTAGCGGCGGTTGCCGCGCCGCTTCATCGGCTTGAGTTGGGTGAACTCCTGTTCCCAATAGCGCAGCACGTACGGCTTCACGCCGCACAAGTCACTCACCTCACCGATGGTGAAGTAGCGTTTTGCGGGAATCGCTGGGAGCGATTTCTCCATTGAAATCAATGGCCTTCATCAGGAAAGCTCAGACTTTACTCGAACTCTGCGTCAGCGACGATTTCGCCCTGCACCAGGCCTTTCAACTTGTGGCTGGCGTGAAAAGTGACCACGTTTCTGGCCTTGATCGGGATCGCTTCCCCGGTCCGGGGGTTGCGCCCGGGCCGCGGTGCCTTGCGCCGGATGTTGAAGTTGCCGAAGCCCGACAGCTTGATGTCGGCGCCCGAGACCAGTGCGGCATGGACGATTTCGAAGAAGGCCTCGACCATGTCTTTGGACTCACGCTTGTTCAAGCCCAGGCGCTCGAACAGCAGCTCGGCCAGCTCGGCCTTGGTCAGCGTGGGTGTCTCCAGCGAAGGCAGCAACACTTGCGAGGGCAACGGGGCCTCGCCGTCGGCGCCTGGGAGAGGTTTGGTGGTCATCGTCTAGGCCTTCAAGCGCGCAGGCGGGCGCCGAGCTGGGACTGCAATCGGGTCAGGGCCGCGGCAACGGCAGCCTCGATCCGCTCTTCGGTCAGCGTGGTCTGATCGTCGAGCAACTCGAGATGCACCGCCATGCTGCGCTCGTCGGCGCCAATGCCCGCGGTCGCCAGCGTTGGCTTGTAGAGGTCGAACAGTGCAGCCGAGCGCACCAGGCCGCTTGGATCGTCCAACGCCGCGGCAATCAGCGAGTCATGATCCACGCGGTCGGGCACGACCAATGCCAGATCGCGGATGGCCGACTGCTGCTTGGGCACCGGCACAGGCTGGGGCTGCGCGCGAACCAGCAGCGCGTCGAGATCGAGCTCGAACAGCATCGGCGCCTGCGGCAGCTCATAGGCCTGGCGCCAGCGCGGGTGCAACTCACCGACCCAGCCGATCGCCCGGCCGTCCACCTCGACCCTCGCGCTGCGGCCTGGGTGCAACGCAGGGTGTTCGGCGGCGACAAAGCGGGCCTGCCGTGGCGCCAACAGGGCCTGGACATCGCCTTTGACATCGAAGAAGTCGGCGGCCCGCTCGGGCGCGCCCCACTGCACCGAGTCGGCAGGGCCGAACGCCAGGCCAGCCACGCGCATCGGCTGAGCAATGCCCGCGACGCTGACGTCGGCGTCGCGCACTGTGGCGTCACGCCAGAAGACGCGACCGATCTCGCTCACCCTAACCCGCGCTGCGCGCCGCGCCAGGTTGTGGCGCAGCACCGCCACCAGGCTGCCAATCAGGCTCGAGCGCATCACCGCCAGCGGCGCGGCTATCGGATTGAGCACGGCAATCGGATCGGCGTTGCCGGCCAGCTCGTGCTCCCAGCGCGTCTCGACGAAGCTGAAGTTGATGGTCTCCTGGTAGTCGAGTGCTGCCAGTGCATGGCGCAGCGCATGCACACTGCGCCGGGACTCCGGACTCACGCGAGCTGCCAGCGGTGCCAGTGGCACATTCGCTGGCAGCTGGCCGTAGCCGATGACGCGGATCACCTCTTCGATCAAGTCTTCTTCGAGCGCCAGGTCGAAGCGCCACGACGGGGGTGCCACGGTCAGCGTGCCCTGGCCTTCGCTGAAGGGCAAGCCGAGCCGGCGCATCACGTCAGCGCACTGCGCCTGCGTCAGGTCCATGCCGATGACCTTGGCGGCGCGCGCCACGCGCAGCGTCACCGGCGCACGTTCGGGCATCGCCACCGGCTGGTCGTCGATCGGACCCGCGTCGCCACCGCAGATCTCGATGATCAACTGCGTGATGCGCTCGATGTGCTCGACCGTGCCGACCGGGTCGACCCCGCGCTCGAAGCGGTGCCCGGCGTCGGTCGTGAAGTTGAAGCGCCGCGACCGCCCAGCGACGGCCTCGGGCCACCAGAACGCGGCTTCGACGTAAACGTTGCGCGTTTGATCGCCCACCGCTGTGGCGTCGCCGCCCATGATGCCCGCCAAGGACTCGACCGCCTGGGTGTCGGCGATCACGCCCACGGTCTCGTCGACCTCGACCGTGTTGCCGTTGAGCAGCTTCAATTGCTCGCCGGGTCGACCCCAACGTACGACGAGACCCTGGTGAATCCTGTCGAGGTCGAAGATGTGCGACGGACGCCCGAACTCGAACATCACATAGTTCGAGATGTCGACCAGCGCCGCGACCGACCGCTGGCCGCAGCGCGCCAGGCGTTCAGCCATCCAGCCGGGCGTCGGCGCTCTCGGATCGACGCCGCGCACGATGCGCCCCGAGAAACGACCGCACAAGTCCTTGGCTTCGATGCGTACCGGCAGGATGTCGCCGTGCGTCACCTTCACCGGCGGGAACTCAGGCGACTTCAAGGGTGAGCCGGTGAGTGCCGACACCTCGCGCGCAATGCCGTAGAGCGACAGGCCATGCGCCAGGTTGGGCGTGAGCTTCAACGTGAACAGGGTGTCGTCCAGACTCAGCACCTGGCGCAGGTCGGCGCCCAACGGGGCGTCCGCCGCCAGTTCGAGCAGGCCACCATGGTCCTCGGACAACTGCAACTCCCGCGCCGAACACAGCATGCCGAAGCTCTCGACACCGCGCAGCTTGCCGATGCCGATCTGGAATGGCTTGGCACCCGCATCTTCGCCGGCCGCAGGCGGCAGCTCGGCGCCGACCAGCGCCACCGGCACGCGGATGCCCACGCGCGCATTCGGCGCGCCGCAAACAATCTGCAGCGGCCCATCCGTCGAGTACTCACCGGCATCGACTTGGCACACCCGCAGCTTGTCGGCATTGGGGTGTTGCACTGCCGCGACGATCTCACCGACCACGACACGCGAGAACGGCGGCGCCACCGCGCGCAGCTCTTCCACCTCCATGCCCGACATCGTCAGCAGCTCGGCCAACTGTGCTGTCGACAGCGGCGGATTGCAGAACTCGCGCAGCCAGCTCTCAGGGAATTGCATCGTG
>Ga0209254_10002119_pt1 | contig 18013 bp, 20 predicted proteins | sample FrelakmetDIP11DI_FD_187148 | JGI IMG/M metagenome (GOLD analysis project Ga0209254, IMG submission 187148) | Freshwater lake sediment microbial communities from the University of Notre Dame, USA, for methane emissions studies - DIP11 DI (SPAdes)... | ecosystem: Environmental > Aquatic >...
CCCTCTCAGGGCGCGCGGCGCCCGCCGGAAGCGCGGTCCGGGACGGGTTTCTCGGCGCCTACTATGACGACGGCGGGAGCGACAGGCCGCGGGTCCGGGTCTACGACGTCGCCGAGCGCGATGCACCCTCCGCCTACCTGCAGGCGCTCGCGGACGGCAGCGACTTCGTCGTGGGCCCGCTCACCCGCGAGGAGGTCACTGCGCTCGCGACGCTCGCCGACGGGCGCGCGACCACGCTGGCACTCAATTTCCTGCCCGACGGCGTGCAGGTGCCTGACCGTTTTTACCAGTTCGCGCTCTCGCCCGAGGACGAAGCGCGGCTGGCGGCGCGGCGTATCGCCGCCGACGGGCGGCTCTCAGGCGTGACGCTCGCGCCGCAGTCGGACTGGGGACGCCGAGTGCAAGCCGCGTTCGCCGACGAGTTCGCGACTGCGGGTGGCCGCATCGTGGACCAGGCTGATTACGTGGCGTCCACGGCGGACTTCAGCGAGACGCTGCGCCGCCTGCTGCGCACGACCGGGCAACGAGGCAGCAGCCCGCGACCCGACGCGCAGTTCATTTTCGTCGCGGCGCAGCCGGTTCACGGCCGCCTGATACGTACGCAGTTGCGCTTCATCTATGCGAGCGCCCTGCCCACCTATGCGATTTCCGAAATCTTCGACCCGTCTGGAGCGGGCAACCAGGATCTCGACGGCGTGATCTTTCCCGACATGCCGTGGGTCCTCGACCCGATGAACGCCGCAGGCGGCGCTCGCGACACGGCCGATCGTGCCTTCCCGAATCGCGGCGGCCAGCTCACGCGGTTGTACGCCTTTGGCTACGACGCCTATCGGCTGATGAATGCGCTGCCGGGCATGCGGGGCGGCGGCTACGGCATCGTGACCGGCGCCACCGGCCGGCTCACCGTGGACCCCCATGGCCGCGTGCGCCGCGAGCTCGACTGGGCGCAGATCGTCGACGGGCGCGTCGCGCCATGGCCATCGTCCGCGCCGCTCCTTCCGCCGACCCCGTGAGCACGGCGCCGCACCTCGTACTCGGCCGCGCTGCCGAGGCGGCGGCGGCGCGCCATCTCGAGCGGAGCGGCTATCGCATCCTGACGGCGAACTTCCGCGCGAAGGGCGGCGAACTCGACCTCGTCGCAGAGGACGACGGCGTCCTCGCGATCATCGAGGTGCGTTACCGCGCCACCGACCGCTACGGCGGCGGCGCCGCGAGCATCACGCACGCCAAGCGCACGCGCATCGTCCGCGCCGCACGCACGCTGCTCGCGCAGAACCCGCCACTGGCGAAACTCCCTGCTCGTTTCGACGTCGTCGAGGTCAGCGGCCCGGCCGACGAACTCTCCTGCAATCTCATTCGCGGCGCATTCAGCCTCTAGCGCTCGAATCGCCGCAAGCGGAGTCAGGCGCGCGCGGGATCCGGCGGGGTTCCTCGCTCGCGAACCCTGCCGGAACTTTAAGGGTTCGCTCGCGAGGACCCCGCCACCTCGCGCGCGCCCGAATCGACCGCGGGGCATCGCGCGCGGGCGAGCGCGGCGGGACCCCGCGAGTGAGCGACTAAAGTTCCGGCGGAGCGAACGAGCGGGAGTCCCGCCAGCGAAGCCCGTGCGCGAAGTGCAGTGGCGCGACTATTTGATAACGCGGAGCTTGGGGCGGGAACTTGCGGTGCTGTCGCCGGAGCCGGCTGCGGGCGGTGGCGCCTCGCCCTCGTCCTGGAAGAGCATGCCTTGCCCGGTCTCCCGGGCGTAGATGCCGAGCACGGCGACGACCGGGACTCGCACATGCTGCCCGACGCCGCCGAAGCGCGCCGAGAACTCGATCCACTCGTTGCCGAGCTTGAGGCCCTGCGTCGCCTGCCAGCTGACGTTGAGGGTGATTCGCCCGTCGCGTACGTAGGCGCGGGGTACTTCAGCTTCCGGCGAGGCCGCGTCGACGACGAGGTGCGGCGTCTGGCCGTTGGCCGTCATCCATTCGTGCATGGCGCGCACCAGGTAGGGCCGCCTCGGGGTATGCGCTGCCGCCATCGACTCAGCCCTTCATCGCGGCCGGTGCGGTGTCACTTCACGTCCTTCCAGTATTCCTTGTAGAGGAACCAGGCGAAGGTCGTGAACATCAGCAGGAACAGGATCACCCAGACGCCGAGCGCCTGGCGCCTGGCCTTGGAGGGTTCGGAGACGTACTCGAGGAAGGCGACCGTGTCGCGCACGAAGCTGTCGAACGCCGCCGCCGGCAGGTCGCCGGGTACGCTGCCGGGCTCGAGCGCGACGAGGTGCTGCGTCTGCTTGCCGTCCGCGCCCGTCGTCGTCTCGAAGCGCGGCTGCTGCAGGCCCTGCAGCGGCGCGAGCACGTGCGGCATGGCGGACCCCGGCAGCACCGCGTTGTTCACACCGGTCGGGCGCGTGGCGTCCTCGTAGAAGGAGCGCAGGAAGGTGAAAATGTAATCGGGCCCGCGGCTGCGCGCGATCAGCGAAAGGTCTGGCGGCGCGTTGCCGAACCACAGGCGCCCCTGCTCCGCCGACATCGCCGAATCCATCGTGTCGTAGATGCGCGTACCGGTGAACATCAGGCTGGCGCGCAGATCTTCCTCCGTCAGCGCGAGGTCCTCCGCGAGCTGGCTGTAGCGCATGTACTTCGCGGAGTGGCAGCCGAGGCAGTAGTTCACGAAATTGCGCGCGCCGCGCTGCAGCGAAGCGAGGTTGCTGACGTCCGTACCAGCCTCCTGCAGCGGCCAGCCCGAGGTCGCCGCACTCGCTGCGGCGGCGAACGTCAGTGAGAGCGCGACAGCAGCCGCGAACCTGGAAGCGGCGCTCACTTCGTCACTCGCGCCGGCTCCGGCCTGGTCTTCTCCATGCGCGTGTACCAGGGCATCGCGAGGAAGAAGATGAAGTAGTAAATGGTCCCGATCACCGACAGGGTCTTGAACGGCTCGGCGGGCGGCATCAGGCCACAGTACCCGAGCATGATGAAGTTCGCCGCGAACAGCATCAGCGCGAACTTGTAGATCGGCCCACGGTAGCGGATCGACCGGACCGGCGAGCGGTCGAGCCAGGGCACGAAGAACAGCACCGCAATGGCGGCGAACATGACCAGCACGCCCCAGACCTGGGTACCCGCGAACGCGGGCACGGCGCGCAACATCGCGTAGAACGGCGTGAAGTACCACACGGGCGCGATATGCGCTGGCGTGAGCAGCGGGTTCGCCGGCTCGAAGTTCGGCGCCTCGAGGAACAGCCCGCCCATCTCCGGCGCAAAGAACACGACGGCGGCGAACAGTACCAGGAAGACTCCGAGGCCGAACAAGTCCTTCACCGTGTAATAGGGATGAAACGGAATGCCGTCGACCGGGTGACCATCCGGCCCCTTGGTCTTCTTGATCTCGATGCCATCCGGGTTGTTCGAGCCGACCTCGTGCAGCGCGAGCAGGTGCGCGACGACGAGGAAAATCAGCACCAGAGGCAGCGCGACGACGTGCAGAGCGAAAAAGCGGTTCAGCGTGATGTCCGAGATGAAATAGTCGCCGCGGATCCACTCGACGAGGCCCTCCCCGATCACCGGAAAGGAGCCGAACAGCGAGACGATCACCTGCGCGCCCCAGTACGACATGTTGCCCCAGGGCAGCAGGTAGCCGAAGAAGGCCTCGGCCATCAGTGCGAGATAGATCAACACGCCGAAGATCCAGATCAATTCGCGGGGTTTCCGGTGCGAGCCGTACAGCAGCGCCCGGAACATGTGCAGGTAAACGACGATGAAGAACGCCGATGCGCCGGTCGAGTGCAGGTAGCGCAGCAGCCAGCCCCACTCCACGTCGCGCATGATGTACTCGACCGAGCCGAAAGCCTCGGTGGCCGAGGGCTTGTAGCTCATCGTCAGGAAGATGCCCGTGACGATCTGCAGCGCGAGGACGAACATCGCGAGGGAGCCGAAGTAGTACCAGAAGTTGAAATTCTTGGGCGCGTAGTACTGCGCCGCGTGCTCGTCCCACATCTTCTTCATCGGGAAACGCGCGTTGACCCACACGCCGAGTGCCTCGAGCTTGCCGGTCCCGGCCGGTGCTTCGTGCGAGGCCATCAGGCGACGCTCCCCTGGTCCTGGCCGATGACGATATGCCCGCTGTCGGCGAAGGTGTACGGCGGCACTTCGAGATTGGTGGGCGCGGGCACGCCACGGAACACCCGCCCGGAGAGGTCGAACTTCGAGCCGTGGCAGGCGCAGAAGAATCCGCCGGGCCAGTCGGCCGCGAGCCCGATGGCCGGGACTGCGCCAGCAGCAAAGTAGTTTTGCGGCAGACAGCCGAGGTGGGTGCAGACGCCGAGCAGCACGAGATACTCGGGATTCACGGCGCGCGACGGGTTCCTGGCGTATTCCGGCTGCCGGGAGCTCTCCGAGCCGGGGTCTGCGAGGCGGTCGTCGTGGCTGTCGAGAGTAGCGAGCATTGCAGGCGTTCGTCGCACGACCAGCACGGGCTTGCCGCGCCACTCGATCTTCAGCATTGCGCCCGGTTCGAGCTTGCTGATGTCGATCTCCACCGGCGCGCCGAGCGCCTTGGCGCGCGCGTTCGGCTTCCAGGAGGACAGGAACGGCACGGCTGCGAATGCGACGCCCACGGCACCGGTCAGCGCCGTGGCGGCGGTCAGCAGCTGCCGCCGTCCCTTGTCGATTGTTTCGCTCATCAGTCCATTTTCGTTCGTGGCGGGGTTTGACGCATTATACACGGCGATAAGAGGACAACCGGAGGACGCCGTACCGATGTCGGGCATGCCGGGATGGTTGCGCTGGGTCTCGCCATGGGTCGCGCTCGGACTCGCGGCGGCGCTCGCCTGGGTTCTGCTGCGGCCGGCGCCCGAAGTGGCCGAGCCGCCGCAAGCGCCGACGGCCGCGGACGCGCGCGAGATCGCACCGGCACTGGAGCCGGGCACGTCCGCAGCGCCGAACCAGTTCGTGAGCTTCGCGGATGCCGTGGACGCCACCGCGCCCGCCGTCGTCAATATCTTTACCGAGCGCCGCGTCACGCTGCCGAACGTCGCGGGCCTGCCGCCCCAGTTCTCGCAACTCTTCGGCGACGTCTGGCCCGAGTACCGCGAGCGAGTCGAGCGCAGTCTCGGCTCCGGGATCATCTACGACGTACGCGGCCACATCATCACCAACTTCCACGTGATCTCGCAGGCGACGCAGATCAATGTCCAGCTCAAGAACGGCAAGACCGGCCCTGCAAAGCTGGTCGGCGTCGACCCCGACACGGATCTCGCGGTCCTCAAGATCGATTTGGGCACACTGCCGATCATGCCGCTCGGGCGTTCCGACCGGCTGCGGGTCGGCGAGCCAGTGCTCGCGATCGGCAATCCGCTCGGTCTCGGGCAGACCGTGACCCAGGGGATCGTCAGCGCGACCGGTCGCGGCCAGCTCGGCGTCACGACCTTCGAGAACTTCATCCAGACTGACGCCGCGATCAATTTCGGCAACTCCGGCGGCGCGCTGGTGGACGCGACCGGCAGGCTGGTCGGACTCAACAGCGCCATCGCCGGGCGCCAGGCCGGCATCGAGGGCATCGGCTTCGCGATCCCGGTGGACCTCGTGCGCGGCGTAGTGGACGCGATCATCCGCGACGGGCGGGTGGTACGGGGCTGGATCGGCGTCGTGCCGAGCAACATCGCGCCGGAGTCCATCCAGCAGTCGGGACTTCCCGACGGCTCAGTGCTCGTGCGCCACGTCTACCCGAAGAGCCCGGCCGACGCGCAGGGCGTCGTGCGCGGCGACGTGATCACACAACTGAACGGCAAGCCCTTGCGCGGCATGCAGGACCTGCTGGCGCGCATCGCAATGATCAAGCCGGGCCAGCCGGTGCGCCTGCGGCTGTGGCGCCGGTCGCCCGCCGACACGGAAGGCCAGGAGCACGACGTGCGCATCGAGGTCGTCGAGCGCCCCCGGGAAGCCGGCGCGATGCGCTCCTCCTAGGTCGCGGGGCCGGGCATGCGGCGGATTTCCGCACCGAGCCGGCGCATCTTCTCCTCGATGTGCTCGTAACCGCGGTCGATGTGGTAGATCCGCTGCACGTCGGTGATGCCCTCGGCGATCAGGCCCGCGAGCACGAGACTCGCGGAGGCGCGCAGGTCCGTCGCCATCACCGGGGCGCCCGACAGCCGCGGCACGCCGTGGACCACCGCGGTGTGTCCCTCGATGCGCACGTCGGCACCGAGCCGCCGCAGCTCCAGCATGTGCATGAAGCGGTTCTCGAAGATCGTCTCGATGATCGTACCGACGCCGTCGGATACCGCGTCGAGCACCGCGAATTGCGCCTGCATGTCGGTCGGAAAGCCCGGATGCGGCGCGGTGCGTATGTCGACGGCGCGCGGGCGGCCAGCCATGTCGACTTCGATCCAGTCTGCGCCCACGGCGACCCGGGCGCCTGCCTCGCGGAGCTTGGCGATTACCGCGTCGAGGTGTGCCGGCTGCGCACCTGTGACTCGTACATGCCCGCGAGTGATGGCGCCGGCCACGAGGAAGGTCCCGGTCTCGATGCGATCCGGCAGCACGCGGTGCTCGCAGCCGCCGAGGCGCTCGCGCCCCTCGACCACGATCGTGTCGGTACCGGCGCCGGCAATCTTCGCGCCCATTGCCGAAAGACAGGCAGCGAGGTCGACGACCTCTGGTTCGCGCGCGGCATTCTCGATGACGGTGCGACCGCTCGCGAGTGTCGCGGCCATCATGAGGTTCTCGGTGCCGGTGACGGTGACGGTGTCCAGGACAATGCGCGCGCCGGCAAGCCGGCCCGCCGTGGCGTGGATGTAGCCGCCCTCGACCTCGATTTGCGCGCCCATGGCCTCGAGCCCGGCGACATGGAGGTTGACAGGCCGCGCGCCGATCGCGCAGCCGCCGGGCAGCGAGACCCGCGCCTCGCCGTGGCGCGCCAGCAGCGGACCGAGCACCAGGATGGATGCGCGCATGGTCTTGACGAGTTCGTAGGGGGCAACGGCTTCCTTGAGTCCGCTGGCGTCCACGCGGACCTCGCCTCCGCCCTCGGCCGCAACGGTGACGCCCATGCGCGCGAGCAGACGCAGCATGGTCTTCACGTCGTGCAGTTCCGGGACATTGCGGACCGTGACCGGATTGTCAGTCAGCAGCCCGGCCGCGAGGATCGGCAGCGCCGCGTTCTTGGCGCCCGAAGCGCGCACTTCGCCCTCGAGCCGCGTACCGCCTGAAATCCGCAACTGGTCCACGCGACCCGCCTCAGCCCGCGCTGCGCCGCGCCCATTCCCCGGGCGTCGGCGTGTCGAGAGACAGGGCGTGGATCGCGCCGCCCATCGCGCCGCCCAGCGCGCGGTAGACCAGCTGGTGGCGCGCAAGCGGACGCAGGCCCTCGAACTGCGGGGCGACCACCAGCGCGGAAAAATGTACGCCGTCATCGGAGGCGACGCGAACCTGCGCCCCGGGGAGCGCGGCCTCGATCTCCCGGCTGATCTGCTCTGGCGACATGCCGGCATTCTAAGGCGTGCCGGAGTGCCAGTGTATGATGCGAATCGCGATGAATGACGCCGCCGACAGCCAGCACCTGATCGAGATGGGGCGTGAGGCGCTCCGGATTGAAGCCCGCGCCGTGGCCGCGCTTATCGACCGGCTGGGCGACGACTTCGGGGGGGCCTGCCAGATGCTGCTCGCCTGCACCGGCCGCGTGGTCGTCTCCGGCATGGGCAAGTCCGGGCACGTCGGCGGCAAGATCGCGGCGACACTCGCGAGCACCGGGACCCCTGCGTTCTTCCTGCACCCGGCTGAGGCGAGCCACGGCGACCTCGGCATGGTCACGAAAGGCGACGTGGTGCTCGCCATCTCCTATTCCGGGGAAACCGCCGAACTCCTGACGATCCTGCCCCTTTTCAAGCGCATGGGCGCGCCGCTCATCGCGATGACCGGCAATCCCGCCTCCACGCTCGGGCGCGAGGCGGACGTGCACCTCGACATCAGCGTCCCGGCCGAAGCCTGCCCGCTCAATCTCGCGCCGACGGCAAGCACGACTGCGACGCTCGCGATGGGCGACGCGCTCGCGGTCGCGCTGCTGAAGCACCGCGGCTTCACCGAGGCCGACTTCGCACGCTCGCACCCGGGCGGCTCGCTGGGCAGGCGCCTGCTGCTGCACGTGACGGACGTCATGCGCCGCGGCGACGAACTGCCGCGGGTCGGTCCCGACACGCCGCTGACCGAGGGCCTGCTGGAGATGTCCCGCAAACGGCTCGGGCTCACGGCCGTGGTCGACGGCGACGACAGGGTGCTCGGAATCTTCACCGACGGCGACCTCCGGCGCGCGCTCGACCGCAGGGCCGACATTCACGGAAGCCGGATGTCCGAGGTCATGACGCGCAATCCGCGATCCATAGGACCAAACGAGCTCGCCGCGGAGGCCGTGCTGTTGATGGAGAAGCACGCCGTCAACGGGCTGCTCGTATTGGACGATTCCGGCCGCCTGGTCGGCGCGCTCAACGTGCACGACCTGCTGCGCGCGGGGGTGATGTGACGCCGGCCGCCGAGATTGCGCTCGTCGTGCTCGACGTTGACGGCGTCCTGACCGACGGCCGGCTCTGGTACGGATCCGACGGCGAGACCGTCAAGGCCTTCCACGTGCGCGACGGCCACGGCATCAAGATGCTGATCGCCGCCGGCGTCGGCGTCGCGGTGATCTCCGGCCGCCGCTCGGCCGCAGTAACCGCGCGCATGCGCGAGCTCGGCGTCAGCGACGTCGCGCAGGGCGTCGGCGACAAGGCCCGCGCGCTCGCCGAACTCCTGAAGCGCAACGCCGTCGACGCACGCCGCGTCGCCTGCCTGGTCGACGACACGCCGGACCTCGGCATGATGGCGGCGGTGGGGCTGCCCGCCGCCGTCGCCGACGCGCACCCCGAGGTGCTCGCCGCCGCGAAGCATGTCACGCGCGCCGAAGGCGGTCGCGGCGCGGTGCGCGAGTTCTGCGATTGGCTGCTCGCGCAGCGCGGAGTGCGGCGGTGATCGCGAGGCTGCTCGTGCTCGCCGGCGTCGTCGCGCTGATTGCGGCGCTCGTGCAGTGGCGCGTGGTCGATCGGGAGCCGGCTCCGGACAGCAGCACCGTCGAGCGCCCTGGCTACTTCCTGACGGGCGTCGACCTCGAGGAGTTTGGCTTGGATGGCAGGCTGCGGATCGGGCTGCGGTCAATTTCCGCGACCGAGGACACGGCGAGCGGCGTCGTACGGCTGGCGCAGGTCGCCGTGGACTACCACGCGCCGACCGGCCAGGACTGGAACCTGACCTCGAACGAAGCGCGCGTGCCGCAGGGCGGGCAGGCGGTCGAGTTCGAGGGCGACGTCAAGCTCGCGGGCCGGCCCGGCCAGGACCCGCTGGCGGCGGAACTCCATACTCAGCGCCTGACCCTCGACACCGTGAACGAGATCGCCGAGACGCGCTCGCCCGTCGAGCTCGCCTTCGGCGCGCACAGCGTCCGCGCCCTGGGCATGCGCGCCGACCTCAAGGCCGGGACACTTCGGCTGGAATCGGACGTCAATGGCAGCTTTGCGCCCTGATCGGCTGATCGCCTGGTTGCTGCTCGCCGCCGCCTGTCCGAGCGCCGGCGCACAGGAGCGCGCCGACCTGCCGATCCAGCTCAAGGCGAGTTCGCTGGACTTCGACAGCCAGAAAGGCGTGGTGGAGTACGGCGCGGTGACGATCACGCAGGGCGGGATCAAGATCACCGCCGACCGCGCGGTGACGACCGGCGTCGACTTCGACGACAGCAAGTGGCAGTTCAGCGGCACCGTGCGCATCACGACGCCGGAGTCGGCGATCGCGAGCGATACCGCCGAAGTGAGGTTCGCGGGCGGCGAGATCCAGAGCGCTGCGGTCACGGGAGGCCCCGCGACCTTCGAGCAGAAGCGCGACGAAGACCTCGCGCAGGGCCGCGCCCGGCAGATCGATTACGACCTGAAGCGCGGCACCGTCGAACTCGCCGGGGGGGCCTGGCTCTCGGACGGCAAGACCGAGATCACCGGCGAGAAACTCGTCTACAGCACGGCGAACCAGCGCGTCGTGTCGCAGAAGGAAGTCCTGATCACGATCCAGCCCGGCGAGACCGCGCCCGACAAGCCGAAACCCGAACCATGAGCGAACTCAAGGCCATCGGGCTCGAGAAAAGCTACCGCAAGCGCAAGGTCGTCTCCTCTCTCTCGATCGCGATCGCGAGCGGCGAAGTCGTCGGCCTGCTCGGCCCGAACGGCGCCGGCAAGACCACCGCCTTCTACATGATCGTCGGACTCGTGCCCTGCGACGGAGGCCGGATCACGCTCGATGACGAGGACATCACGACGCTGCCGATGCATGCGCGCGCGCGGCGCGGCGTCGGCTACTTGCCGCAGGAGCCCTCGATCTTCCGCCGCCTCACCGTGCAGGACAACGTCAAGGCGATCCTCGAGACGCGCGGAGACCTCGACGACGCCGCGCGCGACGAGGCTCTCGAGAGCCTGCTCGAGGAGCTGCACGTCGCGCACCTGCGCGACCACCTCGGCATGAGCCTCTCCGGCGGCGAGCGCCGCCGCGTCGAGATCGCGCGCGCGCTTGCCGCAAACCCGGCCTTCATCCTGCTCGACGAGCCTTTCGCCGGCGTCGACCCGCTCTCGGTGCATGACATCCAGCGCATCGCCCGCCATCTGGCGGACCGCGGCATCGGCGTCCTGATAACCGACCATAACGTGCGGGAAACACTGGGGATTTGCGGCCGCGCCTACATCGTCAACCAGGGCACCGTGCTGGCCTCCGGAACCGCGGACGAGATCCTTGCAAATCCCGAGGTGCGCAAGGTCTACTTGGGGCAGGATTTCCGACTTTGACGGAATGAAACCCAGCCTCCAGCTCCGGATCGGCCAGCAGCTGACGATGACGCCGCAGCTGCAGCAGGCCATCCGGTTGCTGCAGCTGCCGACGATCGAGCTGCAGGCCCAGGTGCTGCAGGCACTCGAGAGCAACGTGATGCTCGAGGCCGAGGAAGACCTGGAGGCGACCTGGTCGTCCGAGTCCGCCCCGAGTGAGCCGGCGAAAGAAGCGGGCCTGGACGAGCCGGTGGTCGAAATCGGCGACGACTGGACCGATCCCAGCGCGGCGGTATCAGAAACGCCCTGGTCAGGGTCGGGCGACCGGGAGCTCGAGCTGCCGGACGAATCGGGACGTACGCTGCGCGACCATCTCGCCTGGCAGCTGGAGCTCGCGCACCTGGCCCCCGAGGCGCTGACGATCGGGCGCGCCATCATCGACGCGATCAATGACGACGGCTACCTCACGGATTCCCTCGACGTCATTGCCGAGTCGATCGCCGGCGACCTTCGCACAGACGCCGCCGGCGTCGCGCGGGTGCTGACGTTGGTGCAGCAGCTCGATCCTGCCGGCGTCGGTGCCCGCTCGGTCGCGGAGTGCATCGAGCTGCAGCTCGCGCAACTCGACCCGGCGACGCCCGGACTCGCTTCCGCCCGTGCCCTGGCACACCGGCACCTCGAACTGGTCGCGGGCCGCGACGTGGCGGCGCTGCAGCGCGAGCTGCACGTCGACGGCGATGAACTCGACGTCGCGCTCGCACTGGTGCGCAGCTGCCACCCGAAGCCCGGCGCCGCCTTCCAGGCTACGCGGACGGAGTACGTCGTGCCCGACGTCTACGCCCGCCGCACGCCCCAGGGCTGGGTGGTGGAGCTCAATCCGTCCGCGTTGCCGCGCGTGCGCCTAAACGAGGGCTACGCCGGGATGCTCACCCGTGCGCCGGACCATGCGGTCCTGCGCACGCAGCTGCAGGAGGCACGCTGGCTGCTCAGGAGCCTCGAGATCCGCAACGACACGATGCTGAAGGTGGCCCGCACCATCGTCGGGCGCCAGCAGGCCTTCCTCGACAGCGGCGAGGAGTCGATGCAGCCGATGATCCTGAAGGACGTTGCCGAGGCCGTCGGCATGCACGAATCGACGATCTCGCGCGTCACGACCGGCAAGTACCTGCACACGCCACGCGGCGTCTACGAGTTCCGTTTCTTCTTCTCCAGCCAGGTGACGGGGGACGACGGCGCGGGAGTCTCCTCGACTGCGATTCGTGCGAAAATCCGCAAGCTGATCGCGCAGGAGCCGGCCGGGCGGCCGCTTTCCGACCAGCAGATCGTCGAGTTGCTAGCCGCGGACGGCGTGCAGGTCGCGCGCCGCACTGTCGCGAAGTACCGCGAGGCGCTCGGGATCGCGACCTCGAGCGCTCGGCGCCAGGACGCCGGGCGTTGACAGGTAAACTCAGGGAAAGCAGGAACAGGAGGATCCAGCCATGCAGTTGACGCTCACCGGCCACCACATCGATATCACGCCCCCGCTTCGCGATTACGTGCGCAAGAAGCTCGACCGGATCCTGCGTCACTTCGAGCGGGTCGTGGACGTGCACTGCGTGCTGACGGTGGAGAAGCTCGAGCACAAGGCCGAGGCGACGTTAGGCGTCAGCGGCGCCGTAATCCATGCGGACGCGAGGCACGAGGACATGTACGCCGCGATCGACGCGCTCGCAGACAAGCTCGACCGGCTGGTGCGCAAGCACAAGGAGAAGCAGTCCGACCACCACGCCGCCGAGGTCTCGCGCGGCAAGCCCGCTTGAGCGCGGGCGCAGCGTGACGCGTCTCGTCGTCGTCAGCGGGCTTTCCGGCTCCGGCAAGAGCGTCGCGCTCAACATGCTGGAGGACCTCGGCTGGTACTGCATCGACAACATCCCGGCGGGCCTCGTGCAGGCGCTCGTCTCGCACTCGCTGCGCAGCGACGAGCCGATCTACCGGCGCCTCGCCGTCGGGCTCGACGCGCGCAACCGCCCCGACGACCTGGCCTCGATTCCCGCACTGGTGGCGGACCTCACGCGCTCCGGGTTGCGCTGCGAGGTGCTGTACCTGCACGCGGAAGACGAGGTGCTGCTGCGCCGCTACGCCGAGACGCGGCGCCGGCACCCGCTCGCGGGCGCCGGCGTGAGTCTCGCCGACGCGATCGCCGAGGAGCGCCGCCTGCTGCACCCGCTCATCGACAGCGCGGATCTCGTCATCGACACCTCGCGCATGAGCGTGCACGTCCTGCGCGACACGATCGCGCAGCGCATCGAGCCGCGTGCCCCCGGGCAGCTGTCGATCCTGTTCGAGTCCTTCGGCTTCAAGCACGGCACGCCCGGCGACGCCGACTTCGTCTTCGACGCGCGCACGCTGCCGAATCCGTACTGGGAGCTTGCGCTCAAGCCACTCACCGGCCGCGACGCGAAGGTCATCGAGTTCCTCGAGGCAAGCCCGCGCGTCGAGCGCATGGTGGATGACCTGGTGCGCTTCATCGACGGTCGGCTGCCGGACTACGAGCAGGCGAATCGTGGCTACCTCACGGTCGCGATTGGCTGCACCGGCGGCCAGCATCGCTCCGTCTACCTGGTCGAGCGCCTCGCGCGGCACTTCCGGCCCCGGTACCCGCAGCTACTCGTGCGCCACAACGCGCTTCCGCAATAACCCCAGCGTCACTCGACACGCGCCCCGAACGTGCGGTCGAGGCCGAGGAAAGCCGAGATCTCGGTACGGCGCCGGCCGGCGTCACGCTCGCCCGCCGCGATCAGCTCGCGCGTGTAGTCGCCCTCGAACAGCAGGTACGACAGCAGGCGACCGCCGCGCGCACCGCGCGCGCCGAGGATCCGCAACAAGGCTCCGAGCGAACCCGGCATCGCGTTTCGGTGCGCAACGGCCGCAGCGCCCGGATCGCGCTCGGGCTGCAGCAGCAGCGTATCGACGTGGCGCATGCCAAACGGCGCAGGCCCGGGCTTGCGACCGGCGAGCAGCGCATTGACGCGGATCAGCCGTTCGAGGTCCGCCTGCAATCCCTCGGCGAAAAGCGAATCCAGCATGAACCCGAGCTGCTCGGCCACGTTGGGCGCGGGGGCCGCTACGGCGCGGCCGGCTCCCGGGTGGCGCGAGCCGATCACCAGGATGCGGTCGGCACCGAGATGGATTGCGGGCGCGAGTGGCGTCATCTGGCGCAAGGCGCCGTCGCCGTAGTGACTGCCCTCCATGGCAACCGGCGGGAAAAGCAACGGGATCGCTGCGCTTGCCATCAGGTGATCGACGCCGAGGTTCGCGGCATCGCCGCGGCGCGAGGCTCGTTCCCAGGGAGTGAACGGCCGCGATGTCTGGACGAAAGTCACGCTCGCTCCACCAGTCAGCGACGACGCGGTCACGGCAACCGCATCCGGCCGGCCGCTGGCGACGGAGCGGGCAAGTGCCGCGAAATCGACTTCGCGCTCGAGCAGGGCGCGCAGCGGCGAATTGTCGAGCAGCGAACGCGGCATTGGCATCAGCCAGCCGCCGGAGACGAGTGCGAGAACGAGCTGCAGGCCGGAACGCAGCATGTCGAGCGTGCCGGCACGGAACACCTGGCCGATGTGGAACCCGCCCCAGACTCGCGCAAGCGCCGCGCTCGCCTGCGCGAAGTCCGCAGCGCCAGCCGCGAGCACGGCCGCGTTGATCGCGCCGGCCGAGGTGCCGCAGATCACCTGGAACGGCAGCGCGCTGCCGGGCGGATGCCAGCGGGCGATTTCCCGCAGCACGCCGACCTGCCAGGCGGAGCGAGCGCCGCCCCCGGTCAGCACGAGTGCGACGCGCGGTGCCTCGCTCATGGCCATGTGACGGCAGGCCGCGATACTATGTGGTTCGCCTGAACCGGAGGATTTATCATGACGCGTTTACTGCAGGGTGCCGCCATCGCGCTCTCCTTCCTGGCCGCGGGCGCCGCGCTCGCCGCGGACCCTCCCGCCGTCGGCTCGCCCGCGCCTGCCTTCAGGCTACAGGACCAGACCGGCAAGTGGCACGCACTCCCCGATTACGCGGGCAAGTGGGTGGTGCTCTACTTCTATCCCAAGGACAACACGCCCGGCTGCACGACCCAGGCCTGCGAGTTCCGCGACAACATCTTCGCCTACCGCGAGCTGGGCGCCGTGATCCTCGGCGTCAGCGTCGACGACGTGGATTCGCACAAGGAGTTTTCCGACCAGCACAACCTGCCGTTCCCGATCCTCGCCGACTCCGCCAAGGAGACCGCGGCCGCCTACGGAACGCTCACGAAGTACGTTGGCCTGGTCGAGATGGCGCGGCGCGACACCTTCATCATCGACCCGCAGGGCCGGATCGCGAAGCATTACGTCAAGGTCGACCCGAATGGCCATTCCGAGGCGGTCATCGCGGACCTGAAGCAGCTCGCGGCGAAATCCGCGCCGCCTAAGGGGTAGCACGAAGGGGACGGACCCCTTCATCGGCCTGAACCTCATGGACGGCAGTCACCATGGACGATGAAGGGGTCCGTCCCCTCCGCTTCTCGGGTTCCGACAGCTACGTCGCGCCGCCGGAGCTCGCGCTGGCGGTCAATGCGGCGATCACGCTCGGCAGGCCGCTGCTGGTCAAGGGCGAGCCTGGCACGGGAAAGACGCAGCTGGCACTCGAGGTTGCGCGCGCACTCGACGCGCCGCTCTTCGAGTGGCACATCAAGTCCACCAGCAAGTCGCAGCAGGGCCTCTACGAGTACGACGCCGTCTCGCGGCTGCGCGACTCGCAGCTCGGCGACGGTCGCGTCGGCGACATCGCCAATTACATCGTCCCCGGCATGCTCTGGCGCGCATTCGAAAGCGAGCAGCGCGCCGTGCTGCTGATCGACGAGATCGACAAGGCAGACATCGAGTTCCCGAACGACCTGCTGCGCGAACTCGACCGCATGGAGTTCTACGTGTACGAGACCCGCCAGCTTGTACGCGCACGGCACCGGCCGGTGATGTTCATCACCAGCAACAACGAGAAGGAACTGCCCGACGCGTTCCTGCGCCGTTGCTTTTTCCATTACATCCGCTTCCCCGACGCGGAGACGATGGAACGGATCATCGCAGTCCACCACCCAGGCCTCAAGAAAGCGCTGCTCGCCGAGGCGCTCGCGGCGTTCTTCCGCATCCGCGAGATGCCCGGGCTCAGGAAGAAGCCCAGCACCTCCGAGCTGCTCGACTGGATCAAGCTACTGGTCGCCGAGGACATCCCGCCAGAGGCCCTGCGAAGTGATGACGCCAAGGCGACGATCCCGCCGCTGTACGGCGCGCTGCTCAAGAACGAGCAGGATGTGCACCTGTTCGAGCAGCTCCTGTTCATGAACCGGCGCGCGGGCAGGCCAAGCTGAGGCGCCCCGCGCCATGCTGATCCGCTTTTTCCTGATGCTCCGCGTCGCCGGCGTGCCAGTGAGCGTCACGGAATTCCTGGCGCTGCTCGAGGCACTCGCAAAGGGCCTGATCTCGCCCATCGAAGCCGCGACGGGGACTGTCACCTTCGCGGGCTCTGACGCGAAGGGGACTGTCCCCTCCGGGGAGTTGACCGAACGCTTCTACTGGCTCGCCCGCTCCATCCTCGTCAAGGACGAGCGCCATTTCGACCGCTTCGACCGCGTCTTCGCTGCGCATTTCAATGGCGCGGAAACCGCCTTCGAGGCGCTGCTCGCGAGCGAGGTGCCGGCGGACTGGCTCCGCAACAGCCTCGTCCTGAACCTCACCGCGGAGGAGCAGGCGCGCATCCAGTCGCTCGGCGGCTGGGAAGCGCTCATGGAAACGCTGCGCCAGAGGCTCGAGGAGCAGGAGTCCCGGCACGAGGGTGGCAACAAGTGGATCGGGACCGGCGGCACCTCCCCCTTCGGGAACGCCGGCTACAACCCGGAGGGCGTGCGCATCGGCGGCACGGGCGGCAACCGCCGCGCGGTCAAGGTCTGGGAGCGTCGCGAATTCGCGAACCTCGACGAGGCCGCCGGGCTTGGCAGGCGCAACGTCAAGCTCGCGCTCCGGCGCCTGCGGCGCTTCGCGCGCCAGGGCGCGGCCGACACGCTGGACCTCGAGGGCACGATCGACTCGACCGCGCGCCGCGCGGGGCTGCTCGACATCCGCATGGTCCCGGAACGCCACAATGCCGTGAAGCTACTGCTGTTCCTCGACATCGGCGGCTCGATGGACGAGCACGTGCGCACCTGCGAGGAGCTGTTCGCGGCAGCGCGCAGCGAGTTCAAGCACCTCGAGCACTATTATTTCCACAACTTCGTCTACGAGTCGGTGTGGAAAGACAACCGGCGCCGGAATGCCGAGCGCACGCCGCTACCGCAGCTGATGCGCACCTACGGCCGCGACTACCGGCTAGTGATCGTGGGCGACGCAACGATGAGTCCCTACGAGATCCTGCAGCCGGGCGGCAGCATCGAGCACTGGAACGAGGAACCCGGGGCTGCGTGGATGAAGCGCCTGCTCGCGACGTTTCCGCGGCACGCCTGGCTCAATCCCGAGCCGCCGGACCGCTGGGAGCTCACGCCCTCGATCCGCATCACCCGCGAACTCGTCGAGGACCGCATGTTTCCGCTGACGCTCGTCGGCCTCGACCAGGCGATGCGCTCACTGCAGTAGCACAGCATCCAGGCTCACTGCGGCGCTTTGTACACCACGCCGCCCTTCATCACGAAGCGCACGTCCTCGAGGCGCCGGATGTCCTCGAGCGGACTGCCCGCGACGGCGATCAGGTCCGCGAGGAGCCCCGCCTCGACCTTGCCGCGATCCGGCGTACCGAAAAGCTCGGCGTTGACGATCGTGGCACTCCGGATCGCGTGCAGCGGCGTGTCGCCGAGACTTACGCGAGCAGTCAGTTCCTTCGCGTTGTCGCCGTGCGGGAAAACGCCGGCATCGGTGCCGAAGGCCACCTTGACGCCCGCCTTGAGCGCGCGCTTGAAGCTCTCCACCGCGAGCGGACCGAGATATGCCTGCTTGGCCGCGAGCGCCGGCGGCAGCTCGGTGGTCTTCAGCGTGTCGATCAGGTGCATGTTCGGCACGACGAAGCTCCCGTTCTTCTTCAGGATCGCCGCCGCCTCGTCGGTCATCATCGAGTTGTGCTCGATGCTGTCGATGCCCGCCTCGCTCGAGGCGATGATGCCCTCGGTGCCGTGCGCGTGCGCCGCGATCCGAAGGCCGTGCCGGTGCGCCT
>Ga0209254_10002120_pt1 | contig 18012 bp, 14 predicted proteins | sample FrelakmetDIP11DI_FD_187148 | JGI IMG/M metagenome (GOLD analysis project Ga0209254, IMG submission 187148) | Freshwater lake sediment microbial communities from the University of Notre Dame, USA, for methane emissions studies - DIP11 DI (SPAdes)... | ecosystem: Environmental > Aquatic >...
GTTTTCCGCCGACGGCTTGGAGAACAGTGACGTGAACTGCTTCTTGACGTTGCCGATCTCGATGCGGTCCTGTGGCCGCTTCGGCCCGGCCAGCGATGGCGCCACGGTGGCGAGATCGAGGGTCAGCGTCTTCGTGTAGTCGATCTGGCCGGCTTTCGGCACGCCGAACATCCCCTGCGCCTTGAAGTACGCCTCGAAGGCGGCAATTTCATCCTTCGTGCGGCCGGTGCCCTCGAAGTAGGCGATGGTCTTCTCGTCGACCGGGAAGAAGCCCATGGTCGCGCCGTACTCGGGCGCCATGTTGGCGATCGTGGCGCGGTCGGTCACCGACAACGACGCCGTGCCTTCACCGAAGAACTCGACGAACTTGCCGACCACTTTCTCCTTGCGCAGCATCTCGGTGATGGTCAGCACGAGGTCGGTGGCGGTGACGCCGCCGCGCAGCCTGCCCTTCAGGTTCACGCCGACGACGTCGGGCGTCAGGAAGTACACGGGCTGGCCGAGCATGCCGGCCTCCGCTTCGATGCCGCCCACGCCCCAGCCGACCACGCCGATGCCGTTGATCATCGTCGTGTGGCTGTCGGTCCCGACCAGCGTGTCGGGGTAGACCACGCCATCCTTCTCGTGCACGCCGCGCGCCAGGTACTCGAGGTTGACCTGGTGAACGATGCCGAACCCCGGCGGCACGACGCCGAAGGTGTCGAATGCCTGCATGCCCCACTTCATGAACTCGTAGCGCTCACGGTTGCGCGAGAACTCGAGCTTCATGTTGAGATCGAGCGCGTCCTTCGATCCGTAGTGGTCGATCATCACCGAGTGGTCGACCACCAGGTCGACCGGCACCAGCGGCTCGATCGTCTTCGGGTCCTTGCCCTGCTTGGCGGCCACCGTGCGCATGGCGGCGAGGTCGGCGAGCAGCGGCACGCCGGTGAAGTCCTGCAGCACGACGCGGGCGACGATGAAAGGGATCTCGTCGTGCCGCTCGGCGTTCGCCTGCCAGCCGGCCAGCTCGCGCACGTGGGCTTCGGTCACCTTATTGCCGTCGCAGTTGCGCAGCACGCTTTCGAGCACGATGCGGATCGACACCGGCAGGCGCGAGATCCTGCCCAGGCCCGCCTTCTCGAGCGCCGGCAGCGAGTACAGGCGGGCCGATTTCCTGCCGATGGCGAACGTCTGCCGTGAGTCGAAGAGATTGTGTGTCATCTGTCGTTCCTTTCCTGGGTCAAGACATCGTAAGGAGTTCGGTGATCGCCCGCGTCGCTGCCCGGCCCCGCCCCGGCAGCGGCGCAGCGACATCCGGCGGGGATCTTCGGCATGGGCCGCATGGCCGCATCAAATCATCATCATGTCGACGAATTCGCGCACCGGCGTGTCCGATAGCCTCTTCGCGTCAAGGCAAACGCGGAAGAGCCGGGCGGACCGCTTCGCGGGATCCTCGGCGTCATCGCCGCGCGGCACCCTGCCGGCGGCACAGCAGCGGCTCGGCCAGCAGGCCAGAGAACTGCAGCGTCGCCTCGTCGCCCTTCTCCTGCCACGTCACCTTGCCGTCGCGGCTGGCGAAGGAGACGCCGGACGCGCTGCGGGTGCGCTCGACGGCGACTCGGCTGCCGGCATAGGTCAGCCAGGCCTCCTCGTGTCGCTGCGACGGATGCGCGTTCAGCAGCACGCTGCGTTCGTTCTCGCACAGCCAGGTGCTGGTCAGCGGACGATCGCGGCCGACCGCGGCCGGTTCCGGCGGCTGCGCCAGGCTGGCGCCGGCCGCCGCCACGAGCAGCGAGGCGGACAGGATGCGCAGGACGTGCGCCCGATCCGGCAGGCGGCGGCGCAGCCGCGCCGCGGCGGCAGGTACGTGGGAAGCAGGCCGCGCGCGCATCGGCTCAGGCCGCGCCGAAGAAGCGAGAGCGGGCGGGCTCGGGGATCGCCACGCCTGCCGCGGCCGCACGACGCAGCAGCGTCCAGAACAGGCGGTAGCTGGCGCGGTCGTGCAACACCCCGTCCTCCTCGATCGGGCCCCATTGCGCATCGGCGGCGGCGAGCAGGATCCGCGCTGCCCGCTCGACTTCGTCGTTCCTCGGTTGCATGCCGCTGAGTACCGGCACGATCTGGTCGGGATGCACGCTCCACATGCGCGTGTAGCCGAACTCGCGCGCCGCGCGCTCGGCGTCGGCGGCGACCTGTTGCTGGTCGCGCAGCGAGGTCGACACGTTGTGCGACGGCACCTTCAGGTGCGCGTGCGCGGCGGCGGAGATCTCGACCTTGGCGCGGCGCACGAGCGGGTGGTCGAACTGACCCGGCCCGCCGAGCACGCTCGCCGGGATCGCGCCGTGGTGGGCCGAGACGAAGTCCATCAGGCCGAACGACAGGCATTGCACCTGCGGATGCGCGGCGATCGCCTCGATCTCGCGCAGCGCGCCGTGCGTCTCGATCAGCACGTGCAGCGGGATGCGTTGCCCGCGCGGGGCGTAGGCATTGACGCGCCCCGCCATGGCCTCGACCGTGGCCAGGCCGCGCGCCTTGGGCAGCGTCACGTAGGCCACCCGCGTGCCGGCGACCGGCAGGATGATCTCGAGGTCCTTCTGCCAGTGAGGATGGCTGATGTCGTGGATGCGGATGCCGACCCGGCCGAAACGGTTGGCCGCCGACGCGATCACGGCGGCGACCATCTGCGCGTGCTCGCGCTCGCGACCGACCGGGGCGCCGTCCTCGCAGTCGGCCGTGATGTCGAAGACCGGGCCGAGCTGCGCCTGATAGGCCAGCGCCTTGAGCAGGAAGCGCTCGTTGCCGGCGTAGTGGTCGCACACCGGCAACACGAAGGGCTGCGCGTCGCCGGCGAACAGCGCCTGCTGCGGCTGCATCGCTGCGGGCAGCCGCGACTCGACCACCGACAGCGCGCCGGGCGTCGCCGGCCTGGCCTTGTCCACCTTGCTCTGGCGCCTAGCCGAGCAGGTGCTTGACGCCGTCGCGTTCCTCGAGGATTTCCTTCAGCGTCGCGTCCATCCTGCCGCGCGACCAGTCATCGATCTCGAGACCCTTGACCCGCTCGTAGTTGCCGCCGGCGCAGGTGACCGGAACGCCGTAGATGACGTCCTCGGGGATGCCGTAGCTGCCGTCGGAGGCAATGCCCATCGTCACCCAGTGGCCGCCGGTGCCGTGCACCCAGTCGCGGATGTGGTCGATGGCCGCGTTGGCCGCCGATGCCGCCGACGACTGGCCGCGCGCCTCGATGATCGCCGCGCCCCGCTTGCCGACGGTCGGGATGTAGGTGTCGCGGTACCACGCCTGGTCGCCGATGACTTTCGTCGCGCCCTGGCCGTCGACAGTGGCGAAGCGGATGTCCGGGTACATCGTCGGCGAATGGTTACCCCACACGATCATCTTCTCGACGGCGGTGACCGGCTTGCCGGCGCGCGCGGCAAGCTGCGACACGGCACGGTTGTGGTCGAGCCGCATCATCGCGGTGAAGGCGCCCTTCGGCAGCGACGGCGCCGACTTCATCGCGATGTAGGCATTGGTGTTGGCCGGGTTGCCGACCACCAGCACCTTGACCTTGCGGCTTGCCGCCGCGTCCAGTGCCTTGCCCTGCGCGGTGAAGATCTGCGCGTTGGCCGCCAGCAGGTCCTTGCGCTCCATGCCCGGCCCGCGCGGGCGCGCGCCGACGAGCAGCGCGACTTCGACGTCCTTGAACGCCGCGGCAGGATCGCTGAACGCCTGCATGCCGGCCAGCAACGGGAAAGCGCAGTCGTCGAGTTCCATCATCACGCCCTTCAGCGCCTTCTGCGCCTTCTCGTCCGGGATCTCGAGCAGTTGCAGGATCACGGGCTGGTCGTTGCCGAGCATCTGGCCCGAGGCGATGCGGAACAGGATCGAGTAGCCGATCTGGCCGGCGGCGCCGGTGACAGCGACACGGACGGGGGTGTTGGTCATGGTCGTTCTCCGGATAGGAACGGCAAGGCTAGCGCAGGCGGGGACGCGAAAGGTTGATCGAGGTCGGGTCGGGGCGGCAGGCGGCGCAACGAGTCCACGGGCGGCCTGACCGGCAGGAGCAGGGCAAGGGCGTTGACGAGGACGCCGGGCGGCGCGAACAAGCGTAGTATAGGTCTTCTATAAGACACAAGAATTCTGCCCCTGCCGCAATTCGGACCGACTCCTCGCGCATGTCCGCCGACACCGCCCGCCATCCGGCCGCAGACCGCCCGCGCGACGCGGTCTTCCTGCCGCTGTACAGGCAGATCAAGTCCCTGCTGGTGCAGCAGTTGCATCAGGGCGAGTGGAAGCCCGGCGAGCCGATCCCGAGCGAGATGGACCTGGCGGCGCGCTTCCAGGTGAGCCAGGGCACCGTGCGCAAGGCGGTCGACGAGATGGCCGCGGAGAACCTGCTGGTGCGAAGGCAGGGCAAGGGCACGTTCGTCGCCACCCATCAGGAGCCGCGCGCGCAGTTTCGCTTCCTGCGCCTGGTGCCGGACGATGGCGAGAGCGTGCCGACGCAGAGCACGTTCCTCGACTGCCGACGCGTCAAGGCGCCGGCGGACGTCGCGCAGAAGCTGGCGCAGCGCAGCGGTGATTCGGTGATCTACCTGCGCCGGCTCCTCAGCGTCGACGCCGCGCCGCTGGTGCTCGACGACATCTGGCTGCCGGCGTCGCTGTTCCGCGGCCTGACTCCGGAGCGGCTTGCCGAGTACCACGGTCCGCTGTACGGGCTATTCGAGTCCGAGTTCGGCACGCGGATGATCCGCGCCGACGAGCGCATCCGGGCGGTCGCCGCGGCGCCCGATGTCGCCGCCCTGCTGTCGGTGGCACCCGGCTCGCCGCTGCTGCTGGTCGACCGCGTCTCCTACACATACCGCGACCAGCCGGTCGAAGTTCGGCGCGGCTTCTGTGTCACCACCGAGCACCACTATCACAACGAGTTGTTCTAGCGCTGCCCGCGATTTGGTCGGCCACCGCGAATTCGGCGACAATACAAGCTGCGGTGCGCAAGCCGGCGCCATCTCCCCCCCTTCTGCTTCGTCCTCCCATGAGCGCAACGGTGCAAGAAAAGAAGAGACCGGAGTTCCGGAACATCCACGTCACGCAGATAATCCGCTACCGGCTGCCCGCCGGCGGGTTCGCGTCGTTCCTGCATCGGGCGAGCGGCGCGCTGATGTTCCTCGCGCTGCCATTCCTCCTCTGGCTGTTTGACCTGAGCCTGGCATCGGAACCGAGCTACGTCCGCCTGGCGGAGGTGTTCTCGAACTGGTTCGTCAAGCTGGTGCTGCTTGGCCTGTGCTGGGCGCTGCTGCACCATCTGGTCACGGGCATCCGGCACGTGCTGCTCGACCTGCACGTCGGCATCGAGAAGGAAGCCGCCGCGCGCAGCGCGCTCTGGGTTTACTTCATCAGCCTGCCGCTCACGCTGCTGGCAGCGTTGAGACTTTTCGGAGTCCTCTAGATGGCCGCCGGTATCGGTCCCAAGCGCCTGGTGGTGGGCGCGCATTACGGACTGCGTGACTGGCTGGCGCAGCGGGTCACGGCCGTGCTGATGGCGGTCTATGCGATCGCCCTCGGCGTCTACGCGGTTTTCTTGCTCCCGTCGGGGTACGAGGCCTGGGCGGGCCTGTTCGTGCCGCTGTGGATGAAGGTCGCCACGCTGGTCTTGATCCTCGCGCTCGTCTACCACGTCTGGGTCGGCATGCGCGAGATCTTCATGGACTACGTCAAGCCGACCTGGATCCGGCTGCTTGCCTACGTGCTGACCCTGCTGTGGCTTGCCGCCTGCGCGGTCTGGTCGGTGCAGATTCTCTGGAGCGTCTGAGTGATGACCGCTACCTCCAAGCTGCCGCGCCGGCGTTTCGACGCGGTGATCGTCGGCGCCGGCGGCGCCGGCATGCGCTGCTCGCTGCAGCTGGCCCAGGCCGGGCTGAACGTCGCGGTGCTGTCGAAGGTCTTTCCGACCCGCTCGCACACGGTGGCGGCGCAGGGCGGCATCGGCGCGTCGCTCGGCAACATGACCGAGGACCAGTGGCTTTGGCACATGTTCGACACGGTCAAGGGCTCCGACTACCTCGGCGACCAGGACGCGATCGAGTTCATGTGCCGCGAGGCGCCGAAGGTCGTCTACGAGCTCGAGCACTTCGGCATGCCATTCGACCGCAACCCGGATGGCACGATCTACCAGCGGCCGTTCGGCGGGCATTCGGCCAACTTCGGCGAGAAGCCGGTGCCGCGCGCCTGCGCCGCCGCCGACCGCACCGGCCATGCGCTGCTGCACACGCTGTACCAGCGCAACGTCGCCGCACGCACGCAGTTCTTCGTCGAGTGGATGGCGCTCGATCTGATCATGGACGCCGACGGCGACTGCGTCGGCGTGATCGCGCTCGAGATGGAAACCGGCGAGCCGATGATCCTTGAAGGCAAGGTCACGGTGCTGGCCACCGGTGGCGCCGGCCGCATCTGGGCCGCCTCGACCAATGCCTACATCAACACGGGCGACGGCATGGGCATGGCGGCGCGCGCCGGCATCCCGCTCGAGGACATGGAGTTCTGGCAGTTCCACCCGACCGGCGTCGCGGGCGCCGGCGTGCTGATCACCGAGGGCGTGCGCGGCGAGGGCGGCATCCTGCTCAACGACCGCGGCGAGCGCTTCATGGAGCGCTACGCGCCAACGCTGAAGGATCTGGCGCCGCGCGACTTCGTCTCGCGCAGCATGGACCAGGAGATCAAGGAAGGGCGCGGCTGCGGTCCGGACAAAGACCACGTGCTGCTCAAGCTCGACCACCTCGGCGCCGAGACGATCATGAAGCGGCTGCCGTCGATCCGCGAGATCGCGATCAAGTTCGCCAATGTCGACCCGATCAGGGAGCCGATCCCGGTGGTGCCGACCATCCACTACCAGATGGGCGGCATTCCGACCAACTATCACGGCGAAGTAGTGGTGCCCAGGGGCGGCAACCCGAACGCGGTAGTCGAGGGACTGTACGCGATCGGCGAATGCGCCTGCGTCAGCGTGCACGGCGCCAACCGTCTGGGTACGAACTCGCTGCTCGACCTCTTGGTGTTCGGCCGCGCTGCCGGCAACCACGTCGTCGACAGGCTGACGAAGGCGCCCCGGGAGAACAAGCCGCTGGCGGCCGGCGCGGGCGAGGCGTCGCTGGCGCGGCTGGCGGCCCTCGACGCGCGCGACAAGGGCGAGCGCACGCAGGACGTCGCCGATGACATCCGCCGCACGATGCAGAAGCACTGCGGCGTGTTCCGCACCGGTGACCTGCTCTCCACGGGCGCAAGGAAGATCGCCGAGCTCGACGAGCGGCGCAAGCGGGTGGCGATACTCGACAGGTCGAAGGTGTTCAACACCGCGCGCATCGAGGCGCTCGAACTCGATAATCTGATCGAAACCGCCAAGGCGACCATCGTCTCGGCCGAGGCGCGGAGCGAAAGCCGCGGCGCGCACGCGCGCGACGACTTTCCCGAGCGCGACGACGCCAACTGGATCAAGCACACGCTTTGGTACTCGGACGGCAGCCGGCTCGCGTACAAGCCGGTGAACATGAAGCCGATGACGGTCGAGACCTTCCAGCCGAAGAAACGCACGTTCTGACGGAGCAACGCACGATGACCGCCACGGGCGCAGTCGAGAACCAGGCGCTGGCCGCCGCCGGCCGGCTCGTCAGGTTCCAGATCTACCGTTACGACCCGGACAAGGACGCCAGGCCCTACATGCAGAGCCTCGAGGTCCAGCTCGCGCCGACCGACAAAATGCTGCTCGACGCGCTGATGCGCATCAAGAGCCAGGTGGACGACAGCGTCGCCTTCCGCCGCTCGTGCCGCGAGGGCGTGTGCGGCTCCGACGCGATGAACATCAACGGCAAGAACGGGCTGGCCTGCATCGCCAACCTCAGGGAGCTGAAGGAGCCGATCGTCTTGAAGCCGCTGCCCGGCCTGCCGGTGATCCGCGACCTGATCGTCGACATGACGCACTTCTTCAACCAGTACCACTCGATCAGACCGTACCTAATCAACGCCACGCCGCCGCCGGAGAAGGAGCGGCTGCAGTCGCCGCACGAGCGCGAGGAGCTCGATGGGCTTTACGAGTGCGTCCTGTGCGCCTGCTGCTCGACGAGTTGCCCCAGCTTCTGGTGGAACCCGGACAAGTTCGTCGGCCCGGCCGGCCTGCTGCAGGCCTACCGCTTCATCGCCGACAGCCGCGACCAGGCCGCCGGCGAGCGCCTCGACAACCTGATGGATCCGTACCGGCTGTTCAGGTGCCACACCATCATGAACTGCGTCGACGTCTGTCCGAAGGGCCTGAACCCGACAAAGGCGATCGGCAAGATCAAGGAACTGATGGTCCGGCGGGCGGTCTAGGCGCCGGCCCTCCGCGCAGGCACGCCGTGATGCAGACTCCCGCCGCTGCGACCGGCAACGAATCCGGGCCGGAGGCGGCTGAACTGCGCCGGCTGCGCTGGCGGGCGCGGCGCGGCCTGCTGGAGAACGACCTGCTGATCGGCCGGTTTCTCGACCGCCACGGCGGGACTCTTGACGAAGCGCAGAAGCAGGCCCTGCTGAAGCTGCTTGAATTGCCTGACAACGAGCTGCTCGATCTCCTGCTCGCCCGCACTGAGCCTGCGCCGCCGCTGGACGGTGCCGACGTGCGGGCGCTGCTGGACAGTTTGCGGGCAGCCTGACCCACCTCGACCCGCCAACCGGCAAGGACCTGAAATGGCAATGACCTCCGCAGACGGCAAGGCGACCCTTTCCTTTTCCGACGGAACGCCGCCGTTCGACCTGCCGATCTACAAAGGCACGATCGGGCCGGACGTCCTCGACATCCGCGCCCTGTACGGCAAGACGGGCAAGTTCACCTACGACCCGGGCTTCCTGTCGACGGCGTCGTGCAACTCGTCGATCACCTACATCGACGGCGACAAGGGCGAACTTCTCTATCGGGGCTATCCGATCGAGCAGCTGGCCACCCAGTGCGACTACCTGGAGGTCTGCCACCTGCTGCTCTTCGGCGAGCTGCCGAGCGCCGCGCAGAACAAGGACTTCCACGGCCGCGTGCTCAAGCACACGATGGTCCACGAGCAGATGCAGTTCTTCCTGCGCGGCTTCCGCCGCGACGCCCATCCGATGGCGGTGCTGACCGGCCTGATCGGCGGGATGAGCGCGTTCTACCCCGACTCGATCAACCTGAATGATCCTTGGCAGCGCGAGGTTTCGGCGATCCGCCTGATCGCGAAGCTCCCGACGCTGGTGGCTATGGCGTACAAGTACTCGATCGGCGAGCCGTACATGTACCCGCGCAACGACGTCTCGTACGCGGCGAACTTCATGCGCATGATGTTCGCCACCCCGACCGAGGACTACGTGCAGAACGAAGTGCTGGTACGGGCGATGGACCGCATCTTCACGCTGCACGCCGACCACGAGCAGAACGCGTCGACCTCGACCGTGCGCCTGTGCGCCTCGAGCGGCACCAACGCGTTCGCGGCGATCGCCGCGGGCGTCGCCTGCCTGTGGGGGCCAGCGCACGGCGGCGCCAACGAGGCCTGCCTGAACATGCTGTACGACATCCAGAAGGGCGGCGGCGTGGCCAAGATCGGCGAGTTCATCGCGCAGGTCAAGGACAAGAACAGCACCGTCAAGCTGATGGGCTTCGGCCACCGCGTCTACAAGAACTACGACCCGCGGGCGAAGCTGATGCGCGAAACCTGCCACGAGGTGCTCGAGGCGACCGGACTGCAGGATGACCCGCTGTTCAAGCTGGCGATGGCGCTGGAGAAGATCGCGCTCGAGGACGACTACTTCGTCAGCCGCAAGCTGTATCCGAACGTCGATTACTACTCGGGCATCGTGCAGAGGGCGATCGGCATCCCGGTGTCGCTGTTCACCGCGGTCTTCGCGCTGGCGCGAACCGTCGGCTGGATCGCTCAGTTAAACGAGATGATCACCGACCCGGAATACAAGATCGCCCGGCCGCGCCAGCTCTTCGTCGGCAGCAAGCACCGCGACGTCAAGCCGATCGCGCAGCGATAAAGCAAAGGGGCCGGGTCGGAAAACGGCGCCCGCGGGCGCCGTTTTCAATTGGCGCGATGCCGCCGGCGTCGTGAAACGGGCGTTGCACGGTTCGCCGCCCGCCGGCGCCGCCAATGGCGCGCCGGCGGGTCGGCGCCGGGTCACTGCGGCACGGTCAGGGTCCGCGTGGCTTCGGTGAAACTTATCGCGTCGGCCGGGCCAGGCGAGGCCGACCAGGCCGGCACGTTCGACGCCTGCAGCGCGGGGGCCCCCGTTCCCCGAGGCGTCGTCCGCACCACCTGGCTCGCCGGCAGCGCCGCGCCGCTCTTCAGGTGGTTCCACATCGCGTCCATCGCGCGAATGAAGTACACGTGCAGCGGCACGTAGCGGGTGTCGTAGCCGAGCAGCGCGCCGAAGGCGATGAAGGTGTCGAAGTGCTGCGCGTTGGTCACCTCGATGTACTTCACCTTGGATGCCGCGCCCTCGACGTACTGGTTCTTGCCGTAGTACGCCCGCGCCGCGTGATTCACCGGCACCAGCGTGTCGTCCCGGCCGGCGACGATCAGCGTCGGCTTGCCGCGCAGGTTGGTGGTCAACAGCACCTCCCGGATACCGGCGCGGACGCGGTCGGACTGCGCCTTTGCCGTCCCGGCCAGGGCGGCGCCGGTGACGGCATCGACGCCGGTGACCAGCGATCGCATGCACAGCGCGCCGTCGAGCGCGAAGTCCGCCGTCGTGCTGGTCGGCGAAACGGCGAGGAAGTCGAGCCGGGCGCCGCCGACCGAGTCGTTGTAGACGACGTTGATGCCGGAGGTCGGCGGCACGCCGTTGCCGGTGGCGAACAGGCCGGCCTGCGTCACCGGCGACTGCGCGATGACGGTGCCGGTGGCGTCGGTGTTGGCGAAGCTGAAGCCGCAGACGTTGTCGGTGACCCTGAAGCGTCCGTGCGCGTTGACGTAGGTCATCACGATCGCGTTCGTGGCGAAACGGAAGTGCGACTGCTGCAGGAAGTTGTGCTCGCTCTGCCAGCCGTAGGCGTTCATCCTGGCCAGCGCGTCGTCGGCCCGCGCGGCCAGCGTGTCGCCGGTAATGAGACCGCGGCTGCGCAGGGCGGTGCAGCGGTTTGTCGCCGAGGTGGTGTACGCCGCCGGCCAGAACGCGGCGGCGAGCGACAGGCCGGCCTGCGACGACAGCAGCGCGCAGGGCTGGTAGATGTTGGCGTAGGAAAAGTAGTCGATCAGTGGCTTGCTGTGCGTGGCGACGGAGGCCGCACCCTGGCGAATCGTCAGCGCAGAGTTCTCGCCGGGCTGCGAATTCGGCTCGGTCACGGCGATGCCGTCGATCAGCCCCTCGCTGTCCTGTTCGGCCGCGGCCAGCGCGGCGCCGCTGCCATTGGAGATCGACGAGGCGATGACGACGGTATTGGCCGGCTTGAGCTTCACCGAGCGCTGCCCGGAGGTGGTGACCGTATCGCCGTACTTCTCATTGAGCACGTAGAAGGCGAACTTCACCGCCTGCAGCGTGTTCAGGCCCCAGTTCTTCTCCGGGTTCTGCTGCGAGTGGGCATGCTTGTAGGCGACGCGGTTGGGGAAAGCGGCGATGAAGGCGATCCGCTCCGCGTCGGTCAGGTCGGCGCGGAAGTGCGCCTGCGTGCCGGCGATGGCGGCAGTCGCCAGCTGGCCATCGATCTTCAGCACCGAATCGGTCGTCGGATCGTGCAGTCCGTTGCCGGTGCCCTTGTCGGCATACGCCACCGCGCAGCCGCGCTTCAGCCCCCACTCACCCGAGGTGCCGATCGCCCCGTAGACGCCGCGCGAGCCCGACGACGTGCCGGTGACGATGCACGGGTTGTTGGGGTCGAAGCTGGCCGGCACCTGCGCCATCAGGACGACGTTCTTCCGCCCGTTGCCGTCGTCGGCCACGGCGATGTACTCGGTGCCGGCGACCTTGCCTTCACCCAGCGTGTCGTTGCCGTTGACATCGATGTTGGGGCCGTACAGGCGGCCGAAACCACCCGCCGCGGTGTAGTCGAGTACCGCCCGGTAGTTGGTGTAGATGCCGTTGCGGCGCAGCTCGGCCACGGTCGGGCTGGCCGGATTGGCGTATGCCGGGGCGGCCGCGGCCAGACCGGTCTTGCCGAGCCCGCCGGTCAGCAGGTCGTCGCTGGTGCCGTCGTAGCTGGTCGCGCGGATGTCGCCGGAGATGAAGCTCGGTTTCTGGTTGATTTCGACCGCATCGTCTGAACTGCCGCAGGCGGCAAGCGTCGTGGCGAGCAGCGTCAGGGCCAGGGACCGGGTTCCCCTTGTCATTGGTCGTCGCCTCCTCGTTGGGGGAGCCGAGACGCTAAGGCAGGGGCGCCGAGCCGTCCAGCGGCCGATCGCGCGATCCGGCGAGACGGGCCACGACGGCGGCGCTGCGGGAAGGCGCAGATCGCACGGCGCCGGTCACCGCCGCCCGACGGCGTTGGGCGGCGACCGTTGCTCTCCTTCGTATCGGGCGCTGCAGCGACCTATCCGCCGTCCATCCGCGTCGCGGAAACCAGCAGCGCACCCTCGGCGCTGCGCAGCTCGAGTCGGCCGGCTTCCATGCGCATCGTGGCCACGGACTCGAGCGCCCTGAGGAACAGCAGTTCCATCGTCATCAGGTCCTCGCCGGCGCATATCTTCCGGGTCGGCGCCGTGAAGCGCAGGCGCGATCCGTCCGCCTCATAGCCCGCGCTGTACGAGTTGCAACCGGTGGAGCCGCCCGCCTTGCCGTCCGCGGTGAACTCCATCGTCACCGTCGAGCCGGCCAGCACGCTCGCCACGGCGCCCTTGCCGTTGTTGATTCCGGTGACTCGCCAGCGAGTGCCCGCCAGCGAGTGCGACTGGGCCGCCAGCGTTGCCCGCACCGTGCCGTCGGCCGACAGCAGGTGCAGCTTGCCACCTTCGACCCGGTACGACCTGGTGCCGGCGAGCGCCGCCATGTAAGCCTCGGCCTGTTCCATGACGTCGGCCGGGCAGGCCATCAGCGTCGACGGCGCGCGTCCGGGGAATTCGAGGGCGGCGCCCTTCGACGTGTAATTCACGCTGTACCGGTTGCAGCCGTCGCTTCCCGTCGCGCGCCCGCCTTCGAAGCGCAGCGTCGCGGGCGCGCCGGTCTCCGGGTTCCGCCCGGCAATGGCTGACAGCACCCAGGCGGTGCCGTCGAGCGCAGGGGCGTCAGTCGCCGGCTTCAAGGCGGTACAGCCGGTCATCAGCGCAAGGCCGGGCAGGGCGGCGAGCAGTCTTCGCATCGGTTTCCTCACGCAATGGTGGGTGTGTTTTCACGGTCTGTGCCGGCCGGTGTGCGCAGTCAGGCGGCACGATGCTTCGCGGCTCCTGGGCAGCCTTTCAGCCCAGCGACGCGGGCACCTGCCGGATCAGCAGCCCGTCGCGCAGCCGGTTCATCGGCAGCGCGAAGGCGAAGCGGTCGAGCGCAGCAGCGCAATCGAGGTCGGCACGCGGCAGGTTCGGATCGGTGCCGGCGCCGAACCGGCGGCCGGCAGGCGGCGGCGCTGGTGCAGACCAGGCTGGCGGCGAGCAGCACGACCGCCCGATCGCAGGCCACCAGGCCGCGCGTGCCGGCGGCGGTGTACTGGACGATTCGCCAGCCGCGCAGGTCGAGCGCGGCGGTCCGGGCCGGCGAGTTGCCGAGGTCCAGCCCCGGCGCGGGCGCACCGCCGCCGACGGCGAGCGCGGCGGGATCGCGCGCGCCCTGCGCGAAGGCGCAGGCGATCGTGGTGAACGAGCGCAGCGTGTCGATCACGACCGCCGCGCCGTTCAGTTCGGCGCAGCGCGGCAGGTCGGAGCGCCGGATCCACATGCCCTGGCGCCCCGGTCGCGATCGGGGGGTTCGGCGGGGGTCTCGGCCTGCCGGGAAGTCAGCGGCACCCGTGGCGTCGTTCATCCGTGCCTGGCTGCGGTCTTCACAGGCGAGCATACCGTCGCTGGCGCCGTCGTCTCCGGGTCGCCCGTGGTTTCGCGACCGGGCGAGGGTCGAACAGGCGCAGTGGCGGTGCTACCATCGCGCGCCCGGTTTGCGACGAACGCCCCGCCCGGCGGCGCCGGCGTCACGGCAGACCGAACGCGAACCGCGGCGCCGTGAAGCGGCAAGGCGGTGGCCGGACACCACGCATGCCGTTGCGGACTCCGGCGATCCTGGACGAGAAACTCGTTGGCAAAGGACGACGCGATGATCCGTCAGCTGCAGCTGAACTCCTATCTGTTCGGCGGTAACGCTCCGTACGTCGAGGAGTTGTACGAGAAGTACCTCGACAACCCGGCCTCGGTGCCCGACAAGTGGCGCGCCTATTTCGACCAGATGCAGCTGGTGCCTGCTGCCGACGGTTTGGCAAGCACGCCGGACGTGGCGCACGCGCCGATCGTCGAGTCGTTCGCCCTGCGCGCCAAGACCGGCGCGCTGCGACCTTCCGTGGCGCCGACCGACCTGTCGGTGGCGCGCAAGCAGGTCCACGTCCAGTCGATCATCGCCGCCTACCGCTTCCTCGGCGCGCGCTGGGCCGACCTCGATCCGCTGAAGCGCCAGGAGCGGCCGCGGATCGCCGAACTCGATCCCGGTTTCTACGACCTGACCGAAGCCGACATGGACATCGTGTTCTCGGCCTCGAACACCTACTTCGGCCAGGAACAGATGACGCTGCGCGAGATCATCAAGGCGCTGCGCCAGACCTATTGCGGCACGATCGGCGCCGAGTTCATGTACATCTCGGACCCGGCGCAGAAGCGCTGGTGGCAGCAGAAGCTGGAGTCATCCCGCTCGACCCCCAGCTTCAGCGCGGAGGAGAAGCGGCGCATTCTCGACCGCCTGACGGCCGCCGAAGGGCTCGAGCGGTTTCTGCACACGAAGTACGTCGGCCAGAAGCGCTTCTCGCTGGAGGGCGGCGAGAGCTTCATCGCCGCGATGGACGAGGTCGTGCAGCGCGGCGGCGAGAACGGGACCGAGGAGATCGTCATCGGCATGGCGCATCGCGGCCGGCTGAACGTGCTGGTCAACACGCTCGGCAAGATGCCGCGCGACCTGTTCGCCGAGTTCGAGGGCAAGGGCGGGGGTGACCTGCCGGCCGGCGACGTCAAGTACCACAACGGCTTCTCCAGCGACGTGTCGACGCCGGGCGGCCCGGTGCACCTGTCGCTGGCCTTCAACCCCTCGCACCTGGAGATCGTCAACTCGGTGGTCGAAGGCTCGGTGCGCGCACGGCAGGAGCGGCGCGGCGACGTCGAAGGAAACAAGGTGCTGCCCGTGCTGGTGCACGGCGACGCCGCGTTCGCCGGCCAGGGCGTGGTGATGGAAACGCTGAACCTGGCGCAGACGCGCGGTTACGGCACCGGCGGCACGGTCCACATCGTGATCAACAACCAGATCGGCTTCACCACCTCGGATCCGCGCGACACGCGCTCGACGCTGTACTGCACCGACGTGGTCAAGATGATCGAGGCGCCGGTGCTGCACGTGAACGGCGACGATCCGGAGGCGGTGGTCTTCGCCACGCAGCTGGCGATGGACTTCCGACGGCAGTTCAACCGCGACGTCGTGATCGACATCGTCTGCTTCCGCCGACTCGGCCACAACGAGCAAGACACCCCGGCGGTGACGCAACCGCTGATGTACAAGCGGATCGGCCAGCACCCCGGCACGCGCAAGCTTTACGCCGACAAGCTCGTCACGCAGGGCGTGCTGGTTGCCGACGAGCCCGACCAGATGGCCAGGGCGTACCGCGCGGCGATGGACGAAGGGCGGCACACCGTCGACCCGGTGATGACGAACTACAAGAGCCAGTACTCGGTCGACTGGTCGCCGTTCCTCAACCGCAAGTGGACCGACCACGCCGACACGGCCGTGCCGCTGGCGGAGCTGAAGCGGCTGGGCGAGCGGATCACGATGATCCCGGAGGGCTTCAAACTGCACCCGCTGGTCGAGAAGGTGATCGCCGACCGCCGCGCCATGGCCGAGGGTACGCAGCGACTGGACTGGGGCATGGCCGAGCACCTCGCCTTCGCTACGCTGGCCTCCAGCGGCTATCCGGTGCGCATCACCGGCCAGGACAGCGGCCGCGGCACCTTCACCCACCGGCACTCCGTCCTGCACAGCCAGAACCGCGAGCGCTGGGACGAAGGCACCTACGTCCCGCTGCAGAACGTCTCCGACAAGCAGGCGCCGTTCACGGTCATCGATTCGGTGCTGTCGGAGGAGGCGGTGCTCGCCTTCGAGTACGGGTTTTCGAGTGCCGAGCCCAACGCGCTGGTCATCTGGGAGGCGCAGTTCGGCGACTTCGTCAACGGGGCGCAGGTGGTGATCGACCAGTTCATCTCCTCCGGCGAAGTGAAATGGGGCCGCCAGTCCGGCCTGACGCTGATGCTGCCGCACGGCTACGAAGGGCAGGGGCCCGAGCACTCGTCGGCGCGGCTGGAGCGGTTCCTGCAGCTGGCGGCTGACAACAACATGCAGATCGCGCAGCCGACCTCGGCAGCGCAGATCTTCCACCTGCTGCGCCGGCAGATGATCCGGTTGTTCCGCAAGCCGCTGGTGATCATGACGCCGAAGTCGCTGCTGCGGCACAAGGACGCGACCTCCGACCTCGCCGAGCTTGCGCGTGGCGAGTTCCACACCGTGATCGGCGAGACACAGCCGATCGATGCGAAGAAGGTCGAGCGGGTGATCGCCTGCTCGGGCAAGGTCTACTACGACCTGCTCGCTACGCGACGCGACCGCGATGTCGACGATGTCGCCGTCATCCGTGTCGAGCAGCTCTATCCGTTCCCGCACAAGGCGCTGGCCACCGAACTGAAGCTGTATCCGAAGCTGACCGAAGTGGTGTGGTGCCAGGACGAGCCGGCCAACCAGGGTGCCTGGTTCCACGTGCAGCATCACATCCTGGAGAACATGAGCGAGGGCCAGAAGCTCGGCTACGCCGGCCGGCCGGCCTCGGCATCGCCTGCTGTCGGCTACTACGCGAAGCACAGCGAGCAGCTGAAGGCGCTGCTCGACACGGCATTCGGCAAGCTCCGCGGCGTGCTGCTGCACAAATGAAGGGTGACTCGTGAAGGGTGAGCAGATGGCCACGGCCGTCTGACCCCTTCGCTTCCCTTCACCCTTCACTGCTCATCCACCTTCAGGTTTCGAGATGGCCATAGTCGACGTCAACGTGCCGCAGCTGTCGGAGTCGGTCGCCGAAGCGACGCTGCTGCAGTGGAAGAAGAAGCCGGGCGACGCGGTCGCGATGGACGAGATCCTGATCGAGGTCGAAACCGACAAGGTCGTGCTCGAGGTGCCGGCGCCCACGGCCGGCGTGCTGGCGGAGGTCGTCAAGCCCGACGGCAGCACCGTGGCCGCCGGCGAGTTGATCGCCCGCATCGACAGCGAGGCCAAGTCCGCGGCGGCCGTGCCTGCGCCGGCTCCGGCGCCCGCGCCCAGGGCGGCGCCGGCCGTGGCACCTGCAGCGGCGCCCGCGGCGAAAGCGAAGGGCGATGTGGCGATGCCCGCAGCGGCCAAGCTGATGGCGGAGCAGGGCATCACGCCGGCCGCCGTGACGGGCACCGGCAGGGACGGCCGCATCACCAAGGGCGACGTGCTCGCGGCCGCGGCGGCGCCGAGGCCAGCCCCCGTGGCGATACCCGCTCCGGCGCCCGCAGCAAAGCCGGCGTTGCCGGCGGTGCAGGCGTCGGTCGACCTCTCGGTCCTGGCGGGGCGCCCCGAGCAGCGCGTGCCGATGTCGCGCCTGCGCGCGCGCGTCGCCGAGCGGCTGGTTCAGTCGCAGTCGACGGCGGCGATCCTGACCACGTTCAACGAGGTCAATATGCAGCCGGTCATGGACATGCGCAACCGGTACAAGGACCGCTTCGAGAAGGAGCACGGCGTGAAGCTCGGTTTCATGTCGTTCTTCGTCAAGGCGGCGGTGGCGGCGCTGAAGAAGTACCCGGTGGTCAACGCCTCGGTCGACGGCAACGACATCGTCTACCACGGCTACTTCGACATCGGCATCGC
>Ga0209254_10002121_pt1 | contig 18011 bp, 15 predicted proteins | sample FrelakmetDIP11DI_FD_187148 | JGI IMG/M metagenome (GOLD analysis project Ga0209254, IMG submission 187148) | Freshwater lake sediment microbial communities from the University of Notre Dame, USA, for methane emissions studies - DIP11 DI (SPAdes)... | ecosystem: Environmental > Aquatic >...
GGCGCGGAAGGCCTCGGCCAGCGCCGCATCGGCCTCGGCCACGCGCTGGCGCAGCGACTTGGCGCCCTCGCCCTCGGGCCACCAGCGGGTCGACTGGGGCGGCGCGGCGAGCCGGGTCATGCGGGGACGATTTCCCCCGCGCCCAGGGTCAACACCTCGAATCCGTCCGCGGTCACCGCGATGGTGTGCTCCCATTGCGCCGACAGCGACTGGTCCTTGGTCACCACGGTCCAGCCGTCGGGCAGCAACCGGGTATGGCGCGCGCCGGCGTTGATCATGGGTTCGATGGTGAAGGTCATGCCCGCCTGCAGGCGCATGCCGCTGCCCGGCTCGCCGTAGTGCAGCACCTGCGGGTCCTCGTGGTACACGCGACCGATGCCGTGGCCGCAGTACTCGCGCACCACCGAGAAGCGCTGCGCCTCGGCGAAGGACTGGATCGCGTGGCCGATGTCGCCGAGCGTCGCGCCCGGGCGCACACTGCGGATCCCGCGCCACATCGCCGCATGGGTGGTGTCGACCAGGCGCCGCGCCAGCACGTTGGGCTCGCCGGCGTAGTACATGCGGCTGGTGTCGCCGTGCCAGCCGTCCTTGATCACGGTCACGTCGATGTTGACGATGTCGCCGGCCTTGAGCAGCTTCGAAGCGCTGGGGATGCCGTGGCAGATGACGTTGTTGACCGAGGTGCAGAGGGTCTTGGGAAAACCGCGATAGCCCAGGTTCGCCGGGATCGCCTTCTGGCGCTCGACGATATGCTCGCGGCAGATGCGGTCGAGCTCGTCGGTGCTCACGCCGGGCTTGACGTGCTCGCCGATCATGTCGAGAACCTCGGCGGCCAGTCGCCCGGCCACGCGCATCGCTTCGATCTCGGTCGGGGACTTGGTCGCCACGCCGAGGGCCCGCACACTGTCCTTCATCGACATCCTTCCCGTACGGCCAATTGTCAGACAAGCAATTGACTGGTAAATGATTTTTGCTTCCGCAGCCGACCTGCCGCGGATCGGGGCCGCCGCGCAACCCGCGCCCGGCGCGTCCTATGGTCGCCTAATTCGGTGCCTTCGGCTATCATTTCAAGGCTTTGCAGCCGGCGGACCGCGATCCGTCGTCTTCGAAGCCCGCGCGCAAGCGCGCCGCCCCGTGCGGCACGACTTCGCCACGGCGCGCCGCAAGGCGCAAATCCGCACACGTTTTCGTCACCGGTTCCGGGGTGCTCCCGGGTCCGCGTGGCGCGGAGCCATTCGGCGCTTCCGCGTTGCGCGCCCTGGGGGTCGGAGCCGGGGAAGCGTGTCAGGCCCCCAACCCCGAAGCGTCGCCGGCCAAACCATGATGCCGGGTCGCTTCATCAATTCGGAGTTTTCCCATGCCTCAGGTCACGATGCGCCAGATGCTCGAAGCTGGCGTGCACTTCGGTCACCAGACCCGTTACTGGAACCCGCGCATGGCGCCGTACATCTTCGGCGCGCGCGGCAAGATCCACATCATCAACCTCGAGAAGACGCTGCCGCTCTTCACCGACGCGATGAACTTCATCTCGGGCCTGGCGCAGAAGCGCGGCACCCTGCTCTTCGTCGGCACCAAGCGCTCGGCGCGCGAGACCCTGCCCGAGGAGGCCAAGCGCTGCGGCATGCCGTACGTGAGCTCGCGCTGGCTCGGCGGCATGCTGACCAACTTCCGCACCGTCAAGCAGTCGATCAATCGCCTCAAGGAACTCGAGGGCATGGTCGAGGACGGCAGCATCGAGAAGTTCGTCAAGCACGAGGTGCTGCAGCTCAAGCGCGAGATGGAGAAGCTCGAGCGCTCGCTGGGCGGGATCAAGAACATGAACAGCCTGCCGGACGCGCTGTTCGTGATCGACATCGGCCACGAGGACATCGCGGTGCAGGAAGCGCGCAAGCTCGGCATCCCGGTGATCGCCGTGGTCGACACCAACTACGACCCATCGCGCGTGGACTACGCCATCCCCGGCAACGACGACGCGATCCGCGCCGTGCAGCTCTACACCCGTGCCGCGGCCGACGCCGTGCTCGAGGGCAAGGCCGCCGCGCCGATCATCGCCTCGCAGGCCAAGGACGAGTTCGTCGAGACCGATGCCGAGGGCAACGTGGTCGCGCGCCGCGACGACGCCCCGCGCGGCCGCAAGCCGCCACCGCGGGGCAACAAGCCCGCACCGCGTGGCAAGCCGGTCGGAGTCGCCGCGCGCAAGGGCGCCAAGCCCAAGCCCGACGCCGCTCCCGCCGCCGAATAGTCACTGCAACGCCATGCGCCGCCGCGATGCTGCGGCGGCGGCATCAGCGCAATCGAATTGAAGAGGTCTACCGATGGAAATCAGCGCAAACCAGGTCAAGCAGCTGCGCGAGCGCTCGGGCGCCGGCATGATGGAGTGCAAGAAGGCCCTGACCGAGAACCAGGGCGACATCGAAGCCGCGATCGAGTGGCTGCGCAAGCAGGGCCTGGCCAAGGCCGACAAGAAGGCCGGCCGGGTTGCCGCCGAGGGCCGCATCGCGCTGGCCGGCGCCGGCGCCAACGCGGTCATGGTCGAGGTCAATTCCGAGACCGATTTCGTGGCCAAGGACGCCAATTTCCTCGCCTTCTGCGAAATGGTCGCGCAACAGGCGCTGGCCGGCGGCGTGACCGATGTCGAGTCGCTCAAGGCCGTGAAAGCGGCCAGCGGCGGCAGCGTCGAGGAAGCGCGCCAGGCCCTGGTGGCCAAGGTCGGCGAGAACGTGCAGTTGCGCCGCCTGGTGGCGGTCAAGGGCAAGGGCACGCTGGGCACCTACGTGCACGGCGGCCGCATCGGCGTTCTGGTCGAGCTCGAGGGCGGCAGCCCTGAGTTCGCCAAGGGCGTGGCGATGCACGTGGCGGCGATGAACCCGCCCTACGTGTCGCCCGATCAGGTGCCGGCCGAGGTCGTGGCCAAGGAAAAGGAAATCGCGCTGGCCCAGGTCAAGGACTCGGGCAAGCCGGTCGAGATCCTCGAGAAGATGATCTCGGGCAAGCTGCGCAAGACCCTCTCGGAAATGAGCCTCACCGGCCAGCCCTACGTGCTCGACACCTCGGTCACGGTCGAGGACGCGCTCAGGAAGGCCGGGGCCAGGGTCATCGCCTTCCATCGCCTCGCCGTCGGCGAGGGCATCGAGAAGAAGGAAGACGACTTCGCCGCCGAAGTGATGAAGCAGGCCGGCCTGGCCTGAGCCGGCGCCGCCCTGCAGGATCGGAAAGGCCGCGGACTCCGCGGCCTTTTTCGTTTCCGGTGAGTCGCCAGGTGCCCTGCCTTCTGTGGGAGCGGCTTCCCTCGATAACAAACACAATCGCCGGCCCGGCGCCGCGCTCCGATACAATGCCGCCGTTTGCCCGCCCTCCGGAGCCGTCCCCGCATGCCTGCCGAGAAGCTCAAGTACCAGCGCATCATGCTCAAGCTCTCGGGCGAGGCCCTGATGGGCGAGCTCGATTACGGCATCGACCCCAAGGTGATCGACCGCCTGGCGCGCGAGATCCTCGCGGTGCAGAAGGCCGGGGTCCAGGTCGGCGTGGTGATCGGCGGTGGCAACATCTTCCGCGGCGCCGGGCTGGCCGAAGCCGGCATGGACCGCGTCACCGGCGACCACATGGGCATGCTGGCCACGGTGATGAACGCGCTGGCGCTGCAGGACGCGTTCGAGAAGCTCGGCGGCTTCGTGCGGGTGATGAGCGCGATCAAGATCAACGAGGTCTGCGAGGACTACATCCGGCGCCGCGCCGTGCGCCACATCGAGAAGGGCCGCATCGCGATCTTCGCCGCCGGCACCGGCAACCCCTTCTTCACCACCGACTCGGCCGCGGCGCTGCGCGCGGTCGAGATCGGCGCCGAGGTGGTGCTCAAGGCGACCAAGGTCGACGGCATCTACAGCGCCGATCCGAACAAGGTCAAGGGCGCCAAGCGTTACGAGCACCTGACCTACGACGAGGTGATCGAGCGCAAGCTCAACGTCATGGACACCGCCGCGATCGCGCTGTGCCGCGATCACGGCATGCCGATGCGGATCTACGACATGACCCGCGCCGGCGACCTCATGCGGATCATGCGGGGCGAGGCCATCGGCACGCTGGTCGACCACGGCAAATAGGGCGCCGGTGCCCGCAGGGGCCCCGACGCGCCCCCTGTGGGAGCGGCTTCAGCCGTGACGAGGCGGCGCTACCTGGCCACGCCTTGTCGCGGCTGAAGCCGCTCCCACGGGGGCCATGCCGGGTAATCCCGCGGGGACAGACCCGCGCGCATTGGGGCCACGTTGCCGCCCCGCTATACTCCGCGGCCAATTCGCCACGCGCGCAGTCGTCCGGAGCACCCATGATCGCCAACATCAAGAAGGACGCCGAGACCCGCATGCACAAGTGCGTCGACGTGCTCAAGCATGAGCTGGCGCGGCTGCGCACCGGGCGCGCCAGCACCGCGCTGGTGGAACACCTCAAGGTGCCCTACTACGGCAACGACGTGCCGCTGTCGCAGGTGGCCAACGTGATGGTGAGCGATGCGCGTTCGCTCACCATCACGCCGTGGGAAAAGAGCATGGTCGCCGCGGTCGAGAAGGCGATCCTGGGCTCCGACCTCGGCCTCACCCCCACCACCGCGGGCGTGGTGATCCGGATCAACCTGCCGGCCCTGACCGAGGAGCGGCGCAAGGAACTGGGCAAGCACGTGCACCACGAGGGCGAGACCGCCAAGGTCGCGGTGCGCAACGTGCGCCGCGACGCGATGCAGCAGGTCAAGGACCTGCTCAAGGACAAGAAGGTCACCGAGGACGAGGAGCGCCGCGCCGAGGAGGACATCCAGAAGCTGACCGACAAGTTCGTCAAGGACGTCGACGGCGTGGTCCAGTCCAAGGAAAAGGAACTGATGGCGGTCTGAGACCACCGGATTGCACCCGGTGGCCAGCGCCCCGACTCCCGCGACCACGCCCGCAGCCGACCGGCTGCCGCGCCACGTCGCCATCATCATGGACGGCAACGGCCGCTGGGCCGAGCGCCGCCATCGGCCGCGCAGTTTCGGCCACCGCGCCGGGGTCAAGGCGGTGCGCGCCAGCGTCGAGTTCTGCCTGCGCCAGCGCATCCCGGCCCTGACCCTGTTCGCGTTCTCGAGCGAGAACTGGAGCCGCCCTGCGACCGAGGTCAACGCGCTGATGACCTTGTTCCTCAAGGCCCTGGACCGGGAAGTGGGCCAGTTGCGCGAGCACGGCGTGCGCCTGCGCTTCATCGGCGACCCGGCGCCGTTCCCGGCCGAGGTGCGCGCGAGCATGCGCGCCGCGGCGGAATCGACCGCGCACAACGAGGCCCTGGCCCTGAACATCGCCGCGAACTATGGCGGCCGCTGGGACCTTGCCGAGGCCTGCCGGCGGATCGCGGCGCAGGTCGTGGCGGGCGAACTGGCGTTGGCGGACATCGGCCCCGAGGCGATCGCGGCGCAGCTTTCCCTGGCCGGGTTGCCCGAACCCGACCTCTTCATCCGTACCGGCGGCGATCACCGGATCAGCAATTTCCTGCTATGGCAGCTGGCCTACACCGAGCTGCACTTCACCGACGTGCTGTGGCCGGACTTCGATGCCGCCGCGATGGCACGCGCGGTCGAGGACTACGCGCGCCGCGAACGTCGCTTCGGCCAGACCGGTGCCCAACTGCGCGCGGCGGCCAGCACGGCCCCGGTCGGACCGACGACGGACCCCGGCAATGGCTGATTCCCTGCGGCTGCGCGTGCTCACCGCGCTGGTGCTGGCGCCGCTGGCGATCGCCGGCGTGCTGCTCCTGTCGACGCCGTGGCTGGCCATTGGCCTCGGCCTGGTGTGCCTGCTGGGCGTGCTCGAGTGGACCCGCTTGATCGGGCTGCGGGGCGCGCTGGCGCCGCTGCTGCTGGTCGCGACGGCGGCAGCAGCGATGGCGGCGATCTGGCTGTCACGCGGGCAGCAGTCGCTGGTCTGGGCCACCTGGATTGGCGTCGCCTGGTGGCCCCTGGCCGGCTTGTGGCTGGGCAACTACGCCTTCTGCGAAGCCGCGCACGCGCGCAACCACGCGATCAAGGCGATCGCCGGACTGCTGGTGGTGGTGCCGGCCTGGGCCGCGGCCGTGGCGCTGCACGGGCAAGCGGACCGCGGCCAGGGCTGGTTGCTGTTCGTGGTGCTGCTGGTGTGGTGCGCCGACGTGTGCGCGTACTTCGCCGGTCGCCGCTTTGGACGGGCCAAACTGGCGCCGCGCATCAGTCCCGGCAAGACCCGCGCGGGCGTGTACGGGGCGCTGCTCGGCAGTGCGGTGTTCGGCCTGGCCGGTGGTGCCTTGCTCGGCGCGCGCGGCGCTGGCCTGGCCATGCTGACGGCCCTGGCGCTGGCCACGGTCGCGGTCTCGATCGTCGGCGACCTCTACGAAAGCCTGATCAAGCGCCACTCGCAGGTCAAGGACTCCGGCGCGGTGTTCCCGGGCCACGGCGGCGTGTTCGACCGCTTCGACAGCCTCTTTGCGGCCTTGCCGGTGTTCGCCGCCGGCAAGCTGCTGCTCGGAATCTAGGAATGCGCAAGCGCGTCGCCCTGCTGGGCGCGACCGGTTCGATCGGGGCCAGCACCACCGACGTGCTGCTGCGCCATCCTGACCGCTTCGAGCCGGTGGCCCTGAGCGCGCATCGCGACGTGGCCGGGCTGGTGGCGCGCTGCCGCGCGCTGCGTCCACGGCGCGCCGCGATCGCCGACATTGCGCTGCTGGATGCGCTGGCGCAGGGTCTGCGCGACGCGGGACTTGCGACCGAAGCGCTGGCGGGCCCCGCCGCGCTGGTCGCGTTGGCAGCCGCCGACGACGTCGATTGCGTGGTCGCCGCGATCGTCGGCGCCGCCGGACTCGAGTCCACCCTGGCCGCTGCGCGCGCCGGCAAGCAGGTGCTGCTGGCCAACAAGGAAGCGATCGTGATGGCCGGCCCGCTGCTGGCCGCGGCACTGGCGACCGGCGGTGGCACCCTGTTGCCGCTGGACAGCGAGCACAACGCGGTCTTCCAGTGCCTGCCGCCGGGCTACGCGCGCGACCCCGGACGCCACGGCATCGAGCGCATCGTGCTGACCGCCTCGGGCGGGCCGTTCCGCGGCTGGACCGCGGCCGCGCTCGCCGGCGTCACCCCGGAGCAGGCCTGCGCCCACCCCAACTGGCGCATGGGCCGCAAGATCTCGGTCGATTGCGCCACCCTCATGAACAAGGGCCTCGAGGTCATCGAGGCGCATGGCCTGTTCGGCCTCGCCCCGGAACGGATCGAGGTGGTGGTGCACCCCCAGAGCGTGATCCATTCGCTGGTGGCCTACCGCGACGGATCGACCCTCGCCGAGCTCGGCAACCCCGACATGCGCACGGCGATCGCCGCCGCGCTGGCCTGGCCCGAGCGGATCGCCGCCGGGGTCCCGGCACTGGACCTGATCGCGACCCGGCGCCTCGACTTCGAAGCGGTCGACACCGACACGTTCCGTTGCCTGGGGCTCGCCTATGCGGCCTTGCGGGCCGGCGGCGCTGCCCCCACGATCCTCAACGCGGCCAACGAGGTGGCGGTTGAAGCCTTCCTGAACGGTAGCCTGCGCTTCCCGGGCATTGCCGCGGTGGTCGAGCGTACACTGGCCGCCGTGTCGGGCCCGGCGCCGACCGAGCTCGAAGCGGTGCTGGATGCCGACCGGCGGGCGCGGGCGCAGGCGCTGCAACTGATCGCACAGTCGTAACGCCGGCACCGCGCCGGCGGTGCGAACCTGAACGAGTGACCGCGGTGCGAAGGGCGCGATCGCGCCCCCTACAGGAACGGTGCCCCCGGGCGCCCCGGACGCAGGCTGGCAAGACTGATGGGCGAGATCTTCGGTTCGGTGTGGTGGCTGATCGTCACGCTGGGACTGCTCGTGACTTTCCACGAGTTCGGGCACTACTGGGTCGCGCGCCGACTCGGGGTCAAGGTGCTGCGCTTCTCGGTCGGCTTCGGCCGCGCGCTGTGGTCGCGCCGGGGGCGCGACGACACCGAGTACGTCATCGCCGCCATCCCGCTGGGCGGCTACGTCAAGATGCTCGACGAACGCGAAGGCGAGGTCGCCCCGGCCGAACTGGACCGCGCCTTCAACCGCAAGCCGGTCGGCACCCGCATGGCGATCGTCGCCGCCGGCCCGATCGCCAACCTGCTGTTCGCGGTGGCCGCGTTCTGGCTGATGTTCGTGATCGGCAAGCCGGACTTCCAGCCCCTGCTGGGCGAGCCGGCCGCGCTGGCGGCCGAGGCCGGGCTGCGCAAGGGCGATCGCGTGGTCGAGATCGACGGGCAGGCGACCGAAAGCTGGACCGAGGCCATGATCACGCTGGTCGAGATCGCGCTGGCGCGGCGCGACGTGCCGATGCTGGTGGTCGGCGCCGACGGCGCGCAGCGCTCGGTAGTCCTGCCGCTGTCGCGACTGCCGGCCGAGGCCGACGAAAGGAGCGCGCTCAAGCTGACCGGGATCACGCCGCTGGAGCGGGTCCGCCCGCCGGTGGTGGCCGAAGCCCTGTCCGGGCGCCCGGCAGCGCGCGCGGGCGTGCAGGCGGGCGACCGCATCGAGGCCGTGGACGGGGTCGCGGTGACGGACTTCGAGGGCCTGTACCAGGCGATCCAGGCAGCCGCGGCGGTCGATCCGGCGCTGACCCTGCGCGTGCGCCGCGGCGCCGAATCGCTCGACCTCGCGGTCCGCGCCGAAGCGGGCAAGGACGCGCAAGGCCAGCCCAATTTCCAGGTCGGCATCGCCCCGCCGGACCTGCGCGACGCGCTGCTGCGCTATGGCCCGCTGGACGCGATCCCGGCCGCGCTGTCCGAGACCTGGTCGATGACCTCGACCACGCTCAAGCTCCTGCGCCACCTGGTCCTGGGAAGGGCGTCGCTGGAAAATGTCAGTGGCCCGATCGGGATCGCGCGCAACGCCAATTTCTCGGCCCAGCTGGGCCCGAGCTGGTTCCTGTGGTTCCTGGCCACGCTGTCGCTTTCGATCGCGATCCTCAACCTGCTTCCGGTCCCGATCTTGGACGGCGGACACCTCCTGTATTACCTTATCGAGCTGGTGAAAGGCAGCCCGGTGAGCGAGCGCGCCGCGGCCATGGGCCAGTACGTCGGCCTGGCGCTGCTGGCCGGGCTGATGGGCCTGGCGTTCTACAACGACATCGTGGGCCTGGTCTCCTGACGCCCCTTCCTCCGGCCGCACGGCCGGTTCGCACAACCGCGTACGTCCGGTCCCATGAGGCCGCGCGGCGCAGCAAGTAAAGTCCTTTCCGGTCGGGAGTGAAGATGACGCGTTTTGCCGCCCTGGTCCTGCTTGCAGGACTCTCCCTCTCCGCCACCGCGGCGATCGATCCGTTCGTGGTCGAGGACATCCGCCTCGACGGGCTGTCGCGCATTTCGGCCGGCACCGTCTATTCCTACCTGCCGGTCGAGAAGGGCGACACGGTCGACCGTGCCAGCGCCGCCGAGGCGATCCGCGCGCTGTACAAGACCGGCTTCTTCAAGGACGTGCAGGTCTCGCGCCAGGGCGCCATCCTGGTGGTGACCGTGGTCGAGCGCCCGGCGATCTCCAAGATCGAGATCGACGGCAACAAGGACATCAAGGACGAGGACCTGCTCAAGGGCCTCAAGGAGATCGGCCTGGCCGAGGGCGAGACCTTCGACCGCCTCGAGCTCGACCGCCTGACCCAGGAGCTGATGCGGCAGTACAACAACCGCGGCAAGTACAACGTCTCGATCAAGCCCACCGTGACCGAGCTCGACCGCAACCGGGTCGACATCCAGATCCAGATCGCCGAGGGCAAGGCCTCGAAGATCAAGCACATCAACGTGGTCGGCAACAGCGCCTATTCCGACGACGAGATCCGCGAGGACTTCGAGTCCGACACCAGCGGCTGGCTGAGCTGGTATTCGAAGGACGACCAGTACTCGCGCGAGAAGCTCTCCGGCGACCTCGAGAAGCTGACCAGCTACTACCAGGACCGCGGCTACGTCGACTTCAACATCGAGTCGACCCAGGTCACGATCAGCCCCGACAAGCGCAACATCTACCTCACCGCCAACGTGCGCGAGGGCGAGGTCTTCACCATCTCCGAGATCAAGCTCACCGGCGAGCTGATCCTGGGCGAGCCCGAGATCCGCCGGCTGGTCTACACCCAGCCGGGCGACATCTTCTCGCGGCGCAAGCTCGAGCTTTCGTCCGAGGCGATGCAGAAGGTACTGGGCAACATCGGCTACGCCTTTGCCGACGTGACCCCGATCCCCAAGGTCGACCAGGAAAACCGTACCGTCGAGGTCACGTTCTTCGTCAACCCGGGCAAGCGCGTCTACGTGCGCCGGATCAACTTCGAGGGCAACACCCGGACCCAGGACGAGGTGCTGCGGCGCGAGTTGCGCCAGTTCGAGGGTGCGTGGTTCTCGCAGGCCGCGATCGACCGCTCCAAGGTGCGCCTGCAGCGCCTCGGCTATTTCAAGACCGTCGATATCACCACGCCACGCGTGGCCGGCTCCGACGACCAGGTCGACGTGCTGGTCAAGGTCGAGGAGCAGAGCTCCGGCGCGTTCCAGTTCGGCCTGGGCTATTCGCAGCTGCAGGGCCTCCTGACCTCGATCTCGGTGACCCAGCGCAACTTCCTCGGGACCGGCAACAGCGTCGGCGTCACCCTGCAGAACAACTCGGTGCTGCGGCGCTTCGACTTCAGCTTCATCGATCCGTACTTCACCGACGACGGCGTCAGCGTCGGCTACACCCTGAGCTATCGCGAGCTCGACCAGGGCGAGGCCAACATCGCCAACTACACCTCCGACATCGCCTCGGGCTCGGTGATCTTCGGCATCCCGCTGACCGAGACCGACACCCTGTCGACGGTCATGAGCCTGTCGCGCAACCAGATCGGCACCTTCCCGGGCATTACCCCGCCCGAAATCATCGATTTCATCAACGACGTGGGCAAGCGTACCTTCAGCACCTGGGGACTGCAGGCGGGCTGGTCGCGCGACTCGCGCAACAAGTTCTTCGCGCCCACGCGCGGCGGATTCCAGCGCGTCGGCGCCGAGGTGGCGCTGCCCGGTTCGACCCAGGAGGCCTACAAGCTGTTCTACGAAATCGCGCGCTACTGGCCCCTGGGCTCGACATTCTCGCTGCTCACGCGGGCCGAACTGGGCTATGGCGACGGCTATGGCAACGCCGACGTGCTGCCGTTCTACGAGAACTTCTATGCCGGCGGCGTACGCTCCGTGCGCGGCTTCGAGGACAACACCCTGGGTCCGTGCTCGGATCCCAACCCGCTGATCGAAGGCGACCTGTGCCAGCCGCTGGGCGGCTCGCTGCTGACGGTCGGCAACATCGAACTGATCTTCCCGACCCCGTTCGTCAAGCGCGGCGACGACTCGACCCAGTTCTCGTTCTTCTTCGACGTCGGCAACGTGTTCGAGGACTACGATGCCTTCGAGGTCGGCGAACTGCGCGCCTCGACCGGGCTCTCGTTCAAGTGGCAGGCGCCGGTCGGACCGATCATCGTCAGCCTGGCGTATCCGGTGATTTCGGAGGAAGAGGATCGCACCGAGACCCTGCAGTTCACCTTCGGCAACCAGTTCTGAGCCGGACCTGGGACCATGGGACGCTGGTCATGCACGGCGCGCGGCATCCGGTGGCACGGCGGCTGGCACACGAGGGCGGGACGCGCCGCGTGCGGCGACGGCTGATCGCCTGCGCAGTCGCGGCGCTGCTCGGCGCCACGACCGCGGCCCCCGCGCAGACCGCGCGAATCGGCTATGTGAACATGGCGCGCCTGCTCGACAATGCGCCGCAGATCCAGGCCGGCCGCGAGGCGCTGGCGCGCGAATTCGCCGAGCGCGACGCCGCGCTCAAGGTGCAGGAGGCGCGCCTGGCCGAGCTCGAGGCCGAACTCGGGCGTGAAGCCGCGATCCTGCCCAGGAGCGTGGCCGAGGCGCGCCAGTTCGAGGTCGACACGCTGCGTCGCGGCATCGAGGGCACGCGCAAGAAGATGCGCGACGACCTCAACACGCGCAGCAACGAGGAACTCAGCAAGCGCTGGCCCGAGGTGCACGACGCGGTGATCGAGTACGCACGCGAGCAGGGCTACGACCTGGTGGTCGAGGAGCCGGTGCTGTATGCCAGCGCCGCGATCGACATCACCGACGAGGTACTCGAGCGCCTGCGCCGCGCCGGCGCGTCCGCTCCGGTGGCGCCGCGATGAGCGCGCCCGCACCGACGGTAGCCGAACTGGCGCAGCGCTACGGGCTCGAGCTGCGTGGCGCGGGCGCGGCCCGCATCGACGGCGTGGCGGCCCTGCACGACGCCGGCCCCGCGCAGCTGTCGTTCCTGGCCAACCCGCAGTACCGCGCGCGCTTGCGCGAAACCCGCGCCGCCGCGGTGGTGCTGCGCGACGCCGATGCGGCCGGGTGCCCGGTACCGGCGTTGGTCAGCCGCAACCCCTATGCCGACTTCGCCCGCATTGCCGCGCTGTACGAATCGCGCCCGGCCGCGCCAGCCGGCGTCCACGCCAGCGCGGTGCTTGCGCCCGACGCCGTGGTCGAGGCGGGCGCGAGCATCGGCCCGCTGTGCGTGGTCGGGGCGCGCTCGCGCATCGCGGCCGGAGCGGAAATCGGCCCGGGCTGCGTGATCGGCCACGACTGCGTGGTCGGGGCGCACTCGCGCCTGGTGGCGCGGGTGACGCTGGTGGCACGCGTGGTGCTCGGGCAACGCGTCCTGGTCCACCCCGGCGCGGTCCTGGGCGCCGATGGCTTCGGCCTCGCCATGGACGCTGGCCACTGGCTCAAGGTGCCGCAGCTGGGCGGCGTGCAGGTCGGCGATGATTGCGAGATCGGCGCCAATACCACGATCGACCGCGGTGCGCTGGGCGACACGGTGCTGGAGGAGGACGTGCGCCTCGACAACCAGGTCCAGATCGGCCACAACTGCCGCATCGGCGCCCACACCGCCATGGCCGGCTGCGTGGGCGTGGCCGGCAGCACCACCATCGGCAAATACTGCCTCGTGGCAGGGGCGGCTGGCATCTCGGGCCACCTCACGATCTGCGACAAGGTCACCATTTCCGCCATGACCATGGTGATCCGCAACATCACCGAGCCGGGCGAGTATTCTTCCGGCCTGCCGATGCAGGACAATCGGAGCTGGAAGCGCAATATCGCGCGCTTCCGCCACCTCGACGAAATCGTGCGCAAGCTGTTGCCGCGGCAACGGGACCCCGACCATGACGAATGAGAAATCCCCCGCCGCTCCGCTCGAGCTGCCGATCGAGGTCGGGCGCATCACGGCCATGCTGCCGCATCGCTTCCCGTTCCTGCTGATCGACCGCGTGATCGCCTGCGAACCGTCGAAGACCCTGCGTGCGATCAAGAACGTGACCATCAACGAGCCGTTCTTCCAGGGCCACTTTCCCGGCCACCCGGTCATGCCCGGCGTGCTGATCATCGAGGCGCTGGCGCAGGCCTCGGGCGTGCTCACCCAGATTTCGGCGGTGTCGCACCCTGGCCGCGCGCCGTTGTACTACCTGGTCAAGGTCGACAACGCGCGCTTCTCCCGGATCGTGGTCCCGGGCGACCAGCTGGTGCTCGACGTGGCGCTCAAGCGCATGCTGCGCGGCATGGGCCTGTTCGCCTGCGTCGCCACGGTTGACGGCCGCGAGGTGGCCTCGGCCCAGATCCTGTGCGCGGAGCGGGGCCGCGACGCGTGATCCATCCGAGCGCAATCGTCGATCCGGCGGCGCGCATCGGCAACGGCGTCAGCATCGGCCCCTACAGCGTGATCGGCGCCGGGGTCGAGATCGGCGACGACACCAGCATCGGCAGCCACGTGGTGATCGAGGGACCGACCGTGATCGGGCCCGGCAACCGCATCTTCGCCTTCTGCGCGCTGGGCGGCGAGCCGCAGGACAAGAAGTACCGCGGCGAGCCGACCCGGCTCGAGATCGGCGCGCGCAACACCATCCGCGAGTACTGCACCATCCACCGCGGCACCACCCAGGACAGCGGGCTGACGCGCATCGGCGACGACAACTGGATCATGGCCTACGTGCACGTCGCGCACGATTGCGTGGTCGGCAGCCACACCATCTTCGCCAACGCCGCCTCGATCGCCGGCCACAGCCGGGTCGACGACTGGGCGATCCTGGGCGGCTTCACCCTGCTCCACCAGTTCTGCCAGGTCGGCGCCCATGCCTTCACCTCGATGGGCTCGATCATCAGTCGCGACGTGCCACCCTTCGTCACCGTGGCCGGCAACTTCGCCCTGCCCAAGGGCATCAACGCCGAGGGCCTCAAGCGCCGCGGCTTTTCCAGCGAGCGCATCCTCTCGATCAAGCGCGCCTACCGCACGATCTACAAGAGCGGCCTGCCGCTGGCCGATGCGCGGGCCGAACTCGCCGCCGCGGCGGACGGCGCGCCGGACGTGCGCCTGATGCTCGACTTCATCGAACGCAGCGAGCGTTCGCTGATCCGCTGAAACGCCGGCCGCCGCGCCCCGCGCCCGGGGCGGCGGCGGCCGCACTCGCCTCGCTCATTCCTCCGGCGGCGGCGGCGGCTGGAAGCGATCCTCGAAGCTGTCGCCCAGGATGCGCTCCTCGACCACGTCGATGACGAAGGACTGCACCGCAAAGTTGCTGTCGTAGCCCCAGCCCGCCATGCGCTTGCCATCAGCGGACAACGCGCTGAAGCCGCCGACCAGCAGGAAGCCCTCGGGCACGCCGGTCACCGCGTTGTCGACCAGGTACTGGGCCAGGTCCACGGTACCCACGCCGGAGCGCCAGATGCGCGCGGTCCGGCCCTCGAAGAAGGACGAGCTGCCGACCGCGGTCTTGCCGTCGTCGCTGATCGCGAACGCGTACTCCATGTTCGGGATCACGCGCACGCCGCTCTTCTCGCTCCAGCGCCAGGCCCCGTAGTTGCCCAGCGGATCCGTGTAGAAGCCGCCGGCCACGAAGCGGCCGTTGCCGCTGACCGCCACGGCCTCGCCGACCCGGTTGCCGATTTCGTCCTGCACGTCCATGGGCACGCGGTTGCGCCAGATCACCCCGGAGCGGCCGAAGTCGTTGTCGTTCCAGCCGGCGATGACCCGGCCGTCGCTGCTGATGGTGTTGGCGCGCGAGTAGCTCGACGGATTGTTCGTCGCCAGCACCTGCATTCCCTGGGCCGGAGTCCAGACGAATGCCTTGGTGCGGTTCTGGCTGTAGCCGACGTCGAAGGACAGGCCGACCACGGTGCCGTCGTCGGCGATGTCGTAGCCGTTGGAGTTCGTCTCCAGCGGTGCGGTCAGGAGCGAGGGGGCCGCGCCGATGCTGCCGGTGGCACCGAGGTCGAAGCCATTGAACAGGGCGCCGCCGTCGAGCGGTACCGAACCCGAAACGACGCCGAGGTTGTTGACCCCGATCACGTTGTTCATTGCCGTCAGCACGTGGCTGCTCTGGTCACTGGCGCGCCAGATGTAGCCGACGGTGTTGCCGTCCTCGCCGAAATAGGTTCCGACCAGATACTCGCCGTTGGGCGACATCTTGGTCACGCGCACGCCCGGCGCAGGCAGGACAGTGAACGTCCCGGCGGCCTGCACGGCGGCGCTTGAGGCGAGCAGGAGGAATACGAGCAGTCTGGAAGTGCGCACGGGTACCCCGGATGGTCTGGTGGCTGGGTTTTGCCGCAGCGGATGCCGGGCATCCGTCTGCGGGCCGCGCCGCGTTGGGGGGCGGGCGACCCGCGAGTCTGGGCCCGGACCGGGTGGCGCCGCACTCGCGGCGGGCTCGCGCAGCATTCGCACGACGTGAATCGACCGCGCTGGCAGCGGATGCCGCCGCGGGCCCCGCACCCGCGGGGCCGGCCCGAGGCCTGCTAGCCGCGCAAGCCGAGCTCCTGGGCCATCGCGGGCCGCGGCTCCGCCAGCGCCGGCACCGGTCGATCCCCGGCCAGCTCCCGCGCCCGCGCGAGGCTGGCGTCGCGGGCCGACTCCTGGCCCAGGGCCTGGTACAGGCGCGCCTGCAACAACGCGATTCCGTAGTCGCGATCCGCCCAGCGCAGCACGCGCCCAGCCACGGCGCCGGCTTCGTCGGCCGCACCGAAGTCGATCAACGCCTGCGCGTGGGACAGGGCCACCAAGGCCAGGTCCGCCGGCACGCCCCAGGCCTCGGCCCCGGCCAGAGCCCGGGCATAGTGGTCCATGGCCTGCTCGCGCCGGCCGGACGCCGCGTCCAGCTCGGCCTCGGCAAGACGGGCCAGGTCCCCGATGAAGGCAAATCCCGGATGCTGCTTCGCCCACTGGTCCAGCGCCCCGGCTTCGCGTCGCGCGGCAGCCAGGTCGCCGTTCGCGCGCAGGGCGCGTACCTGCGTGATCCAAGTGCGGGCGCGCAGGCGCCACGCTTCCTCGTCCAGTGACTGCACCGCCTCGGCCGCCCATTGCGATGCCGCGACCGTATTGCCCGCTTCCAGCTCCAGCTCGGCCAGCGCCGCCGCCACGCTGGGACGCAGCGGCGGCTCGCTCGGTGGCGCTCGTTCCAGTTCCTCGAGCAGCTTGCGTGCCTGCGAACTGCGACCGGTCGCGGCCAGCGCGCGGGCATGATGCAGTACCAGATAGTCGCGATTGCTGGCGTTGGCCAGCCGATCGCGCTCGCGGTAGCGCGGCGTGCTGGCCGCCAGCGCCGCCTGCGGGTCCAGCAGCAGCAAGTGGGCCTCCACTTCCGCCGCCACGGAAACGAACAACTCGTTGAGGGCGCCGAAGCGCTCGAAATAGGCCACCGCGCGCTGCAGCAGCGGCAAGGCCACCTCGGGCCGCCCGCGCAGGCGCTCGAGCATGCCCTCGTTGGCATCGACCCGCGCCAACGCCAGGGTGTCGCCCGCAAGCACCAGCGGCACGCGCGCGCGGCCGAACGCGACCGCCGCGTCCTGGTAGAGCCCCTGGTCGGCGAGCGAGGACGCAAGGCCGGTGTAGGCCTGCCCCAGCACGGCCGGCTGGTCGCGCGCAGCCACCAGCGCCACGGCCTCGCGAAATGCGTCCCCGGCTTCAGCCGCGCGTCCCTCGATCAGGACGACCGCGCCGTACTGGTTGAGCACGCGCGCGCGCAGCACCGGATCCGCCACGCCCGGCTCCTTGTCCAGCAGCGCGCGGGTGATCGCTTCCGCCCGGGCCAGTTGGCCTGACCGGAACTCGGCCTGGGCCCGACGCAGGCCCAGCGCCGGCTCGCCCTGCAGTGCCGCCGGGGCGCCGTCGAGCACGCGGCGCGCGCCCTCGAAATCCAGGCTGAGCAGCGCGGCATCGGCCCGTTGCAGGACTTCGGCCAGGGTGTCCGGCCGGGCCGGATCCGGTGCCGCCCGGCGACCCAGCAGGCCCAGCAGCGCGGCGCCCGCGGCGCGGGTCGCGGCCACCGCGTCGGCGCCGCTGGCCTCCACGGTCCGGTGCTCGCCGTCGGCGTCCAACAGGCCGAGCTCGATGCGCCAGCCGTCGTCCATGCGCTGCGCGCGCGGCCGGACCAGGTAGCGCGCGCCGGTGGCGCGCCGCACGGCGGCCACGCCGCCATCGGCCTCGTCGGGACGGCCGCGCAGGATCGCGACCACGTTGTCGGTGGCCACAACGCGCTGCCCGGCACTGCGAAACTGCGCGCCGATCACATCCATCAGGCCGAGGCGCAGCCAGGCCCACTCCGGGTCCACCACGCCTTCGAGCGGCATCACGGCGGTACTTGCCGGCTCGATGATCGCGCTGCCAGCGCCGGCCGCGGCCGGCACGTCCACCAGGAGCGGCGCCGCGATGGGTGCCGGGACCGGCGCGCGCGACGCCACGCCGAATTGCCACGCCACGCCAACGCCAACCAGGACCACGGCGAGGGCCGAAAACAGCGCCTGCATCGTTCGGCGCGGTCGCGCCGCGGCAGTTTGCGCTGCAGGTGCCTGGATGGGCGTCGGGAGCGCGCCGGCCGCCGGCTGCTCCGTGGGCCCTGGCACCGGCACCGGCACCGACCCGGCCTCGGCGCCCGTGGGCCGCAGGGTCCGCAGCGGCGCGACC